>Ga0302314_10003836_pt1 | contig 27670 bp, 24 predicted proteins | sample III_Palsa_N2_3_FD_200533 | JGI IMG/M metagenome (GOLD analysis project Ga0302314, IMG submission 200533) | Peat permafrost microbial communities from Stordalen Mire near Abisko, Sweden - III_Palsa_N2_3 | ecosystem: Environmental > Terrestrial > Soil > Palsa > Peat permafrost | place: Sweden...
GTCTCCCGGACGGCCTCCACCAGCTTGGCGATGCCGAAGTCGATGACCTTGACGTGCCCGTCGCGAGTGATGAAGACGTTTTCCGGCTTGAGGTCCCGATGGACGATGCCGCCCTCGTGCGCCGCCGCCAGGCCCTCGGCCATCTGCGCAGCCCAGTCGAGCGCCAGGGCGAGCGGAATCGGCCCCTTGGCCAGACGCTCCCGTAACGAGTCGCCCTGGAGCAGCTCGGTGACGAAGTAGGGCTTGCCGTCATGGAGGCCGACGTCGAAGAGGGCCACCACGTTGGGGTGGCTCAGCGAACCGGCCAGCTTGGCCTCGCGCTCGAAGCGCTCCAGGAGCGGCCCGTCGGCGCTGAGGACGTCGGACATCACCTTGATGGCGACGTCTCGCGCCAGTCGCGCGTCCCGGGCCCGGTAAACCTCGGCCATGCCCCCGGCCCCGAGCAACGACACCACCTCGTAAGGACCGACGCGAGTCCCCGGTGTCAGACGCACGGCTGGGACCTTACACCTGCCCTGAGTCAAACCGGCGCGAGGTGGCCGCCCGCCGAGGCACGCTTCCTCGGCCGGACGGCGAGGCCCAGCGCCAGGGGACGTGCGCACCTTCCGTGCGGGCGCCTCATGCCTCGCGCAGCACCGAAGAGGGCAATGGGACAGGAATTTTCGCCTTCTCCAGCCCGAGCACGAGCCCTCCTTCCGACTCCTCGAGGAGGGCCCCGAGTGCCACCTGCGCCGCGCGGGAGAAGCGCGCCCTGGCCCGTCCCTGCTTCACCTGCACCGAGAGGACGCCGTCGGCCGAAAGGACGAGCGTCGCCGGGACGAGCGCCTCGCCCGTCCTGTCGCTGAGCCGCAAGAAGACGGCCGTCTCCGTCGCGTCGATGCCGGTGACGAGGTAGGCGGCATCCTCCACGGTGACGTAGGCCCAATCCTTCCCGACGCGCAGCTGGAAGCGTCCGTCGTCGGTGGGGACGAGGCTCTCGTTGAAGAGCTCGACAATTCTCGGGTGCTGGATGGGCTCGCCGTCGTGAAACCAGCGCAGCTGCGCGTCGAGGAGGAGCCCGCTGTCCTCGCGGGTGTGCCAGCGCACCGGCGGGCCTGGGGGCGTGACGTCCGGCTCCGCCATCAGGGCGAGCCCATCCGCCGGACGAGCTCCGTGTAGCCGCGAAAGGCCACCGCCCCCCAGAAGTTGACGAGAAAGCCGAGGCCCAAGAGCACCTGCACGCCCAGGGCCCGGAGGGACCAGCCACCCACCGCCAGCAAGAGGACGAGGTAGGGCGTCCAGTCCAGGGAGAAGCGGAAGCCAAACTGCATGTAGCCGGTGTTTTGGTAGAGGAAGCCGGGCAGCGCGGTGGCGAGCAGCGTCAGCCACAGGGGCCAGTGCAGCCGCGGCCGCAGCCGCGGCACGAAGAGCAGGACGAGAAACGGCATGGTGAGAAACAGCGACATCCCGTTCGGGTCGTACGAGAGGTGGAAGGGGTGCAGCTGGAGGCTCGGTAGCTTGAGGAAGGCCGCCTCGAGGTTGCGCGGGAGGTAGGCCAGGCTGAAGAGGCCGTGGGCGTCGATGTCCGCATTCACGCGGTTGTTGTAGAGAAACCGGTGGCCGAAGTCGGTGGGCGAGCCGAAGCGGGCGACGTTGTACCAGGCGGCGAGCAGGCCCAAGGGGGCCGCGGCCAGCGCAAACAGGCCGAGTCGCCGCAGGGCAGCCCCGGGTGCTCGCAGCACCTCGCGTAGCTGGCCAAGCCTGTCGAGGGGGCCGGGGCACAGCACCTCGAGGACGAAGAAGAGGCCGGTGAAGAAGAGGGGCGTCCTGGTGAGGGTGGCCATGGACCACAGGGCGCCGGCCAGGAGCGGCTGCTTCCCGCGGAGGGCGGCGAGCAGGTAGAGCACGGTGAAGAGGACGCCCAGCACCTCGGCGAAGAACCAAACCTCCCCCCGGATGGCGCAGGAGAAAAAGAGTGTGCCGAAGCCCAGCGTCAGCGCCAGCACCACGTCGTCGCTGCCGGTGCGCGCCGAGTCCCCGAGGAGGGCCAGCCTGCGACAGAGCGCGTAGAAGAGGGCGATGGCCGCGGCGCCGATGAGGATGCCGAAGCTGGTGTCATTGAATTGCCAGCCGTGCAGGGCGACGAAGGGCAGCATCACCACCGAGGGAAACGACGGGAAGCTGACGTACCAGCGGTCGCCCGGCTGCGGCGCACCCTCGCAGCGCAGCTTCACGCCGGCGCGCTCGCGCACGCAGGCCCAGTCCTCGAGGTTGGGCAAGTCGGCCGGGTCGACATCCAGCCGGCCATCGAGCCAGGCCTTGCTGGCGTAGACGAAGTGCGGCGCGGCACTCTGCCGCAGAAAGCGCGGGCCGCTGAAGCCGGCCAGGACGGCGAAGGAGACGACGAAGAGGGTGAGCTCGGTGCGGTAGGCGAAGGCCAGGACGCGCGCCGCGGCCACCACCCCGCCCACCGGGGGTGGGACTGCCGCCGGCTCCGTCACGGCCCACCCGCAAGGAGCGCATGGCGCAGCACTTCCAGGGCCGCCGCTGCCGAGAAGGTGCGCACCTGCTCGCGGTCGCCCGCGAAGCGGTGCCGCTGCGCGCTCGTCATGGAGGGCCCGGCCAGCGCGGTGAAGACGGTGCCCAGCGGCTTCTCCTCCGTCCCCCCGGTGGGGCCAGCGATGCCGGTGACGGCGAGGCCCCAGGTGGACGAGGTGGCGCGGCGCACGCCCTCGGCCATTTCCCTGGCCACCGCCTCGGAGACGGCCCCGTGGGCCAAAAGCGTCTCCTTCCGCACTCCCAGCCACGCCTCCTTCATGGCGTTGGCGTACACCACCGCGCCCCCTGGAAACCAGGCGCTCGCCCCGGGGACGGAGGTGAGGAGGTCCGCGATGCGGCCCCCGGTGCAGCTCTCGGCCAGGGACACCGTCTCGGAACGGGCGACGAGCAACCGGGCGATGACGGCCGGGTACCGCTCCTCGTCCTGTCCGAAGACGAAGCTGCCGAGGATGGCGCGGCTGGCCGTCTCCGCTGCGGCCAGCGCCCTGTCCGCTTCGGCCTGGGTGGCGCCTCTGGCCATCAGCTTGAGGTGGTTTTCCGGCGCCTGGGTGCGGAAGCCAAACGTGACGTCCGGGTGCTCGGCGAACAGCGGCGCCACCTTCGCATCGAGGTGGGACTCGGGCAGCCCCACGGTGCGCAAGAGGCGGAAGGCGAGAAACGTGGCGTCCTTGCGCTCGCCACGCAGGCGCTGGATGCGCGGGAGCACCTCGGCCTCCACGAGGTGCCGGTACTCCCGCGGGACGCCGGGGAGGAAGAAGAGGGTGGCCCGGCCGAGGCGGAGGACAAACATCGGCGCGCTCCCGTTGGGGTTGAGCACCACCTCGGCCCCGCGCGGGACGCGCGCCTGCCGACGGTTGTTGGCGGTGAGGACGATCCCGCGTCTGGCAAAGCGCGCCTCGAGCGCGGCCAGCGCCTCGGCGCTCTCCACCAGCGGGACGCCGGCCGCCTCCGCGGCGCACTCGGCGGTGAGGTCATCGGCAGTGGGCCCGAGGCCCCCGCTGACGAGCACCACGTCGGCCCGGGCCGACGTCACCTGTAGGGCCTCGAGAATCTCCTCCCGCACGTCCCCGACGACGGTGGTGCGCACCACCTGCTCGCCATGGGGCAGGAGGCGCTCCATGAAGTAGGGGCTGTTGGTGTCGACGGTCAGCCCGGTGAGGAGCTCGTCACCGGTACAGAGGACTTCGACGCGCATGGTCCCCTCGTTGTAAGCGCCACCGGGGCGCTAGAGGAAGTCCTGCTCGTCGTCGCCTTCGTCCGCGTCGGTGTCCTCTTCGAGCACGCCCACCGCCGGCTGGACGTGGCGGGCTTGCAGGTGGCGGCCGAGCCACAGGCCGGACTCGACGAAGCCCAGCGCCAGGTAGGCGCAGAAGTACGTCACCAGCACGTAGGCCGGATGAAGCCTGGTGGCGATGATGATGCCGGTGAGGCAGATGGCGGCGAAGATGCCCAGCGAGGCCATGTTGAGGCGAAGGTCCTTGAATGTCCGGTAACGCAAGGTGGACACCATGAGGAGTGACAGCACGGTGACGACCACCAAATAGGGCACCCGGGCCCCGGTGCCGAGCTCCCGGCCTCGGGTGAGGTGGTGCGCGATGACGACGCTGACGATGACACCCGCCGCCAGCGGGATGGGGAGCCCGACGAAGAAGCGCGAGCTGTCCGCGCGCTGGGAGAGGACGTTGAAGCGCGCCAGGCGCAGGGCGCCGCAGGCGATGTAGAGGAAGGCCACGAAGAGGCCGATGAATCCCAGTGGCCCGAGCGCCCACTTGTAGACGAGCATCGCCGGGGCCACGCCGAAGGAGACGAGGTCCGCCAGGCTGTCCAGCTCGACGCCGAACTGGCTCTGCGTCTTGGTGAGGCGGGCGACACGGCCGTCGAAGCCGTCGAAAAACATGGCGAAGAAGATGGCCAGCGCCGCCTGGTAAAGCTGGGCCGGGGACGCCTCTCCGGCGCACAGGGTGAGCGCGTAGAACCCGCAGAAGACGGAGGTGACGGTGAAGAGGTTGGGAAGGACGAACTTGAGCTTTTCGAGCTTCATCGAGCTTCCGGCAGCGGGGCCGCGGGAGGGCGGTGGACGGCCGGTGCCTGAAAAAGACGGCCTCGGAGTATAGCCCATGGCCCTCGGCACCGCTCTGGCCATTGTCGTCGCCTTGGCATTTGCCAGCGTGGCCTACCTCCTCGTCGTCCGGCGTGTCTACCGCCTTGCCGGCAGCCGGCCCGAGCCGCGGATGGCCCGGACGCACGACGGCTGGGAGATTGCCGTGCACCACCGCCCACCGGGCAGGCGACGGTTTCGCGAGCCGGTGCTCCTCTGTCATGGGCTCGCCACCAACCACCTCAACTTCGACTTCTCGCCGCCCTACTCCCTGGCCCACGCCCTGGCCGAGGCCGGCTTCGAGGTCTATAGCCTCGACTGGAGAGGCGCCGGGGACTCGCGGCCACCGAAGGGACGCGGGCGCTTCGACTTCGACGCCGATGACCTCATCGAGCACGACGCCCCGGCGGTGCTGGACCTCGTCCTCGGGCTGACGGAGGCCCGGGAGCTCTTCTGGGTGGGCCACTCCTTAGGCGGCCTCGTCGGCTACGCCGTCCTCGGCGGCGCCGAGGCCAAGCGCGTCCGCGGGCTGTGCGTCCTCGGGGCCCCGGTGTACTTCCATTACCCGCGCTGGCTCGCCCTCCTCATGCGCGCCTGCACCTGGCTGGCCTGGCCCATCGCCTTCCGCCAGCGCCTGTTGAGCCAGGCCTGCGCGCCCTTCGTCGGGCACCTCACGCTTCCGCTCTCCGACGTCCTCGTCAACCCGAAGGCCATCGTCCCGAAGGTGCTGCGCAGCATCTACGCAAACCTCATCGACTCCATGGGCTACAGGCTTCTGCGCCAGCTCGACGACTGGACGCGGCATGACCGCTTCTGCAGCCGGGACGCGAAGACGGACTACCGGGCGCGCCTGGCCGACGTCACCCGTCCGGTGCTGGTGCTGGGCGGGACGCAGGACGGCCTTGCGCCGCCCGCGGCCATAAAGGCCCAGGCGGCGCTGCTCGGCTCCGCCGACAAGACGGTGATGCTCTTTGGCCGGGACAATGGCGACGTGCTCGAGTACGGGCACGGAGACCTGCTCTTCGGACAGGGTGCGCCGCGCGAGGTGTACCCGCGCATTGTCTCCTGGGTGGCCGAGCGCGCCACGCGCCTCGAGGGTTGAAAACCGCCTACGCGCGCTCCGCCCCAAGGTGCGCTACAGGAAGCCCCCAGGGCCATGACACTTCTCGTCCGCACCGCAACCGAAGCCGACTTGCCGCGCCTCGTGCCGATGATGGTGGACTTCAACCGCCTGGAGTCCATCCCCTGGACGTTTGAGCGCGGGGAGCGAGCCCTGCGCCAGCTGCTCGCCAATGCCGAGCTCGGCTTCGTCGGCCTCGGCGAGGTGGACGAGAGGACGTGCGGCTATTTCGTCCTCACCTTCGGCTACGACTTGGAGTGGAATGGGCGGGACGCGTTTCTCACCGAGCTCTACCTCGCCAAGGAGGCCCGGGGGCAGGGCCTCGGGCGGCTCCTCCTCCAGGCGGCCGAGTCCACGGCCGAGGCACGCGGGACACGGGCCCTGCACCTCATGGTGCGGCCGGAGAATGCCCCGGCGCTCTCGCTGTACCTCGCCACCGGGTTTCGAGAAGGCGCCCGGCGGCTGCTCACCAAGCCGTTGCGCGGCCAAGGCTAGCCGCGGGCTGCCCCTTCCCGAGGGGACTACCGCGGCAGCCGCACCGTCTCGATGCAGGGCAAGGCCGGAAGCGGACCGGCCACGTCGGCGGCCGTCACCTGGGCGCCGTCCGCGCACTCGGCCCACAGGACGCCCTCGGTGCCCACGGCCCGGAAGCCCCGCAGCACGAGGACAGCGTCGGAGATGGCCACCGCGCCCGGGCCCTCCGAGTCCGTGACGGAGACGTCGGAGGCGGCGAGGTGGGCACGCGTCTCGGAGACGAGGCCCGCGGTATGGCACTTCTCGAGCGTGGCGTGGACGAGGGTGACGTCGGCGCCCTCGGCCGCGAGAAGGCAGGCACCGGACGCCTCGCCGACAAAGAGGTTGCGAAAGGTGGCCGTGCCGCCGCGCAGCTGCACGCCGTCAGCCCCGGAGCCGTCCCTGTCCCTGGTGCGCAGCACCCGGGCGCCGTCCAGGCGCAGGCTTCCATCCCGGGTGGAGATGCCGAGGCCAGCGGTGTCCTCGACCAAAAGGCCCTCCACCGCCACCTCGGAGGAGACGGCTTGCAGGCCGCCAAACGTCCCGGCCTGAAGGACGGTGAGTTTCGTGAAATGCGCCTTGGCCTGGACGACGCCCACGCCGGCGCGGTCCGCGCCCGTCGAGGTGAAGTCCTCGGCCTCCACCACCGCGCCCGTCCCGGTGAGAAGCCCGTACTCGTGTCCGTGGACTTGCACCCGGCGCAGGGAAACCCTCCCGCCGGCGACGTAGAGGCCCGGGCCCCGGCCTTCCGAGACGCTGACGTCGGACAGTTCCGCCACGCCGCCCCGGAGGTGCACCGCCGTCACCGCGCCCCGAAAGGCCACCGTCGCCAGCACCAGCCGCCCGGGCGCGAGCGCCTCGACACCCCGCTGCCAGGGGCCCTCAAAGGTGCAGCCCAGCAATTCGGCCTGCGCCTCGGCTTCCACATGCACCCCCACCGCGTTGGAGACGGAGGCCTCGAAGACGACGCCGTGGGCCAAAAGGTGTCCTCCCTGGCCGATGAGGAGGGCGCCTGCGCGCTGGCCGCTGAAGCGCACGTCCTCGAGCCTCACCTCCCCCGTGCCGCGAAGGCCGAGCGTCCCGCCCTGGAGGAGGATGCGCCGTAGGGTGAGCGCCCCTTCTGCCTCGAGCACCGTCACGCCCGCCTTGGCCGTCAGGACGGCGGCGCTTGCACCGAGGAGTTCCGTGCCGTCCGGCGCGACGAAGGGCCCCGGGTACAGGCCCGCCGCGAGGTGCACGAGGCGGCGCGGCGCCGGCGCGGCGAGGGCCTCCTCGAGGCGCCGAAAGGGCCGTGCCTCGGTACCGTCCCCGCCGTCCTGGGCCGCGACGTCCACCCACACGACGAGGGCGGAGGGCGAGGCCGCTTCCGTCGCTTGGGGCCGGACGCCGGTGCACGAAGCGGCGAGGAGGAGGGCCGCCCCGAGGGGCCCCACCGACGTCAACCGCACGAGGCGACGGGCTCCCACGGGGACATGAAGCCGGGGGGACGACGTCCCGTCCGGCGCGCTACGCGCCCGGCTCCTCGGGGTGGGCGTCCTTGCCCTTCTTCGTCCGGCGCTGCGGGGCGAGGATGACGACTTTCGGCGACGACGTCCCCACCAGCTTCTTGAATTCCTTGAGGGGGTCCCTCGGCACGCCGGCGCGGACAAACTCGAAGTGCAGGTGGACGCCGGTGGCGGTGCCCGTCCGTCCGGCCAGGCCGAGCGCGTCCCCGGCCTGGACTGGCGTGCCCTCGAGGACGAGGGTGGAGGTGAGGTGGCTGTAGCGCGTGAGGAGCCCGTCCACGTGCTGGAGTTCCACCTCGTAGCCATAGCCAGCCGTCCAGCCGGCCCGCACCACCATGCCCGCGCCGGCCGCCAGCACTGGCTCATTCGGGTCCGCGGCCAAGTCCACGCCAGCGTGCAGCTTCCAGCGGCGCTGGATGGGGTGGAAGCGCTTTCCGAAGCGGCTCGTCACGCGGACGGTGGAGAGGGGCCAGCGAAAGCCTGCCGGACGGACGGTGCCGGGGCTGGCGACGAGAAAGCGCGCGTCGAGGGCGGCCAACCGCGCTTCGAGGCCCTGCAGCAGCGGCTCGGGCAAGTCCCGGTAGGCGCGCACGTCGAGGTCGAGGATGGCCTGGAGGAGCGCCCGCACGGCCGAGACGTCATCCGCCGACGCCTCCTGTGCCAGGAAGCGCTCGACGTCCGTCTGCACGGACTCCCACCGCGCCAGCTCCGCGCTGGGCATGGCGTCCCCGGGCAGGGCCGAGGCCCGCGCCGCCTGCGCGTCGGAGGCAAAGCGGACGAGGCGCCGTCGAAGCGTCTCCCCCGTCACCGCCTCGCTGGCCACGGCCTCGACGGTGGGCGGGGGCGGCGCCGCCGTCAGCGACGGCCCCTCCTCGTCCCTCAGGCGGGACGCGCCGCTTCTGGCAAGGGACGCCCGCTGGGTGGTGGCGCACGCGCACAGCACCAGGGCCAAAAACGGAGGGAGGGAGCGCAGGGGCATTCCGTCCCTGGTGAGAGGGACTGGCGCCTTCTACCCACCTCTTTGCGGCCCTGGAAAGCTTTAATACGGAGGGCCGCACCCGGGGTGGGGGCGTCAGCGCCCCTCGTCCGCCAGGCGGGCGGCCGCCTCGAGCGCCCGCTGGACGTCCTTCGCCCCCACGTCCAGGTGGCAGACGAAACGCAGCGTCCTCGGGCCCACCGCGTGGCCAAGGACGCCCTGGGCGCGCAGACGCGTCACGGCCTCGGCGGCCGCGCAGGGAAACTCGGCGTACACCATGTTGGTTTCCACGCGGCTGACATCCACCGTCACGCCGGGAAGGGCGGCGAGGCCCGCGGCCAGCTCCCGGGCATGCTGGTGGTCCTCCGCCAGGCGCTGCACGTGGTGCTGGAGCGCATACAGCGCGCCGGCGGCAAGAATGCCGGCCTGCCGCATGCCTCCCCCGAGGCGCTTCCTAAGCCTCCGGGCCTCGTGGATGAAGGCGCGGGTGCCGACGAGCACCGAGCCCGCCGGGGCACCGAGGCCCTTGCTGAAGCACACGGTGGTGGAGTCCGTGAGCTCGGCCCAGCTGCGTGCGCCTTTGCCAGTGGCCACCTCGGCATTCCACAGGCGCGCCCCGTCGAGGTGGACGGAGAGCCCGGCCTCGCGGGCCGGCTTCAGGGCCTTCTCGAAGGCCTCCAGCGGCCAGACGGTGCCCCCGCCCCGGTTGTGGGTGTTTTCCAGGACGAGAAGCCGGGAGCGCGGGGCGTGGTCATCATCGGGGCGGAGGGCCGAACGCACCTGCGCCTCGCTGAGGATGCCCTTGGGGGACGCAAGCGGGTACAGCTGCGCGCCCCACAGCGCCGCCGTGCCCCCGGCTTCGTAGTGCAGGGTGTGACTGTTGGCCTCCAGCACCACCTCGTCGCCCGGACGGCAGAAGATGCCGACGGCAATCTGGTTGCCCTGCGTCCCGGAGGTGACGAAGAGGCCGGCCTCGTGCCCCAGCCGCTCGGCGGTGGCCTCCTCCAGCCGGCGCACGGTGGGGTCCTCTCCATAGACGTCGTCCCCCACCTCCGCCGCTGCCATCGCGGCGCGCATTTTCTCGGTGGGACGGGTGACGGTGTCGGAGCGAAAGTCAGAGACGGGGAGAGCCATGGCGCGCTCCGGCGTTATAAGTCGGCACCACCATGCCCCGCGAGAGCAACTCCGAAAGGTCTCTGCGCGCCCTCCAAGTCCTCGACGCCCTGGAGGAGGCGATGCCCGACGTCCACATCGAGCTCGACTACCGGACGCCCTTCGAGCTCCTGGTGGCCGTCCTTCTCGCTGCCCAGTGCACCGACAAGCGGGTGAACCTCACCACACCCGCGCTCTTCACGCGCTTTCCAGACGCGCAAGCCATGGCCCGGGCGCCGAAAGCCTCCCTGGAGAAGCTCATCAAGAGCTGTGGCTTCTTTCGCGCCAAGGCCCGCGCCCTGAAGGCCATGTCGCTGGCGCTGCTCGAGCGCCACGCGGGCCAGGTCCCCCAGCTTCGCACCTCCCTGTCGGCATTACCGGGCGTCGGAAACAAGACGGCCGGGGTGGTGAGCATCCACATCGGCGGCGAGCCCGCCTTCCCGGTGGACACCCACGTCCGCCGCCTGTCGAGGCGGCTGGGCTTCACGCGAAGCCTCGACCCGGACACCATCGAGGAGGACTTGCAAAAGCTCCTTCCCCCCGAAACCTGGGCCAAGGGCCACCAGTTGCTCGTCTGGCACGGCCGCCGGACGTGCTTTGCCCGAAAGCCGGCCTGCGACCGCTGCGTGGTGGCCGCCCTCTGCCCGAAGGTGGGCGTGCCCAAGGCGGCCCGCGGCCGCGCCCCGGCAAACCGCGTCCGTCGTGCTCCTGTCGCACGGAAGGCCTCGGCACGACGGGACGTCCGTCGCTCTGGCTAGAGAGCGCCGGAAACTGCACTTCCTGGCCACGCCGGCCTCAAGGTGGCGTGCAGCCTTTTTCAGTGACACGACGAGAAAGGGAGTCCCCATGCTGAGACGCTCGAGGCTGTTGGCCAGACGAATTTCAGGGACGGCAACGCCCACCCCCCGGAGGCCACCCCGTGCCGGGAGACGACGGCGCTGGCGTGGCGGCAGTCTCACCCTGGCCGTCGGGCTGAGTTTGGCCCTGGCCAACGGCGCGCGCGCCGCTCCCTCGGAAGCCGAGGCACGCGCGTTTTTCGAACGCTTCGTGGCGGCGCAGAATGCGCACGACGCCGTGGCCGTCAAGGCGATGCTCTGGGATTCGCCTCAGATGCTCTGGTACTCGCGCGGCACGGAGATTCGGGGGACGAGCGCCGTCGTCGAGACCCTGCACAGCTACTACGCCGGGACGTGGCACCTGGAGCCGGACATGGCCGGCTTCCGCGCCACCGTCCTCAGCGACACCGTCCTGCAGCTGCTCGTGCCCGTCGTCTTCACCCGAGGCGATGCCGGTCAGCCCCCGCAGGCGAACCAGTTTCTCATCTGCCAGACGCTGGTGCTTTCACCGACGGGCTGGAAGGTGGCCAGCATCCTACCCATCGCCAACACGCAGCTGAAAAACAGCAAGTGACTCCCCCGGGGCTACAGCGCGTCGCCCAGCCGCAGCGTCTCCTCGACAGCCCGACGCTCCCTCTTCCGCTGACGCATCCGCTTGCGGATGAGGACGCGAGTCAACGGGGAGAGGTGGTCCAGGTACACCGTCCCCGCAAGGTGGTCGGTCTCGTGCTGGACGGCGATGGCCAGAAGCCCCTCGCAGAGGAGGCGCTGGGGCTCGCCGTGCTCGTCGAGGTACTCGACGCTGACGCGCTCGGCGCGCTCCACCTCCTCGGCCTCCCCGGGGATGGAGAGGCAACCCTCCCGGTAGGTGGTGGTGCCCAGCCGCTCGAGAATGCGTGGGTTGACCATCGCCAGGGGGCGTGACTCCGGCTGCCGGGCGCGGGTGTCCAGCACCACGACTTGGAGCAGCACCCCCACCTGCGGCGCGGCCAGTCCAACGCCAGGCGCCGCGTACATGGTTTCGAAGAGGTCACGGATGAGCGTCTGCACGGTGGCGTCCACCGCGTCCACGGCGACGGCCGGCCGTTTGAGGATGGGGTCAGGCCACAGGAGAATGTCGCGCACCATGCCCTTTTACGTAGCACGGGTCCCTCCCTCCCCGTCCACGAGGGAACGCGCATAGGCCTGCCGCAGCCGCTCGTCTCCGAGGGCCCGGGCCGCCTCGTCGAGGAGGGACTGGAGCCGCGCCGCCCGGGCCGGCACCTCCGGGTCCGGGTGGCCGACGTAGCGCAAGGGGTCGAACTCCGCCGCCAGACGGGCGTGGGCCCGTTGCACCTCCTCCGTCCCCGCGGTGCGCGGAAGCCCGAGCACGCTGAAGTAGTCCGCCTCCTCGCTGGCCAGGGACTTCTGCTGCAGCCGTTGCAGCTCCACCACAGGGTCCATCTCCGGGGGCCCGGAGGCCTCCGGCGCCGCCACCTCCACGAGTCCCAGCACCTCGGCCACGGCCAGCGCCCGCAGCCCCGCGTCCTGGCGAATGCCGGTGCGGCTGAGGAGCTCGAGCACCGTGCGCTCCCCGTCCACCGCCTCGAGGAGGCGGCGCTCGCGCTCGCCAAACTCGAAGGGGCTCAAGTCCAGCCGTCGCAGAAGCCGGGGAATGGCCCGCGTCCCCTTGCTGCGCGCCTCCACCTCCTCCGGCGGGAGGGCGCGCCGGAGCGCCTCTGCCAGCAGCGCCGAGAGCGGGCGCTCGGAGGCACAGCCGCCCGAAGGCGGCTGGGCGTCGGCCGCCAGCCGGTAGGTGCTGTCCTTTGCCGAGAGAGCCTCCAGGGCCCGGGACTCGGTGCACCGCTGCAGAAGCGGCACCACCTCCGCCTCGCGCAGGGCGCCGCGCTCGACGAGCTCCTGGGCCAGGGCCTCGTCGGGCAGGCGCAGGGCCCGGGCCTCGGCCGCCACCTGTGCATCGAGGAGGCCGTCGGCCACCGCCTGCTGGACGAGGGACTCGGAGGGGTGGGTGGAGGCGGCTCCCGCCAGCGCGCCGTCGGCCAGCCAGAGAATGCGCAACGTCTCCTCGGCCCGAAGCTCGAGTCGGGCCGTGGCCCGCACTTCCACGAGGCGCAAGAGGAGCGCCGCGAGCTGCTCGAGACTCACCTGGCCGCCGTCGGCCGCGCCCCAGCTGAGACGCTCCGTGGGTGGAGAGGCCTCTGGCGCTGCGTCCGGCGGGGTGGGCACCTTGGACGCGCGGCGCACGGACGCCGGCGCCTCCGGCGGCCTCGGCGGAGGGAGCGCCTCCGCCGGTGCAGGCGAAGGGACGATGTCCTTGGCCCGCGCCGCGGCCAGCTCCCCGCGAAGCGCCTCCGCCGACGCACGCTCCCGCCGCAGGGCCTCCTCGGCCCGGGCCAGCGCCTCCAGGGCCGCGCGCTCGCCTTGCGCCAGGCGCTCGGCGAGGTGCGCCGCCTCCACCTCGAGTGCCTGGGCCTGGGCCTGGGCACGCTCGGCCTGGGAGAGCGCCTGACGCTCCCGCGCCGCCCAGTCCTCGGCCTCGGAGCGCGCGCGCTTCACCTGTGCATCGCGCTCCTGGGCCTCCTTGGCCAGCCGGGTGGCTTGCTCCTGGGCCCGGGCCTCGGCCTCCCGCTGCGCCCGCAGCGCCTCCTCCTCGCGGGCCCGAAGCAGGGCCGTCAACCGGGCCACCTCCGTCGTGGCGCGCGCCTCTTGCTCGGCCCGGGCCCGCGCCTCGCGCTCGGCACGTGCCTCGGCCTCCGCCCGCAGGCGCTCCTGGACGGCGAGCTCGCTCGTCCTTCTCGTGGCCTCCTCGCGCAGCGCTGCGGCGAGGAGCTCCGCCTCGGCCGTCCCTTGGGCCTGCGCCGCGCGCAGGGCCGTCTGCGCGGCCTCGGCCCGCCCCCGTGCCTCGTCCACCTGGGCATGCGCCGCGCGGGCCTCCGCCTCGAGTCGACGGGCCTCCTCCGCCTCGGCGCGGGCCCGCGCCTCGGCCTCCGTCCGCCGCGCACGCTCCTGGCCCTCGCCGCGCTGGTAGGCGCGCAGCGCCTCCTCGGCCTCGGCCCGTGCCGCCTCCGCCTCGGCGCGGGCGCGCTCCGCGGTGTCGGCGCGGGCCCGGGCCTGGTCCGCCTCTTCCCAGGCGGCCTGCGTCAGGGCCTCGGCCGCTGCCACGTCCGGCGGGGCCTCGCCGGGGATGGGCGTCCTTCCCGCGTCCGTCGGCACGGGCGCGCTGGGCAGGCCGGCGAAGGCCTCCGCCTCGAGGTCCGCCTCGGCCTGCGCCATCGCGGCGTCCATGAGGGGCGGGAGCTCCTCCATGTGCCCGGCGTCCAGCGGCGGCTCGTCGTCCAGCTCCGGCCCGTGCAGCGCGGCCTCGACGGCGGACAGGAGCGCCCCGCCTTCCACCGGGAGGTGAAGGACGGGGAAGCCCGTGCCCGGGACGGCGTCTCCCAGAAGGACGACGGGCGTCCCCGCGGAGGCCGGCCGCGCGCGCAGCTCCGCCAACAGCTGTGGGCCGCGTCCACCCTCCACCGACGGGGCCAGGAGGATGACGGACGGCAGGACCTGCTCGAAGGCGCTCAGCGCGTCCGCGGTGGAGGTGGCGAGGTGGACGCTGTGCCCGGCGCGCGTCAGGACCCGGCGCACCGAGGCGATGGTGGCGAGGTCATCCAGGACAAGCAAAAGGGGCTGGGGCATGCCTCAAGAAGTCCGGGCGCTCCTACAGTCGGGCTCGACTCTACAGCATCGCCCCGGGGTCCACGTCGAGGATGCCGCGCACTCCGTTGGGAAGCCCGGCCAGGGCGCGCTCCGCGGCGTCCAGCACCGGCCGGAGGATGCGGTGCTGGGGGGCCTTGAGGAGGAGTTGCCAGCGGGTGAGTCCCTTGAGGCGAGAGATGGGCGCCGGTGCCGGCCCGAGAAGACGGACACCGGAGTCCGGGGGCGGCAGGCTTTTCTCCAGCGCCCTGGCCAGCGCGCGGGCGGCCTCTGCCGTCTTGCCCGCGTCCGCGCCCTCGAGGCGGATGGCGGCCAGGCGCGAGTAGGGCGGGTAGGCCAGGGCCTTTCGCCACTCGAGCTCTCGGGCGGCGAAGCCGACAAAGTCCTGCGCCGCGGCGCGGGCCACGGGCTCCGCCTCGGGGTTGTAGGTTTGCACCAGCACCCGGCCTTTGTCCTCACCCCGGCCGGCCCGGCCCGCCACCTGCGTCAAGAGCTGGAAGGTGCGCTCGGCGGCCCGGAAGTCCGGAAGGAGAAGCCCGGTGTCCGCGGACACGACGCACACCAGCGTCACGCCGGGGAAGTCATGCCCCTTGGCCACCATCTGCGTGCCCACCAGCACGTCCAGCTCTCCCTTGGCGAAGCTCGAGAGGCGCTCGGTGAGGCGCTCGCCGGTGCCCACGGCATCCCTGTCCAGGCGCGCCACCCGCGCGGTGGGGTACAGCGCCGCCACCTCCGCCTCCACCCGCTCCGTCCCGGTGCCGAGCGGGACGAGCGCGCCACCGCAGGCCGGGCAGGCGGTGGGCACGGCCCGGGTGGCGCCACAGTAGTGGCACTGCAGCCCGCGGGGATGGAGGTGCAAGGTGAGGGCGACGTCGCAGTGCTCGCAGGCCACGGACTGGCCGCAGGCCTCGCAGAGCAGCGTGGTGCTGTGGCCCCGGCGGTTGAGGAAGAGGATGGCCTGCTGTTTCCTGGCCAGTGTCTCCTTCAGGGCCAGCGCGCTCTCCTCGGCCAGGGCTGGAGGCGCCTCGCCTTGCGTGCGCGGGCGGCGCCGCAAGTCCACCAGCTCCACCACGGGCATGGGGCGGTCATCCACCCGGGCCGGGAGCTCCAGCACCTGGTAGCGTCCGCGTCGCGCGTTCTCGTAGGTTTCGAGGGACGGCGTCGCCGAGCCAAGCACCACCACCGCTCCGAGGTCCCGGGCCCGCACCACGGCCAAGTCCCGCGCCTGGTAGCGCAGCTTCTCGTCCTGCTTGAAGGACGCGTCGTGCTCCTCGTCCACCACCAGAAGGCCCAAGTCGGCCACCGGGGCGAAGACGGCGGAGCGCACGCCCACCGCCAGCCGCACCCGGCCGGCCCGCAGGGCCTGCCAGTGGCCACGCCGCTCTTTGTCACCGAGCCCGCTGTGCAGGACGGCCACCTGGGCGCCGAAGCGGCTGCGGAAGCGGCCCACCAGCTGCGGGGTGAGCGCGATTTCCGGCACCAGCACCAGCGCTCCCTTCCCGCTTGAAAGCGCGTGTTCCGCGGCGCGGAGGTACACCTCCGTCTTTCCGCTTCCCGTCACGCCATGCAGGAGAAAGGCGCGGAAGGTGGCCGCATCCAGTGCCTGGGTGAGGGCCCGGACGGCCGCCGCCTGGCCCACGGTGAGGTGCTCGGGCCGTGCCTGGCCGAAACCCGCGCCGGGCTTTGCCTCTGCCTCGGCCGTCTCCAGCCTGACGAGGCCCTTGGCCACCAGGCGCCTCACGGCGTCGCGGGCCTTGGGGACGGCATGGGCCAGCTCTCCGAGTTCCGCACGGCCGCCGACGGCGAGGAGGTAGGCGAGGGCGGCCGCCTGCGAGGGCGCGCGCAGAAGCGAGGCCCCTTGTGCGGACTCGGTGGCCACCGCCGTCTGCACCACCTCGGGCAGGACGGGCGTGTCCTCGACGGCGCGGGTGAGGCCAGGCGGAAGCGCTGCGCGCAGGGCCTCCCCCAGGGGGTAGCGGTAGTGGGCGGCGGCGAAGGCGATGAGGCGGAAGACGTCCCCTGGCAGCGCTGGCTCTGCCTCCAGCACCTGGGAGATGGGCCGCAGCCGCGTCTCGGGCCTGGGTTCGGCCGGGCCGAGGTAGAAGCCGAGCGCGCGCCCGCGTCCAAAGGGGACGAGCAACCGCTGGCCGGGGACGAGAGGCCCCGGGAGGCCCTCGGGAAGCAGGTAGGTAAACGGGCCCGCGACGGGCCGTCCGACGGCAACCGAAGCGCAAGGGCGTGCATCCACCGTCACCGCCTTTGCTACCCCCGGCCTCCGACTTCAAGCGCCTTTGCACGTCCAAGAGGACGCTTCGGCAAGAGACGCACGGCCGGCGTCTCCCTAGAAGAGGCGCTCTGGCACCGTGGCCCGGTTGTCACCGCGCAGCGTGGTGAAGCGCGCCTGCAGCTCGTTTCCCTTCGAGACTTCGACGAGGCGCGGAAACCAGCTGCCCGTGGCCGGCGAGGCATAGTCGCTGAAGCGCACGTCCCACAGCGTCCCCTTCTCGTCGGTGAAGCGGACACGCGCCGGCAGGAAATTGTCCTTGAAGACCCACAGCTGCCCGTCGGAGGGGCTCGCGCCGCCGAGGACGTAGGCCACCTGCCCCGCGATGCGGCCCAGCGTTGTCTGGTGGGTGTCCACCCTCAAGGCATGCAGGTGCTGCTCGAGCACCGAGCGCGCCTCGCCCTCCGAGCCGGAACGGATGGCCAAAAGCGCACAGACTTCCCGCAGGCCCACGGCCAGGGCGGCCACCGTCGGCCCCTCCGCCCGGCGCCGGCCGGTGGCCTCCACCACCGAGAGCGGCTTCCCGTCCGGAGCGCTGGCGTCCAGCCGGCAGCGGCCGGGAAGACGGAAGAGGAAGACGGCATCGGTGCGCGAGTCCGGAAGCTCCGTCCCGAGCTCGCCCATCGCGCCGCCGGACAGCGACAGCGTGCCCTCCACCCGTGCGCCGCTGAGGTGGAGCTCCTCGCGCGCGTCCACGAGGCGACGGAGGATGGCTCCGCCGGGAAGGACGTAGGCGGCGGCCGTGCCGGCCAGCCCGAGCAGGCAGACCAAGAAGAGCCGTTTCATCGAGGGGGCCTTGCACCATAGCAGGCAGGCCCCTCCCCGGGTTATCTCGTGAGCCCATGCTCTTGCCCATCGTCTTCCTCGTCGGCGTGCTGCTTCTCGCCGTCGGCATCCTCGGGTTACATCGCCGCCCCATGCCGCTCGTCACCCTTCTCGTCGGCGCGCTGCTCCTCCTGGTCGGCATCTTCGGCTTCGCGGCCTCCCAGTCGCACGCCTTGCACGCCCTCGTCCCGGCGGCGCTCGGCGCGCTCCTCATCGTCTGCGCGGCGGTGGCCAGAAACGAGAAGGCGCGGAAGCACGCCATGCACGTCGCAGTGGTGCTCGGATTGGTGGGCTTCCTCGGCGGGGTTCCCGGCCTCTTCCACGTGCCGGCACTCCTGGCCGGCACCTCCACGCTGCCCCCGGTGGCGGTCGCGTCCCGGTCGGCCACCGCGATTTTGTGTCTGGCCTACGTGGTGGTGGCCGTCCGGTCCTTCATCCAAGCCCGACGCTCGCGCCTCGCCGCGCAGGCCTGAAGGGCGCACCCAACGAGAAACAGTCAGGAGCCACCCATGAGTCTCGCCATCCGCATCCACAAGACGGGCGGCCCCGAAGTCCTCCAGGCCGACGAGGTGGTGGTGGGAGACCCAGGGCCTGGCCAGGTAAAGCTGCGCCAGACGGCGGTGGGCCTCAACTTCATCGACGTCTACCACCGCAACGGCCACTACCCGCTGACGCTGCCCAGCGGGCTTGGCTCGGAGGCCGCCGGCGCGGTGACGGAGGTGGGCCCGGGCGTGGAGGGCCTCAAGGTGGGCATGCGCGTGGCCTACGCCGGAGGGCCTCCGGGCGCCTACGCCGAGGAGAGGCTCTTTGCGGCGGACCGCCTCGTCCCCATCCCGGAGGGCGTGACGGACAGGCAGGCGGCAGCGGTGCTGCTCAAGGGCCTCACCGCCCACTACCTCTTGCGCCGCACGCACGTGGTGCAGGCCGGTGAGACGGTGGTGGTGCACGCCGCGGCGGGCGGCGTCGGGCTTCTCCTCTGCCAGTGGTGCAGGCACCTCGAGGCCACCGTCATCGGCAGCGTCGGGACACAGGCCAAGGCGGAGCTGGCCCGGGCCAACGGCTGCCAGCACCCGGTGGTGCTCGACGCCTCCAGCCGGGAGCGCTTCGTCCCGACGGTGGTCGAGCTCACCGGGGGGAAGAAAGTCGGCGTCGTCTACGACTCCATCGGCAAGGACACGGTGCCACTGTCCCTCGACTGCCTGGCGCCGCTCGGGTTGCTGGTGGTGTTTGGGGCCTCCTCCGGGCCGCCACCACCCCTCGAGCTGGGGGTGCTGGCCCAGAAGGGCTCGCTCTTCGTCACCCGCCCCACCCTGGCCACCTACGTCGCCAAGCGGGAGGACCTCCTGGCCGGCGCGGCAGAAGTCTTCGACCTCGTCCGGCGCGGCGTCTTGAAGGCCAACCTCAACCAGGAGTACCCGTTGAAGGACGCGGCCAAGGCGCACCGGGAGCTGGAAGCACGGCGCACCACCGGGGCCTGCGTCCTCACCGTGGGCTGACGTTTTCTGGGGAAGCGCGCCTCCTCGGTACAGAGTAGGGCCAACGATGCTCCGCTCCGCGCTCCTCCTCGCCCCCCTGCTCGCCTCGGCCTTGGCCGTGGCCCAGCCGGTGGACCTCGAGCAAGCGCTCGAGGCCCGGGAGGTGGCCATGGGCGGCGCGTACCGCGCCCTGGGCACGTCGGCGGTGGCCATCGACGGAAACCCGGCTGCCCTCTCCCTCTTCAAGGCCTTCCAGATTGATGTCGGCGGCGCCTACGACTTCGGGGAGAAGACCTGGTACGTGGCCGGTTACGTGCGGGACAGCTCGACGTCGGTGCTGGCCGGCGGCTACAGCTTCCATCTGCTCTCCCAGACGACGGACGCCAGCACCGGCTCGACGACGGTGACTGGCATCCAGCAGGTGCTGGCCCTGGCCCTGCCCGTCGCCGACTACATGACGGTGGGCGTCTCCTCGCACTGGCTCATCGATAACACCCTCAACATCAACGCCGCCAGCCTGGACGTCGGCGCCGCCTTCAAGCTCGGCACCGTGGCCAGCGTGGGCTTCGCCGGCCACAACCTCCTCGACACCCGCCACCCGCTCGAGCTCGGCCGGTACTTCGACTTGAGCGGCGGCCTGCACCTCGGGCCGCTCCAGGTGGCCCTCGACACGCTGAGCAACTTCGGGCCCAAGCAGTTTCACCCCCAGTTTCTCTTTGGGGCCGAGCTCGGGCTGGGGAAAATTTTCCTGCTGCGCGCCGGCACCGACTTCTACACGCGCACCACCACCTCGCCGGAGCTGTGGTTTCTCAGCGCCGGGGTGGGCTTCAACATCGACAAGGGCGGCTTCGACGTCGCCCTCCGGCAGTCGCTCAGCGGCGGTGGCACCCTCTTCGTCGCCTCGCTGCGCATTGTCCTGTAGCGGCTAGCGCTGGCGCGCCCGTCCTCCGGGGAGGCCTGCCCCCTCCCCGAGAAACCCCGTGGGCACGGGCACGCCGGCCTCGGCGAAGAAGCGCGCCATGTCCGCCGGCAACGGCGCCGCCAGGGTGAGGGGCTCCGTCGTCTCCGGGTGCGGGACGCTGAGCGCGTGCGCGTGCAGCAGGGGGCGCGCGGCCGCGGGCGCGCCTCCGTAGAGCCGGTCTCCGAGGAGAGGCGCGCCCAGGGAGGCGAGGTGGGCCCGCAGCTGGTGCGTCCGTCCCGTCCTCGGCCAGAGGACGCACACCGCATGGCCCGCGGCCAACCCCAGGCGGCGGAAGTCCGTCACCGCGCTCACACCGTGGGCCTTGGCCGAGGCGCGCCAGCGCCCGGTGCGGCTCGGGTCTCTGGAGAGGGGAAGCGACACCGTCCCGCTTTCCGGAAGGCCCGGGCCGGTGACGGCCAGGTACTGCTTCTGGACGCGGCCCGCGCGGAAGGCGGCGGCCAGCGCCGTGGTGGCCGCGGCCGTCACGCCGAAGAGGGTGAGGCCCGTCGTCCCCTTGTCCAGCCGGTGCACGAGGCCCGCCGCATGCCCGAGGTGGCCGCTGGCCAGTGCGGCCAGGCTGCTTGCACCTCCGGGCGTGGGAATGGCCGGAAGCCCGGCCGGCTTGTCCACCGCCAGGAGCGCGCCGTCCTCGAAGAGGACGCGCAGCGCGGCGGGCGTCGCCTCCTCTTCCAGCACCGAGTGCCCGGACTCCTCCAGCACCACGAGGAGCCGGTCTCCGGCCTTGACGCGCGCGGTGGGCGCCTGCGTCCGCTTCCCTCCCACATACACGGCGCCGCGCCGCACGAGCGCCTCGGCGTCGGCCATGGACAGGCCCAGCCGCGCCGCGAGAAGCGGGGCCAGGGGGCCTGCGTCCAGGGGCGTGACGTCGAGGAGGCGGCGCTTCACGGGGAGAAGTCAGGGACGTAGCACGGCCTCCTCTCGGACGAGCCGGCCGTGGACGCCGCTTGGGCCACCCCTCGGGGCCCGGGGGGGCCGGTGCGAGGTGCCCTCCTGCCATGTCCGCACCAATGCGTTCTAGAGTCCCAGGGGGAGACAAAGCACCTCGCGCCACTTGAGGGCTGCGAGGGCCCGAGTCCGCGGCACTCCTGAAGCCGCCCCTTTTTTGGAGGAATTGCCATGGCCTCGCTCCAGGCACTGGAGGACGAGGTGGAGGCCTTCTGCCGCGCCGGGGCGCAGGCCCAGGCAGATGCGGCAACGGGGCGGACGGCGGTTGCGGACTTGGGCGCCGTGGAGCGCGCCCACCCGCTGGTGGTTTCCAGCGACACCCTGGCCGCCATGCGGGCGGCGCTGGCCAGCCCGAGGACGCCCGAGACGCAGCGGCCGAGACTCGCGGCCCTCGTCCCCTTTCTCCTGCGTGCGGTGACGGGCGCCGCCGTCCGTGCCGAGGACGACGCGCTCTTGGACGCCCGAAGGACGCACCTCGTCTCCGCGGCCGGCGAGTCGTTTCCCCTGGCCAGTGCCTCGGCCCGCATTCAGGAGGAGCCGCACCGGGCCCGGCGCGCCGCGCTGGCGGCGGCCACGGACACCGAGGAGCTCTCGCTGCTCGGCGCCGTCGAGCGCCGCTGGGAGGCGGCCCGCGCCGCCGCGCAAGGCCTCGGTGCCGGCCCTCCGCCACCGACGGAGGCACTCCAAGCCGAGGCGGCGGACTTCCTGCGAAGTACCGAGGACGCCTGGCGCGACGTCCTCGGCTACTCCGTGCGACGCCTCGAGCCGCAGTTACGGCCGCTCCCCCAGGGGGACGCGGCCCTCCACGACTTCTTGCGCCTCAAGGAGGCGCCGCTGCCGGGCGCCTTCCCGGCGGCGGACCGCCTGGGGGCGGTGCGCCGCTGGCTTCTGGCCTCCGGCCTCACCCTCGAGGCCAACGGGAGGGTGCGACTCGACGAGGAGGCGAAGGCCGGCCTCCCGGAGGCGGCCTGCTTCGCCGTGGAGGTGCCGGAGCGCGTGCTGCTTGTCCTTCCCGCGCCAGGGCACGGCGCCTTCGCCACGCTTCTCGAAGCCACCGGCCGTGCCCGGGCGACGGCGGCGGTGTCTGTGTCCGCCTCGCTTCTGGCCCGACGCCTCGGCGACGAGGCGGTGCGGGCTTCCGCGAGTGGCCTCGTCCGGGGCGTGCTTCTGTCCGCGCCCTGGCTGCGCCGCTTTCTCGGCCACGGAAAGACACTGGCCCGCGAGGTGGCACGCCTGGCCGCGCTGGCACAGCTGGGCGAGCTGCGCCTTCTGGCCGCGCGCCTGCCGCTCATGCACGGCCTCGAGGAGGCAGGGCCCTCGCTGGCCGGGTTGAAGTCGCTGGCCAGCGCCGCCTCCGAGGCCCTCTTCCTCCACGTCCCCGAGGGCGCCCTGCTTCAGGCGCTGTGGAGCCCCGGGCGGGAAGCACAGGGGCTGCGCGCCGCAGCGCTGGCCGAGGCCCTGAGGCACGAGGCCGACGAGCGCTTCGACGCCGAGGACTTCAGAAACCCCGAGGCCGCGCGGTGGCTCGGCCAGGTGTGGGCGCGCGGGGCCGAGCTCGACGCCGAGGCCCTGGGCAAGGACGTCTCGGGTGCGGCGCCGTCCCTGTCCAGCGTCGCGCGCCGGCTTCTCGCCGTCCTCGGCGCGTAGCCCAACAGGCAGCCGCGGGGTGCCTTCAGCGCTTCTTGCGCAGGGCGCGAATAATTTTGCTCTTCCGCGAGGGGTCCGCCGTGCCGCTGGCCGCGGCGGCCTGGGCCGCCCGCGCGCGCACGGCGCGCAACAGCTGCAGCTCGAGGACGAGGAGCTCGTCGCCGAGCTCCGAATCCGCCGGGGCGACGCGGGCCAGGGGGGCGTTGGCGTCGGGGGAGACGCCGTGGCGAAGGCGCAGGACGCGCTCCTCCTCCACGGTGAGGGCCGGCGCACGCACCAGTCCCGCCCGGACTTCCTCCGTCACCACCGTGCTCGCTCCCGCCTTCCGCTCCGTCATGGCGCCGTCACCCGTTTACCTGAACATCAGCTCAGTGCAACCGCGAAAGAATTGCGATGTTCCAGCAACTTACGGGCGTGGAAAGGCCGGTCAACTTTTTGGAGGACACCCCGGTAGAAGCCTGTCGCAGCGGGCGTTTACCCGTCGTCATCGTCCGGCTCGGTCCCCGCGTCGGCCTTACCGCCCCGGGGGATTCCGAAGCGGTCCAGGGCATCGGCTATGCCCAGGGGCTTGTCGACGTCCGGACGGGCGTCGGGGGGCACCTTGAGGTCCAGCGGCTGGCCGATGCGGGTGACTTTCTGCTCCAGCGTCACCCGCAACGCCGCCGGACTCGTGCCGCTCTGCCCCGGGACGTCCAGCCGGCCATCCAGCGAGGCGCGCAGCACCACCGACGTCGCCTGGTCGACGAGCACCTCGCCCTTGAGGGACTTCGGTGACTTCTGGGCCAGGAAGGCGAGCCGTCGGCGCGTCGTCTCGTCCACGCCGCTCTTCGGCTGGAGCAGCGGAGGCAAGCTGGCGGACGCTGGCTTCGGCGCGGCAGAGGCCAGGGACACCTCGTAGCGCAGGGCCGGGCGGCCCTCGTACGTCACCACCCCTTGCGGGAGCAGCTTCATCCGCCGGTCGAAGAGCGCGTCGAGCTCGCTCAGGGGCGCGACGACGTCCTCGCGCGTGCGCTCGGCCATCCCTCGGTCCCGCCGCCGGAGGCGGTACTTCCCGAAGCGGTTTCGCGCGTACACCTCGCCCGCGACACGGATGACTTCCAGGCCCAGCTCCTGGTTGTTGTCCACCTTGGCGTGGAAGTCGCCATTCACGCCCCGCGCGTCCGCCTCGAGGAGGCGCGACTCGGTGAGCTTCACCGGCGTGGCCGAGGGGGTGCTCCAGTCGAAGGACACCGAGGCGCTGAAGCGGTGGGCGCCGAGGCGCTCGGCCATCTCCGCCGCGCCCATGGTGAGGACGCGCTCGGCGAGCCGGGGCTCCGCCCCCAGTTGCTCGGGCGGCAGTGGCTCCTGGGCCGAGGCCACCACCTTGGGTGGGTCCTCGGGGGAGAAAATGCGCTGCTTGGCCGCCCGTTCGCGGGGGTCGTGGCAGCCCGAGGCGCACCAAAGGACGGCCGCCGCGCCAAGCGAGGAAAGCCCGAGGGACGTCTGGCTGAAGCGCTTCGGCACGAGGGGAGGCCGGGCACCATACGCCATGCGGCACGGAAGGGGGCACAGCAGAAGGCCTTGCCATGAGGACGGGCCTTCTCCTATGCGGTGACGCCAGGGCGAGGCGCTAACACCCACCACGGCATGCAGAACCTTCGCGACAAGCTTCAGAAGGCAGGCCTCATCTCCGCCGAACAGGCGGCCGAGGCCACCGCGGCGCCGACGAAGCCGCCCCCACCGCCAGAGCCGAGGGCGGCCACCCCTCGGCCCGCGCGCCGCGAGCACGCCGCGGCCTCCGGCCCCCTCATCGCCGTCCGCCGGGAACCCCTTCCGTCCAGCATCCCCAAGCTGCCCCCGCTTCCCGGAAGCCGGGAGGCGCAACGACTCGAGTCGCGCAAGCAGCTCGAGCAGGACCGCGCCCTGGCCGAGCGGGTGAGCGCCGCCGAGGTGCCGCTGTCCCCGGGCGAGCGTGCCTTCTACTTCGTGACGCGGAAAAACCGGCTGCGCCGGCTGGAGCTCTCGGCCGAGCAGGCCCTGGCCCTCGAGTCGGGCGCGCTGGCGGTGGCTGAACGGCCGGAGCCCGGCCAAATCGCGCACGCCCTCATCCCGCGGGAGGCCGCCGAGGCGCTGCTGCAGGACTTTCCCCGCGCGGTGCGCTTCTTCAACCGGCCCGGAGCGCCCGTGGGGTTTCTCTCCGAGGACGAGTTGCGGACGCGGCAGGAGACGGAGAGGGACGAGACCTCCAGCCCGCCAGGAGCGGCCAGCAGCGAGGCGACCACGTAGGGGCAAAGGGCCTCCGTCCACTCGGACGTCCGGGGCAACATTCCCTCAAGCCCGGGGCCAATGAATATTCCAGTCTTCGTCCCCGTCCTCCGGGGTGGGGGGTGGGACTGTGCTTCGGAAACTCACTGTCTGTTTGTTTGCGGCAACACTCACCGTCGGCTGTGGCAGCACTGCCAGCAGCACCGACGGTGGCGCGGATGACAACACCTACGGGGCGGCCTGCGTCGCGGCCGGTGGCGAGTGCCTCGCCGGTGAGGGTGCCAGCTGCGCCGGGACGGAAGGCCCGCAGGCCTGCGGCCCCCCGGACAATCCCGGTGGAGCGTTTTGCTGTCTCCCGAAGCATTAGGGTGAACCGCCCGAAGGACACGGGGCGGGTGGCCATGGAGGTTGCAACCGGCTCGGTGGTGAAGCGGGGCGCGCCTTTCCCGTCGGCCGCTTAGCTGAAGGCGTCGAGCCCGGTGATGGCTTTGCCCAGCACCAGGGTGTGCACCTCGTGCGTCCCCTCGTAGGTGTAGACGGACTCGAGGTTGAGGAGGTGGCGGATGGGCGGGGTGTCGTCGGTGATGCCCGCCGCCCCGTAAATGCTGCGCGCCTCGCGCGCCGTCTCCAGCGCCGCCCGGACGTTGGCGCGCTTGGCCAGGGACACGAGGACAGCGGAGGCCTTGCCCTCGTCCTTGAGCCGCAAGAGGTGAAGCCCGAGGCCCTGGGCGAGGACAATCCGCTCCAGCATGTCGGCCAGCTTGGCCTGGGTGAGCTGGAAGGCGGCGATGGGCCGGTCAAACTGACGCCGGGCCAGCGCATGCGCCCGTGCGCCCTCGAAGCAGGCGATGGCCGCGCCGGTGACGCTGAAGGCGATGCCGGCGCGGGCGTTGTTGAGGCAGGAGAGGGGCCCCTTCAACCCCTGCGCCAGGGGCAGGACGTCGCTTCCCTTCACCCGGACGTCCAGAAGGGACAGCTCCGCCGTGGAGGAGGCGCGGAGCGAGAATTTTCCCGGAATCTCCCGGGCGCTGAAGCCCTGGGTGCCGGCCTCCACCAAGAAGCCCCGCACCGACTCCGGGCCACCGTCCTGCGTCTTGGCCCAGACGAGTGCCACATCGGCCAGGGCGCCGTTGGTAATCCACGCCTTCCCGCCGTTGAGCACCCAGCCGTCGCCGTCCCGCACCGCGCGGGTGCGGAGGCTGGCCGGGTCCGAGCCAGCCTCCGTCTCGGTGAGGCCGAAGCAGCCGATGGCCTCGCCCCTGGCCAGCCGCGGCAACCAGCGCTGCTTCTGCGCCTCGGAACCGTACTGGTGGATGGGCCACATGACGAGCGAGCTCTGCACCGAGGCGAAGCTGCGAAGCCCCGAGTCGCCGCGCTCCAATTCCTGCAGCGCGAGCCCGTAGGCCACCTGGGACATGCCGGCGCAGCCGTAGCCGTGGAGGCTTGCCCCCAGCACCCCCAGCTCGCCGAGGCGCGGCACCAGGCCCTTGGGAAACGTCGAGTTGCGGAAGTGGAGGGGGATGGTGGGCAGCACCTCGGTGTCCACCAGGCGCGCCACCACGTCGCGCGCGGCGCGCTCCGTGTCACTCAGCCGCTCGTCCAGCCGGTACAGCTCGCGTACGTCGGTGGCCATTCTCGAGGTGCCTCCCTTGGCGTGCGTGCCCGCGCGTCCCGCCTCCCGCGTCAGTCGCCTCTACAGCTGCAGGACGCCCTCCACCTTGGACATGAGGCCCACCCGGCGCTGGGTGACGGGACTCGTGCCGTCGAGGAGGCGCTGGGTCTCCTCCAGCACCGTGGCCAGGGGAAAGCGCTTCACCGAGGCGTCCGAGGTGGTGACGCCGCCGGGCACCGGCGACTGCCAGGCCACCATCTCGTCCGAGGCGCCCTCGAGGAGGGCGGTGGTGGCGGCGAAGGCCAGCCGCGCGGACACCATCCGGTCCAGGAAAGAGGGGTTCCCCCCGCGGACGAGGTGGCCGAGGATGACGCCGCGAATCTCGAGGCCCGGAAGGCTTGGCTTCACCGCCTCCTCCACCTTCTGCACCAGCGCCAGGGTGGGGAGCTCCACGCCCTCGGACTTGAGGATGAGCACCCTGCGCTTGCCGCGCTCGGAGAAAGCCTTCCGGACGACGTCGGCCACGGCCTGCACCAGGGCCTTCTCCTCCCGGTGCTGCTCGCGAAACACCACCGCGTCGGCTCCCACCGCCACCGCGGCCGCCATGGCCAGGTAGCCCGACTGCCGGCCCATGACTTCCACGACGAAGGCGCGCCGGTGGGAGCGCGCCGTGTCCGAGATGCGGTCACAGGCCTCGACGATGGTGTTGAGGGCGGTGTCCACGCCCACGCAGGTGGAGGTGCAGCCAATGTCGTTGTCGATGGAGCCGGGCACGCCCAGCACCTTCACCCCGGTTTCCACGGCCAGGAGGTGGGCCCCGGTGAGGGAGCCATTTCCGCCCACCACCAGGAGGCCGGAAACGCCCTCCCGGGCGAGCTGCTCGGCGGCGCGCGCGCGTCCCTCCGCGCTCCGGAAGCGTTCGCTGCGCGCCGTGCCGAGGACGGTGCCCCCCTGCTTGGCGACGAAGTCCAGGCCGTTGGTGTCGAAGGGGTCTCCCTCCTTGGCGCTTCCCCCGAAGGGCACGAAGCGCCCGTCGATGAGGCCGTCGTAGCCGTCGTGCACCCCGAGGACTCGCGCTCCCCGCGCGCTGGCCGTCTTGGCCGCCGCACGGAGGGCCGCATTCATCCCCGGCCCGTCCCCGCCGGAGGTGAGAAGCGCGACAGTCGAAGCCACGCGGATAGCCCCTTTCTCGCCCCCCGGGCGCCCTCCTGCCCCC
>Ga0302314_10003838_pt1 | contig 27666 bp, 26 predicted proteins | sample III_Palsa_N2_3_FD_200533 | JGI IMG/M metagenome (GOLD analysis project Ga0302314, IMG submission 200533) | Peat permafrost microbial communities from Stordalen Mire near Abisko, Sweden - III_Palsa_N2_3 | ecosystem: Environmental > Terrestrial > Soil > Palsa > Peat permafrost | place: Sweden...
ATTTCGAGAATCATGCGGCCTCCCCGGGCCTGAAGAAGGGCGGCGTCCTGAACGTCGTTCGCCATGACATCGAACTGTCGGTTTCGGCGGACAGCATTCCGGAGCGGATCGACATCGATCTGACCGGTCTGGAAATCGGCGATTCCGTGCATATCAGCGCGGTCAAGCTGCCGGCCGGTGCCCATCCGACGATCGCCGATCGTGACTTCACGATCGCGACCATCGCGGCCCCGACCGTGAAGTCGGAAGAGACCGAAGAGGCCGGCGAGACCCCCGCCGCTTAAAGCAGGACTGCCCAAGCTGAAGGCCTTATTCAGATGAAACTGGTCGTCGGCCTGGGCAATCCGGGTCCCAAATACGAACGGACCCGGCATAATATCGGCTTCATGGCGGTGGATGCGATCGTCCGCCGCCATGGATTCCGCAGCCCGCGGGACAAGTTCAACGCGGAGCTTTACGAAGGCGACATCGGCGGCGAGCGCGTGATTGCGCTGAAGCCCATGACCTTCATGAATAATTCCGGCGAGAGCGTCGCCCCCGCCGCGCGCTTCTTCAAGATCGACATCCAGGACGTCATCGTCATCCATGACGAGCTGGACCTGGCGCCCGCCAAGCTGCGCGTGAAGCGTGGCGGCGGTGCCGCCGGCCACAACGGCCTGCGCTCGATCGACGCCCATCTGGGCCAGGATTACTGGCGCATGCGCCTCGGCATCGGCCATCCCGGCAGCCGGGATCTGGTGCTGCATTACGTGCTGCAGAATTTCCTGCCCGACGAGACGGTCTGGATCGACAAGCAGATGCCCGCCATCGCCGAAGCGCTGCCACTGATGCTGGCCGGCCAGGATTCCGCCTTCATGAGCAAGGTGGCGCTGCTGGTCGATCCGCCGCAACGCACCCTCAAGGAACAGCGCGAATCCCTCGCGGCCCGCGCCGGCAAGGCAGAAAAGTAGTATTCGTCATTCCCGCGCAGGCGGGAATCCAGTCTGTTACGCGCAGTAGCGCGGACAAGATTCTTTTCGGCGCAGACGCGCCTCTTGCTGGATCATCGCCTTCGCGGGGATGACGGCAGGATCAAACGAGAGCTAGGGCATCATGGGTTTCAATTGCGGCATCGTCGGCCTGCCGAACGTCGGCAAATCGACCCTGTTCAACGCGCTGACCGCGACCGCCGCGGCGGAGGCTGCGAACTATCCGTTCTGCACGATCGAGCCGAACGTCGGCCGCGTCGCCGTGCCCGATCCGCGGCTCTACAAGCTGGCCGAGATCGCGAAATCGGCCAAGATCATCCCGACCCAGCTCGAATTCGTCGATATCGCCGGCCTGGTGCGCGGCGCCTCCAAGGGCGAAGGCCTGGGCAACCAGTTCCTGGCCAATATTCGCCAGACCGACGCCATCGCCCATGTGCTGCGCTGCTTCGAGGACGGCAACGTGACCCACGTCGAAGGCTCGGTCGATCCGGTGCGCGATGCGGAGACGGTCGAGACCGAGCTGATGCTGGCCGATCTCGACAGCCTGGAACGCCGGGTCGCCGCCGCCCAGAAGAAGCTGCGCGCCAACGACAAGGAAGCGAAGACCCAGCTCGCCGTCATGGAACCGGTGCTGGCGGCGCTCCGCGACGGCAAGGCCGCGCGCACGGTCAAGCTCGATCCTGACGAACAGATCATCCTGAAGCACCTGGACCTGATCACGGCCAAGCCCGTCGTCTATGTCTGCAACGTCGATGAAGCCTCGGCCGCGACCGGCAACGAATTCTCGGCCAAGGTCGCCACCTTCGCCAAGGCGCAAGGGGCGGTCTCCGTCGTCATCTCCGCCGCGATCGAGGCCGAGGTCTCGCAGCTGACCGACGAGGCCGAGAAGACCGAGTTCCTGGAGACGCTGGGCCTGGAGGAGACCGGCCTCGCCCGCGTCATCCGTGCCGGCTACGGCCTGCTGGGCCTGCTCACCTTCTTCACCATCGGTCCGAAGGAAGCGCGTGCCTGGACCGTCGAGAAGGGCTCCAAGGCGCCCCAGGCGGCCGGTGCCATCCATACCGATTTCGAGAAGGGCTTCATCCGCGCCGAGACCATCGCGTGCGACGATTTCATCGCCTGCAACGGCGAGGCCGGCGCCAAGGAAGCCGGCAAGATGCGGCTCGAAGGCTCGGAATATCTGGTCAAGGACGGCGACATCTTCCACTTCCGCTTCAACGTCTGAAGTCCTTCTCCGCCCATAGGGCGGAGAAGGATTTAGGATGAGGTGGGCTTGGCCGGCGCGTTCCCACCTCACCCCGACCCCCGATGGGCGGAGAGGGGGAAATTGAGCTATGATCGGCGCTCCGCACGGGAGTATCGATCATGGCCTTCCTGAACCGCCGCCCGACGCCGCTGCCGACGCAGCTCGAAGACGCCACCGCCGCCGGCTATACGTTCCATCTGTCGGGCGAACTGGTGCCCGTGCTGACGGTCGAACTGGTGCCCGGCCAGACCATCTTCTTCGAACATCACATCCTCTTGTGGAAAGAGCCGTCGCTCGGCATCAGCGTGCGGCCGCTCGCCGGCATGCTGAAGCGCATGATCGCCGGCATGCAGATCCTGATCACCGAGGCGCGCGGGCCCGGCCAGATCGCGGTGTCGCGCGACGGCGTCGGCCAGATCTTCCCGATCCTGCTCGCCCCCGGCCAGGAGCTGCATGTGCGCGAGCACCAGTTCCTGGCTGCGACCGAGACCATCGACTACACCTGGGAGCGCGTTTCCGGCATCGCCAACATGCTGTTCGGCGGCAGCGGCTTCTTCATCGACCGCTTCCATGCCAATGGCGCCGAGGGCATCGTCTGGCTGCATGGCCATGGCAATGTGTTCGAGAAGGTGCTGGCGCCGGGCGAACAGATCGATGTCGAGCCCGGCGGCTGGGTCTACAAGGACCCCTCGGTGCAGCTGGAGACCAATCTCACCGGCCTGTCGACCGGGTTCCTGGCCGGCAGCAGCATCACGCTCAACCGCTTCACCGGGCCGGGCCGGGTCGGATTGCAATCCGCCTCGCCGGCCCTGATGAGCAGCGGCGCCGATGCGCGTGACCGGTCCGACGTCACCGCCGCGGCCAACGTCGCCAGTGCCGCCTTCGGCGTGCTGGGCGGACTTGCCGCAGGCCTGTTCGGCAGCGACAAGGATAATGATCGCTAGCGGATCGCTTAGGGGCTTGGCGCGTTTGGCTGTTGCCCCCATCTTTCGCCCAACCCCTTCGTGTAGCTGGAGATTTTCATGGGCCAGAAGCTCACACTGACCGCCGCCGACGGCTTCACCCTGGGCGCCTACCGGGCCGACCCCGCCGGCACGCCCAAGGGCGCGCTCGTCGTCATCCAGGAAATTTTCGGCGTGAACAGCCATATGCGCGACGTGACCGACCGGTTTGCGGAACTGGGCTATGTCGCGATCGCGCCCGCTATTTTCGATCGGGCCTCGCCGGGCATGGAAGTGGGCTATGACCAGGCCGGCATGGACGCTGGCATCAAGACGCGCGCCGCCATTCCGGTCGACCAGACCCTGCTGGACCTGCAGGCCGCCATCGACGCGGTCAAGGGCATCGGCAAGATCGGTATCGTCGGCTATTGCTGGGGCGGGACGCTCGCCTATCTGGCCGCCGGCAAGCTCAGCGGCCTGTCCGCGGCCGTGGGCTACTACGGCGGCCAGATCGCGTCGCAGTTCCTCGATGTCGCGCCGAAGATCCCGACCATGCTGCATTTCGGCGAGACCGATCACGGCATCCCGCTCACGGAGGTGCAGAAGATCATCGATCGCTATGAAGAGATGCCGATCCATGTCTATAAGGCCGGCCACGGCTTCAATTGCGACCAGCGCGGCAGCTACGACAAGCCCAGCGCCGAACTGGCCCTGACCCGGACGCTGGAATTCTTCCACCAGAACCTGGCTTGACCTCAAGGCGACGCCCCCGGAACGGAACCGGGGCGTCGCTGCGCTGCAGCATAAAAATGTTGCAAACTGCCTATTTTGCAACGCAACATAACCGTCAAATGTTGTGCATTTGGCAGGTCGCGTTTTCCACCCCTGCCCGCGCGAAGCAATAATGGGCAGGAGGACGCCAGATGGCCGCTGTTTATTCGGAGCCCGAGCATCGGGGCTATTATATCGAGGAGCTGCGCGTCGGCATGACCGCGTTCTTCAGCCGTGCGATCACCGATGCCGACGTGGTCAGCTTCTCGGCCCTGTCGGGCGACACCAATCCGGTGCATCTGGACGAGGCCTATGCCGCCGCGACGCCGTTCCAGGGCCGCATCGTCCATGGTTTTCTGTCGGCCAGCCTGATCTCGGCGGCGATCGCGCTGCAACTGCCCGGCCCCGGCTCGATCTATCTCAGCCAGAACCTGTCGTTCAAGGCACCGGTCCGGATCGGCGACATGGTCGAGGCGCGCGTGACCGTGCAGGAAGTATTGGCGGAGCGCGGCCGGGTCGTGCTGGCCACGGTCTGCTCGGTCGGCGATCTGATCGTGATCGAGGGCGAGGCCCTGGTCAAGGCGCCGACCCGCAACGCCTGATCGACGGCGCCTAAAAGCAAAGGCCCGGCGGGATCGCTCCCGCCGGGCCCTTTTTCGTCTCGGGCTTAGAACTGCTTGGTAAAGGACAAACCGACGGTCAGCGGCCGCGGCGTTACGTTCGAGTCGGACGCGCTGTAATAGATGCGCTGGATGACCTTGGTCTCGTTCAGCAGGTTCTTGGCGAACATCTCCAATTCCCAGCTGCCCGCCTCGATGCCGATGCTGGCGTTGGCGATGCCGTAGGTCGGACGGTAATGGTCCGGATCGGTGTCGTCGAAGGTGCCGCTGCTCTTGCCGTTGAAGTTATAGTCGGCACGCAGATAGCCATCGAGCGAGTCCGTCACCGAGTGATGATATTCGCCGCTGACGCCGATCGTGTAGTCGGGCGTGCCCAGCACGCGATCGTCGATCACCGCACCCGTGTTCGGCGTGACCGCGATCAGGCGATCATGGGTATAGGCGCCGTTCAGGCCGAGCGTGATGTCGTTCGTCACCTTGGCATGCAGTTCCATCTCGGCGCCGTAGTTGCGCGCCGTACCGGCGTTTTTGACGAAGTCGAAGCCGCAGCCCGGCAGCGAGACCGTCTGCTGGATGTTCTTCCATTCGATGTCGAAGGCCGCGACCGTGAGCGTCAGGCGATTGTCGAGCAGCCGGTTCTTCGTGCCGACCTCGTAGTTCCAGAGCGAGTCCGAATTGTAGGATTCCGGCGCCGAGCTCAGCCCCAGGCCCGAAAGATCGGCGGCGCAGATCGAGCTTGGCACCGGCCGGTTCGGACCGCCGAGGCGGAAGCCCTTGGTGGCGTTGGCATAGATCGAGTCGTTGTCGGTCAGGTCATAGTTGACCGCGAACTTCGGCGTCGCCGCATAGGCCCGGCTGACGTCGGAGACGATCGACGGATCGCCCTCGTCGAAATAGCCGCCGCCGTAGCGGGTGAGCGCCTCGCGCGCATAGAGATAACGCAAGCCGGCCGTGGCCTTGAGGTTCGACAGGATGGCGTAGTTCAGCTCGCCGAACACGGCATATTGCCGTTCGTCATAGTGGCGGACGCTGTCATAGACGGCATCGTCCGGGAACGGAAACCCGTAATAGGTGTCCGGCGTCTCGCCATAGAGCTGCTCGAACAGCTTGCTGAAGCCGGTCACGTGCTCATAGTCCGACGTCGTCAGATGCTGGTCGGAATAGTACAAGCCGGCGACCCAGGCGATCGGCAGCCCCGATTCCTGCATGGATTTCGACGCGATCCGCAGTTCCTGGGAGACCTGATTGGTCATCATCCGATAGTTGATCGGCGATTCGAGATTGGCCAGATCGTTGCTGAACGGCGCCGGCGCGATGTCCGCCAGATAGGAGCTGTTCTGGAACGTGCCATCGACCTGAATATCGCTCTTGCGCCAATAGAAGCCCGAGACCGAGGTGACGTCGGACCAGCCCAGATCCTTGGTAACGACCAGGGTCGGCACCGCGATCTGTTCATGGTCGGGCTCCGGCAATTGCTTGATCGATTCGAACTTGCCCGCGTTCGGGTAATAGATCGATTGATCGTCCTGCCGTCCGTCCTGATAGAACAGCTGCGGCGTCACGGTCCAGCCGTCGCCCAGCAGCCATTTGCTGGAGACCCGGATGACGCCGGTCCCGGTGCCGCCGGCGTCGGTGGCGAGCACATTGCCGTCGAGGCCGAGGCGTTTCAGCCAGCCCGCATCCTCGCTATAACCGGCCGACAGGCGCAGGGCCGACATGCCCGAGATCAAGGGCACGTTGACGACCCCTTCCTCGTCATAGCTCAAGCCACCGCGATCGGTCTGGGCCAACTCGGAATGGAAGCTGCCTTCGAATGTATCGAGCAAGGGTTGATTGCTGATGAAGCGGATCGTGCCGCCCTCGGACCCGGCGCCGTAGAGCGTGCCCTGCGGACCGCGCAGCACTTCGATCCGGTCGATATCGAGCAGCTTTGGCTGCGCCGCGCCGGTCAGACCGGCGACGGAACGCACCGACAGCGAGATGTCGTCGAGATAGAGGCCGACCGTCGCCGCACCGGCGATGGAGCTCACGCCGCGCAGCTCGATATTGCCGAGGCCGCCGGCGCCGCCGCTGGTATAGGACAGACCCGGGACCGCCTGGGACAGATCCTGGTAATCGACGACATGCTGGTCCTGCAGCTGCGTGCCGGTCAGAACCGAGATGTTTTGCGGCACCTCACGAACATTCTCGGTTCGCTTGGTGGCGGTGACGGTGATCTCTTCGATCTCACCGGAATTCTTGGCCGCGGCAGCGTCTGTGGCCGGCGCGGTCTGCGCTTCGGCCATATTGATTGATCCAGCCGCGAGCGCGGCCATAGCGCCTACCCAAATGGCATGATGCCCCATAGCGTGCAAACCTCTCCCTGGCGACTCTTGAGGTCGCTTTTGCAACACCGGGATACCCCGGTGCGGCAAAGCACCGCAAAGCGCATGCCAGTGGAGGTTGCGCGGGAATAATTCGGGGAGGGGCCGAGTCTAGGGCGTCTTGTGCATGTCGCAATGGAGGATGCCGTCCTCCAGATAATCGTCGGAACAGCGCACGAAACCGAAGCTGCCGTAGAATTTTTCGAGATGTGCCTGGGCCGCCAGTTCGATAGGGACCGGACCCAGCCGACCGGCAATTTCGTCCAGCGCCGCCGTCATCAGGCGCCGCCCAAGACCGGTCGAGCGGAACGCCGGCGCCACCACGACCCGACCGATCTTTGCAGCCTCTCCGGGTACCGCTGGTGAAAACACGCGGAGGTAGCCGCCCAGCATCTCGCCCGCGAAACCCAGCAGATGGCGGGCAGCCGGGTCTTTGCCGTCGATGTCGCCGAACACGCAATTCTGTTCGACCACGAACACGTCGGCGCGCAGGCGCAAGAACGCATAGAGCTCGCCGACGGTGAGGGCCTCGAAGTCGCGCCACAGCAGCCGCTCGGTCATGCCGGTACGAATTCCAAGCCAGCGCCCGTCGCCATGAAACCCGGCACCAGCACGGCATGACCACGGCGCTGCTCGAACTCGATCTGGCCGAAGGTCAGATGGTCGATGGTCCGTTCCAGATCGGCCGACGCCAGCGTCATCAGCACGATGCGTGGGTCGGTGAGATCGCCGTCCGGCAGCTCCAGCTCCGGATGCAGCGCCTCCAAGTCCCAGCGATTGGCGAACAGGATGGTGTGGCGGCCGGCATGGATGGTGACGATATCGTCGGTCCGGTTGACCGACTGCGGTCCGAACAGCCGCTCATAGGCCGGCATCAGGGCCACCGGATCGTCGGTCGCGATGGTGACGCCCTTCAAGCCCACCGCGGCATTGGCATGGATCAGCCATTCCGGGCGGCGCAGCAATTCCGGCGTCAGATGCTGGGTGACGAAGCTGGAGACGCCGGGTGCGGCATCCGGCGGCAGGAACACCAGCTTGAAGCGCGGCAGTACCGTGCCCTCCGGCAGTTCCAGCTGGCGCGCCAGATCCTTCGGATCGCTGGGTGCGAGGCCGGCCGCCCCCAGCGATTTCGCGGTCTGGGCGGCATCGGCCGAGGCATAGGAGAAGCCCATCAGCCCCTCCCCTTGTTTGGCGAGGAATTTATCGAGGCCGTTCACGAACTGCTTCGGATCGAGAATGCCCAACAGCTCGATATAGTCGCGCTCGAACATCACGCAGTAGTTGGCCGTGCCCCAGCCGATATGCCGGCCGCGCGGACTGAGCGTGAAGCCGAGCCTGGTCCAGGCCATCGCCGCCTGGTCCAGATCCTCCACGCCGACGAGCGTGTGATCGATGCCGAGGATGCCATGCGCCATGGGTCTGTCGTCCGTTGGTTATGCCGAAGGCAACGCCGGCTGCTTGCCGTAGCTGCGGAATTTCTCCAGCACGATTGCCATCTCGGCGGCGTCGAGGATGATCGGGTGGCCGATCTGGCGGGCGCGCCAATACATCTCGGCCAGCGTCTCGACCTCGACCGCCAGCTTGTGGGCCGAGGCGAAATCGGTGCCGAGCGCGATCAGCCCGTGGTTGGCGAGCAGGCAGGCCTTGCGCCCGTCGAGCGCCGTCACGGCATGATGGGACAGTTCCTCGGTCCCGAAGGTGGCATAGGGCGCGCAGCGGATGTCGGCGCCACCGGCGACTGCGACCATGTAGTGGAAGGCCGGAATGCCCTCGCGCAGACAGGCGAGGCTGGTCGCGAACGGCGAATGGGCATGGAGCACGACGGACAGATCGTTGCGCCGCGCCAGGATCTCGCGGTGGAAATGCCATTCCGACGAGGGCAGCCGGCGCCCACGGGCCTGACCGGCGAAATCGACGAACACGATATCCGCCGGCTCCAGCCGATCGTAATCCATGCCCGACGGGGTCACCAGGAACCCGCCCGCCACGCGATGGCTGAGATTGCCCGAGGTATTGCGCGTCAGGCCCGAGGACGTGAGCTTGCGCGCGTGCTCGATCAGCGCCAGGCGCAGGTCGAGCGTATCCTCAAGCACCCCGCCGCTCCGGGAACAGACCCAGCAGCCCTTCGCGGGTAGCCGGCGCCACGCCGCGCTCGGTAATGAGCGCCGTCACCAGCCGGGCCGGCGTCACGTCGAAGGCGTAGTTGGCGACCGGGCTGGTCTCCGGCGTCACCCGCACATGGCCAATCGTGCCGTCGGCCAGGCGGCCGGGCACCAGCGAGACCTCGGTGCCGTCGCGCTGCTCGATCGGGATCTCTTTCACGCCATCGTCCAGCGTCCAGTCGATGGTCGGCGACGGCAGCGCCACGTAGAACGGCACGCCATTGTCGTGGGCGGCCAAAGCCTTCAGGTAGGTGCCGATCTTGTTGGCGACGTCGCCCGAGGCCGTGGTGCGGTCGGTGCCGACGATGCAGAGATCGACCAGGCCATGCTGCATCAGATGGCCGCCGACATTGTCGACGATCACCGTATGCGGCACGCCGTGGCGGCCCAGTTCCCAAGCGGTCAGGCCGGCGCCCTGGTTGCGCGGCCGGGTCTCGTCGACCCAGACATGGACCGGGATGCCGGCATCGTGGGCGGCATAGATCGGTGCGGTCGCGGTGCCGATATCGACGGTCGCGAGCCAGCCGGCGTTGCAATGGGTCAGGATATTGACCGTGGCGTCGCCCTTGCGCGCCTGTTTGACCAGGTCCAGCCCGTGCCGGCCGATCGCGACATTGATGCCGACATCCTCGTCGGCGATCAAACCTGCGAAGGCCCAGGCGGCGGCGGCACGGTCGGCCGGTGCCACCTCGGCCAAATGCCGGCGCGCCCGATCGAGCGCCCAGCGCAGGTTGATTGCGGTCGGCCGTGTCTCCGCCAGCACGGCCACGGCTTGGGCCAATGCGGCGTCGGACGGGTCGGCCGAGAGCGCCAGTGCCACACCATAGGCGGCCGTGGCGCCGATCAGCGGCGCGCCCCGCACCAGCATGGCGCGGATCGCGTGAGCCGCCTCGGCAAGATTGGTCAGCTCCAGCGTTACGAATTCGTGCGGCAGACGGGTCTGATCGATGATGCCGACACGGGCGCCATCGACCGGCCAGATCGTCCGCATGGGGGTGCCGTCGACGCGCATGGGCTCAGGCCTTGTTCAAGACGCGGCCGGCGACCGCGTCGAGCTTGGCCAGCACGGCCGGATCGCGCGCCGCGGGCGCGGTCATGATCGCGTGTTCGAGCGCCGTCTGGCAGCCGGCATGGCACGGGCCTTCATGGCCGCCCAGATGCGGCAGCACCGACTTCACCAGCGCCTTCGCCTTCTCGGCATTGCCCAAGAGCACGCGCACGACCATCTCGACCGAGACATCGTCATGACCCTGATGCCAGCAGTCATAGTCGGTGACCATGGCGACGCTGGCGTAGCAGATCTCCGCCTCGCGCGCCAATTTCGCCTCGGGCATGTTGGTCATGCCGATGACGGCGCAGCCCCAGCTGCGGTAGAGTTCGCTCTCGGCCAGGCTGGAGAATTGCGGGCCTTCCATCACCATGTAGGTGCCGCCGCGCAGGATGTCGATTTCGAGCCCGTCGCTGGCGCTCATCAGCGCATCGCCGAGGCGCGAGCAGACGGGCCGCGCCACCGAGACATGGCCGACGCAGCCGGTGCCGAAGAAGCTCTTTTCGCGCGCGAAGGTGCGGTCGATGAACTGGTCGACGATGACGAAAGTGCCGGGTGCATAGCGCTCCTGCAACCCGCCGACCGCCGACAAGCTCAAGATGTCGGTGACGCCCGAGCGCTTCAGCGCGTCGATGTTGGCGCGGTAGTTGATCTCGGTCGGCGAGATGCGATGGCCGCGGCCGTGGCGCGGCAGGAACACCACATCGACGCCGGCCAGACGGCCGAAACACAGCTCGTCCGACGGCTCGCCGAACGGGCTTTCGACCCGGCGCCATTCGACATCGGTCAACCCGTCGATCTGATAGAGCCCGCTGCCCCCGATAATGCCAATCCGCGGCCGCGCCATGCTGTCTTCCTTCGTCCGATGCTTGGTCTCAAAGTCGGCCGGATATTAGCCATCAAACCGGCCGCGGTCGCCTGGAAAAGCGGTGGCTATCGCCGGCAAAACAATGCCGATACCCCAAAAGAAAAAGGCCGCTCCCCTCATGGGGAACGGCCCTTTTGTCTCGATGTCCGTTCGAGGCGAACGGACTGCTTAGTGAACCTTCGCCCAGATCTTGCGCTTGGAATAATAGAGCGCGCCGGTCAGCACGATCAGAAACAGCATGACCTTGGCGCCCATGCGCTTGCGGGCATCCTGTTCCGGCTCGGCCGCCCAGGCGAGGAAGGTCGCAATGTCATGCGCCTCGCTCTTCAGGTCGTTCGGCGCGCCGTCGGCGAAGGTTACCGCACCGTCGGTCAACGGCTGCGGCATGCCGATCTTCTGGCCACCGGCGCTGAAGTAGATGTTGTAATACTGGCCGTCGGCCAGCTTCACATCGGCCGGCGCGTCCTTGTAGCCTTGCAGCAGCGAATAGACATAGTCCGCACCGCCCTCGCGGGACTTCTCGATCAGCGCCAGATCCGGCGGATAGGCGCCGTTGTTGGCCGCGCGCGCCGCCTTCTCGTTCGGGAACGGGCGCACGAACTTGTCGGACGGCTTGGCCGGACGCTGGATCACCGCGCCATCGTCGTTGGTGTCGGCGACCTGGTATTGGGCGGCGAAGTTCTTGACCTGCTCGTCGGTGTAACCGAGAGCCGCGATGTTGCGGTAGCTCATCTCATAGAGCCCGTGGCAGTTGGAGCAGACCTCTTTGTAGATCTGCAAGCCACGTTGCGCCGACGCCTTGTCGATGGTGCCGAACATGCCGTCGAACGACCAGTCGCCCTTCAGCAGTGGAACTTCCGCGGCCGCTTCCTGCGCGTGGGCAACAGGGGCGGCGAGCGGCAGGGTGACGGCGGCCGTAACGGCAATCGCCGCGCCTTGAAGGAACCGACGGAACATTAGTGCTTCTCCATCCGGGCGCCCAGGACCGCCTGCGCAATGCTCGTCGGCAGCGGCAGCGGCCGCTCGAGCTTGCCGAGGATCGGCAGGATGATGATGAAATGGGCGAAATACCAGGCGGTCGACAGGCGACCGATCAGCACCCACCAGCCTTCCGGCTTGTGCGCACCGACCACGCCCAGGATCACGGCGTCGGCCAGCAGCAGCCAGAAGAAGATCCGGAACACCGGGCGGAACTTGCCGCTGCGGACCGGCGACGTGTCGAGCCAGGGCAGCACGAACAGCACGGCGATGGCACCGAACATGGCGAGCACGCCGGCGAGCTTGTCCGGCAGCGAGCGCAGGATCGCGTAGAACGGCAGGAAGTACCATTCGGGCTCGATCGAGGCCGGCGTCGCCATCGGGTTTGCCGGGATGTAATTGTCCGGCGAGCCGAAGAAGTTCGGATGGAAGAAAATCAGGAAGCAATAGACCAAGAGGAACACCGCCAGGCCGAACGCGTCCTTGACCGTGTAGTACGGATGGAACGGGATCCAGTCCTGCGGGCCCTTCTTGTCGATGCCGAGCGGGTTGTTCGAGCCGTGCTGATGCAGCGCCACCAGATGCAGGCCCACGACCGCGCAGAGCACGAACGGCAGCAGGTAATGCAGCGAGAAGAACCGGTTCAGCGTCGGGTTGTCGACCGCGAAGCCGCCCCACAGCCAGGTGACGATATGCTCGCCCACGATCGGGAATGCGGAAAACAGGTTGGTGATGACGGTGGCGCCCCAGAAGCTCATCTGGCCCCACGGCAGCACGTAGCCCATGAAGGCGGTCGCCATCATCAACAGCATGATGACCACGCCCAGCATCCACAGCAACTCGCGCGGGGCTTTATAGGAGCCGTAGTAGAGTCCGCGGAAGATGTGGATATAGACGACGATAAAGAACATCGAGGCGCCGTTCATATGGATGTAGCGCAGCAGCCACCCATAGTTCACGTCGCGCACGATGCGCTCGACGCTGTTGAACGCGAGATCCGCGTTCGGCGTGTAGTTCATGGCGAGGAAGATGCCGCTCGCGATCATGATCACGAGCACGACGCCGGCGAGCGACCCGAAATTCCAGAAGTAATTCAGGTTGCGCGGCGTGGGATATTCCTCGAGCTCGTGGCGGAGGAAGGTGAAAACCGGCAGGCGATGGTCGACCCAGCGAACGAGCTTGTTCTGGAAGGCGGGAGCCTGCGAGGGGTGTGCGGTCATTCTCGGAAGCCCCTAGCCGATCTTGATGGAAGTGTCGGTCTTGAACACGTAGGGCGGCACCGCCAGATTGAGCGGCGCCGGTCCCTTGCGGATGCGGCCCGAGCTGTCGTACTGCGAGCCATGGCAGGGGCAGAACCAGCCATCATACTCGCCACGCGGATCGGACGGCTTCTGACCGAGCGGAATGCAACCGAGATGCGTGCAGATGCCGATGACGATCAGCCACTCGGTCTTCTTCACGCGCGACGCATCGGTCTGGGGATCGCGGAGCTCGGCGACATTGACGTCCTCGGCCTCCTTGATCTCCTTCTCGGTGCGATGACGGATGAACACCGGCTTGCCCTGCCACACGACCGTGATGCTCTGACCGACCGCAACCGGCGTCAGATCAACCTCGGTCGAGGACATGGCGAGCGTATCGGCCGCCGGGTTCATGCTCGAAATGAAAGGCCAGACGACCGACGCGGCACCAACGGCACCCAGCGCGGAAGCTGTCAGGACCAGAAAGTCGCGGCGCGTTTCGCCGTCCCCATGGTGACCAGTCCCAGGAATATTCGTCGTTTCCGCCATCAGCTACCTCTTGGGGATCGATACGGCACCATGACCCGGTCCCACGGCGCGCACGTTATCGCGCCTTGCGGGACGGCCCATGTGACACGCGGTCGCGAATCTTGCAACGGTATCAGCCTGAAGCCGGTGGCACCGTAGCGGAAAAAACCCGCACCGAGAAGTCGTCGAGGCTTCCTTTGGCTGACCAAGGCCCATTAAGTCAACCCACTGGAAGGACAAAGCTGAAAATCGCTACGAAATGTGTCGCCGTTCCAACAAGCACGGCAACATGCCAGACTGCACCGCCCCAGCGCCACCGGGCGTCGAGCGCGTAGAACACCACGCCGGCACTGAAGGCAAGCCCGCCGGCGGCGACCAGCGCCAGCACCGTGGTCGAGAAGCTGGCGACCAGCTGGTTCAGCCCGAACACGACCATCCAGCCCATCGCCAGATAGAACAGGATGAACCAGCGGTCGTGGCGCAGGCGCAGCCAGAGCTTGAGCACGATGCCGACGGCCGCCATCGCCCAGATCGGCACCAAGAGGAAGCCCACGCCGTCCTTGGGTGCCAGCAGCGACAGCGGCGTATAGGTACCGGCGATCAGCAGGAAGATGCAGATATGGTCGGCAAAGCGCCACAGGCTGGTCTTGTTGGTCTTGAAGCCGGTGTTATAGACCAGCGACACGATCGACGAGGACGCCAGCGTCAGGCCATAGATGATGCCGGCCGCCGCCGCGCGCGGCGTCGTCACCAGGCCGCGCCAAGTCAAGAGCACCAGCGCCACCACCGCGAATCCGGCGGAGACGGCGAGCACGGCCCGGTCGAGCATGATATGCCCGCGGGGCGATCGATCAGGCATCCGCCACTCCTGGGATGTCAGAGGAAACTATAAGGATCGACATCGACCTGGATGCGGACCGCGGTCGGTGTGCGGACACCCGCCAGCCATTGTCTTAGCACAGCCTGGATGTTCACTTGTCGATCCGTTTTCACCAAAAAGCGCCGGCGGTGCCGGCCGCGCAGCACCGCGAGCGGCGCCGGGGCCGGTCCCAGCACGTCGACGCCTTTCAGATGCGGTGCGGCCCGCGCCAGCGCCGCCGCGGTCTGATCCGCCTGGTCGGCATCGGGCGCCGAGATGATCAGCGCCGCCAGCCGGCCGAACGGCGGCATATGCCTGAGGCGCCGCTCGTCGGCTTCGAGCGCCAGGAACCGGTCGCGGTCATGAGCTGCCAGCGCCGTCATCACCGGATGGCCGGGGTCGAAGGTCTGCAGCAGCACGCGGCCCGGCCGCTCGGCCCGGCCGGCGCGGCCGGCGACCTGGTGCAGCATCTGGAACGTCCGTTCCGCCGCGCGCAGGTCGCCGCCCGATAGTCCCAGATCGCCGTCGATCACGCCGACCAGGGTCAGCATCGGGAAATGATGGCCCTTGGCCATGATCTGGGTGCCGATCAGCAGGTCGATCTCATACTCCTGCACGCGTTCGACCAGGTCGGCCACGGCCTGCGGCCCGATCAGCGTATCCGACGCCATGACCGCGATGCGCGCATCCGGGAAGCGCTGGGTGATTTCCTCGGCCAGGCGCTCGACGCCGGGGCCGCAGGGCGCGAAGGAATGCTTGTCCTCGCAAGCCGGGCAATGGTCCGGCGGCCGTTCGGCATGGCCGCAATGATGGCAGATCAGGCGGCCCATGAAGCGATGCTCGACCAGCCAGGCGGTGCAGTTCGGGCATTGCATGCGATGGCCGCAGGTCCGGCACAGCGTCAGCGGCGCATAGCCGCGCCGATTGAGGAACAGCATCGCCTGCTCGCCGGCCGACAGCGTCTCCTTCAGGGCCTCGATCAGGCTGGGGGCGACGAATTTCTGTCGCTCCGGCTTGTCGTCGCGCAGGTCGATGAGCGTCACCTTGGGCAGTTCGGCGCCGCCGTGGCGCGCCGGCAGCAGGATGCGGCGATAGCGCCCGCGCTCCGCATTCACCAGGCTTTCGAGCGACGGCGTCGCAGACGCCAGCACGATCGGCACGGCTTCGAGCGAGGCGCGCACCACCGCCATGTCGCGGGCGTGATAGATGACGCCGTCTTCCTGCTTGAACGACGCGTCGTGCTCCTCGTCGACCACGATCAGCCCCAAGTCGGTGAAGGGCAGGAACAGGGCGGAGCGCGCGCCGACCACGACTTTGGCCAGCCCCTCGCCGACATCGCGCCAGACGCCGCGCCGCTCGGCCGGCCTAAGGTCGGAATGCCAGGCGGCGGCGGGCGCGCCGAACTGTTGCTCGAACCGGCGATGCCATTGCGCGCCCAAGGCGATTTCCGGCAGCAGCACCAGCACTTGCCGGCCCGCTTCGAGCGCGGCCGCGATCGCCTTGAAATAGACCTCGGTCTTGCCGGAGCCGGTGACGCCGTCCAACAGGATGGTCTCGTAGCGTCGGGCCCGCACCGCCTCGACGATCACATCCGCCGCCGCGGTCTGATCCGGCGAGAAGCTCGGGAACGGCAAGCGCCAGTCGGGCACCGGCCGCGGCGGCCGCGCCGGCAGCCGGGTCTCGACCAGCAGGCCGGCATCCGCCATGGCGCGGATGACGCCGGTCGTGCAGCCGGCCTCCTGCGCCAGCAGCGCTGCCGGCAGCGCCTCGGTGCCGGCGAAGATGCCCAAGACCCGCGCCCGAGTCGCGGTGATGCGGCGATCCTTCACGCCCGGCGCCGGCAGGTCCGGGGCCCGCGCCCAGCCGACCCGCCCCTCCTCCGCCTCCAGCGCGTCGGACGGACCCATCGCCATGCGCATCACGGCGCCGGGCGGGCTCAAGGTATAGCCGGCGATCCAATCGACCAGCCGGCGCACCGGCTCGCGCATCGGGATGGCGTCATGGACGAGCGAGATCGGCTTCAGCCGCGCCTCGGCCAGATCCTCGCTCGATTCGGAACGGTCCCAGACCACCCCCGTCATGAGGCGCTGGCCCAGGGGAACCGTGACGAAGTCGCCCGGAACCGGCGTCAGCCCCTCCGGCACGCGGTAATCATAGGCGCCGGCCAACGGTAGGGGCAGCAGGACCGCAACCCGTCCCGCGCCGGGAGCGTTGGTATCGTGCGGCGCCTTTGGCACTGCGCAACTGGTGCTCGACCCCACCATGGGCTAGAGTCCGGTCCGTTGGGTGGCTGCATCGGCGGTCCGCCGTCTTGACGCTCCACCCTCTCTCGACAACAGCAGATCCCCCAGGTTCGCCATGAAATTCTTTATTGATACCGCCGACATCGCCGAGATCCGAGAGCTTGCCGCCACCGGCCTCGTCGACGGCGTGACCACCAATCCGTCGCTGATCGCCAAGACCGGCCGCAACTTCCTCGAGACGATCGCCGAGATCTGCGAGATCGTCCCCGGCTCCGTCAGCGCCGAGGTCGCGTCCACCGACTTCGATACCATGCTGAAGGAAGGCCTGAAACTGGCGAAGATCGCGCCGAATGTCACGGTGAAGGTGCCGTTGACCCCGGCCGGCCTCAAGACCTGCAAGGCGCTCTCCGACCAGGGCACCGAAGTCAACGTGACGCTCTGCTTCTCCGCCGCCCAGGCGATTCTGGCCGCCAAGGCCGGCGCCACCTATGTTTCGCCCTTCGTCGGTCGCCTGGACGACATCGGCGAGGACGGCATGAGCCTGATCGCCGACATCATCGAGATCTATGCCAGCTACACCAGCATCACGACCCAGGTGCTGGTCGCGTCCGTCCGGGGCCCGCGCCATGTGATCGAAGCCGCCAAGATGGGTGCCGATGTCGCGACGCTGCCGCCGGCCGTGCTGAAGCAGATGTTCGGCCATCCGTTGACCGACAAAGGCCTCGCCGCCTTCGTCTCCGACTGGGCCAAGACCGGCCAGTCGATCCTCTAGGCAATCCCATGGATCAGAAGGGCCAGAGCGAATCCCGCGTCGAGACCGAGGCCGCACCCCGCGCGACTTCGGCGGACGAGGTGCTGGCCTATCTGACCCGTCATCCGGGTTTCCTTGCCGACCATCCGGAACTGGTCGATCAATTGACCCCGCCGGCGCATCGGCATGGCGCCGGCGTGGTCGATATGCAGCAATTCATGCTGCAGCGGCTGCAGACGGAGCTGGCCCGGGTCAAGGGCCAGCAACGGGCGCTGATCTCGACCAGCCGGTCCAACCTGACGAGCCAGACTCGCATCCATGCGGCCGTGCTGGCGCTGGTCGGCGCCACCAGCTTCGAACAGCTGATCCAGACCGTGACCACGGATCTGGCCGTGCTGCTCGACGTCGATGTCGTGACGCTCTGCGTCGAATCCGACACCGGTCCTCTGCCCCGGCCGCCGCTGCCGGGCGTGCTGCTGCTGCCGCCGGGCGAGGTCGACCGGCTGCTCGGCGCCGGCAAGGAAGCCTTGCTGGAGGACGAGGTGCGCGGCGATCCGGCCCTGTTCGGCTCCGGCGCCGGCCTGGTGCATTCCGAAGCCCTGCTGCGCCTGTCGATCGGCAGCCACGCACCCGCCGGCATCCTGGCGCTGGGCTCGCGCAAGCCGCATAAGTTCAAGTCGGGCCAAGGCACCGAGCTGTTATGCTTCCTCGCCCAGGCGCTGGAGATCACCATCTTCCAGTGGCTCGATCTCGAGGCCTGAAGCCGCCGCCCGTGCCCGCACGCCGCCCCGATCCCATCCCATTGGCCCGCTTCGCCGCAACCGCGGATCTCGCCGCCGCCATCGACGGCTGGCAGCAGCAGCTCAAATCCGAACGGCGGGCGTCCGCCCATACGCTCGCCGCCTACGGCCGAGACCTGGCGTTTTTCCTCGATTTCACCCGCGACCATCATGGCGAGCAGCCGTCGCTCGATCTGCTGCGACAGCTGAAGCCGGCGGATTTCCGCGCGTTCCTCGCCAACCGTGCGGCGCAGGACCTGGCCAAGGCCTCTCAGGCGCGGGCGCTGTCGGTGCTGCGTGGTTTTTTCCGGTTCCTGGAGCGGCGGGGGCTTGCCACCAACCCTGCCCTGTCGGTGCTGCGCGGCCCGCGCCTGTCGCGTGCCGTGCCAAAGCCGTTGAGCGAGAGCGATGCCCGGGCCACGATCGACGCCTCGGATACGGTCCAGACCGTGGATTCGCCGCCCTGGATCGCCGCGCGCGATACAGCTTTGGTGACCTTGCTCTATGGCTGCGGGTTGCGCCTGTCGGAAGCGCTCGACCTGACCCGGCGGCAGGCGCCGGCGCCCGGCATGACCAGCCTGCGGGTGACCGGCAAGGGCGGCAAGACGCGCATCGTGCCGCTGCTGCCGGTCGTAACCCAGGCGGTGACCGAGTATCTGGCCCATTGCCCGCATGGGATCGGGCCGGACGACGATCTGTTCGTGGGCGTGCGCGGCGGGCCGCTCAATCCTCGTCTGGTGCAGCGCCTGATGGAACAGCTGCGCCTCCGCCTGGGGTTACCCGACACGGCCACACCCCATGCGCTGCGCCACAGCTTCGCCACCCATCTGCTGGCCGGCGGCGCCGATCTGAGAGCAATCCAGGAGCTGCTGGGCCACGCCTCGCTCTCGACCACCCAGCGCTATACGGCGATCGATGCGGCGAAGCTGATGGAGGTCTATGACCGGGCGCACCCGCGCGCCGGCAACGAGTGACTATTGCGGCGGCGGCGGGGGCGGACGGTCGCCGCCGCCATGATGCCGCCCGGCCTCGCGTTGGGCCATCGCCGCCTCGCTCTCGTCATGGACCTTTTCGTAGCAGGTCGCCCGCGCCGTACCGTCGACGATCGTCTTGCAGTCGGCCCACTCAGCTTCGAACCGCTGATGCTCGGCACGCATCGACTGGAAATCCGGCGGCGGGCCGGGCGGCGGCCCCGATTGAGCGAAAGCCGGACCGGCGACCAGCGCCAGGCCCGCGATCAGAGCGAGTTTCATCTTCGTCCTCGGGTCGGTGAGATCAGGCCGACAGTCTGGCCGATCGACGCGCGGCGAACACTCATCAAATGGTTTCAGTGTGTTGCGCGCTAAACCAGATCCTCTTGCGTAGCCCAGGCTTCCGACTGCGGCAAGCAGTCGTCGACCAGCTTCGGCCCGGATTTGCGCAGCTCGAATTCCGGAAAGATCACCATGCCGAAGATGCCGTCGGCCTTGGTACCCCGGATCGCGATCGGCATCATCAGGCGGCGAAACTTGACCCAGGTCCGGCCCGGTTCGGCGACATTGCCGGTATAGGCGACCGGCAGCGCGCGCTCGACCACGCCCTCGAACAGGCGGGTACGACTGGCCAAGACCGTCGGCAGGATCATCTCGTCGAGATGGCGGCCGGTGGGATCGTTCTGGAATGCGTTGCAGACCGCCGTTCCAGCGAGGCGGCAGCGGAAGCGATTCTCCGGCGTCCGTTCGTACAGGAACAGGAACGGGATGATGTGCGTCGGCATGGCGACGGGATCGATCGCCGCCTTCGGCGGCACGTCTGGCCCGACGCGACGCGTGCGCCAAAACTCGAAGCAGTCCGCCAGCGGCGTGCCGCGTAGCAGAGCTTTGAAATCGGACAGGTGTTGTTTCGGGGCCAACATCATGGCCCAGCCTAGCGGAGTGGGCCTTACCGCGGTGTGAAGATCGTCTCGGGCTATCGACGCTTCATTCAGTCGGCCATTGCTGCGCGCCATGCAGAATACGGAGCAACTCGACCGTCTCGCCCACGGTGTAGATCGCGATAAACCGCGTCCGGCACTGGCGGATTTGTGCCGCTCGCAATGCCGTCCAAGGCTTCCTGCACCCGTGCGCGGAACCAGGTATCATGGGCCACCGCCTCATGTTGCCGTCGCAGCCGCTCGGCCTGGTCCGGTCGGGTTCGGACGATTGCCGCCGGATCATACGCCGCGCTATCGACATCGAACCGTGGCAGCCCAAGCTCGTCGCACACGTAGGCAGCGACAGTATTGAGGTTGCGCCACAGCCGCGGCTGACGCGCACGCTGGGCAGCTACGGCATGTTCGGCTGCACCGTGACGGACAAGAACGGCCCAACCACCCGCTTGACCCAGGATGGTAGCGCTCTGAATCCCTTGGGCTTGGACCAGTTTCTGAACAGTCTTACCGTCGATGATCGCGATCGCCCCTGGGATCCGCGGCATGACCTGAGCCTCATTCGTGAAACCGGACCTGCGGGATTATTGAGTAATCAAACGCGCTCATCCAGTCTCCAAAAACAAAATCCGCCGGTCCTCTCGAACCGGCGGATGGGTCGTCACAGGCGGGTTGGCCCCGTCGTTACATGTTGAGCGCGCCGCTGGTGATGGCGAGGGCGGCTTCCTTGACCGCCTCGTTCAGCGTCGGATGGGCGTGGCAGGTGCGGCCGATATCCTCGGAAGACGCACCGAACTCCATCGCCAGCGCGCATTCCGCGATCATCGTGCCGGCATCGGGGCCGATGATGTGGCAGCCCAGCACCCGGTCGGTCTTGGCGTCGGCGATGAACTTGACGAAGCCTTCGGTATCGCCGTTCGCCTTGGCCCGGCCGTTGGCGAGGAACGGGAACTTGCCGACCTTGTACTCGACGCCCGACGCCTTGACCTCTTCCTCGGTCTTGCCGACCGAGGCCACTTCCGGCCAGGTGTAGACGACGGCCGGAATGGCGTCGTAGTTCAGATGCGGCTTCTGGCCGGCCAGGATCTCGGCGAACACGACGCCCTCTTCCTCGGCCTTATGCGCCAGCATCGGGCCGGCGATGACATCGCCGATCGCATAGATGCCGGGCACGTTGGTCTGGAAATGGCCGTCGACCTTGACGCGCTTCTTGTCGTCGAGCGCCACGCCGGCCTCGGCCAGGCCCAGGCCTTCGGTGTAGGGGCGGCGGCCGATCGAGACCAGCACCACGTCGGCCTTCAGCTCTTCGGCCGGACCGCCGGCGGCCGGTTCCAGCGTCAAGGTCACGCCGCTCTTGGATTTCTTAGCGCCGGTGACCTTGGTCGACAGCTTGAACTGCACGCCCTGCTTCGCCAGCACGCGGTTCAGCTGCTTGCCGACCTCGCCGTCGAGGCCCGGGGTGATGCGGTCGAGGAATTCGACCACGGTCACCTCGGAGCCCAGGCGCCGCCAGACCGAGCCCAGCTCCAGGCCGATATAGCCGCCGCCGATCACGACCAGATGTTTCGGCACCTTCGGGATGGCGATGGCGCCGGTCGAGGACACGATCTGCTTCTCGTCGACCTCGACGCCCGGCAGCGGCATCACTTCCGAACCGGTCGCGATCAGGATGTTCTTGGTCTCGATCGTCTGGCTGCCGCCGGCGGTCAGCGCCACCTCGACCTTGCCCGCGGCCAGGATCTTGCCCGTGCCCTGCAGCCAGGTGATCTTGTTCTTGCGGAACAGGAATTCGACGCCCTTGGTGATGTCGGCGACGACCTTGTCCTTGCGCGCCAGCATCGTGTCGAGGTCGAGCGAGACGCCCGAGAGTTTAACGCCATGGGCCGCGAACGAATGCGAGGCCTCTTCGAACTTCTCGGACGATTGCAGCAGCGCCTTCGACGGGATGCAGCCGACATTGAGGCAGGTGCCGCCCAGGCGCACATACTTCTCGACGCAGGCAACCTTCATGCCCAGCTGGGCCGCACGGATGGCGGCGATATAGCCGCCGGGGCCGCTGCCGATGACGACGAGATCGTAGCTGTCGGTCATGATTTTCTTTCCGATTTTATAAAAGCGGGCCCGTCTCCGGGCCCGCTCATCATCTTTACATGTCCAGCAGCAGGCGCTGCGGATCTTCGAGCGCGTCCTTGACGCGGACCAGGAAGGTCACGGCCTCGCGGCCGTCGATCACCCGATGGTCGTAGCTGAGCGCCAGATACATCATCGGACGGATCTCGATCTTGTCGCCGATCGCGACCGGACGCTTCTGGGTCTTGTGCATGCCCAGGATGCCCGATTGCGGCGTGTTCAGGATCGGGGTCGACATCAGCGAGCCATAGACGCCGCCGTTCGAGATGGTGAAGGTGCCGCCGGTGAGTTCCGCCATCGACAGCTTGCCGTCGCGGGCCTTCTTGCCATAGGCGCCGATCTGCTTCTCGATGTCCGAGAAGCTCATCAGATCAGCATCGCGCACGACCGGCACGACCAGGCCGTTCTCGGTGCCGACCGCGACGCCGATGTCGTAGTAGTTCTTGTAGATGAGCTCGTCGCCCGAGATCTCGGCATTGACCGCCGGGAGCTCCTTCAGCGCCGCGATGCATGCCTTCACGAAGAACGACATGAAACCCAACTTCACGCCGTGCTTCTTCTCGAACCCGTCCTTGTAGGCCTCTCGGATCGCCAGAATCGCCGTCATGTCCACCTCGTTGAAGGTGGTCAGCATGGCGGCGGTGTTCTGGGCTTCCTTCAGGCGCTGGGCGATGCGCTGACGCAGGCGCGTCATCTTCACCCGCTGTTCGCGCGGATGGTCGGCGCGGGGAGCGGCCGGCGCCGGTGCCGCGGCAGGTGCTGCGGCCGAGCCGGTCTCGATCGCGGCCAGCACGTCGCCCTTGGTCAGGCGGCCGTCCTTGCCGGTCGCCGGAATGCTGGCGGCGTCGAGCTTGTTTTCTTCGACCAGCTTGCGGGCGGCCGGGCCCGAACGGTCGAGATCGGCGGCGGCGGGCGCAGCAACCGGGGCCGGTGCAGCGGCCGGCTTCGGCGCCTCGACCTTGGCGGCGGGCGCAGCGGCGGCGGGGGCCGGCTTGGCACCGGCAGCACCCTCGGCGATCACGCCCAAGAGGCCGCCGACGCCGACGTTGGTGCCTTCCGGCGCCGAGATCTCGCTCAACACGCCGTTCGCCGGCGACGGCACGTCGACCGTGACCTTGTCGGTCTCGAACTCGATCAGCGTCTCGTCGATCTTGACGCTATCGCCGACCTTCTTCAGCCAGCGTGCCACGGTGCCTTCGGTCACCGATTCGCCCAGAGGGGGCACCTTGATTTCGGTTGCCATGTTCGGTCCTTGGTTCAGGTTCCGGGTCGGGCGGTGCGGCCGGAACTTCCCGTCCAGCCCACCGTCCGCCGCATTGATTGACCGGATCGGTCAAAGACCGATCCGGTGGTTGGTTATTGGTCAGCCGACCGTCAGCGCTTCGTCGATCAGTTTCGCTTGCTGGGCTACGTGCTTTTTCATGGAGCCGGTCGCCGTTGCCGCCGATTCCCCGCGGCCGACATAGACCGGGCGCTTCGCCTTGATGCCGAGGCCCGAGAGCAGGGTCTCGATGCGCCGATCGACGAAGTTCCAGGCGCCCATGTTCTGGTGCTCTTCCTGGCACCAGACCACCTCCGCCTTGGTATAGCGCTTCAGCTCCTTGCCGAGCGCGTTGAACGGGAACGGATAGAGCTGCTCGACGCGGACGAGCGCCACGTCCTTGATCTTGCGCTCGGTCCGGGCCGCCAGCAGCTCGTGATAGAGCTTGCCGCTCACCAGCACGACGCGCTTCACCTTGTCGTCGGCCACCAGCTTCTCGGTCTCGCCATAGACGCGGTGGAAGGTGGTGCCTTCCGCCATGTCGGCAAGCGTCGACAGCTTGGCGCGCAGCATCGACTTCGGCGACATGACGATGAGCGGCTTGCGGAAGTTGCGGCAGACCTGCCGGCGCAGCGCGTGGAAATAATTCGCCGGGGTCGAGATGTTGCAGACCTGGATATTATCCTCGCCGCACATCTGCAGGTACCGCTCCAGGCGCGCCGACGAATGTTCCGGGCCCTGGCCCTCATAGCCGTGCGGCAGCAGCATGACGATGCCCGACATGCGCAGCCACTTCGATTCCGCCGACGTGATGAACTGGTCGATGATGACCTGGGCGCCGTTGGCGAAATCGCCGAACTGGCCTTCCCACAGCACCAGCGCCCTGGGTTCGGCCATCGAGTAGCCATAGTCGAAGCCCAGCACCGCCGCCTCGGACAGGAAGCTGTCGATGATCTCGACCTGCGCCTGACCCTCGCGGATGTTGTTCAACGGCATGTAGGTCTGCTCGGTCTCCTGATCGACCAGCACCGCATGGCGATGGGAGAAGGTGCCGCGACCGACGTCCTGGCCGGACAGGCGGACGAAATTGCCGTCGGCGGCGATCGAGCCGAAAGCCAGCGCCTCGGCCGTGCCCCAGTCGAAGCCCTCGCCGGTCTCGAACATCTTCGCCTTTTCCTGCAGAAGACGGACGAGCTTGCGGTTGAGGTTGAAGCCTTCCGGCACGGTCGTCAGCGACTTGCCGATCTGGCGCAGCGTCTCGATCGGCACCGCCGTGTTGCCGCGGCGATCGTCGTCGGGCGCCAGGCCGAAGCCGGACCACACGCCTTCGAACCAGTCGGCCTTGTTCGGCTTGTAGCTCTTCGCCGCCTCGAACTCCGTTTCCATCTTGTCGAGGAAGTCGAGCGTGACCTGATCGGTCTGGTCCTGGGTCAACGAACCTTCGGCGACCAGACGGTCGGCATAGATCTGCCGGGTCGTCGCCAGCGTCGCGATCTTGCGATACATCACCGGCTGGGTGAAGGCCGGCTCGTCGGTCTCGTTATGGCCGTGGCGGCGATAGCAGAACATGTCCACCACCACGTCCTTCTTGAAGACATGGCGGAACTCGGTCGCGATCCGGCAGACATGGATGACGGCTTCCGGATCGTCGCCGTTGACGTGGAAGATCGGCGCCTGGATCGACTTCGCGACATCCGAGCAATAGGGGCCCGAGCGCGCATATTGCGGCGCCGTGGTGAAGCCGATCTGATTGTTGATGATGAAATGCAGCGTGCCGCCGGTGCGGTAGCCCTTGAGCTCGGTCAGATCGAGCGATTCCGCGACCAGGCCCTGGCCCGCGAAGGCCGCGTCGCCATGGATCAGCAGACCGACGACTTCGTTGCGCTCCACATCGCCGCGCTGGCGCTGCTTGGCACGCACCTTGCCCAGGACCAGCGGATTGACCGCCTCCAGATGGGACGGGTTCGCGGTCAGCGACAGATGGACGATGTTGCCGTCGAACTCGCGGTCGGAGGACGTGCCCAGATGGTACTTCACGTCGCCGGAGCCCTGGACGTCGGCCGGGTTGGCCGGATTGCCCTGGAATTCGGAGAAGATCGCGGCGAAGCGCTTGCCCATGACGTTGGCGAGCGTGTTCAGGCGGCCGCGATGGGCCATGCCCAGCACGATTTCCTTCACGCCCAGCCGGCCGCAGACGCGGATCATCTCTTCCAGCGCCGGGATCATGGTCTCGCCGCCTTCGAGGCCGAAGCGCTTGGTGCCGGTGAAGCGCTTGTCGAGGAAGCGTTCGAAGCTTTCGGCCGCGGTCAGGCGCTCCAAGAGCTCGGTCTTTTCCTTGATCGAGAAGACCGTCTGGTTGCGCATGCTCTCGACACGTTCCTGGATCCAGAACTTCTGGGCCGGATCCTGGATATGCATGTATTCGACGCCGACACTGCCGCAGTAGGTCGCGCGCAGAAACGCGTAGATCTCGCGCAGCGTCGCATATTCGAGGCCGAGCACGCCCGCGACATAGATCGGGCGGTCATAGTCCGCATCGGTAAAGCCGTAGCCGTCGGGATGCAGCTCCGGATGGGGTTCGGGCTTCTGCAGGCCGAGCGGGTCGAGATTGGCTTCCAGATGGCCGCGGACCCGATAGGCCCGGATCAGCTGCAGCGCGCGGATCGAGTCTGCGGCCGCCTGCTTCACCATCTCTTCGGACACCGCCGGTGCTGCGGCGGCGGCGCCGTTGGTCTTCTTGGCGGGCACTGCGTCCGGTACGCCGCTGCCGATGATCCGCTTGGCGATTTTCTGCCAGCTGGGTCCCTTGACCTCGGTTTGGACCGAGACGGCATCGTCCTTCATGTCATCGAAGAAGCTCCGCCAGCTCTGGTCGATCCCGCCGGGATCGCTCAGGTAATGCTCGTAGAGCTCGGCGATGAAGGCCGAATTGGCACCGGTGAGGAAAGAGGTTTCGCTGGTCTCAGCCATTTGGTTCGAGCGGCCGCTTGACGCGGCCGCTCTCTCTGTTGGGGTTGGTCAGGTTAGACTATCGGATCCGGTCCGCCTCAGCCCTTGAAGGCCGTGAGCATCGTGGAGCCGAGCGACGCCGGGCTGTCGGTGACATGGAAGCCGGCCTTGCGCATCGCCTCGAACTTGTCGGCGGCCGTACCCTTGCCGCCCGAGATGATGGCGCCGGCATGACCCATGCGGCGGCCCGGAGGGGCGGTCGCCCCACCGATGAAGCCGACGATCGGCTTCTTCGTCTTCGACTCGATGATGAACTCGGCCGCTTCCTCTTCCGCGGAACCGCCGATTTCACCGATCATGATGATGCCTTCGGTTTCCGGATCGTCGATGAACAGCGTCAGGGCATCGATGAAGTTGGTGCCGTTGACCGGATCGCCGCCGATGCCGATGCAGGTCGACTGGCCGAGGCCGACGGCGGAGGTCTGGGCGACCGCCTCATAGGTCAGCGTGCCGGAGCGGCTGACGATGCCGACCTTGCCGCGGCGATGGATATGGCCCGGCATAATACCGATCTTGCACTCGCCCGGCGTGATCACGCCCGGGCAGTTCGGCCCGATCAGGCGCGACTTGGAGCCGGCGAGCGCGCGCTTCACCGTCACCATGTCCAGGACCGGAATGCCTTCGGTGATGCAGACGATGAGCGCGATCTCCGCGTCGATCGCCTCCAGGATCGCATCGGCCGCGAACGGCGGCGGCACGTAGATCACGCTGGCGTCGGCCTTGGTCGCATGGACGGCCTCGGCGACGGTGTTGAACACCGGCAGATCGAGGTGCTTGGTGCCGCCCTTACCGGGGGTGACGCCGCCGACCATCTTGGTGCCGTAGGCCAGCGCCTGTTCGGAGTGGAAGGTGCCCTGCGCGCCGGTGAAGCCCTGGCAGATGACCTTCGTATTGGAATTGACCAGAACGGCCATTTAGTTGGCCTCCTTCACGGCTTTGACGACCTTCTGGGCGGCATCCGCCAGATTGTCGCCCGACAGGATGGGCAGGCCCG
>Ga0302314_10003842_pt1 | contig 27659 bp, 24 predicted proteins | sample III_Palsa_N2_3_FD_200533 | JGI IMG/M metagenome (GOLD analysis project Ga0302314, IMG submission 200533) | Peat permafrost microbial communities from Stordalen Mire near Abisko, Sweden - III_Palsa_N2_3 | ecosystem: Environmental > Terrestrial > Soil > Palsa > Peat permafrost | place: Sweden...
CGTGTCGGCGCCCGGCCTGCGTCAGCAGCACCGGTACGGCTGTCTTGCCGGCGGTCGTGTAGGACGTGCCGACGACCTGGCCGGTCAGCTTGAAACCGCCGGCCAACGCGCTCGCCGGACTGATCGCAAGCACGATCAGGGCAGCTGGCAGACACCGACGCACGATTGCTCCCGCAGTTCTCATCACGGCAATCATCGGCCCGGGCCGGCGAATACTTGAGGCAACCGTAGTTGTAGTTCCTAGCTAGCTTGCTGTTCCCGCAAGCGGATGCGGCGATCGGCAACACCCGTCGTTTTGACGAGCCAGCTTCCGGCGACAAGCAAAGGCCACGCCGGACGATTGCTTGTTCACTTCCCCTGCCCAGGTCTAGCCAACGTGATCGTGACGGAGTGGGCGGCCACAGCTGAAAGTGCGCGCGAGAGCTGGCGGTTGGGGTCCTGCGTGATCCCGGCGTTGGGTGTCAGCCGTCCGCGTTCGGTTCAGCTAGTGGGTATGCCACATCGCAGACAGGCTGGTTCATCTCTATTGCATCTGGTTCAGCGAGGTAGACCTCTCGGCACGACAGCTGGGAGTTGGGGCGAGCGGCGACCTCGCTGGAGCAAGCGACAGCGTCATATGCCGCGAGGATCGCGGGGTAGTCCCACTGTCCCTGGGTGACGGTGGTGTATGCCTCGTCATGGGCAGGCTCGGTGCGGATCCCGATGAGGTCGGTAGGTACGAGATCGTCGGGGCATCCGAGCACCGCCTCCAGCGGACCATCCTCGTCTGCATTCACCGGCCCGTGGAAGATCAGGGTGAACGGGCCTGTTGCCTGCGCTCCGTCTAGATGCTCGATGAACGCAGCCTTGGCCGCTCGCACGAAGCCGTCGGTCTCATGACCGTTCAGCCGACGTTGTATCGACATTACGCGGCGCGCTGGGACGCGCCTAGTGTTGATTTGAAACATAGGATCGTCTCCTTCTTGCAGGATCACTTGAACGTGGCTGATCAGCAGCCTCCGGCTTTTATGTCGCCGATCGATCTCCCCAGCGAGGCCTTTGAGCCGGTCAATAGCGAGCTCGTCACTAATGGCCAAATCACCAAGGATCAGTGCGATGTCGGACAGCCTCAGCTCCGCGCCTCGCATCAAGGCGATCAGCTGACCCTCGCGAATTTGGCCAGTGTGATAGCGCCTGTACCTGCTGTCCTGATCGACACTTGCCGGTGGCAGCAAGCCGATGCGGTCATACACCCGCAGCGCCTTCGCGGTCAGGCGAGTCCGCCGCGCGAACTCCCCGATTGACATCTCCGGTTCTGCGGTGTCTTCAGCCACACACGCATTCTCGTCGTTGCCCCTGGGGCAAAGTCAACCCCAATCCGGATGCAGCCATAAGGCCCGCCGCTTCCGACTTGATAGGCGGGAGCGGTCTCCAGAGATGAAGACTAGATTGACGCCGCGCTAGCGACTCTGTCGTCGCCGGTGCGATAGCAGGCGCGGCGCGTTGGAGATGAGCGAAGCGATCCTCTGATGCGGGTCTGGTCGTCTCGCCGGGACCGAGGCCCTCGGCCTCGTCGGCTTACACGCGCTGCGTCTGTATGGGAGCTGTGAGGTGATCTTGTGGTCGCCAGTCGTGTCTAGTGGCGACGGACCGAGATCGCCAGGCTGGGGACGAGGAAGGACAACAGAAAGATCGGCAAGAAGCTCTTTCCGGTGCAGTTGAAGCTGGCGGTTTCGTTCTCGTTGACTTCGAAGGTTTGGGTTCGGCTGGAGTTTCGGCCATTGCGGATCTGCAGGCTGTGATGTCCAGCTTCGATTGGCGTCTCGAACGTGTCGTTCATTGCGACTGCCCCGAGCTGCTCCCCGTCAAGCACTACGTCGTAGGTGCCGCGGCGGACTTCTACTCCAATTGCTTTGTGCGTCAGTTTCAGTGTTGCGGACATCGTCGCTCTCCTTATTTGCTTTCTGAAAACGCTAGCAGCGGTTTGGCCATCTGGTACAAAAGTTAGGTAGCGTGCTAAATTCTGGCCATGCGGTCAACTAGCACGGGTGGCAACCGCACGTTTGTGAGTAACGCCAGACGGGCGCAGATCGTTGAAGCTGCAATCGAGACCGTCGCCGAAGTTGGCTACGAGAACGCCTCGCTCTCGCGTATCGCGCTACGGCTCGGCATCAGCAAGGGCGTGATCAGCTACCACTTCGCCGGCAAAGACGACCTGATCGCCGAGATTGTCAGCCAGGTACTCCAAGAGGCAAGGGCCGACATGCAGCCTCGCATCGAAGCGCAAACAACCGGCCCAGCGATGCTGCGCACTTATATCGAGTCCAACCTCGAGTTCATGCGCGACCACCCCAAGCAGCTCAGCGCCGTCGTAGAGATCGTGCGCGCGGCGATCGCCGGCGCCACGAGCCCATTCACTGGCACTCCCGCCGACGGGGCCGTCCAGTTCCTCGCCGAGTTGCTCGCGCGGTTCCAGACCGCCGGCGATTTCCGAACTGACTTCGATCCAAGTGCGATGGCGATCGCGATCCGGGCGGTCATCGACGCACTGCCAGGCCGACTGGCCCACCCAACGTTCGACATCGACCAATACTCCCGCGAAGTAGTCGCGATCTTCGATCGAGCAACGTGTGTGACCAGGGCTTGAAACCCGCCCGCCGCGCTGGAGCGCGCTAGCGCAATGGCCGGCTCAGGGCTGTGGGGTCCGAGCCGGTCCGGGGCGCCGCACGCCACCGTCTCCATCGCACACTACTCCCAGACCACCGGCGTGCGACCACCTCCCGTCGGCGCACCGGACGACTGTGCCACCGAGCGCCATGTCCCGCTTCCAGTTCCCGACACACATGTGTCCGTCACATTCGAGATTGGTCGCACAACCGGACAGCGCTAGCGCCGCCGCAACGAGGATCATCGCCCGCATCTACTCCGAGCGTACGCGCCCGTAATCCGGCGCCACCCAACTCACTTCCGTTTGATGGTCAGCTTGGTGACCGAGATCGTGGTGCGATGGCTGGCGATCGTGCGGGAAATCATCAGCATGGTGGGCAGAAAATGTCAGCAGGTAGACCAGAACAGGTCGTTAGACGGTCGATCAGAGAACTCGTCGAATCCCACGTTCTGTTTGGGGGTGGCCCGGTCAGGCCACCCCCCAAAACACACCCCGTCAGGCGGCGACAGCCACCATCTCCTCCGCCGCACGCCCAGCGGCAGTGTTGTGGTGGAAGTCGCGCGTCCGGATCAGCAGCAAAGTGAGTACGCAGGACACAGCCGCAACACCGGCGCCGACCAACAGCACCTCGTTTAGCGCGCTGACGTAGCTGAGACGGGCGACCCCAAACACCAGCCCGTGAAGCGCCGCCGGGGTCTGGTTCAACGCTGTATGAACCGCACCGGTGCTGATCAGATGCGCAAACGACGTGGCGTGAGCCGCAAGCGGACCCGTCGACAGATGCTGCACGACCTGCGAGCGGATCTGCGAGGCGAGCAGCGTGCCCGCGGCGGCAACGCCGGTCGCAAGGCCAACCTGGCGCGAGGTTGAGTTGATCCCGCCGGCCATGCCCGCTCGCTCCGGCGCGACGACACCGACGGCCGTTGATGACAGCGGCACGTTGATCAGCCCGGCGCCGACGCCGGCGACGATGAACCCCGGCAGGAAGTGGGTCCAGCCATCGGCCGCCGTCAGTCCGCGCATCAACAACAGGCCGACGGTCAGCAAGGCGAAGCCGCTGCCGATCAGCGCCTTGATCGGCACCTTGGTGGTCAGCCTGCCCGCCGGAATCGCGGTGAAGAAGATCGCACCGGTCATCGGCAGGAAGCGGATGCCCGCGTCGACCGCCGATATGCCGAGGATGTTCTGCATGTAGATCGTCATGTACGTGAACAGCGCGAACAGGCCGGCGGAGATACCGAACGCGGCGACGAGCCCGCCGTTGAAGGTCGGTACCCGCAGCAGCTCGAAGTCGAACATCGGATTCTTGACCAGCCGCTCGACCACCACGAAGGCGAGCATCAGCACAACGGAGGCGATCAGCGACCCGAGCACGGTTGTCGAACCCCAGCCAAGCGTCCCGCTCTTAATCAGCCCAAACACCAGGCCGGCAAGTGACAGGCTGAACGCGACAAAGCCGGGCCAGTCCGGTCGCGGGGCGCCGGCAAGCTTCGATTCATCGACCTTCAACAAGGTCACGACCAGAGCAAAGATCCCGATCGGAACGTTGACGAAGAAGATCCACCGCCAGCTGAGGCCGCTGGTGATCGCGCCACCGATAACAGGTCCGATCGCGACAGCGGTACCGGTCACCGCGCCAAACACGGCGAAGGCGATGCCGCGCTCCTTCGGCGGGAACGCCTGGGCGAGCAGCGCGAGCGCGGTGGCGAACATGATCGCGCCGCCGATTCCCTGCAGCGCACGAGAGACGGTGAGGAAGACCGCGCTCGGAGCGACACCGCAAAGGACCGAGCCCGCGGTGAACAAGACGATGCCGGTGGCAAACACGATCCGGCGTCCGGCGAGGTCAGCGATCGACCCGGCGGTCAGCAGCAGCGCCGCGAGGGTCAGGGCGTAAGCGTCGACGACCCACTGGAGGTCTGACAGCGATGCCGTGAACGCCTTCTCGATCGACGGCAACGCGACGTTGACGATCGTGATGTCGAGCAAAAGCATGAAGACGCCGGTGCAAACCGCCGTCAGGGTCCACCATTTCCGATCCATCTCTCACCTCGTGGAAGTAGTTGAAAAGGCTCCGCTCAATTCTTGAGCGCGGACTCAGAATACACAATTTCTGAGCTTGTGCTCAAATATTTGTGTGAGCGACGCTACAGAGCAGCCAACGGAAGCCCCGAAACGACGAGGCCGGCCACCTTCGGGAGGTCGCGAGGCGATCCTCGACGCGACGCTTGGACTGATCCGCGAACGTGGCATCGCGAACCTGACGAGCCGGGATGTTGCGGCCCGGGCGGGCGTATCGGACGCCAGCGTCTACTACCACTTCGAGGACCGCGCGGGGCTGCTGAAGGCCGTCTTTGAGTACGGGATGAAGCCGCTGCAATACATGTCGACCGTTGAGGCGCAGAAGATGGACCGGCACACCGTTCTGCGCAAGGCGATGGCATCGCTTGAGGAGTTCTTCGCCGACTCACTGCCGGTGTTGCTGGCCGCACAGTCAGACCCTGAGCTGGCGGCGACGCTGGCCGAGTACGTCCAGATCAATGATCTCGGCCCGCACAAAGGGGTCGAATCACTTGGCGCGTACCTGCGCAGTGAGCAGGCAGCCGGACGCGTGAACCCGGACGTTGACGTCGAGGCGGCCGCGCTGCTGCTGATCGACTTCTCCTTCAGCCGCGTCACGCGCGGGCAGATGCTCCACCAGTCGGAGGAACGCCTGCCCTCACGCGAGCGCGTGCTGGCGACACTGAACCAGCTGCTTGACCCTTAGCCCGCGGTTGGGCTGAACGACTCGAGTGCGGCGTTGAGCGTTGCGCTCGGTCGCATCGCCGCCGCCACCAGCTCGGTATCGGGCTGGTAGTAGCCGCCGATCTCAACCGAAGAGCCCTGGATCTCCGTCAGCTCGCCGACGATCGCTTCCTCGTCGGCAGCCAGCCGTTGCGCCAGCGGCGCGAAGGCGCCCGCAAGCGCGGCGTCGTCGCTCTGGGCGGCTAGCTCCTGCGCCCAATAGAGGGCCAGGTAGAAGTGGCTGCCACGGTTGTCGAGCTCGCCGACCCGGCGTGAGGGGGAGCGGTTCTCCTCAAGCAGCCGGCCGGTGGCGCGGTCAAGCGCAAGCCCGAGCGTCCGCGCACGTTCATCTCCGGTCTTATCGGCGAGGAACTCAAACGACACCGCCAGTGCCAAGAACTCACCGAGCGAATCCCAACGCAGATGGTTCTCCTTGACGAACTGCTGCACATGCTTGGGCGCCGAACCGCCGGCGCCGGTCTCAAACAAGCCACCGCCGTCCATCAGCGGAACGATCGAGAGCATCTTCGCGCTGGTCCCGAGCTCCATGATCGGGAACAGGTCGGTCAAGTAGTCACGCAGGACGTTGCCGGTGACGCTGATCGTGTCCTTGCCGGCGCGGGCGCGGGCGAGTGTGAACTTCGTCGCCTCGCCGATTGGCAGCACGCTGATCTCCAACTCGCTGGTGTCGTGCTTGGCGAGCTCGTCCTCGACCTTGATCAGGACCTGCGCGTCATGTGCGCGGGTCTCATCGAGCCAGAACACCGCCGGGGCGCCGGTCGCGGCTGCGCGGGAAATCGCCAGCCGGACCCAATCACGGATCGGCGCGTCCTTGACCTGGCAGGCACGGTAGATGTCGCCGACTTCGACGTCATGCTCAAGCAGCGTCTTGCCGGTGCTGGCGTCGACGATCCGCACGGAGCCCTGCGCCGCGATCTCAAACGTCTTGTCGTGTGAGCCGTACTCCTCGGCCTTCTGCGCCATCAAGCCGACGTTCGGGGTCGTCCCCATCGTCCTCGGATCAAACGCCCCGTTGCGCTTGCAATCCTCGACCGTCTCGTAATAGAGCGGCGCGTAGGAATGGTCGGGAATCACGAACTTTGTGTCCTGCTGCTCACCCGCCGCGTTCCACATCTGGCCCGAAGCGCGGATCGCCGCAGGCATCGACGCGTCAATGATCACATCGGAGGGGACGTGGAGGTTGGTGATCCCCTTGTCGGAGTCGACCATCGCCAGGGCCGGGCCGTCGGCCGGGAACTCGACGATGACATCCGCCGGCAGTGCCCCGAGGCCGTCGTTCGGGTTCCACCCCGGAGTCTTCAGATCCGGGAAGAAGGTCTTCACCGCATGGCCGAAGATGATCGGATCAGAGACCTTCATCATCGTCGCCTTGAGATGGACCGAGTAGAGGACGCCCTTGGCCTTGGCGTCGGCAATCTGCTCGGTCAGGAACTGCTCGAGCGCGCCGGCGCGCAGCACGGCGGCGTCAAGGATCTCACCCCCAAGCAGCGGCAGCTTGTCCTTCAGCACCGTGATCGCACCATCGGGAAGGACATGCTCGATCCGGGCGGTCGTCGCCGCCGGAATCGTCACAGCGGCCTCGGTCGAGCGGAAGTCACCGTGGTCCATCGTCGAGACGTGCGACTTCGAGTCCGGCGCCCAGGCGCCCATCGAGTGTGGGTGATTCCGAGCGTATGCCTTGACCGAGGCGGGGGCGCGGCGGTCGGAGTTTCCCTCACGCAGAACCGGGTTAACGGCCGAGCCCTTGACTCGGTCATACCGCACGCGAGCGTCCTGCTCGGCCTCGGTGCTGGGGTCATCAACGTAGTCAGGGAGCTTGAAACCATGCTCCTGCAGCTCTGTGATCGCGGCCTTCAGCTGCGGTACCGAGGCGCTGACATTCGGGAGCTTGATGATGTTGGCCTCGGGGGTTTGGGCGAGCTCGCCCAGCTCCGCGAGTGCGTCGGCGGTGACCTGGTCAGCGGGGAGAATGTCGGGGAACTGGGCGAGGATCCGCCCGGCCAGCGAGATGTCACGCAGCTCGATCTCGATGTCGGCGGCGGCCGCGAATGCGCGCACGATTGGGAGCAGCGACTGCGTTGCCAGCGCCGGCGCTTCGTCGGTGTGGGTGTAGATGATCTTCATGCTGGGCGTCACGCTAGCTGACAAGCGGCGGGTCCGACCCGCAGGTCCGGGCGCTGAGCGCCTGGATCGTGCCGCTGGACGGCGGCCGCAGCGGCGGCGATACTGATCCGGTGCTCCGCCTAGCCGCGATCCGAGTACTGCCGACGGCACTGTTGGCGCTCGCCGCCGGTGTCGCCGCGTTCGCCCTCCACACCGGGATCGGCCGCGCCGGGGTCCGCACTTCCAGTCGGCCGCTGGCAGGCAAGGTAGTCGGTGTCGACCCCGGTCACAACGGCCGTAACTGGGCCGATCCAAGCTATATCGACCGCCAGATCTGGAACGGCCGCGAGTATGAATCGTGCAACACGACCGGCACCCAGACCGACAGCGGCTACACGGAAGCGCAGTTCAACTGGAACGTCGCCGTCTACCTCCGACGTGACCTTCAGGCTGAGGGCGCGAAAGTGGTGATGACACGCGACTCCAACAACGGCGTTGGCCCTTGCGTCAACACCCGCGCGTTCATCATCAACCACGCCCACGCCAACGTCGCGGTCTCGATCCATGCCGATGGCGGTCCCGCGGGCGGTCGGGGCTTTGCGATCATGCTGCCGGTTGCCGACGGCCCGAACGACCACGTGATCCACTCCTCACTGGTATTCGCGAAGATGCTGCGCGCCAAGTACCGCTCGATCACCGCCATGCCGGTCGCTAATTACTACGCCAGCGACGGCTTAGAGCCGCGAGACGACCTCGCCGGACAGAACCTGACAACGGTGCCGAAGGTGCTGATCGAATGCGGGAACATGCGCAACGCAACCGACGCCAGCATCCTCACGCGGGCGTCATTTCAGCGCCGCGCGGCACGAGCTATCGCGGCCGCGGTCACCGAATTTCTGACCCGGCATTAGGACGCTGGAAGTTGCCTACACTGATCGATCAACGCAAACCACCCCACGCTCGGGGGGTTGCTGAGCGCTTCGGCGTTCAATCGGTGGTTTGTCGCCGCCATCTTCGAGATACTTATTCTGTGACTCACGGACGAACGATCAGACTGCTGCTTTCAACGCCGTTCGCGCTCGCCGCGATGGTGACCGCCGTGGCCGGCACGCTCGGGCTGGGGAGCGCTGCGATCCACACTCTCGAGCCACTGCCGGCAAAGTTCGCCGAGGTCTCTCCGAGCGGCCGTCTAGCCGTGAACACGTCGCGCTACGGCGCGCGTGAGCGTGCAGCCCAGGACCGCGGCAGCCGTAGCGTCGCGAGCGATGGCGCTTACCTGGCGAGCGGCACGGCGAACTTCTTGCCGGTCGCCGACCGCACCGACCCGAAACAGAGCACCTCTCCGGCGGTACTGGCGAGCAAGCCGAGCGCGCAGACGAAGATTCACGCGGTGACCAGCACCAGCAAGAGCACCACAGATCCCGCCACCGAGACAGCGCCACACTATGAGCCGATCAAGGCAGTGCTTGAGACGCTGCCGTGGGAGATTCTGCACCCGCATCTCGTGCCGTAGGTAGAACCGCAGCGCTCGCCTTACCGCACACTCGCACGCGCACGCGCACGCCTAACCGTGGCGGTGCTACAGCGACGCCACGATTGCTCGCCCGGCGGTGCGACCAGAGAACAGGCAGCCGCCGAGGAACGTCCCCTCGAGCGCGTTGTAGCCCATCATCCCACCGCCACCGAAGCCGGCGACCTCGCCGGCGGCATAGAGCCCACTGATCGGCTGAGCGGCCGTGTCAAGCACACGCGCGTCGGTGTCAGTGTGGATCCCGCCGAGCGTCTTGCGGGTCAAGATGTTCAGCCTGACGGCGATCAACGGGCCGGCCTCGGGATCGAGGATCTTGTGCGGCGCCACGACCCGCTGCAGCCGGTCCGGCAGATACCTGCGGGCGGCGCGGATCGCCATCACCTGGAAGTCCTTGCCGTAGGCGTTGTCGATCTGCAAATCCCGTGCATGGATCTGGCGCTCGAGCTCGACCTCGTCGATCAGCGCCTCGTCGCCCACCCGGTTCATCCCCGCGACCAACTCCGCGATTGTCTTCGCGACGATGAAGTCGGCGCCGTGGTCCATGAACTTCTGGATCGGGCCGGGCACCCCCGGCAGCAGCCGGGTACGAACCGCGTCCTGTACCGACTTGCCGGTGAGGTCCGGGTTTTGTTCGGAGCCGGACAGCGCGAACTCCTTCTCGATGATCCGCTTGTTCAACACGAACCAGGTGTAGTCGTAGCCGCTCTTGCCGATGTAGGCGAGCGTCCCCATCGTGTCGAAGCCGGGGAGCAGCGGCGGCGGCAAGCGCTTGCCGGTGGCGTCAAACCACATCGATGAGGGCGCCGGCAGGATCCGGATCCCGTGATCAGACCAGATCGGGTCCCAGTTGCGGATTCCTTCGACGTAGTGCCACATCCGGTCACGGCCGATCCAGCCCGCGCCCGCGCTTTCAGCGATCTCGAGCATCCGCCCGTCGACGTGCTTGGGGACGCCCGAGATCATGTTCTTCGGCGCAGGGCCGAGCCGCTCGGTCGGCCAGTACTTGCGAACCAGATCGAAGTTGTGGCCGATGCCGCCGGTCGTCAGCACGATCGCCTGGCCGTGCGCGACGAAGTCACCGACCACCTCACGGCTTGAGTCGACCCCGCGCCCGACGCTGCTGGGCTCGAGGACGGAGCCGGAGACCGCAACCGCGGCACCGTTCTCGATCACCAGCTCGTCCGCCCGGTGCCGGAACGCCAACTGCACGTTGCCGCGCTGCACCCCGGCGCGGACCCGCGCCTCAAACGGCGCCACCACAGCCGGGCCGGTTCCCCAGGTCAAGTGAAATCGCGGGACCGAGTTGCCGTGCCCGATCGCGAGGCCACCGCCACGCTCCGCCCAGCCCGGCGAGGGCATCGACTTGATCCCCTGCTCAAGTAGCCAGGCGCGCTTCTCACCGGCAGCGAACTCGACGTAGGCCTTCGCCACCTTGCGCGGCCATTCGTCCTCAGGGCGGTCGAATGCGGCGCTGCCGAGCCAGTCGCTCCAAGCGAGCTCAAACGAGTCCTTGATCCGCGCGCGGCGCTGCTCCGGTGAATCGACGAGGAACAGACCACCCAGCGACCAGAACGCCTGGCCGCCAAGCGACGCCTCAGGCTCCTGGTCAAGCAGCAGTACCGAACGCCCGGCGTCGGCGATCTCGGCGGCCGCGACCAACCCCGCCAGGCCACCGCCGACCACCACCACGTCCGCTTTTAGCTCCACGGTCATGCCCGAAGCCTATGCGGCGGCGGCTATCAGCCGCTCCACTTCGCTTTCAGAGGTCCAGCCGCCGATCGATGCGCGGATCAGGCCCGCCGAGGGAATCGAACGGACCAGCAGGCCGAGTTCGGCCAGCCGCGCCACCTCGGCGTCGACATCCGCACGCGGCGGGACCCATGAGACGAGCGTCGAGCGCCCACGCGGGGCGACCGTCAGCCCGTGCTCGGTGAGCCGCCCGGCAAGTGTCTCCGCCAGATCTGCCGAGCGCTGGTGAATCCACCCCCAGCCCGCATCCGCCAGCACTTGCAGTGAGGCGAGCGCCCAACTGCTTCGCAGCGCCGAGGGGAAGCCGATGTCCAGACGCCCGGCGCCGGCCTTCAGCGGCGAGCCGAGGATGTCGTCGTGATCCTCGAGCGTCGAGTAACCCTGCCATGGCGGCTCAATCGCATCGCGCATCTCAGCGCGGACATACAGGCAGCCGCTGCCTTCGGGTCCGCACAGCCATTTCTGTCCTGACGCCGCGTAGTAGGCGACACCGAGCGTCGCCACGTCAACGGGGACGGCGCCGATACCCTGCGCCGCATCGAGCAGCACTGGCACGCCAGTCGCCACCAGCGCCGCGACATCGACGACCTCGCCACCGACCCAGGAAACATGCGAGCAGGCGATCAGCTTCGTCTGCGGCGTCACGGCCTCCACGAGCGCGGCAAACGGCGCCGTGCGCACCTTCACACCCTCGCGGACCGCCAGCCGGCGCAGCGGCGCCAGCAGGCCGGGGTGCTCCTGATCGCTCGTCAGCACCTCGTCGCCGGGCGCGAACGTCAGCCCGGCGAGCACGGTGTTGCAGCCGTCTGTCGTCGAGCCGGTCAGCGCGACCTCCTCCGGCGTCGCCCCGAGCACAGCCGCGTAGCCGGCCCGCAGCTCCTCGGCCAGCCCCAGCACAAGCTCGAAGTACGCCTTGCCAATCCGCCCACGCGTGGCATCAGTCTGGACCCGGGCCCGCACCGCCTCGACGGCGGGCGAGGGAATCGGCCCCTCGGTGCCGGCGTTCAGGTAGCCGACGTTGGCAAGCACCGGAAACTGCGCGCGGAACGCCTCGAGCGAGCTCATTTGAGCTCCCGCTTGAGCACCTTGCCGGTGGCGTTGCGCGGCAGTTCGCGGAGGAACTCGACCTCCCGCGGCACTTTGTAATTGGCCAAATTCTCTTTGACGAAGTTCTTGACGGCATCTTCGTCCAGCGCTGACTCGCCCGTGCGCTTGACGACAAACGCCTTCAACCGCTGGCCGAACTCGTCATCCGGCACGCCGAGGACCGCCACCTCAAGCACTGACGGATGCGTGGCGATCAGTTCCTCGACCTCGGCCGGGAACACGTTCTCGCCGCCGGAGACGATCATGTCGTCGTCACGTCCGTCGATGAACAGCCGACCGGACCCATCGAAGTGGCCGACATCGCCGCTCGACACCAGCCCGGCGATCCGCTCCTTGTCGCCGCCGCCGGTGTAGCCGTCGAAGCCGATCGCGTTGCCGACGAAAATCCGTCCGGTCTGCCCGGCTGGCACTTCGACCCCGTCGGCGTCAAGCAGCTTGACGACTGTCCCGTGCACGATCTGGCCAACCGTGCCGGGCGCCTCAATCATGTCCGCCGGTGTCGCGACGGTCGCGTAGGCGACCTCGGTCGAGCCGTAGAGGTTGTAGACGACGGGGCCGAACACCTTCATTGCCCGTGCCGCGAGATCGGCCGACAGCGCCGAGCCGGACACGAAGATGATCTTCAGCGACCTGAAGTCTCGGCCCTCGTACTCGGTCGGGGCAGCCGCCAGGATCCGCTGCAGCATCACCGGCACAACGATCATCGTCGTCGCACGGTTTGACTCGAGGCTGTCCAGCACGTCGACCGGGTCGAACCGCCGCGCCACCACCAGCGTCGAGCCGAGCGCAACCCCCAGCAGCATCTGGCTGAAGCCGAGTGCATGGAAGATCGGCGCACACAGCTGCGTCACGCCCCGCGCGCGGAACGGGACCTTCGACAACACGCCGCCGACCGGCGCCAACGACATCGGCACATCACGGTCAGCACCCTTCGGTGTGCCGGTCGTGCCGCTCGTCAGGATCACCAACCGCGGGGCCTGCTTCGGCTTCGGTGGCGCCTTCGGCTGGGTCGAGGTGATCAGCGCAATCAGCGTGTCGTCGGCGTTGTGGCGCGTCGTCAGCCAGCCGCGTAGACGCCCAAGGCGCGGCGTGTAATCGCCGACCGCGTGCTCAAACTCCTCGTCGTAGACGAGCAGGTCGGCGCCCTCGCGCTCGCACACCTCACGGATCTGCGGCCCGCTGAAGCCCGTGTTGAGCAGAATGATCTTCGCCCCGCAGCGCGCGGCGGCAAACAGCGCCACCAGCAGACCGCGATGGTTGCGGGCCAGCAGCGCGACACCGTCGCCGGCCTCGAGCCCCTCCTCGATCCATGCGGTCGCCAGCGCGTTGACACGGTCGCCGAGCTCGCCGTAGGTGATCTCCCCGAGGTCGTCGACCATCACCAGGTGATCCCGGTGACGGATCGCGGCGATCCCTGAGAGCGCGCCAAGCGTCCCATAGCGCTCAAGTTCGAGCAGCATTTGCGCGACTTTGTGTGGCGGCTCGATCCCGACAACGCCGCTGCGCAGGCACAGTGCCGCGTAGTACGCCTCGTTGCCTAGGCGCTCAGCCAGCCGCACCGCGCCGGCCACGATCCCGTCGGATTCGGGCACGCGCTGGACGGTAGCGGGCGGCTGCCGACGATGCGCGTTGCCTTCTGGCCCACTGGCTGACCGGCCAGTGGGCCAGCCATCACGTGCGGCGACTAGCCTCTCGGCCATGTGATCTAACGGCCCGCGCCGTGACGATCGATACAGAGGAATAGTGGCCGACCCGACCCCACTCAAACAGCCCACGATCGCGGTCGTGCTACCCGGGGGCGGCGCCCGCGGCGCCTATGAGGTCGGCGCGCTGTCAGTAATGCTGCCGGCGCTTGAGGAGCGCGGCGAGCGGGTCAGCGTCTGGTGTGGGACCAGCGTCGGCGCGATCAACGCCGCGGCCTATGCATCGCGCGCCGAGCTCCCGGCCGAGGAGCAGTGCGAGCTGGCGCGCGAGCTGTGGCTGGAAATGCGCAAGAAGGATGTGATCTCGCCGATCATCGGGATCGGCGGGGCGCGGACACTGATCCGTCTGCTCGGTCACGCACTTGGCGTGCCGAGTGTCGGCCTTGCCTCATTCATGGACCCGAGCCCACTGGGCTCAAGTCTTGACAGCTGGGTCGACTGGGACAACCTCGACCGTAACGTCGACGAGCGGCTGGTTAAGGCCGTGTCGGTGATCGCTACCTCGATGACGACGGGCGAGCCGGTGGCGTTCGTCGATTCGGCCGACGGCGCGCCGAAGCTGGTCGACGACGAGATCCGCTACGTCGAAACCCGGCTGCGCGCCGAGCACGTGCGGGCCTCGGCCGCGATTCCGATGCTGTTCCCAACGGTCGAGGTGACGACGCCGCGCCGGGCGCGCGGTCACTACGCCGACGGCGGTACCCGTCTGAACAGCCCGATCAAGCCGGCGCTCAACCTCGGCGCCGACAAGGTGATCGTGATCGGCCTTGATCCTTTCTCGGGTGGCGGCGGGCGCCCAGCGCCGCCGCGGGCGCCGACGATCGCCGACGTCGCCGCGAACGTGCTCGACGGGCTGCTGGTCGACCAGGTGGCACAGGACCTGCGACGCCTGGCGCTGATCAACTCGTTCTTCGTCGAGGACGCCAAAACCGGGACGCTGCACTCACCGCGCGCCTATCGGATGGCCCGTGGGCACCAGCCCTACCGGCCGATTTCCTACGCGCTGGTCGCGCCGCGGCGCAAAGGCGAGATCGGTCGCCTCGCCCAGCAGGTCTTTAAGAGCCGCTTCGGCGGCGTCAAAGCGCTGCGTGATCTCGACTACCTGGTGATGTCGCGGGCGCTCGGCTCGGCGACTCAAGCGCGCGGTGAACTGCTGTCGTTCCTGCTGTTCGATCCGGTCTTCACCAAGGCCCTGATCGAACTCGGTGAACGCGACGCGAAGCGCTGGCTACGACGTCATCCGAAGTTCTGGTGCCGGGACGCGAGCCATGACCTCAGCTTTGGCGAGGTCGATCGCACGGTGATCAAGGAGCAGGACGCGCTGGAAGAGTTCCGCGCGCGCCGCCGTTAACGCCGCTTCTTCCCGCTCACTTCGCCGCGTCCGCCCGCTCGCCTCGCCACTTGCGCCCGCTCACTTCGCCGGTGCGCGCCAGTGAGGAATGGCGAAGATTCATCAAATAGATGAATTTGGGTTGTTCCTGACGATCAGGACCCGCCAAAGCACCAACTATTGGCGCTCTCCCCGCGGTTGCTGGCTGGCTGCCGGCTACTTGGGGATGCCGAGCGTGGCGTAGCCGGCGCTGTCGACGACCATGCAAAGCCCGTGGCGGCAGTCGATCGCGCTGGACTCCGGACCGCCGTGCAGCGGGCGGATCGCGCCCCCACCGCTCCAATTTCCTGAGTTCGGCGCGTTGCTCTGCCACGCCGCATCGAGCGAGCTGACCGCGACGCAGAACTTCGTCTGGGTGCAGCTGACCGCGTCAAGCAGGCCCTCGCCGCCGATCGGCGGGTTGTACCCGATCGAGACCGATGTCCAGGCGGACGCGGCCCCACGCGGCGTGCTCGTCGAGCTGACAATCGTCGGCGCCTGACTGCCGAAGCCGACACCGACGCACTCACCGGCGCTCGGGCAATCGAGCCCAGCCATCACGTCACCCTGCGAGCCGGCGCTATGCCATTCGCTGGTACCGCCCGCCGGGAAGTCTGACCACTCTTCGCGGCTGCCGGCGACCATGCAAAAGGTCGATGACGGAACACAGGAAACAGCATCAAGCGTGCCACTGAGCTTCGTCACAGCCCAGGCGGTAGCCCCGCCCGTAGGGTCGCTCGAGGTCAGCACGTTTGCCGGGTCGCCACTGTCTGTGACCACACACAGCGTGACGCTCGGGCAGTCGACCGCGGTCAACGCGACCTGACCCCCGTCGCTGCCATCGGCGCTGTCGATCTTCACCGGGCGCGCCCAGTCTTTGGCGCTACCGAGCGGATCAGTCGTGGTGATCACACGGCCGTCGTTGTCAACGGCCACGCAGAGCTTGGTCGTAGGGCAAGAAATCGAATTGATGCCGCCGCCGCCCGAGTCGATCGAGATCGACTTGCGCCAGACGTCGGACAGCGGCTTGGTTGAGACAACCGCGTAGCCGGACTGGTCGACCGCGACACACAGCGTCAGTGACGGGCAGGACACATCGCTGAGGCCACCACGGTTGGTGGGGATGATCCGGACGTGCTTGCTCCAGCTGACATTCGTGGCCTGAGCCACAGCGGGAACGACCGCAGCAACCGCAAACAGCGCGATCAGCAGCGCAAAGATGTGAGAGCGACGAGCGTTCAAGGGGCTAGTTCTAGCAGTGCAGGCGCGCACAACGATGCAGCTTTTCGTGCGCGATACTGGCTACAACCCGCCGGGGACGCCGGGGTTGCGTCGCTTAGGAACTCCTTAATGCTCGGTCGGCAACTCGAGTCCGAGCGTGGCGGCGAGCGAATCGACGGCATCGATCAGCTCGTCCAGCGCGATCCGAACCGAGTCCGGTGAGCCGCCGTCCGCGATGCCGTTTGAGACGTCTGACCGGCCCCAGTCGATCCGGCGGTAGAGCGCTCGCAATGGCGGCAGCACGGTCTCGGATGGCTCGTCTCTGACCCGGTGAAGCAGCGTTTGCACTGCGCCGGTAAGCGCAGTACTCAGTGGCGCGAGCTCCGGTCGTGACAGCCGGGGATCAAGGTCGGCGATCGCCAGCCGTAGTGCGTGTACGCCGTAGACGAGCCGTCGCAGCGCGGCAAGCATCGCAGCCGCAGTCTGCGGCTGGTGGACGCCCTGCGCTGGTTCGTTGCGAGCAGACCGCAGCATCCCTTCGGCGTCCCCCCAGGCGATCCGCGCCCGCTTTGCCAGCGTGCGTAGCTGTGCAGTGCTCGGGGGCAGGCCGTCAACGAGCGCTGCCAGCACGGCTTGCAGATATTCACTCTGTGCTTCAACCAGTTCGCCGAGCAGCCGCGGCATCGCCCGGCCTGACCAGGTCGGCCATAGCGCATAGGCCGTGAGCCCGATCGACCCTCCGATCACCGTGTCGATGCCGCGGTAGAGCGCCAGCTGTGTCGTGTCGGGCGAGACCGCATGCAGCAGGAACACGACGACCGCCGTGAAGCCCGCGACACCCGCCGTGAAGCTGGCGGGGAACAGCGCGAAGGTGCCGTAACCAAGCAGGCCGATCACCACTACCAGCCCCCAGCCGCTGGGTGCGATCACGACCGCGATCAGTGTCGCAACGACGGCGCCAACGCCGGTGCCGAGCATCCGCTCGCCGCCGCGGGTGAACGTCTGTTCAAAGCCGGGCCGCAGTACGGTCGCGGCTGCCATCACCGCCCAAGCACCGTGGGGCAGCGAGGTCAGCTGGGCGAGCAGCTCGGTTCCGGCGACGACGACGGCCAGCCGCAGAGCGTGCCGACCTGCGGGGGCGTCACGCCGGGCACCATCACGGATCCTGCGCAGGTCTGCTCTGACGGTCGTCGCCATCCGTGCGAGTGAGCCGGCGCTCGGCCGTGGCCAACGGCCGACCCCGCGGGGCGCGCCGGGGCTCCACACGCCGGGCCCGTGATGAACCATCCCAGCGGCCTCCAGCGCGAGGCGGCTCGCGGCCGATGTTTCGCCAGTCAACGCGGCGATGTGGTGATCGAGCACCGGCGACCCCAGGTCAGCGCGCTCAGCGCCCCACTCGCCGAGTTCGACCATCGCAGTGAGCAACTGCTCGGCATCTGGCGGTGCGGTCGTCAATGCGCTCGCGATCCGGCGAAGCGTCGAGGAGATCCGCGCAAGCGCGAGATCAAGCTGCGCTTCGATCGCCTCCTCACCCGGCGCCGTCCGCAACAGATATGAGCGAGCCGCGGCGAGGGCGGTCAGCTGCAGACGGATCCGCCGCCCCTCGCTCACCAGTCCGGCAAGCATCGCCAGTTCAGAATCCGCAAACAGCGCCGGGATCGCGACGATCCGCTCGGCGTTGTCCAACGCGACGCCTGTGGCGATCGCCGGCGCCAGCGGTGCCGCTGTCTGAGCAGCCAGTTGCTCATATGCGGTCGCCACCGCCGCTCGCTGGCGGGTAAACGCCAGCGGCGACGCGATCAGCGCGCAGAACGCTGCCTGGCAGCCGCCTCCGAACAGCGCAAGCCCACCAAGCCCGAGCGCCTGCGGCGCCGCCTCGGGAAACCCTCCGAGGATCACGTAGGCGATGATCGCCTGGGTCCCGACGACCGTCCCCCGGCGTCCCAGGGTGGTCGCGAGTCCGGCGGCCAGGCAGAGCACGGCGAGCACCACCAGGTGCACCCACCGCACGTTGCCGGCAAACGTCCCGGCTGCGGTCGCCAGCCCAATGATCACTGAGTCGAAGACCATCGTTCCGACGGGCGGCTCGTGCGGCGCGTCACCGGCCAGCCACGACATCCCGACGAGCAGCGCACCCACCGCCATCGTCACGGCGGCTGCCGGCTGATTCAGCGCGGTACCGAGCGCCAGCACGCCGAGTACCGGCAGCGCCGCGATCAGACCGTGACGCAAGCCGACCCGCCGCGGGTTAAACGATGCCGCTTGCAGCGCCGCGCGGCTCGCAATCACCGTCGCGCTCGGCGGTGTGCTGGTCGCCGCGGGACTCAAGCGTATGGACCGCTCGGCAGGTACGGATTCAGCGTTCCGGGCTCCCCGCGCACGCAGAGCGCCCCAAACGGCTGCAGTCGCAGCCCCGCCTGGCGCGCGACCTTCACCGCCCAGCGCTGGTCCTCGGTGACCCAGCGCAGCGGCGGCCAACTCGGATCGCTGCCCAGCATCTCCAACCCGAACCACAGCAGCGCACTGGCGGCCTCCTCATCCGCCGCACCGAGCGCCCAGATGCCACGCCCCTGCCTGATGATCACGTAGCCGCGATCCTCAAGCGCGTAGATCTCAACGCCCCAGGCGAGCGCGCCGGGCAGCTCCAGCGTGTACGGGGCGCCGCGCACCACGCGCGTAACAGGTTCGAGCTGCTCGATCGTCTCTAGCGTTACCGCGCGGATCCGCGGATCGGCCGGTGGCAGCGCCTTGCGGTCAACTGCCCCAACCGACTCCAGCGTCAGCTGAACGTCAAACCCGGCCATTGCGTAGATCCGCATCGCCCGCGGGTCATTGGAGGAGACGATTAGCCCGTTATCGCCTGGCTGGAGGTAGCCGCAGGCGGCAGCGAGCAGCTGCCTGCCGGCGCCGGAGGACTGGCTGCCCGGATCGACCGTCAACAGCGACAGGTTCCACAGCTGCTCGCGGCGGATCGCCTGGGCCACACCGGTCACGCGCCGGCGCTCGGTCGAGACGAAGCAGCCGTCTGGATCGGTGCTCAGCGCATGCCTGAGCCTGCGAATCCAGCCGGCGCGTTCCTCGTCGCTCGAGAACTCGACCTCAAACGCGCGCGCGGCAACATCGACGCTCTGCTCGACGTCCTCTTGAGTCATAGGACGGATCGTGGTCACGGCTTTAAGATGACACGATCGATGGGATCACCGGCGGTCGTCACTAGTTCAGATGGAGTCGTGCGCTGCAGCTGGGGCGACTCGACTGCTGACTACCGCCCCTACCACGATCACGAGTGGGGCTTGCCGGTCGCCGATGACGTCGTGCTGTTTGAGAAGTTGTGCCTGGAGGGCTTTCAGGCTGGCCTTTCCTGGCTGACGATCCTGCGCAAGCGCGAGGCGTTCCGCGCGGCGTTCTGCGGGTTTGACTTCGAGCTTGTTGCGCGGTTCGGTGAGGACGACGTGCTGCGGCTGCTCGACGACGCCGGGATCGTGCGCCACCGAGGGAAGATCGAGGCCGTGATCAACAACGCGGCGCGGGCGATCGAGCTGGTCGAGACCGAGGGTTCGCTGTCCGCGTTCGCCTGGCGCTATGAGCCGTCGCTGAGAGGTGATCCGAGCGCCGGAAAGCCACTCGCCAAGGAGCTCAAACGCCGCGGCTGGCGGTTCGTCGGCGAGACGACCGTGTACTCGTTCATGCAGGCGATGGGTCTGGTCAACGACCATGACCACGCGTGCCACAGCTGGGCGCCGGTCGAAGCGGCGCGCGCCGCGTTCAAGCGACCCTAGGCCGGGGGAAACTCACTGACGAGCGCGACCAGCCGCTCGCGCACGAGTTGAGGCTTCTCGTCGACGATGAAGTGACCGCTGTCGGAGACCAACTCAAGCTCGTAATCGTCGGCGTTCGCGCTCTGGGCTGCCGCCAGCGAATGGTGAATCGCGGTGTCGTGAGCCCCGAACAGCGCGCGTGTTGGGACGTGCGAGCGCCGCGTTTCAGGGTTGCGGCGAAGGGCAGGCAGCTCCTCCAGTATGGCGGTCCGGTACGTGTCTGAGCCGGCCTGCGCGCAGACTGGATCGCGGAAGCGGTCACCGAACCAGCGGATCTCGGCACCGGTCATCGTCGTACGATCCCAGAGTGAGATCCAGATCCCGATCGACACCGCCCGGGTGTAGCGCTGGATCGGGACACCGGCGAAACCGATGGCCGGGTGGTAGATCGCAAAGCGCCAGATTTGCGGCAGCAGTATCCGCGCGGTGATCCACGGATGGACAATGTTCAGCGGCATGTAGGCACTGAACCGCTCGGGAGCCCGCAGCACCATTAGATTTCCGACGTATCCGCCCCAGTCGTGGCCGACAAGCACTACCCGCTGAAGGCCAAGTTCGTCAAGCAGAGCCAACAGATCGCTCGCCACCTCCTCCTTCTGCCAGCGGTGCGGCGGCGGCCCAGACCAGCCGTAGCCGGGTAGGTCGGGCGCGATAATCCGTAGTCCTTCCGGGGGATCGGCGAGCAGGTCCCGATACGCGTAGTGGTGCTGCGGCCAACCGTGGAGGCAGAGCACCGGTGCGCCGTCGAGGGGACCGGCCTCGGTGACGTGGAAGTCAACACCGCGCGCGGTCACGACGCTGCGCCTGACCCCGGCGATCGGCGGCGGCTCGGGAGGCGCGGTTCGCACGCGCAGAGGGTATTGAAGCCGGCCGGGCCGCGCCGCGTGGCACAGTGACGAGGTGCCCAGCGCAGATCTCAGCATCACTGCCGCACGACGGATTGCGATCGCCGCCCAGGGGTTCGGTGCGCGACCGGCCGACCCGCCGTCAACGGCAAGGATGCTGAAGCTGATCCGCCAACTCGGCGTGCTGCAACTTGATTCGGTCAACGTCTTCAGCCGCGCCCACTACATGCCGCTGTTCTCGCGGCTCGGGCCTTACGACCGCGCCGCGCTTGACCGGTTGGCCGCGCACACTCCGGGGCGGATCGACCGCCGGCTCGTCGAGTACTGGGCGCATGAGGCATCACTGATCCCGGTCGAGCTGCATCCGCTGTTCCGCTGGCGGATGGCGAACCTCGAGGGCGCCTGGAGCTCGATGCAGAAGATCGTCGACAAGCGCCCTGGGCTGGTCGAGAAGACGCTCGTGCAGGTCACCGCTGACGGACCGATCAGAGCACGGGATACCGGCAGCGTGCCCAACCCATACACATACGGCGCGATGTGGAACTGGCACGACGGCAAGGTCGCGCTTGAGCATCTGTTCTTCGCCGGCCAGGTCGGGGCGGCACGGCGGATCAACTTCGAGCGTCACTACGACCTGATCGAACGGATCCTGCCGACTCAGGTCCACCACACGCCGACGCCGAGCACCGAGGATGCCCAGCGCGAGCTGATCCGAATCGCCGCCCGTGCGCAGGGGGTCGCGACGCTGGCCGACCTGAGTGACTACTTCCGGATCAACAAGACGCGAATCGCGCCGCGCGTAGCGGAGCTGATCGAGACCGGGGAATTGCGCAAGGTGACCGTCAAGGGCTGGAAGGACCAGGCCTACCTATGGCACGAAGCGCGCGCCCCGCGGAAGCTCCACGTCCGCGCGATCCTCTCGCCGTTTGACTCGCTGATCTGGTTTCGCGCGCGGACCGAGCGGCTGTTCGACTTCCACTACCGGATCGAGATCTACACACCGAAGCCGAAGCGGATCTACGGCTACTACGTGCTGCCGTTCCTGCTCGGCGACCGGCTTGTCGGCCGGGTCGACCTGAAGGCCGATCGCCAGGCCGGTGTCCTGCGCGTGCAGAGCGCACACGCCGAGGAGGGCGTCGATCACCACGAGGTCGCGCCCGAGCTGATGGCCGAGCTACGGATCACGGCGGACTGGCTCGGGCTTCAGGGTGTCGAGGTTGCCCAGCTAGGCAACCTCGCACAAGAGCTGCTCAGCGAATCCTGAACCGGATGGTGCGCGTGGCGCCCGGGCCGCTGTCGTAGCCGCTCGGCTGTGCCTGGGCGCGCAGCAGGTAGGTGCCACGGCGCAGCGCAGCGATTGAGATGCGGTTGCGGCCATCACGATCGTTGTGAGTGAAGCGAGCGATCAGCTTGTCGTGGCGGTAGAGCGAGAAGAGCGTGCGGGTGGCCTGTGTGTCTTCGTAGCTGAGGTGGTCGCCGACCAGCTTCAGGCGCGACAGGCTCGGAGTCAACGACTCACCCTGCGCAAAAACCGGAGGTGGACTCCAGGCGCCGGTCAGGGCGCTGCGGGCAGGCTGATAGATCCGCAAAGTCAGATGGAAGCCGCCGGATGGCGCCGGCAGCCAGTTGGCCAGCTGCGCGGGGTTGGTCGGTGCCGTGTGCTGGATGTAGAGCGTCAACGAACCGTTGCTTGCTAAGTGCAGACCCGTGGTGCGGTTGCCGATCGCGTAGCGGTTCAGCGAGTTGGCGTAGAGGTAGTCATCGGGGTCGTAGAGGGTCAGCGACCAGAACGCCTTCGCCGGCGGCAGCTTTCCCTTGGGGAAGGTCAGCGTGTAGCTGCGCGCGCCGGTGAAAGCGAGCCCGTCGACATCGGTGAAGGTGGTGGGATAAAGAGCCTGGGCATTGGTGTTGGCGCCAAGGAAGGAAGTCGCGATGATCGCGCGCCCCAGATAGCGGGTGCCGAACTGCGCGATCCAGTTGCCGACCAGGGTCCAGCCGTGGTTCTGCGCGTCGGCGATCTTGATCAGCTGATTGGAGGCGTCGGCGATGATCTTGACGGCGGCGGCGGTCCCGGCGTTGACCGCGGCGGCCGTGATCGCATCCGGTTTCGAGGCGGGGGTCGTGCCGGCGATGTTCAGGGCGTCGGCCTCGAAGCTCTGCTGCGCGCTTGGATCGCCAAGCCGCACGCCGGCCGGTGCCATCGCGCTCAGGGCACAGTCGTCGGCCGCGGGCGGCGGATCGATCGTCAGCTCCTGGTTCAGCGTGGCGATGAACTGGGTGCCGGTCGGAAGCGCCTTCTTCTTGCTGGTCGGGGGGGAGTTGAGGATCAGCGACGGCTCGCGGACGCCGAGTTCCCAGGCCGCCAGCGGAGTCATCGTGTAACCCTCCTCGACCTTCCTCACCGCCGGCAGGTCCGCAGAGTTCTCAACGAGCGTGCGGCCGAGCAGCCAGTTGGTGTTGGTCGGGCTCTTGACCTCGTGCAGGCCGGCGGGGATCGCGCCGGTGTAGCCGGGAGGAACGATCACGTAGGCACCTGCGGCGGTGCCGGTCGAGCCCGTCCCGATGTAGGCGTAGGCGTTCGTGTAGGCGTCCATGATCTGGAAGGTGTAGAAGCGCGAGCCTTCGTTGGGGACGTTGATCACGACCGGACCTGTCGTCAAATCGATCCAGGAGACGCTGTAGGCGGTGTCTACGTTCGGTGAGACGACCGCACGCGTCGTCGCGTTGGTCAGACCGTCGACGCTGATGATCTCGTTGCGGATGAAGCCCTTGATCGTCTGGCGCTCGAGCACCTGCGGCATACCGAACACGTATGCGGCCGCGGCGGCCGCGAACGCTCGGGTGCTCTCCGCGCGGCTGGTTGTCGGGAGCGAGGCGCCGTAGGCAGCTGCGGCCTGGCTGACGGCGGGCTGAAGGTAGCCCTCGAGGTCCGGTACCGAGGTTCCGTAGGCGCAGGCCGCGATCGGGCTCCTTGGCGAGCTGGCGGCGGTCGAGCCCGGCGTGATGATCAGCGCCGCGGCCGCCGCCGTGGCCAGCACGCCTGCCTGCCAGCGCCATCCTGCCCGGCTCAGCTCAGACAAGGCTCAGGTCTTCAAGCAGCACGTTGAAGTCGAGCGTCTCGCCGGTCAGCTCGTGGAGCATCTCCTCGGCGCTCAGCCGCTGACCTTCGGCCCACCACTCTCTTAGTAGTTCGGCGGCGCCCGGATCCTCGAACCAGGCTTCGCCGAAGCGCTCGATCAACAGCCGGCGCATATGCGCCTCAAGTGCCCAGGCCCGCAGGTAGGCCATGCAGTAGAAGCCGGGATCGACATCGGTCAGGTAGCTCTCGGGCGTCCACGGACAGCCGACCGCGCTCTCTGCCAGTTCCGCGTAGCGGGCGGCGAGGACCTCGTCGGAGGGCGCGTCGGCGCCGTGCAGCTCAAGCTCGTAGGCGAGCTTGTTGGCGTAGCGGCGCAGGAACATCAGCCGATTGGCGCGCGCGTAGTCGGCGAGTGCCTCGGGCTCGGTCGCGTTCAGGTGCTTGGCGAGCCAGCGCGGATTCTCAATCAGGTGCTCGAACAGAAACGCGAACGACTCGGTGATCGCATTGTCGCCGAGGTGGCGGAACTCAAACGGGAGGTTCGGCGCCATATGGGCGAAGTGCTCGGTGTGGCCGGCCTCGTGGAACAACGCCTCGTAATCGTCACGACCGCCGGTCGGTGAGATCACCAGGTAGACCTCGTCAGGCGAGCGCACCGGCGCGCAGAACGCGCGCGGCGACTTGTTCGGGCGTTCCTCGACATCGAGCGTGACGTTGTCCTGGGAGCGGATGTCGATCCCCATCCCGGAGGCAGTGGCGTAGAGGGTGTCGAGGAGCGGTTTGGCGGGGAATTGGTGGTCGAGGCCAGGCGCACGGCGGAAGCGCGGGAAGTCTGACTTCCGCATGTCCTTGAACTTGACGCCGGTAACGCGCTCAAGCTGCTCGCCGATCAGTCCCGGGTAGAGCTGGTCGGTCGCCCTCACGAACGCCTGCGTCTGCGTGTGCGTACGCGCCAGGTCGTACCCCTTGAGATCGGTGCACATCGCGGCATAACTCGGATACCCCAGGTCACGCGCCGCTTGATGACACGCCTCGTTGATCCGCCAGGCGACCGGGTTCAGCTCGGCGGCTGTGATCGCCATCAGCCTGTCGTGGATCTCCGCGCGTCGGTCGGCGTCGGCCTCCTTGGCGAGCTGACCCCACGCCTGACGCAGCGGCATCTCCTCGCCATCGACCTCCACGGTCAGCTTGGCCTCAAGCCCGGCCAGCTCCTCCTCGTCGGTCTTGGTCAGCTGCCCGATGTAGTGCTCGACGGCGAAGTCCAACAGCATCCGGCGGGCACGCTGCTCATCGCTGCCGGGTTCGGCCTGTGCCAGATGAGATTTGAGCTCCTCGATCGCTTCGCGCGTGAACAGGTCCGCGTGGCGGTTGTAGATCTCCTCGATCTCGAGCGAGTCCTTGTGGCCTGCGAAGTGGCGATACCACTCGAGCTCAAGCGACTGGATGAACTGTTCTGCTTGCTGGCGGTAGACGGCGAGTTCCATGCGACTGGAAGCTAGCGCTGCGGCGCGCCCAACCCGTTCTTGGCGCTTGCGTACGTAATACGACGTATCCAGCCGCAACGTTTAGCTCGGAGGCCCTGGTTTCTCGGCCGCGCGCAGGCTGATCACCGTCTCATACGCCTCCCCCGCCGCCACCGCAGCGACGACCAACGCGACCACTCGGTCACTCCACCACCAGCCGAACGCGTGAAACACCGCCAGACCGAGCAGCGCCAGGATCGCCGTTGAGGCGCCGATCGCCGAGAGCGTCGAGTCACCCTTCAGCGCGTCGCTGTTCAGCGCGTAGGCGGTCCGGCGCTTGGCCAGCGACAAAGGGATCAGCACGACGATCGAAGCGCTGGCCGAGATGATCGTCACGACCGAGCTACCCGGATGCGTGCCGTTGACCAACGCCTTGATCGACTCGACCGCCAACGACACGGCGATCCCGCCGAGCGCGGCGGCGATCACTGCCGCCGCGCGGGCCTCGACGTGCGCGGCCCGCTCGGGCTGATGCTGCTCGACCTTGAACCGCCACACCAGCACGATCGAACCGGTCACGTCGGCGAGCACCGCCAACCCGGCGGCCAGCACGCCAAGGCTGTGCGCGATCAGCCCTGAGCCGACCGAAACCCCGCCGAACAGCAGGCCGAAGCCGATCGATAGCCAACTCAACCGCACGGCACGGTGGAGCAATGCAGCGCGGTTCATCTATTTCAAGCTACCGGGCGCCGCCGGCTCAGGCGATCGTGTTGCGCAGCACGCCGATCCGCTCGATCTCAAGCTCAACGACGTCACCGACCTGCAGCCAGCGCTCGTCACCATGCTCGAGGATGCAGCCGCCGGGAACTGTCCCTGACCCGATTACGTCCCCGGCCTGCAATCCGCGCGTGTTCCGCGCCGCCGCCGCCAGCAACTCATCCCAGGAGAAGTGCATCCCGCCGGTGCGGGTATCGCTTCGCACCTCACCGTTCACCCGCGCTACCGCACGCAGGTCCATGTCGACCGGCAGCTCGTCCACCGGCACCAGCACCGGCCCAAGCGCGGTCGCAAAGTCCTTGCCCTTCGCCGGCCCGAGCCCAACCGGAACCTCGGCGAACTGCAGATCGCGGGCGGAGAAGTCGTTCATCACCGTGAACCCGGCCGGGCGCCCGTCGTCGCCGATCACACACGCCAGCTCAAGTTCGTAGTCCAGCTTCGCAGTGTCCGCCGGCTTGGGCACAACCTCACCGTCCCGGTAGATCGAGGCCGGATTTGAGAAATAGAAGACCGGCTGCGCGTACCACTCGGGCACCACCTCGAGCCCGCGCCAGCGCCGGGCGTTGCGGACGTGCTCCTCAAACGCCATGAAGTCGCGCACCGACGGTGGCTGATGGCCCGGGGGTGGATACCCCACCGCGCCGCTCATCGATGGAACAGCGTTGACAACACAACCTCGGTCACGGTCCGCGTCACGCCTTCGGTCGAGCGGATCCGCTCAAGCGCTTGCTCGAGGTCCTTGGTGTCCTGCGCCCGCACATGCAACAGCGCGCTGGCCTCGCCGGCAACCGTGTGAGCGGACACCACGCCACCCTCGGATTCGACGGCTCGCCGGATCGCCTCAGCCGACATATTGCCTTCGCAGTAGAGGTCGACGAAGGCCTCAGCACGCCACCCGTAGGCGATCGGATCGACGACCGCCGCATACCCCAGGATCACCCCGTCACGCTCGAGCTTGTCGACCCGGCGCTTGACCGCCGGCGCCGACAGATGGACGTGCCCGCCGACGTTCAGAAAGGAGCGACGAGCATCTTCTCGCAGTAGCGCAACGATCTGACGGTCAATTTCGTCCATCCGGAGCCTCAGGCACCATCATACGCAACAGACCGTCATTGTGATCACAACGATTTGCGCGGATCATTGCATGTAATGGCTACCGAACTCCTCCCTGACACCCAGCGCACCAGCGCGGACCCGATGCCGGTCCACGGCATCGACCACCTCGAGCTCTATGTGGGTAACGCGGCTCAGGCCGCTTACTTCTACACCCACGCCTACGGCTTTACCGAGACCGCCTACAAGGGCCTTGAGACCGGCTCGCGCATCAGCGTCTCACGCGTGCTCGAGCAAGGGCGGATCCGCCTCGTGCTGACCGGCACTCTGACCGGCGAGGACGAGATCGCCGATCACCATCACCACCACGGCGACGGCGTGATCACAAT
>Ga0302314_10003845_pt1 | contig 27649 bp, 21 predicted proteins | sample III_Palsa_N2_3_FD_200533 | JGI IMG/M metagenome (GOLD analysis project Ga0302314, IMG submission 200533) | Peat permafrost microbial communities from Stordalen Mire near Abisko, Sweden - III_Palsa_N2_3 | ecosystem: Environmental > Terrestrial > Soil > Palsa > Peat permafrost | place: Sweden...
ACGTGTTTCGGGTGTAAATGCGCGTCCCGACGGCGACGGCCGTCAGATCCGGCTGCGGCTCATATTCCTTCCAATCGGTCGGGCCACACTGTAACTGTCGCCGGAACGTCTCACCTCACCGTCTTCCCGGCCGCCGCGCGCCCTCTCTGCGCGACGAGCCGGAAGCGTCCCGCTCGTAGGTAACCGGTGTCCGAAAAACTGTCCGTCGTGGCGAAACTCGTGTCGGTCAGCATCCGGTCCGCCTGGCTGGTGATCGCCGCGGGGTTGCTGCTGGCGATCGCTGCCGGGGTCTATGCCAGCAGTCATTTCAAGATGACCACCGACACGTCCCAACTGATCTCGGCGGATCTGCCCTGGCGCCGAAACTCGATCGAGTTCGACAAGACCTTCCCCGAGCAGGCGCACGGCATCGTCGCCGTGATCGACGGCCGCACCCCGGAACTGGCCGACCGCGCCGCCGCGGTCCTGGCGGAGAAGCTTGCCCTGCGCAAGGCCGAGATCCTGGGCGTCGATCTGCCGGAGGGCGGCCCGTTCTGGGATCGCGAGGGACTGCTGTTCCTGTCGCAGAAGCAGGTGACGGACACGACCGATCAACTGATCGCCGCGCAGCCCTTCCTCGGACCGCTGGCCGCCGACCCGAGCCTGCGCGGCGTGATGACGAGCTTGCTGGTGCCGTTGAGCGGCGTGCAGTCCGGTGCGGCGAAGCTGAGCGACATCGACAAGCTGATGAAGGCGCTGGGCGGCGCCATGCAAACCGCCGCCGATGGCGCGCCCGCCTTTTTCTCCTGGCAGACCCTGCTCGCCGACGGCGGGGATGCGGCATCGACGCGCCAGTTCGTCCTCATCCGCCCGGTACTCAATTTTGCGGCCCTGGAGCCTGGCCTGATGGCGAGCGACGCCATCCGCCAGACCGCCCGGGACGCCGGCCTGGATCCGGCGCACGGCGTCACCGTGCGCCTGACCGGTGCGGTGCCGCTGTCGGACGAGGAATTCGCCAGCCTGGCCGACCGGGCCGTCCTGATGGCCTCGGTCATGATCTCGGCGGTCCTGCTCATGTTGTGGCTGGCGGTGCGGTCCGCCCGCGTCACGCTGGCGATCCTGGGCACGACGCTGGTCGGCCTGGTCATCACCGCCGGCCTGGGCCTGGCGACAGTCGGCCGGTTCAACCTGATCTCGGTCGCGTTCATTCCGATGTTCGTCGGCCTGGGAGTCGATTTCGGCATTCAGTTCGCGGTCAAATACCGGTCGGACAGCCGCCGTCTGCCCAGCCGGGACGAGGCGCTGGTCGCCGCGGGACACGAGGTCGGCGGCTCCCTGGCGCTGGCGGCGGCGGCGATCGCGGCCGGCTTCTTCGCCTTTCTGCCGACCAGCTACGTCGGCATTTCCGAATTGGGCATGATTGCCGGTCTCGGCATGGTGGTGGCCTTCCTGCTCAACGTCACCCTGCTGCCGGCCCTGCTGCATGTGCTGCAGCCGCCGGTGTTGGGCGCGCGTGGCGGCTTCGCGGCGCTGGCACCGCTGGACGACGTCATGCATCGCCGCCGGCGCTTGGTGCTGCTGCTGAACGGCCTGATCGCATTGGTGTGCATCGGGCTGCTGCCTTTCCTGCGCTTCGACTCGAACCCGCTGGATCTGAAGAATCCGACATCCGAATCGATGGCGACGTTGCTGGACCTGATGAAGGATCCGAACCGCTCGCCCAGCACCATCGACATCCCGGCACCGTCGATCGCCGACGCCGACACCTTGGCGGCGCGGCTGGATAAGCTGCCCGAGGTGGCGCATGCGGTGACGTTGTCGAGCTTCATTCCGGCCGACCAGGGACCGAAGTTGGACGCCATCGCCGACGCCAACCTGTTCCTCGGCGCGACGATCACGCCGTTCGACGTCCAGCCGCCGCCCGACGATGCGGCAAACGTCGCCAGTCTGCGCCAGACCGCGGCCGCGCTGCGGGATGCGGCCGCGGCGGACAAGACCGACGCGAGCCAGGACGCCACGCGGCTGGCGGACGCGCTGGAGCGGCTGGCAGCGGGCGATCCGGCCCGCCGGGCCGCCGCCCAAACCGCTGTGGTCGAGCCGCTGCAGACCCTGCTGGGCCAGATCCGGGCGCTGCTTGAGGCCCAACCCGTCACGCGCGCCACGCTGCCGCCCGATCTGGTCCGGCAATGGTCGACGACGGACGGCCGCGTCCGCATCGAAGTCTTTCCCAAGGGCGGCATTCTGGATGACGCCGGGATCAAGCGTTTTGCCGAGGCGGTCAGCGCCGTCGCCCCCAACGCCAGCGGCGGCCCGATCTCGATCGTCGAAGCCGGCCGGACCATCGTCGATGCCTTCCGCGAGGCCGGCCTCTGGTCGTTGATCGCGATCACGACGCTGCTGTTCGCGGCGCTGCGCCGGTTCATCGATGTGGTCTATACCGTCCTGCCGGTGATGCTGACCGGCCTGCTGACGCTCGGCACCTGCGTGCTCATCGGTCAGCCGATCAACTTCGCCAACATCATCGCCCTGCCGCTCCTGTTCGGGATCGGCGTGGCGTTCCATATCTACCTGGTCGTCGCCTGGCGATCGGGACAAGCGCATTTCCTGACCTCGAGCCTGATGCGGGCGGTGCTGTTCAGCGGGCTGACCACCGGCATCGCCTTTGGCGCGCTGTGGATTTCAAGCCATCCGGGCACCGCCAGCATGGGCAAGCTGCTGCTGATCTCCCTGGCCTATACGCTCGGGACGGCGCTGTTCTTCGGACCGGCGCTGATGGGCCCGCCCCCGACCCGCGAAGTGGCAAAGCCGAAGCTCTAGGCTTTCGGATACTGCCCAAGATAGAGACGCCTTCATGAAGTTCAGTGCCATCATCGGCGGTATTTTCGGGCTCGGCCTGGCGGCCTGGCTGCTGGAAAGCTATGGGATCGAACGGATCTTCGAGCTGCTCCGCCATGCCGGCTGGGCCGGCATGCTGGCGCTGATCGCGTTCCACCTGATCCAGATCCTGTTTTCGGCGCTGGGCTGGCGCACCATTGCCGGGCCGACCAAGCCGCGCCCCGGCCTCGGCGCCTATTTCGGGCTGCGCCTGATCCGCGAGGCGGTCAACAACCTGCTGCCGGTGGCGCAGATCGGCGGACAGGTCGTCGCCACACGCCTGCTGCAGCGGCGCGGCATGAAGCTGGCCCCCGCCATCGCCGGAACGGTCGCCGACCTGACCATGGAGGTCGTGACCCAGATCGTCTTCACCCTGCTCGGGCTGGTTCTGCTGCTCTGGACCGTCGGCGATAGCGGCATCGCCGGCTATGTCGCCAGCGGATTGCTGGCGGGCACCCTGGCGGTCGCGGGCCTGCTTGCGGCGCAGTGGCTGGGCCTGGTCGCCGCCATCGAAAAGGGACTGATGCGGCTCGGCCGGTCGATGGGCTGGGCCGGGACCGCCCATGTCGAGGGCCTGCATCAGGCGCTGATCGGCTGCTACCGGTCGCCGCGCCGGGTGGCGCAGGCGGCGTTCTGGCAATTGTCCTGCTGGCTGCTCGGCGGAATCGAGGCCTGCATCGCCCTGCATTTCCTCGGGCACGATATCGGCATCGGTCCCGGACTGATCATCGAGAGCCTGGGCCAGGCGCTGAAGTCCGTCGGATTTGCCGTTCCCGGCGCGCTGGGCGTGCAGGAAGGCGGCTATATCCTCGTCTGCCAGGTCCTGGGCCTGTCGCCCGAGGTTGCGATCGCGCTGTCGCTGCTGAAGCGCCTGCGCGAAGTGGCCCTGGGCATTCCCGGCCTGATCCTGTGGCAACGCACCGAGGCGAAGGCGGCGGCCCTGCCGAGATCGGTCTCGGACGCCATTTGACGGCGCCCTAAAGCACCAGGCCCGGCACCGCCGCCATGGCCTGTCCGATTTGGCGAAGCGGGCGCCGTCCATGTGGAATTTCAGCCCGGCGCCTGGGTGATCGAGACCGCATCGGGCTGCGCCCGGCTGCGCCGGGCGCCCGAGATACATGTCAAAGGCGTGCTGGACCAGCCGCCGAAATCCGGGGGCTGACCGGGGCCTCCTGGCGTCAGGCCGGCTCGCAGATATCCAGGATCGCCAGCATGTAGATGCGGATCATGTCGAGGAAGTCCGGGATCTCGACCCGCTCGTCCGGCATGGTGTTGTAGCGGCCGCCCGGCCCGCACACGATGCCTTCCATGCCCAGCTCGTGAAAGAAATGGCCGGCATCGGTGCCGAAGAAGCAGGGCGGCGCGATGGCGCCGGTCGGCTGCGGTTGGCCGCGGACTTTCTGATAGGCGGCATTGACCGTCCGTACGATCCGCGCATCCTTCGCAACCTCGAACGCCGGCATCACCGGGCGGCCTTCGATCCGCTCCGAGCGCACCGTCGCCTTGAGGCCGGGAAAGCGGGCCTCAAGGGCATCGAGCGCCGTGCGCAGATCGGCCAGCGCCTGGTCCTCGGTCTGGCCCGGCGCGTAGCGGCCGGAGCCCTTGAGCCGCACGAAATCGGCGACCTGCGGCGGCCGCCATTCATGCAGCTCCTGCCCCAGCGCACCGTGCATCACGCCGACATGGACCCGGTTGATCGAGCGATGCTCGTCGCTGCGCGCGCCGCTGAATGTCATGGCGTTGAGCCGCGGGATCAGATCGCAGGCGGCCAGGATGGCATCGACCGCCGCCTCGCGCTTGGACAGATGGCGGGTGATGCCGGTCAGCTCGATGATGAAGGTGAAGGCGGCCGCGTGCATGGTCAGCGCCTGCAGATCGGTCGGCTCGCTATTGATGAAATAGTCGGCGCGCACGCCCTGGCGGATCGCCGCCAGCGTGCCGACCCCGCCCTGCAGCTCGCCGACGACATAGGTCAGCACTACGTCGCCCTTGAGCTTGACCCCGGCGTCGATCAGCGTCTTGACCGCGCAGAAATAGTCGGCGTCGCCGGCCTTCATGTTCGAGACGCCGATGCCGTAGATGAACTGGTCATCGACCAGCCCGCCCCAGGGATCGACGGTCCAGCCCTCGGTCACCGGGTTGGTGTCGAGATGGCCGTTGAACAGCAGGCTATGGCCGCCGCCGGTACCACGCCAGCGGCCGATGGCATTGACCCGCTCGCCCGGGACCGGCTGCGTCTCCGCGTCCAAGCCCAGGTCGCGCATGCGCTCGACCATGAAGCGCGCCAGCACGCGCTCGCCCTCGGTTTCCGAATAGCTCTTATGGCGCGCCATCTCGGCCAGGAAATCGAGACTGGCCTTCTCGTCGAGCCGCGCCAAAAGCGCATCGCGATCCATCGTCATTTGTCAGATCCTCCCAGGGATAAGAGCGGCCGTTCCGACCGGAGTGGGCACCGCTGCGATCAGCGTGCGCGTATAGGCGTGGCGCGGCCCGGCTTCGAGCTGTTCGATGTCGAGCAGCTCGACCAGGTCGCCGCGGTACATCACCGCGATCCGATGCGCGATCTGGCGCACCAGGTTGATGTCGTGGGTGATGAACAGATAGGCCGTGCCGTGGCGCCGCTGCAGGTCGAGCAGCAGATCGACCACCGAAGCCTGGACCGAGACGTCGAGCGCCGAGGTGATCTCGTCGCAGATGACCAGCCGCGGGTTGGAGGCGAAGGCGCGGGCGATCGCCACGCGCTGCTTCTCGCCGCCGGACAGCTCGTGCGGATAGCGGCGGGCATAGTCGGCCGGCAGGCGCACCTGCTCCAGCAGGCGGGCGATCGCCAGGTCCCGGGGGCCGTCCTGTCCGCCATAGAGCGCGAGCGGCCGCGACAGAATTTCGCCGATGCGCTGGCGCGGATTGAGCGAGGCATCGGGATGCTGGAAAATGATCTGGACGTTGCGGCGATAGGCCTTGTCCATGTCGCCGGCGCCGCCGATCCGGCGGCCGTCGAACCGGATCTCGCCGGTGAAGCGGTTGAGCCCGGTCAAGGCCTTGGCCAGCGTCGACTTGCCCGAGCCGGATTCGCCGACGATACCGAGGATCTCGCCCGGATTGACCGACAGGCTGACGGCGCGGTTGCCGACCACCCGTTCCCGGCCGCGGCCGAACAGGGTCGCGAGCCGCGAGGTCCGGCCATACTGCACGCCGACCGCCTTTGCCTCGACCAGCGGCATGCCGGACGGGACGGGGGCGGCACCCGACAGCCGGCGGCCCGGATGGGGCACGGCGGCGATCAGGCGTCGGGTGTAGTCATCCTGCGGGTTCGTAAAGATCTCGGCCGCTGTGCCCTGCTCGACGATCCGGCCGCGGTGGATGACCGCGACCCGCTGGGCGACCCGGGCGACCAGCGCCAGATCGTGCGAGATATAGAGCGAGGCGACCGACGTCTCGGCCTGCAGTTCGGCGAACAGGTCGAGGATCTGGCGCGCCGTGACGACGTCGAGCGCCGTGGTCGGCTCGTCGAACAGGATGCAGTCGGGATTGCAGGCGAACGCGGTCGCAATCACGACGCGCTGCTTCTCGCCGCCCGACGCCTCGTGCGGATAGCGGCGCATCATCTGGGCCGGCTGTTTCAACCCGACCCGGGCCAACATGGCCTCGCCTTCGGCCCAGGCCTGGCGCCGGGTCAGCCTGCGATGGCGCACCAGCACCTCGGCCAGTTGCTCGCCCAAGGGCAGCGTCGGATTGAGCGAGGTGCCGGGATCCTGGAACACCATGCCGATCCGGCGGCCCCGGATGGCCGCGATCTCGGCCGGACCCTTGATCATAAGATCCTCGCCGGCGAGCTTGATGCTGCCACCCGGCTCGCGCGCGTTGACCGGCAGACAGCGCATGATCGCCCAGGCGAGCGACGTCTTGCCCGAGCCGGACTCGCCGACCAACCCCAGCGCCTCGCCCCGCCCGATCGCCAGATCGATTGCGTCCAGCGCCCGGGCGACGCCCCGAGATGTCGCGTAGTCGAGCGTGTAGTTGAAAATCTCGAGAACAGGCGGCACGGGCTGGCCCTCAGGTGCGTGGGTTGAGGGCGTCGCGCAGTCCGTCGCCCAGCAGGTTGAAGCCGATGGCGACCAGCGCGATCGCCAGGCTGGGCCACAGGATCATCCAGGGGCTGAGATGCATGAAATGGCGGGCTTCCGCGACCATCAGGCCCCATTCCGACGCCGGCGGCTGGGCGCCCAGCCCGAGAAAACTCAGGGTCGCGAACAGCATGACCGCAAAGGCGATGCGCAGCGTCGCCTCAACGATGATCGGCGCCACCACGTTCGGCAGCATCTCACGCAGCACGATATAGCCGCCGCCCTCGCCGCGCGCGATCGCCGCATGGACATAATCCTGCTGGCGCACGGTCAGCGCCACGCTGCGCGTGATGCGCGCCATGCCGGGCGCGAAGGCGATGCCGATCGCCAGGACCGCATCGAGGCTGCTCTTGCCCAGCAGGTTGGCGATGAGCAGGGCGAACAGCAGGCTGGGGATCGACATGACCGCATCGACCGTCCGCATGATCGCCTCGTCCGCCCAGCCGCCCAGGAAGGCCGACAGCGTGCCGATCGCCGCGCCGACGATCGAGCCCAGCGCCGTCGCCAGAAAGGCCATGACCACCGTCGCCCGGGCGCCATAGAGCATCCGGCTCAAGATGTCCCGGCCATATTGGTCGGTGCCGAGCCAATAGCCGAGACTGGGCCCCTTGTAGCGGGTGAGCGGCGCCATCGCGTCGGGATCATGGGGGGCGGCCAGCGGGCCGATCAGGATCAGCAGCAGGACCAGCCCGACGATGCCCGTCCCGAGCGCCCCCTGCGGCGTGCGCAACAGCCGGCGGATGAGCTCAGTCATACTGGATCCTCTTGTCGAGCCAGGCATAGGCGACGTCGGCCAGGAAATTCACCACCGAATAGGTCGCGGCCATGATCAGGGCGCCGGCCTGGATCGCCGGCAGGTCGCGCGCCTCGATCGCGACGATCAACTGTCGGCCGATGCCCGGCAGGGCGAAGATCTCCTCGACCACGATCACGCCGCCCAGCAGATATCCCACATCGAGCGCCACGATGGTGATGGTCGGCAGCAGCGCGTTGCGCAGCCCGTGCTTCAGCAGCACCGCGCGCGCCGACAGGCCCTTGAGGCGCGCGGCGCGGACATAGTCGGTGTGAAGCACGTCGACCAGTTCCGAGCGCACCATGCGCGAGACATGGGCGATCAGGATGACCGAGACGGTCAGCACCGGCAGCACCAGATGCGCCAGGCTCTTGCCCGGGTTCTCGGTCATCGGCACATAGCCGGTCGCCGGCAGCCATTGCAGCCAGTCGGCGAACAGCAATCCAAACAGCGTGGCGGTGACGAATTCCGGCAGGGACACGCCGACATAGGAGACGAGGCTGACCAGCAGATCGGCCGCCCGGCCGCGGCGGACCGCGGCCAAAATCCCGAGCGGCAATGCCAGCACGAGCATGAAGCCGATCGCCAGCACCGCCAGCAGCAGCGACCGGCCGAGGGCCTCGACCATGACCGGTCCGACCGGCTGCCCAGTGCGCAACGACGTGCCGAAATCGCCCCGCAGCACCCCGCCGAGCCAATGGCCGTACTGTAGCCAGACCGGCGCATCGAGGCCGAGCCGGTCCCGGATCGCGGCGAGCGCCGCCGGGGTCGCGTTCTCGCCCAGCAGCATGGTCGCCGCATCGCCCGGCAGCACCTGGGTCACGGCGAACACGATGAGCGACACGACGATCAGCGTGTAGACGGTCAGGCCGCAACGCTTCAGGAGATAGCTCAGCGGCATGGCGGGAACCGGACCTCAGCCACGCTTGGGGGCCCCTTCGCCCAGCGAGACGAAGTCGAGCCGGAACACGGCGCCGCGCGGATGCAACTGGTAGCGCTGGACATAGTCGCGCTGGGCACCCAGCAGGTCGAAGAAGACCGGGATGATCGACGGGACCTCGTCATGCATCAGCTTTTGCGCGTCGGCATAGAGCGCGCGGCGCTTGGCCTCGTCGACCGTGGTGCGGGCGTCGCCGACCAGCTTGTCGAACGCCGCGTTGTTCCAATGGGTCTCGTTCCAGGCGGCATTGGATGTATAGAGCAGCGAGAAGATCGCATCGGCCGTCGCCTGCATGTTGTAGAAGCCGACGTAAAATGCGCCCTTCTTCCAGACCTGATCCAGGTAGGTGCTGTGCGGCATGGTCTGCACGTCGATGGTGAATCCGGCCGGCTTCGCCATCTCGCGCACGGCGACCGCCAGTTGGGTGCGGACCGCAGGCTTGTCGGACGCGATCAGAGTTGCCGTCAGGCCGTTGGGATAGCCCGCCTCGGCCAGCAGCTTCTTCGCCTGGGCGATGTCGGGCTGGGCCAGCGGTTGATCGGTGTAGAAGCGATAGGCGCTGCTGAGCGGCGAATCGTTACCGGGCGTGCCATAGCCCTCGACGACGAAATCGACCAGGGTCGGCCGGTCGATGGTCAGGGCCAGCGCCTTGCGGACCCGCATGTCGTCGAACGGCTTCTGATCGCAACCGAGGATGATGTTGCAGAACTGGCCGGACGGGACACGCAACGCCCTGACGCCGTCGGAGCCCTTGAGCCGGGCATATTCGGTCGGCTGGACACTGACCATCAGATCCGTGTCGCCCGAGATCAGCGCCGATCCCTCCGCCGTGCTGTCCGGATAGACCAGCACTTCGACCCGGTCGAGATAGGGCCGATCCTTGTCGTAATAGGCCTCGTTGCGCACGACGGCGACGAGCCGTTCGGGCTCGAACGAGGCGAGCTTGAACGGGCCGGTGCCGATCGCCTGCTGATCCAGGCTAGCCAGCCCGGACTTGGCGATCGCGGCCGGGATGATCTTGGCATTGGTATAGGCGAGCGTGACCGGCAGGTCGGCGAAGGGTGCCGACAGCTTGAAGAGGACCGTCGTCTTGTCTTTCGCCGTCACCTGGGCGATCGGGCCGACATTCTGCAGTGCCGGCGAGGCGATCTTCGGATCGAGGATCGCCTCGAAGCTCGCGACCACGTCGTCGGCGGTACACGGGCTGCCGTCATGGAACAGCAGCCCGTCGCGCAGTTGGAAGGTCCATTCGGTCAGATCGGGCGAATAGGACCAGGCATGGGCCAGATCCGGCTCCGGCGCCATGTTGGGGCCCAGACGGGTCAGGCCGCTGTAGAGCAGCTCGGCCACGAGATACTCGCAATTGACCCGGGTCTGCAGCGGATTGATCTTGGTGACCGCCTGATCGACGCTGACGCGCAAGGTGCCGCCGCGCTTCGGCACGGCGGCCAGCGCGCGGCCCATCGGCAGGCCGAGCGCGCCCAAGGCGGCCGTCCCCGCGATGAAACGCCGCCGGTCGATCTCTGCGAACTTGAACATGCCTCTGGCCCCTGTCGCGTTGTTTCGGTGGTCAGGACCGCGTCTCTGCGAAATCGCGGCTGAGATAGAGGAGAATCGAGCGCGCGAGCGCGATCAGATCCTCCAGGGTGGTGAATTCGTCCGGCGCATGGGTGTTGTTGTCGGGGCGGGTCAGGCCGCCCAGCAGGATCTCCTGGATGCCTGCCTGCTGGACGAAGCCCATGTCGGAACTGGTCGAGGAGCCCCAGGCCCGGAAGTCCTCCGGCGCGAAGCCGAAGCCCCGGGCCAGGGCCGCCTGCCAGCGCGGCCAATGCGGCCCGGTCGGATCGGACACCGGCGCCAGATGGCCGACCATGTGGGTTTCGACGCCCAATGCGTGCGACGCGGCCATGGCGTCCCGGATCGTCGCCTCCAGTTCGTCCCGGACCTGGGCGAAATCCTCTTCCGGCGCGTAGCGGCGATTGACCAGGATCTCGAACGCGGCCGGCAGCGATGAGCCTTTCTGGCCGCCATGCAGCGCGGCGACGGTCAGGCGGGCGTGCAGCGGACGGCCCACCCAATGCGGCGGCGGCGGCATGGCCGAGGTCCGCCCTTCCACCCGCGTCTTGAGCGCCATCAGCGCGTTCAGCAGCGGGATCGCCTCCTCGACCGCATTGATGCCGCCGACCGGATCGCCGGAATGGGCGCCACGACCGCGGATGCGGATGAGCAGATCGATACTGCCGAAACAGCCGGCCCAGATCCGGGGGGCCGCACCGCCGTTGAAGCTCAGCAGATGCCCCTCGATCAGGCCCTGCTCCGCCAGATAGCGGATGCCGGGATAGAGGCCGCCTTCCTCGTCGGTGCAGAACAACAGCCGCGGCTCGAAGCGCAGCGGCGACCCGGTTCGCGCCAGCGCCCGCAAGGCGGCGAGCGTCGCCGCGATCGTGCCCTTCATGTCGGCCGCACCCCGGCCATACAGCCGGCCACCGGCCCGGGTCAGCGCGAACGGCGGCATCGTCCAGCCCTCGCCCGCCGGCACGGTATCGACATGGAAATACAGGCTGCACGGCGGCAGGCCGCTGCCGCGCTCGGCGATGAGATTGATACGCTCGCCTGCCGCGCCGCCCGCCGGCGTCGACCAGAGCGCTGGCGGCACCGAGACGCGCCGGCAGGAGAAGCCCAGCGGCGCCACCAGGGTTTCGGCCAGATCGGCCAGCGCGCCATAGCCGTCGCCCGGCGGAAACGACGTATCGACCGCGATCAGCCGCGCCAGATCCTGCTCGATCGCGGCCGTGTCGGCACCGACGAGATCCAGGGCCTGCTCGATGTGATCGGTTGCCGTCCCTGCCACGCGATGCCTCTTTCAAAATCAGATGATTTATATAATCTATATAGAAATGAGAAAGACAGCGCATGGCCCTTGTCAACGATAAAACGCCAAGCCCCGGTAAAGCGAAGCCGGTTCGTTCGCCGATCCGCCGCTTGAGCGCGCAGGCGGCGGCGCCGCTCTACGAGGGCGTGAAACGGCAGATCTCGGAGGCCATCCTGCTGGGCAAATGGGCACCCGGCACCGTGCTGCCGGGCGAAGTGGCCTTGGCTCAGCTGTTCGGGGTCGCGGTCGGCACGGTCCGACGCGCGCTGATGGACCTGACCGCCGAGGGGCTGCTGACCCGGCGGCGCAAAACCGGCACGATCGTGACCGGGCGGACGCCGCATCACAGCCTGCGCTATTTCTTCCAGTATTTCCGCCTGCATGGCCTGGACGGCGCCCTGGTGCGGTCGACCGCGCGCGTACTGTCGGTGGCGATCGGACCGGCGAACGACCGGGAGGGCGCCGCCCTGGCGCTCGAGCCGGCGGCATCCGTCCTGCGCCTGCACCGGACGCGCGAGATCGACGGCCGGGTGGTGATGCATGACCGCTTCGCCCTGCCCGCCGCGCGGATCCCGGATTTTCCCGAGCATCCAAGCGCGGTGCCGGAGTTGCTCTATCTATTCCTGCTCGAGCGCTATGGCATCCGGATTTCCGCCGTCCGCGAGCAGGTTTCCGCCGAACTGGCCGATGGCGAGGATCTGGCCCTGCTGGGCCTGTCGGCCCCCGCGGCCGTGCTCAAGATCGACGAGATCGCCTACGACCAGTCCGGCGAGCCGGCCATTCTGGCAATGCATCGGGCCGTCACGAGCGACCATCGCTACGTGAACGAAATCCGCTAGAATTCCTTCCTGAGTTTTTTAATAATTTCAGTGCGATAGAGGCGGCTGGGCCTGCCCGCTATCCGGCCGTCCAGCGTTTATCGACCACGTCTGGCGATCTGCTGCCTGGCAGGCCGATCTGGCCGGCCGGTACGAGCACTACAGCGATTTCGTCGGCCACTCCTTGTCGTCCGGGTCTTCAGTGCCGATCATGACGCAACTGGGTCGCGGCCGCCCGGCCCCTCGCCTCTTCCGCGAGAGGTTGCAGATGCAGGTGGTCATAGACATCGGCCAGCGCGTGATTGATCGGGACCCCGTCCGGATCGAATTTGCGCCGCTGTTCCAGGATTTGCTGCGCGCGCGAGAACCGGCCCGATTTGATCAGCGCATCAAGCACGATCTGCTCGAACAGATCGCGTTGCGCATGGCTACCGCCGATCGCGGCAAGCCGACCCAGCGCCGGTTCGATGAAGCGAAGGGCGGCCTCATGATCGCCCGCGGCATGTGCCGCCAAGCCTTCCGCGACCGGAATGCCGATCTCGCGCCAGGCATCCCGGCTCACCGCCGGCGCAGCAATACCGGCCGCTCGGATCGCGGCAAGCAGATTTGAGGCTTCCGGCCGACCTGCGCGCGCGAGGCCATAGAGATATTGCAGGGATAGGAACGGCTGCACGATATCGGCGTCCCGGGCCGCGAGATAGACGCCCAGGTCCGCCCACCGCGTCCCGACATCGATGCCGGCAAATTCGAAGCGGGCCAGCAGCGAGACGGCGCCGATCTGGTCTTGCGAGAAATCCCGCTCGCGCGCCCAGCAATGATCGTCATAGGCGGCAAGCGCCGCCTCCACCCTCCCCTGACTCAAATAAAACAGCGCTAGATGCCACCAGAGATGCGTATCCATGAACGAAGTCAGATCCGTCCAGGTGTCCTGTATCGATTCCAGGAACACGGCTCCTTCGTCGATCCGCCCCTGCGTGAGCATGACGTGGGCCAGCGCATGCTGGGCCCAGGGCTCGCGTCGACGCAGATCGAGCGCGGCGCGCGCCGCTTGCTCCGCCTTGTCCAGCAGGTGGCATTGCTCGTACGCGAAGGCGAGCATGCCATGGAGATAGGGGACGTCGGCAGCAGCCTGGAAAGACTCCAACGCCACCCGCAGCATGGTCGGAAAATCGCCGGCATTGAAATCGTGATACTGGTGCAGCTTGAGCGTCAGGAGATCGCGCGGGTACGCCCGCAATATCTTTTCCGCGATGCGCAGCGCCCCCGGCACGTCATCGGCGATCCAGAGCCGGAGTACCGACGCGAGATCGCGTTCCCGCCCGGTCGCCCCATCCAGGCCCCGCTCGGCGCGCGCAAGATGGCTTCTCGCCTGGTCGGGGATACCGCCGGTCTCCGACAGCATCCACAACAGACCGGCATAGGCATTGGCCAGGCAATCCTCATCCGCCGCCGCCGCGCCGAGAATGGCGCCGATCCTCGGCTCGTACCCCAGGAAGCCGAGGATGAAGTCATCGATCGCCGCGATGGTCTGGGGCCGCTCAGCGCTGATCGGGTTGCCGAACACATCCTGGGCCATGATCGCTAAGCCTCCACCCCAACGGCGAGCAGATCGTTGATCGCCTGGTTCGTCTCCGCCGGCTTCTCAAGCATGATCTGATGCCCGCAGCGCGGCAGAATATGAAGCGAGGCGTTCGGCAGGCGTTCTGCCAAGTCTGCGGCCGACGCCAGCGACACGAGCCCGTCATTCTCGCCGGCCAGGATTACGACCGGCAGGGCGAGCCCGCCGAGACCTTCCGGATCGACGTCCGGTGCGCCGGCCAAGAGCGCCTGCATCATGAATAGGCTGTTGCCCCGCGTCGCGCGTTGCTCGGCGCGGACCAACTCCGGGTCGGCATCGGCATGCCAGGCCAGCTTGCGGAACGCCCGGGACAGCAGTGGACGCGTCAATTCCAGGAGGGGCAGCGGCAGACGACCGAGCCAGCCGCCGAAAAGCGCACGCGGGTTGATCGAACCCATCGGGCCCGGGCCGACCAGAGCCAGCGCATCGATACCCGAGGCCCGCCCCGCTGCGGCCTCAGCGAGCAACCAAGCCAGGATCAGACGCGCGCCGTAGGAGTGAGCCACGACGATATTGCGTCTCGTTCGATGGCGCGCGAACAGGACCGATACATCTTCCAATAGCGCATGGCCTGCATAAGCCTCCGAGATGCGCGGCTGCGGGCTTTGCCCGTGCCCGACCGCATCCCAGGCGACCAGGTTATGCCGGCCATCGTCGAACTGCTTCCACTGGAGGCGCCATTGTTCCTTGTTGCCACCGCCGCCGTGCAGGAAGAACAGCGTGGTGTCGCTGCCGGCGGCGCGGGTGGCGACATGCAACGACCGTCCGGACCGCACCTCCTGTAAAGTACCGTTGAGTTCAGCCATGATCAGATCCAATAGACGTCGATAGGATTGGGTGGCCGGCACCGAACAGCGTATGCCAACAGGCCTGCTCGCCCGGTCGGGCGCGCGATCGGGCCTCGAACACCCCCCGCGCCACGGCCCGGGCGGTGACCAGAGTCGCGGCGAGGCAGAGGTCGGAAAAGGGATCGTGCCCGTCGCCCAACGGGCGCCCGCCGGTCGAGACGCCGAAGATCGTGTCGCCATCCCGGGGCAGGTGCGCCGGCAGCACCGCCCGCGCAACACCATCCTGAGCCAGGATCGCCAGTCGCTTGGCCTGGGCCGGCGTCAGGATCGCGTCGGTCGCCACCAGGCCGATCGTCGTGCCCCAGACATCCGCCAGCTTTACGCGCAGGCTCAAGTCATCCTGGGTGAAGGACGGCAGCCCGCGCCCGCCGAATTCGGCATCGCGCTCGAATGGTGCCGCCCAGAAATGGGGGCCGTCTCCGATCGAGGCCGTGCCGACCGCATTGACCGCGACGACGGCGGCGACCAGATGCCCCTGGGGCGTCACCATGCTCGCCGAGCCCAGGCCACCCTTTGTCGTGGCGGTGGTGGCGCCGGTACCGGCGCCAACACTGCCGAGGGTAAAAACACCGGCCTGGGCGGCACGGGCCGCCCCATGGCCCAGATCGGCATAAGGCGAATAGCGGCCCCATGCCTTGTCGCCGCCATTGACGAGATCGAACAGGCTCGCCTGCACGACCAGCGGTATCCGCGCGTAGGGGACAGCCGGCAGCACTGCGAAATCCTCGCGCAGCGCCGCCTGCACGCCCGCCGTCGCGTCCAGCCCGAAGGTCGATCCCCCGGACAGGACGACGGCATGCACCTGCTCCACGGCCATGTCGAGGTCGAGCAGAGCCGCCTCGCGCGACGCCGGCGAGCCACCGAGAATACTGACGGCCGCGGTCGCCGGCCGGTCGAACAGGATAGCGGTCACGCCGGACCGCAAGATCTCGTCCGTCGCATGGCCGACGCGGATACCCGGAATATCGGTCAAAAGATTCAGCATGCGGAACGAGTGCCTTCCAAAAGCGGAAATGAATGATTGAGCGTCATGCGCCGACCACGTCTCTGCTGCGGCCCGACAGAGGCACCGGGGGCGGATCCGGCATGGAGGCGATAAGGCGCCGCGTGCTGGGGTGACACGGCGTGTCCAGCAGCGGCCCGGTCGGCCCCTGCTCGACGATGACACCGCCGTCGAGCACCAGCACCCGGTGGGCCATATGACGGACAACCGCCAGATCGTGGCTGACGAAAATGTAAGCCAGCCCGAACCGCGTCCGCAGATCCAGCATCAGGTTGAGCACCTGCGCCTGAACCGACACATCCAGTGCCGAGACCGGTTCGTCCGCGATCACCAGCGCCGGCCGTGTCACCAGCGCGCGGGCGATGGCGATCCGCTGCCGCTGTCCGCCGGAGAATTCATGCGGGTATCGCAAGGCGGCCTCGGGCGGCAGTGACACGGCGCCCAGCGCCTCCAGCACCCGACGTTCGCGCGCCTCCCGATCGACGCCATACGCGAGCAGTGGCTCGGCCACGATTCTGCCGATCGTGTGGCGCGGATCGAGCGAGCCGTAGGGATCTTGGAACACCGCCTGGATCTGCGGGCGGATGCGGCGCCGCGCGGCGCGATCACTGCCGAACAGATCGGTGCCGCGGAACCGGACCGCGCCCTGGTCCGGCGCCTCCAACCCCATCAGGATCCGGGCGAGGGTGGATTTGCCGCTGCCTGATTCGCCGATGATGCCGACCGTCTCGCCGACACCGACCTGCAGGTCGATCCCGTGCAGAATGCGCCGGATGGTCGGACGGCGGAACGGTATGCGACTGGGCGTGCGATAATCCCGCACGAGGCCGACGGCCTCCAGCAAAGGCGCCGTCACGGCTGCACCGGCGGATGCAGACAGGCCGCGTGATGCCCTGCCTGTCCTGTCGCCACCAACGGTGGCCGAGCCTGGCGGCAATCGGCCTGGACGAAGCGGCAGCGCGGCGCGAATCCGCAACCTTCGGGACGGGCGAAAGGCTCCGGAACCTGTCCTGGAATATTTGGCAGGACTTGCCCCGTCGGTATCGAGGTTCCGTGCAAGCTGGCCGCGAGCAGGCCCTGGGTATAGGGATGCGTCCGTGCGTGAAATACCGTCGCCGTCGGCCCGACTTCCACCGCCCTGCCGGCGTAGAGGACGAGGATGCGCTCAGCGACCTGGGAGACGAGCCCGAGATCGTGTGAAATCATCAGCAGCGCCATCCGCCGCTCCGCCGCAAGCTCGGCCAGCAGCGCCAGGATCTGTGCCTGGGTCGTCATGTCGAGGGCGGTTGAGAACTCGTCGGCAATCAGCAAGGCCGGATCGCAGGCCAGCGCCATCGCGATCAGCACCCGCTGGCGCTGGCCGCCGGAGAGCGCGTGCGGGTAGGCATCTGCCGGAACCCGCGACGCCGGCAGTCCAACCCGGTCCAGCAACAGACGCGCGCGCGCGTCGGATTCCGCACGCCCGAGCCGCAGATGCAGCCGCATCCCTTCTGCGACTTGCCGACCGATCGGCTGCATGGGGTTGAGCGCGAGCATCGGCTCCTGAAAGATCATGGCCAGTTGTCGCCCCCGCCGCGCGCACAGCTCGCGTTCCGGCAACGTGGTAAGGTCCGTCCTCTCCAGCCATATCGATCCGGACGCCCGCGCCGTCGGTGGCAGCAGCCCGATGAGCGCGAGCGCCAGGATCGACTTGCCGCAGCCGGATTCGCCGACGACTCCAAGCGTCTGTCCAGGATCGATCGAGAAGCCGACACCGTCGAGCAGAGCCGCCTCGCTGCGGCCACGGCGGAGATGCACCGACAGGTTCTCGACGTGAAGCAGAGGGCTCATCGCCGCGGCCTCACCGCAGGATCGAGCAGATCCCGCAACCCGTCGCCCAGCAGATTGAGGCCCAGGACCAGCAGGCCGATGGCCGCACCCGGCGCCAAGACGAGCAGCGGCGTGTCGAAGATGTGGCTCTGATAGTCAGAGAGCGCCCGGCCAAGGCTGGGAACCGGGGGCTGGGTGCCGAGGCCGAGATAGGACAGTCCCGCTTCGACCAGCAGCGCGCCGGCAAGCGCCATCGTCGCCTGCACCAGCAGGGTCGCCGCGATGTTGGGCAACACATGCACGATCAGGAGGGCGGAACGACCGCGACCGGCGACCCGGGCCGCGGCGATGAAGTCGCGGGGCAGGACCGATCGGGCCGTCGCCCGGGTGATGCGGATGAAGGCCGGAATGTTGAACAATCCGATCGCCAGGATCGCGCCCCCGGCACCGGCACCATAGACGGCAACGATCATGGCGGCGGTCAGCAGCGGCGGAAACGCCAGAGCGAGATCTGTCGCCCGCAACAACAATCCGTCGCGCCAGCCGCCCAAGGCCGCCACCAGCCCGGCCGGAATGCCGATCGCGGCACCCAGCGCCAATGCGGCGAGACAAATGCCGAGGCTGTTGCGCGCGCCGACCATCAGGATGGCGGCCAAGTCGCGGCCGAACGGGTCGGTGCCGAGCGGATGCGCGCCCGAGGGCGGCGCCAGACGATGGACGATGTCCAGCCGCGCCGGCGGCCAGGGCGTCCAGACAAGCGATAGGGCGGCCGGCAGCAGCACCAGGCCCAAGATCAAGATACCGGCCAGCAGGCTTGGATAGCCGGGCGCGAGCGTACGGAGGCCCCAGTACCGGCGATCGGCGGTCTGGACACTCACGTCCCATCACCTGAGGCCAGCCGCGGATCCAGCCTCGTGGTGAGGACATCCACGGCAAAATTCACGATCACCACCGCCGCCACGAGCAGCACGACCAAGTCTTGGACGACGACGAGGTCGCGCTGGTTGATCGCCTCGAGCACCAGGCGTCCGAGCCCCGGCAGGCCGAACACGTTCTCGATGATGATCGTCCCGGTCAGCAGCAACGGAAACTGGACGCCAATCAGCGTCACGATCGGGATGAGGGCGTTCGGCGCCGCATGACGCCAGAGCGCCGCTTGTCGCGACAATCCCTTGGCGCGCGCGGTGCGCACGAAATCCTGCTGTAAGGCGGTCAGCGTGGCCGACCGCATGAAGCGGGCGAGACTGGCCGCCTCGGGCAGCGCCAGCGCCGCCGCCGGCAACACGAGTGCGCGGAGTGCCGGCAACGGCGAACCGTCCCAACCGGGAAAGCCGCTGGCCGGGAACCAATGCAGGCTGAGCGAGAAGACGAGAATGAGCAGCATGCCGAACCAGAAATCCGGCACGGCCTTGGTCAATTGGGCAGTCCCCATGATCGCGGTATCGGAGAAGCGGCCACGGCGCGCCGCCGCTGCTGCTCCGACAGGAATGCCGATGGCGACGGAGAGGAACAAGGTCAGCCCGGCCAGCGGCACCGTGATCTGCAGCCGGTCGGCCAGCAGTTGGGAGACCGGGATGCCATAGGTAAAGCTGGTCCCGAGCTGCAAGGAGAGCAGTCCGCCGATCCAATGCAGGTAGCGCCACAGGATCGGCGCGTCGAGACCCAGCTGGTGGTGCAGTTGGGCGACCGCCTCCGACCGGGCGCCGAGGCCGAGCATGACGGCGGCGGGATCGCCCGGCAGTACATTCAAGACGAAGAAAACGATCAATGAACTGGCAAAGAGGGTGCCGACCAGGCCGCCCAACCGACGGAGCAGGACCCCGCTCATGGCGTCCAATAGGTGTCGGCGAGCGGGATTGCCGCGATCGGCTGGTTCCGCCACAGGCCGTGCAGCTTGGCGTTCACGATACCAAGCCGCTTGGCCGAGAACAGGAAGACGTTCGGCTCGTCATCTGCCAGCTTCTCCTGCAGCGCGATGCTCAAGCGGTGGCTCTCGGCCGGATCCAGCGTGGCTGCATATCGCCGATAGAGCGCATCGTACGCCGCGTCATGGTAGCCGAAATAATAATGCGGCCGCGTGTAGATATCGAGATCATGCGGCTCGGTATGGGCGATGACCGTGGTGTCGAACGCCCCCTGCCCATAGACCTGGCCCAGCCATTGCGGCCACTCGACCGGCACCAGGGTAACCTTCAGTCCGACCGGTTCGAGATAGGCCGCAATCAGCTCGCCGCCTTTGCGCGCATATTCGATCGGCGGCAGGGTGATGCTGATCGGAAAGCCGGGTTTGACCCCGGCTTCGGCCAGAAGCGCCTTCGCCCTTTCCGGATCATACGGATAGCGCTTCGACAGATCGACATAGTCGGGGTCGGAGGGGCTCATGTGCGAACCGATGACGGTCCCCTCGCTGCCGCCGGCCTGCAGGATCGCATCCCGATCGAGGGCATAGGCCAGCGCCCGGCGGACCCGCACGTCGTCGAACGGCTTGCGCGCTTCGTTGAGCGCCAGCAGGAGCTTGATCGGAAAGACGCCCTCGGTCACGACGAAGGTCTTGCCGTCCTGGAAGCGCGCCGCCAGATCGCGCGAGCCGAAGGACGGATAGGCATCCAGTTCGCCGCCCTGGAGCGCGTTGGTCGCGGCCAGCGGGTCGCTGATGAAGCGGAAGGTGACGGTCGGGATCTTCGGCTTCGCACCCCAGTAATCGTCGTTGCGCACCAGGGTGACGCTGTCGCCGCGCCGCCAGGCGGAGAATGCATAGGGCCCGGTCCCGACCGGATGGGTGCCGTTGGTTGCGGCCGTTTTCGGCGCCACCATCGCCGCATCCGGCCAGGCGAGCTCATAAGGCAGATCGCCGACCGGCTGCTTCAGCTGGATCACGGCCTCGAGCGGCGATGGGCAGTCGACTCTCTCGATCGGCGTGAAGAACGGTTTTTGTGCGTTCGTGCTGTCGGCCGCGGCGGCGCGCTCATAGGAAAAGCGGACGATGCCGCAATCGAACGGCGTGCCATCCTGGAACCGGACATTGTCGCGCAACTGGAAGCTGTAGCTGAGGCCGTCCGACGAGACCGACCAGGCGGTCGCCAGGCGCGGCTGGACATGGCCATCCTCATCGATCCAGCTCAAGCCTTCGAAGACGTTGCCGTTGGTGATCGAGCGGATCGGTTCGGCCGGATTGGCGGTCGGATCGAGCACTGGCGGCTCCAGCGCCAGCCCGATGGACAGTGTCGCCTTCTGAGCAAGGGCCGGCGGTGCCGCGGCCGCAAGCGCCAGGACGGCAAGGATCGACAGCGTCGTTTTGCGATGCGGGCTCATGCGGCTACTCCGGCGGCAGGACGCCGCAATCCAAGGTTTTCGCGCAAGGTTACCCCCTCATAGGCCGTGCGGAACAGCCCGCGCCTCTGTAGTTCCGGCACGACCAGATCGACGAAATCCTCCAGGCTGCGGGGCAGAATCGGCGGCATGATGTTGAAGCCGTCAGCCCCACCGCCGGCGAACCATTCCTCGAGCTGATCGGCAATCCGTTCGGGCGTGCCCCGGATCGTCCAATGGCCGCGCGCGCCGCTCACTTCGAGATAGAGCTGGCGGATGGTCAGGTTCCGCTGGCGCGCCAGTTGAACCAGCAGCGACTGCCGGCTCTGGTTGCCGTTGGTCACAGCCGTCGGTTCCGGCAATGGGCCGTCGAGCGGGAGCCCGCTCAGATCGATCCCGCTCATCCGCGACAGCAGCAACAGACCGGCTTCGGACGGTGTCAGTTCGGACAGTGCGCCATGGAGATCGTCCGCCTCCCCCGCGGTCCGCCCGATGATCGGAAACACGCCCGGCATGACACGCAGGCTATCGGGCGCGCGGCCATAACCGGCCAAGCGCACATGCAAATCGTCCCGAAACGCCCGCGCCTCGACCAACTCCTGCTGCGCGGTGAAAACCAGTTCGGCCGTTTCCGCAGCGAGATCCCGGCCGGGTCCCGAGGAACCTGCCTGCACCATGACCGGGCGTCCCTGGGGAGAGCGCGGCAGATCAAGCGGGCCACGGGTCCTGAAATGCGTGCCTTGATGATCCAGCCGGCGCAGCTTCGCAGGATCGAAAAAGCGGCCGGCAGCCTGATCGCGCGGAAAGGCGTCGTCTTCCCAACTGTCCCAGAGCCCATTGACGACGGCGGCGAATTCGCGGGCGCGCTCATAGCGCCGATCATGGGCTAGATGCTCGGTCTGGCCGTAGTGCGCCGATTCCCGCACATTCGCCGTGGTCACGAGATTCCAGCCGGCGCGGCCGCCACTCAACTGGTCGAGCGACAGGAATTGCCGGGCCAGATGGAAGGGCGAGGCGTAAGTCGTGCTCGCCGTCCCGATCAACCCGATACGCTCCGTCACGGATGCCAGGGCCGAGAGCAGCGTGAGCGGCTCGAACGACGCCCCATAGGCGGTTCGGCTGAACGCCTCCACCCCCTCCTCATCCAGGCCGCCGGTGAAATCGGCGATGAAGACCGCATCGAGCAACCCGCGCTCTGCCGTCTGCGCCAGGCGGATATGATGCGCCAGGCTGCTACCGGCATTCGCATCGGACTGCGGATGCCGCCAAGCGGCCACGTGATGTCCGGTCGGCAGCAGAAACGCTGCCAGCGTCATCTTCGCCATGGCGTCAGTGCTCACGATGCCAGCCGAACGCCGGCGCGATCTGGTTCGCGATGACCTCCAACCTGCGGATGGCCTGCGGCAGGGTCGAACTTTCCGACTGCACCACCGGGATGAAATAGTCGGCATACTGGAACAGCGCCGGATCCTGCCCGAGGCTGTCGATGATATCCCCGACGGTGCCGTGGTGGACGTTGAGCAGCCGGATGATCTCGGCGGTGTCCGGCGCGCCCTCGGCCAGGCCCTCGCGCGTCAACCAGGCGGCAAAGGGTTTGAGATCGTCCGCCAGCTCGGCCTGGGCCGCGGCCTTGTCCTCGGCCGGAAACACCGCGCGGATGACGCCGATGCGCGCCCCTGCCCGGCTGCCGCTCCACGCATCGAGATAAGCCTCGGCCAGGGGCTTCTGGACGGTTTCGGGGTTATGGACCGCCGTTCCCAGCAAGAAGCCGTTGCCCTGGCGCGCGGCATAGGCCGCCCCGTCCGCGGTCGCGTGCGAATGCCAGAGCCGATCGGCCAGGCCCGGTGCCGGTGGCTCCAAGCGCAGCGACGGCGTCCCGTCCAGGGTCGCCCCGGCCAGCAATGCCTGGAGGGTTTGCCGCCGGCGCCGAAAACTTTCCGTCTTGTCCGCCCAGGTTTCGCCGAAGGCCGCAAAGGCAGATTGGTTGGCGCCGCCGCTGCCCAGTCCCAGTTGCACGCGACCGCCGCTGAGCGCGTCGAGCACCGCCGCATCCTCGGCGAGGCGCAACGGATCTTCCAGCGGCAGGACCGTAATCCCGGTCCCGAGTTCGATTCGCTCGGTTCGCTCGGCAATCGCGGCCAACAGCACGAGGGGTGATGGCACGCCGCCCGTGCTGCCCGAAAGATGGTGCTGCGCAATCCACCCGCCGTCGAAGCCCAGATCCTCGGCGGCGGCGAAAAGCTCTATCAAATCCTCGTAGAGCCGCGCTGGATCACTTTGCCGGGGCGCATGGGTGAGGAAGCCCAGCTTGAAAGGTCTGGTCATGCGTACTCCGGATGCGTGATCTGGACGGCCGGCAGTGCGGGCAACACCTGCTCGGCAAACAACTGCAATCGCCGCGTGGCCTGGGCGCGCGTCGTCGAGAAGGTCTGGACCTGGGCCACGATCTGATCGACGCCGGCGAGGGCGCCCGCCAGTTGATCGACGATCTGGGCCGGCGATCCCCAGGCGACACCCAGCCGACGCAAATACTCCGGCAGGTCCGAAGGAATCGCCGGTGCGCCGCGACTTTCCAGATAGCGCAGAATGTCCGGACCGACCTCCGCCTCGACGCTGGCCGCGTCCGTGCCGGGGAAAATCCCACGCACCAGGGTAACCCGCGGCGCATCCGTCCGACCGAGACGGCGCCAGGTCTCGCGGTAACGGCGCACCAAGGCCTCACTCTCTTCCTGCCCCGGCGCTCGCGGCGCGGTCAGCAGGCCGTTGCCGCGCTCGGCAACGGATGCGACGGCGCTCGAGCTTTCCCAAAGCCGCTGGCGTAGCCCGGGCGACGGTGGCCAGAGTCGCGCGCTATCGGGATCGGCGGTCAGCGGCTCGCCGGATAGAACGCGGATCAAATGCACAATTCGCTCGGCATAGGCCAAACCACGGTCGGCCGCGTCCTGGCCCAAAGCCGTGAAGCTCGGGCCGTCGAAACCGCTGCCGAGGCCGAGTTCAAGCCGCCCGCCGCTGAGAGCGTCCAACAGTCCGGCGTCTTCCGCCAGGCGAAGGACCGGTTCCAGCGGCAGCACGATCACGGCGGTGCCGAGACGGATGCGCTGCGTCGTTTGGCTCGCCTTCGCCAAAAGCAGCAGGGGGGACGGCAGGCGGCCGGTCTCGGAACCGAAGTGATGCTGGGCGACCCACCCGGTCCCGAGACCCAGCGCCTCCGCGTCGGCAAGGAGTGCCAGGGCGGTGTCGTAGGTCTCGGGCTGATGGGATGGCGCGTAGAGCCGATTGAGCAGTCCGGCGCGGGCGGGTGACCAGGCGGGCGCGCTCATTCCGCCGCCGCCGCCGCGTAACGGCTTACCGGCCGTTCGAGGCCGAGATTTTCTCTGAGCGTTTTGCCTTCGTATTCCGTCCGGAACCGGCCACGGCGCTGCAACTCCGGCACGACCAGATCGACGAAATCTTCCAGGCCTCCGGGGCTATGCGGCACCAGCAGGTTGAAGCCGTCGGCGGCGTCGGCGTCGTACCATTCCTCGAACACGTCCGCGACATCCGCGGCCGTGCCGATGACCGGATTGCCGGCCGTGAGCCTCAAATAGAGCTGCCGGATGGTCAGGTTCTCCTGGCGCGCGAGGGCCACCAGATTGTCCCGGCGGCTGCCCTTGTTGCCGAGCGGCACATCGGGCAGCGGCCCGTCCAGATCGTACCCGCTCAGGTCGAGATCGTCGCCGAGCGTATCGGCGACATGGCGTAACCCGACAACGGGATCGACCAGTTCCTGCAACTGATCGAACAGATCCCGCGCCTCCTGTCGCGTCCTCGCGACGAAGGGCGTGATGCCGGGCAACACCTTGATCGATTCCGGCGAGCGCCCGAAAGCGGCCGCGCGCTGTTTGATGTCGGCGTAGTAGGCCTGACCCGCCTGAACCGTGCCGTAACCGACGAAAATCAACTCGGCGATCCGTCCCGCCAACGTCCGGCCCGCGTCCGAGGCGCCGGCCTGGACCAGCACGGGATGCCCTTGCGGCGGACGCGCGACATTGAGTGGGCCGCGGACGGCGAAATGCGGTCCGCGATGGTTCAGCACATGCAGGCGTGCCGGATCGAAATAGCGACCCGACGCGGTGTCGCGCAGGATCGCGTCGTCGTCCCAGCTATCCCACAAGCCGCGGACGACATCGACGAACTCCTCGGCGCGGGCATATCGGTCGGCATGAAGATAATGCTCGTCACGGCCGAAATTCTTCGCCTCGTCACCGACGACCGAGGTCACGACATTCCAGCCGGCGCGGCCATGCGACAGATGATCGAGCGAGGCGAACTTGCGGGCGAGATGGTAGGGCTCGTTGTAGCTCGTCGTCGCCGTCGCGATCAGGCCGACATGCTTGGTCACGGCGGCGAGTGCGGCCAAGAGCGTCAGCGGCTCGAAATGCTCGCCGCGCGTGGTCCGCGACAGGGCGTCCAGATCCTTGCCCCAGACCGCAACGACGTCGGCGATGAACAATCCGTCGAGTTTGCCACGCTCCGCCGTCTCGGCCAGGTGCCGGTAATGGTCGAAATCCAGACCGCCGAAAGCGTCGCCGCGCGGATGTCGCCAGGCCGCCAGGTGATGGCCGCCGTTGGTCAGCATCGCGAGCAGCTTGATATGTCCAGTGCGCTTGGCCATGACCCAATCCTCCTTTGCCGGGTTTCAGAAGCTGGTCGACAGGCGCAGGCCCCAGGTCGCGGGAAGGCCGGCCAGCGCGACGTCGTCGCCATCCACGAAGTAGTTGCGGGTGACGTCGTACTGCCGGTTGAGGATGTTCTGGCCGAACAGCGTCACGCTCCACCGGCTGTTGTCGGGCTTCAGCGTCAGGCCGGCATTGACGAGCGTATAGCCGCTGACGTTGTAGAGTTGGCCGAACAGCGAGTGGTAGGTGCTGCGGTAGCTGTAGTCCGCTTCCGGGGTGAGCGTGTAGTTGCCGAGGTCGATCTTGTAGCTGGCCGAGCCGTTGAGCGTGACGGCCGGTGCCGGTAAGCCGTCGCCGCGGCGATTGCCATACACGCCGACATACGCGCCATTGACCCGCACCGCGGTCAGGACGGAATTGAACTCGTCGAAAGCCCCTGTCGCCCAGCCCACCCCCTGGGTGAGCGTCAGGCCCTCGATCGGGGCCCAATTGCCTTCGAATTCTCCGCCGTAGAGATGCGACCGGGGGGCGTTGACGATCGCACCGACCAGACCGGTCTGCGAATTGACCGTCGCCGACTGGATCTGCTGGTTCTGGTAATCGTAATAGAACGCCGAAAGATTGAGCTGCAGATGTTCAGCCGGCAGCTCGAATTTATTGCCGACCTCATAAGCCCAGACCGTTTCGGGCTTGAACGGCGCCGTCGAGGTCTCGGGCGAGCCGGAGTTGTAGGTGGTATAGCCGCCGGATTTCACGCCACGGCTGAGCGAGGCGTAGACCATATCGTTCTGCAGCAGATCGTACTGAAGTTCGAACTTCCCGGATGGCTTGGTGAAACTCGTGCTTTGCGGGCCGACCGAATTGTTCGGGTTGGTCACCACGCCATCGGTGATGAAGAACGAGCTGAAGCTGTTGAGATCACGCTCTTCATGTTCGAGCCGAAGACCGCCGGTCACCCGGAACGCATCGGTGATGTTGTACGTCGCCTGTCCGAAGCCACTGACGGTATCGACCGTCTGCGAATATTGGACATCGCCATCCAAACCATAGATCTCTTCAAAGCCCGAGCGGTAATTGTCGGTCAGATCCTGGTGGGAATAGTAGGTGCCGAGGATCCAGGTGAGCCGCTGATCGTCGTCCGACGTCAACCGCAGCTCGTTCGAGATGACGTCGGCGCGGGTTTTGTAAAAGACATCGGCAACGTTGCCGGCGAAGGCATCGTAATTGTCGTATTCCTTACGGCCGAGGTAGTCGTAGCTGACGAGATCGGTGAGCGTGCCGAAGCTGAGCGCCTGATCCGCCCGCAGGCTGGCGCCCCCGGTGTTGATGTGGATGAACGGCTTGGTGTCCGGGGAGATGCCGATCTCCTGGGCGAAGCCCGGTGAGGTTCCCCAACTGGTCTGGGTCCGGCTGGTATTGGCCGGATAGATCGGATAGAGCGTCGGATAGAACGAATTCAGCGAGGTCAATGGCTCATAGAGATAGAGGCCGCTGCCGTCCGACCGGTCGCGGCTGCCGTGCAGGTTCAGTTCGAGCTTCAGCGTGTCGGTCGGCTCGAAATCGAGCAGCAGCCGCCCGGCCTTGCGATCGACGTTGCCGAGTTTCGCGCCGTCAGGCCCGTTTTGCCAGGCGCCACCGCCCTGGGACTCCGCCGAGGCACGGAATTGCAGGTTGTCGGCAATGGGACCCGAGATATACCCATCGACCTTGTCCGAATTGAAACTGCCATATTGGGCGCTGACGCCGGCCTCGTAATCTTGCGTCGGCTTGTTCAGCACGTAGTTGATGGCGCCCGCGGTGGTGTTGCGCCCATAGAGCGTCCCTTGCGGTCCGCGCAGCACCTCGACGCGCTGGACATCAAACAGTAGCCCGTTGGCGCCGAATGCGACCGGATAGGAGACTTCGTCGATGTAGAGTCCGACTGTTGGGGTATTATTGCTGGCGTAGTCATTGAAGCCCATGCCGCGGATTGTGAAGCTGGGCTGTCCGCTGCCGAATTGCGGC
>Ga0302314_10003846_pt1 | contig 27645 bp, 23 predicted proteins | sample III_Palsa_N2_3_FD_200533 | JGI IMG/M metagenome (GOLD analysis project Ga0302314, IMG submission 200533) | Peat permafrost microbial communities from Stordalen Mire near Abisko, Sweden - III_Palsa_N2_3 | ecosystem: Environmental > Terrestrial > Soil > Palsa > Peat permafrost | place: Sweden...
CGATATCACCCGGGTTCGGTCAGCACGGTCCGGCGGGTGTGCGACAGATTAGTGGCGGTTCTGGATCGTGGCTGGCTGCGGACCTAATCTGAGAGTGTTAATACTCTCAGATTGGGGATACTGTGCCGGAGGTGCCTGATGAGCTGGCGGAGCTGGAGCGTCGGCGTGCGGAGCTCTACGCGGAGCTGGGCCTGGTCGGGGACTTCCGCCGGGGGTCGCTGAACGAGGCCTTCCGCAAGTGCGGAAAACCGAACTGCGCGTGCGCGGCGCCGGGTCATCCGGGGCACGGGCCGCAGTGGAACCTGACGCGGAAGGCGGACGGGCGGACGCGGACGGTGCACCTGAGACCGGGGCCGGAGCTGGAGAAAGCCCGCCGGGAGGTCGCGGAGTACGAGCGGTTCAAGGACCTGGTCGCCCAAGTCACGGAGGTGAACGAGGCGATCTGCTCCGTCCGCCCGGCAGTGCCGGGCGGCGCGGAGGACGCTCCCTCTCCCGGGACGGGAGGGGAAAAAGGGGGGTCCGGGACGCGCTTGCGCAGGCCCGGGCCGCCGAGCTAGGACGACTGGCGGGCGAGGCAGCCAGGGTCCTGGGCTGCGGCGACGCCGGCATGGAGGCGGCGGAGCAGGTGATCCGGGCCGGGCTGCTGCGCCTGGGCGGTGCCATGCTGGGCGAGGTGCTGTCCGCGGACCGGGGCCGCCGCGGGCTGCGGGTCCCGTGCGGGAACGGCCACGAGGCCCGCTTCGCCGGCTACCGGGACAAGACGTTCGACACCGTGCTCGGCCCGGTCACCGTCACGCGTGCCTGGTACCACTGTGCGGAATGCGGCCGCGGCCTCGCTCCCAGGGACGCGGAGCTCGGCGTGACCGGGACGTCGGTGTCGCCGGGGCTGGCGGCGATGAACGACCTGGCCGCGGCGGCCGGGCCGTTCGCCGGCGCAGCCCGGCTGCTGGAGGAGATCGGCGGCGTCACGCTGACCGTCAAGCGCGTCGAGCGGGCCGCCGAGGCCAGCGGCGCCGCCGTCGCGGAAGCCGGGCGCGAGCGCGCCCGGCTGACCGCCTCCCGCAAGCTGGTCCCGCTGCCGCCCTCGCCGCTGCCGGACAAGCTCTACGCCGCCATCGACGGCACCGGCGTCCCCATGACCGGCAGGGAGACCGCAGGCCGGCAGGGCAAAGGCGAGGACGGGCGGGCACGCACCCGCGAGGTCAAGCTCGCCGTCTTCTTCACCCAGGACGAACTGGACAAGGACGGGTACCCCGTCCGCAACCGGGCATCCACCAGCGTCATCGCCACGTTCGAGCCCGCCCCGGTCTTCGCGGACCTCGTGAAAGCAGAAGGCATCCGCCGCGGCGCGGACCACGTCCGCCAGCTCACCGTCCTCGGCGACGGCGCCGCATGGATCTGGGGAACCGCCACCGCCAAGTTCCCGGAGGCCACCCAGATCGTGGACCTTTACCACGCCCGCGAGCACCTGCACGACCTCGCCCGCAAGCTGGAGTTCATGCTCCTAGACCGCAAAGACGAGTGGCTCGCCGCCCGCCTGGAAGACCTCGACTACGGCTACATCGACGGCATCGTGGCCGCCACCAGGGAATACCCGCTCATCGGCGTCAAGAAAGACGAGATCGACACCGCCCTCGGCTACTTCGAGAACAACGCCCCCCGCATGCGCTACCACTGGTTCCGCCAGTGCGGCCTGTTCGTCGGCTCCGGCGTCGTCGAGTCCAGCTGCAAGACTGTCATCGGACAGCGGCTCAAGCAGTCCGGCATGCACTGGACCCTCAGCGGCGCAGACGCCATCATCGCCCTGCGCTGCCGCGAAGCCAGCAGCCAATGGGAAGCCGTCTGCAACACCCGGGACACTCAGACACGCACTGCCTGACCAGCCCGCCACTCAAGCTACCGGCCAGTCACCACAATATTGACGCACACCCGAGCCGGGGCCGCTCTTACCAGGAAATCGTTCATCCCCGGTTCACGCGCTCTCCCGGCGGACCAGCTCGGTCGGCAAGATGACCGCGGCGGGCGGCTCGCCGGCCAGCGCGGCCAGCAGCAGGCGCACCATCTCGGCGCTGATCCGCTTCAGCGGCTGCCGCATGGTCGTCAGGGCGGGCCGGGCCGCGACCGCGGCCGACGAGTCGTCGAACCCGCCGACGGCGACGTCCTCCGGCACCCGCCGGCCGGCCCGGCGCAGCGCGACCAGCGCGCCCAGGGCCATCACGTCGGACGCGACGAACACCGCGTCCACGTCCGGGTGGCGCTCGAGCAGCAGGGACATCGCCCGCTCGCCCGATTCCTGCGAGTAGTCGCCCTGCTCGGCCAGTGACTGGTCGGACGACGCACCGACGACGTCCCGGTAGCCCTCGAGCCGCTGCTGCCCGCCGGACGTGTCGAGCGGCCCGGTGATCGTCGCGATCCGCGTTCGGCCAAGGGACCGCAGGTAGCTGACCATCGTCCGGGCTCCGCTGCGGTCGTCGGCGGCCACGTAGGCGATCGTGGACTCGTACCCGAGCGGCGCGCCGATGGCGACGGCGGGCACGCTCGCCTCGGCCAGCAGCTTGAACAGCGGGTCGCCGGCGTGCGCGGACACGATCAGCGCCCCGTCCACGTGCCCGGCGGCGAGGAAGCGGGTCACCCGGATGCGCTCCGACGGCGACGCCGCGATGCAGACGAACAGCCCGATGTCGTGCTCGGCCAGCGCCTGGGTGCAGCCGCGCAGGAGCACGGCGAAGTTCGGGTCGGTGAACAATCGCTCGGCCGGCTCGGACAAGATGAACGCGACCGACTCCGAGCGCTGGGTGACCAGCGACCGGGCGTGCTGGTTGACCACGTACCCGGTCTTCTTGATCGCCCGGTTCACCGCCTCCAGGGTGCCGGGCGACACGTAGTGCCCGCCGTTCAGCACGCGCGACACGGTGCCCCGGGATACGCCCGCCTCCGCCGCTACGTCCTCGATCGTGGGGCGCCGCCGTCCGTTCATAGTGTCTTGTTTACTGCTTGACCGCTCCGGACGCGATGTCGGTCCGCCAGTACCGCTGCAGCGCGAGGAACAAGATGATGAGCGGGATGACCGACAGCATCGACCCGGTGACCACCAGGCTGTACAGCGCCGGGGCGGTCGACCCGCGGTTCAGCAGCGTGTAGAGCCCGACGGTGATCGGGAACTTGTTCTCGTCGCTGAGCATGATGAAGGGCAGCAGGAAGTTGTTCCAGACCGCGACGAACTGGAACAGGAAGACGGTCACCAGGCCGGGCACCATCATCGGCACCGCGATCTGCGCGAACAGCCGTCCTTCCCGGCAGCCGTCCACCCGGGCCGACTCGATCACCTCGTCCGGCACCGCCGACATCGCGTAGATCCGGGCCAGGTAGATCCCGTACGGCGAGAGCACCGAGGGCAGCAGCACCGACCAGTAGGTGTCGGTCAGCCCGAACTTGGCCAGCAGCAGGTACTGCGGCACGGCCAGCACCACCGGCGGCACGAGCACCCCGGCCAGCAGCGTGTTGAACAGCGTCGAGCGGCCGCGGAACCGGTACTTGGCCAGGGCGTAGCCCGCGAGCGCGGACACGGTGGTGGACAGCAGCGCCCCGCCGCCCGCGTAGAGCAGCGAGTTGAGCATCCAGTGCCAGAACACGCCGCCCGCGTAGGACGACAGCGCGGCGACGTTCGACCCGAGCGAGCCGTTGGGCGCGAAGGTGAACGTGTTGAACAGCTGCGAGTTGTTCTTGGTCGACGCGACGAGTACCCACACCACCGGCAGCAGGCAGTACACCGCCCCGAGGAGCAAGACGGCGGTCGGCAGCGGCGCCGCCCGCCGGCGGCGCCCCGGCCGTCGCGGGGCGGCGACGTCCGGGGACTCGGTCAGCGCGCCGTCGATCCTGGCCAGGGCCACGGCGCCTCACCGGCCCTGGAATACGTGCTTGTTGCTCAGCCGCAGCAGGCCGTACGAGAGCACGAACATGCCCGCCGCGATCACCACGGACAGGGCGGCGGCCTCGTAGCTGTCCTGGTCGTTGAACGCCAGGTCGTAGATCTTCATCAGCGGCATCCAGTCGGGCGAGATGGTGTTGGTGAGCGGGGCGAGCGTGTGCGGCTCGTTGAAGACCTGCAAGGTGGCGATGACCGAGAAGACCCCGGTGAGGACCAGGGCGGGCCCGATCATCGGGATCTTGATCCGCAGCGCGACCTGGAGCTGCGACGCCCCGTCGATCCGGGCGGCCTCGTACAGCTCCGACGGCACCGACCGCAGCGCCGTGTAGATGACGATCATGTTGAACCCGGTGCCGCCCCACACGCCGATGTTGGCCACCGAGAACAGCGCCGTGTTCGTGGTGAACAGGTTGGGCATCGACAGCCCGAGCCGGGCCAGGATCGCCGGGAACGGCGACACCGTGGGCAGGTAGAGGAAGCCCCACAGCAGCGACGCGATCACCGTCGGCACCGCGTAGGGCAGGAAGATGGCCAGCCGGGCGAACCGCTGGAACTTCACCCGCTGCGCGTCGAGCAGCAGCGCGAACAGCAGGGCGAGCCCGAGCATCACCGGCACCAGGATCAGGCTGTACACCAGCACGCGCAGCAGCGAGGAGAGGAACGTGGGGTCGGTGAGCCCGCTGGCGTAGTTGGACCATCCCGCGAACACCTGCCGGCGCGCGCCCGTGCCCAGGCCGAGCCCGCTGACCTGAGACTTCTCGAACGACAGGAAGACCGTGTAGCCGATCGGGATGAGCATGAGCAGCGCGAACAGGGCCACCGCGGGCGCCACGAAGGCGTACGGCGCCAGTCGCGGCGCCGTACGCCCGCGGGCCTGCTTCACGTCAGCCGGCCGCAACCGTGAAGCCGCTCTTCTTCATGTCGCTCACCACGGCCGACTGGACCTGGGCGAGCGGGCTGAGGAACGATGCCTTGCTCGTGATGGCGCCGCCGAACGCGCTGGTGAACTCGGAGTAGGCGACGTCGACGTCCGGGCCCCAGGTCACCGGCGAGGCCTCGGCCGCGTACTGCTTGGCCAGCGACCAGAAGGCCGGCTGGTTCGAGAAGTAGGACGGCGCGGTGGTCAGCGCCCCCTCGGCGGCGATGTCCGCCGGGTAGATGCCGCTGTCCGAGACGAGCGCGGCCGTGGCCGTCGGGTTGGTGTTCAGCCAGGCCGCGAACTCGGCGGCGGCCTGCTGGTGCTTGGACGCGGCCAGCACCGCGGTCGAGGAGCCGCCCCAGTTGCCGTCCACGCTGGCGCCCGCGGTCCACTGCGGCAGTGCGGTCATCACCCACTTGCCGACGTTCGCCGGCGACTCGGTCGGCATGTCACCGGGCGCCCAGACATCGGAGACCCACGCGATGTACTGCCCGTTGTTCATGCCCTTGTTCCAGGCGGCCGTCCACTGCGGCTGGTTGTTGATGCCGCCCGCGGTCACCAGTGACTGCCAGTAGGAGGCGACCTTCTGGCTGGCGGCGCTGTCGATGCTGACCTTCCAGCTGCTCCCGGAGGTCGACCACCACTGGGCACCGGCCTGCTGGGTCAGGCCGGCGAACTCGCCCGGGTCCTGGCTCGAGAACGTGCCGAGGTAGACGCCGGGCGCCTCGGCGTGCAGCTTCGCCGCGTCCGCGGCGAACTGCGCCCAGGTGGTGGGCACGGTCAGGTGGTACTTCTTGAACAGGTCGGCCCGGTAGAACAGGGCCATCGGGGCCGCGTCCTGCGGGACGCCGTACAGCGCGCTCGTGCCCAGCGTCACCTGGTTCCAGTTGCCCGCGGGGAAGTCGCTCTTCAGGCTGGAGTCGTACTGCGCGATGTTGGCCAGGTAGTTGTTCGAGACGAGGGTCGGCAGCACCTGGTACTCGACCTGGGCCAGGTCCGGCGGGTTGCCGGCCTTCGCGGCGGTGAGCAGCTTGGTGAGCTCCGCGTCGCCGCCCGCCTGGACCTGTACCTGGACCTGGATGTCCGGATGGGACGCGTTCCAGATGGCGACGACCTTGTCTATATCGGGCGCCCACGACCAGAAGCTCAGCGTGACCTTCTGGGCCGAGCCAGCCGAGGAGGCTGGCGATGCCGACGATGCCGCGGACGCGGACGTCGCGGCCGGGGCCGACGTGCTGCCGCCCGACGAGCTGCAGCCCGCGACGGCCAGGGCGGCGATCGCGGCGCCGGCGATCGCGGCGGTTCGTCCGCGCCGCCGGCCGGGTCTGGGGGAACGCGGTCCCGGGGAACGCATCGCGGCCGGGTGGCCGCCGAGGATGAGCTTCATGGCCCTTCCTTTGCATTTTTTGATTCGAGGGGTCTGTGAACGCTCCCAGAATTAACCGGCTCGCAATACTTGTCAAGGGTCACATCGGCTGCTTTCATTCAGGTATTCGCTCTGTGAGCGATCCCAGAAAACTGCGCCCAAGGCGCTGCTTCCGAGAAACCTGGAGTTTTTCCATGCACTCACGCTGGCCCCGGCTCGACGGACTGGCCTACGGCGGGGAGTACAACCCCGAGCAGTGGCCCGAGGACGTCTGGGAGCAGGACGTGGCGCTGATGCGCGAGGCGGGCGTCACGCTGGTGTCGGTCGGGATCTTCTCCTGGGGCATGCTGGAGCCGCGGCCGGGCGAGTACGAGTTCGGCTGGCTCGACCGGGTGCTCGGGCTGCTGCACGGCGCCGGGATCGCGGTGGACCTGGGCACGCCGACCGCCGCCCCGCCGCCCTGGTTCCTGCGGCGGCACCCGGAGGCGCACCCGGTCACCCGGGAGGGCCGCGCTCTCGGCGGCGGGTCGCGCCAGGCCTACTGCCCGTCGAGCCCGGCCTACGCGCGGGCCGCCGCCGAGATCACCCGGCAGCTCGCGACCCGCTACGGCCAGCATCCCGCGGTGGTGCTCTGGCACGTCAACAACGAGTACGGCGCCCCGCTCGGGGAGTGCTACTGCGAGACCTCGGCCGTCGCGTTCCGCGACTGGCTGCGCGCGCGCCACGGCGACCTGGCCACGCTGAACGACCGCTGGGGCGCCTCCTTCTGGTCGCAGCGCCACGACGACTGGGACGAGATCGACCCGCCGCGCGCCTCCACCAGCGTGGTGAATCCCGCGCAGCGGCTCGACTTCGCCCGGTTCAGCTCCGACGCGCTGCTGGCCTGCTTCCGGCGCGAGCGTGACATCCTGCGCGAGCTGTCGCCCGGCGTCCCGGTCACCACGAACTTCATGGCCAACAACAGCAAGAGCGCGGACTACTGGCGCTGGGCGCCCGAGGTCGACGTGATCTCCAACGACAACTACCTGATCGCCGAGCGCACCGACTCCTACCTTGACCTGGCCATGTCGGCCGACCTGACCAGGTCGCTGGCCGGCGGCGCGCCCTGGCTGCTGATGGAGCACTCCACCAGCGCGGTCAGCTGGCAGCCGCGCAACATCGCCAAGCGCCCGGGCGAGATGCGCCGCAACTCGCTGGCCCACGTGGCCCGGGGCGCGGACGGCGTGCTGTTCTTCCAGTGGCGGGCCGGCCGGTTCGGCGCGGAGAAGCACCACTCGGCGATGCTGCCGCAAGGCGGCACCGACACGCGGGTCTGGCGGGAGGTCGTCGAGCTCGGCGGCGAGCTGGTCGGCCTGGCCGGCCTGCGGGGCACCCGGGTCGAGGCCGACCTGGCGATCATCTGGGACTGGGAGTCCTGGTGGGCGCAGGAGCTCGAGTGGCGGCCGAGCCAGGATCTCGGCTACCTGGAGCGGATCCGGGCCTGGTACGAGGCGTCCTGGCGGGCCGGCCTCACCGCCGACTTCGCCCGTCCCGAGGCCGACCTCGGCCGCTACCGGCTGGTCGTCGTGCCGTCGCTGTACCTGACCAGGCCGGAGGCGGCCGAGAACCTGCGGCGCTACGTCGCCGGCGGCGGGACGCTGCTCGTCGGCTGCTTCTCCGGGATCGTGGACGACTGGGACCGGGTGTACCCGGGCAGCTACCCCGGGGCGCTGCGCGACGTGCTCGGCGTGACCGTCGAGGAATGGCTGCCGCTGCGGGAAGGGGAGCGGGCCGGGCTCGCCTGGGAGGAAGGCGACGCGGCCTGGGCCGGCCGGGCCGACGCCTGGACCGAGTCGGTGAAGCTGACCGGGGCCAAGTCCATCGTCCGCTACGCCGACGGCCCGGCGGCCGGCGGCCCCGCCGTCACCCGGTACGAGCTCGGCGACGGGCAGGCCTGGTACGTGTCCGCGCGGACCGACGCCGCGACCACGGCCGACCTGCTCGCCGCGGCCTGCGCGTCGGCCGGCCTCAGCGCCCCGGTCGACCCGCCCCGCGACCTGGAGGTCGTGCGGCGCACGGACGGGGAGCGGCGGTTCGTCACGCTCATCAACCACGGGGACAGCAGCGCGGACGTCACGGTCAACGACCGGATCGTGACCGTCCACGGGGGAGACGTCATGGTGATCCAGGCCGGGTAACCCCGGTCCGTTCGGGAAAAAACAAAGGAGTAATCACCGAATGAGACGCGCGATCCTCACCACCGCCATCGCGGCATCGGCGGCCCTCGGGCTGCTCGTCATCCCGCCCTCGGTCGCGGCCCGCGCGGCCGCGACCGTGGTCAACCCGGGCTTCAACGAGAACGGCGGGACGACCACGCCGACCGGCTGGACGACGTCCTCGACCGACGGCACCGCCGCCGCCTCCTACAGCGAGGCGACCTCGAGCGGCTACGACGGCGACGCCTACCAGCTCACCCACTGGTCCACCGCCGCCTACGACGTCGACACCTACCAGACCCTGAGCGGGCTGGCCGACGGGTACTACACGCTGGGCGTGTGGGTACGGTCCGACGGCGGCGACGTGTCCAACGCCATCGCGCTGACCGGCTGCGGGGGGACGGGCCACCCCACCGCCGTGCCGGTCGACTCCGACGGCGCCTGGCTGAAGATCGTCACCTACGTCGACGTGACCAGCGGGCAGTGCACGATCAACCTCGAGACCGACGGCGCCGCCGGCGACTGGACCAACTTCGACGGGGTCACGTTCACCGCCGGCTCGTCACCGCTGGCGATCCGCGGCGGCGACGTCTCCAGCCTGTACCGCGGCGAGCTCGACGGCGGGGTCTACGACAACTCCTCGGGCGTCGCCCAGAACGCCGACGCCCAGCTCAGCGCGGCCGGGATGAACTACGTCCGGCTGCGGGTGTGGGTCAACCCCGAGGACGGCTTCGACGACGAGGCCCAGCTGCTGGCGATGGCCAAGCAGGCGGCGGGCTACGGGCAGCGGCTGCTGCTCGACTTCCACTACAGCGACACCTGGGCCGACCCGGGCACCCAGACGGTGCCCGCGGCCTGGGCGTCGGACACCTTCGCGCAGCTGGAAGCCCAGGTGGAGACCTACTCCAAGCAGATCGTCGCCGCCCTCGTCGCCCAGGGCACCCCGCCGGCCATGGTGCAGGTGGGCAACGAGATCAACGCCGGCATGCTCTGGCCGGACGGCTCGACCTCGGACTGGGCGCAGCTCGCCGGGCTGCTGAAGGCGGGCATCGCGGGCGTGCACGCGGCCTACCCGGCGGCCAAGATCGTGCTGCACCTGGCCGGGTCCTCGGACGAGGCCGATCTGGCCTCCTGGTACTCGACGGCGGAATCGGAAGGAGTGACGTTCGATGTCATCGGGCTGTCCTACTACGACTACTGGGACGGCCGGCTCGACGTGCTCCAGACCGACCTCGACGATCTCGCGGCCGAGTTCGGCAAGCCGGTGATGATCGCGGAGACCGCCTACCCGTTCACCCTGGCCACCAATGACCCGACGACGTCGCTGTCCTTCGACACCGCCGCCGACCTGGACCCCGGCTACCCGGCGACCCCGGCCGGGCAGGCGGCGAACTTCCGTGACGTGCTGTCGGTCGTCCAGGCCGTGCCCGGCGGGCTCGGGCTCGGCGCCTTCTACTGGGAGCCGACCTGGACGGTGGTGGCGGGCAACGGATGGGACCCGACCAACCCGGCGTCGGGCGATGGCTGGGAGAATCAAGCGATGTGGAACTATTCGGATGCGGCACTGCCCGCGATCGCGGACTTCGCCGCGCGCTAGTTCCCGGCGCGGGTGATCACCCCCGATCTCGGGGATGCTGACAGCTACCGGGACACGAGGAGATCATCCGTCGATGCCTGCCATCACCAAGCGCGTCACCCGACTGAGCGATGGGCGCGAGCTCATCTACTTCGATGACGCGGACACGACCCTGAGCCCGGACCGGGCGCAGGACACCCGGCGGCCGGAACCCCGGCCGCCGGCCCCGGTCCTGCGCCAGGACCCGCTGACCGGCGAGTGGATCTCGATCGCGGCGGCGCGGCAGAACCGAGCGTTCCTGCCGCCCGCCGAGCACGATCCGCTGGCCCCGTCGACCCCGGGGAACCCGACCGAGGTCCCCAGCGACTACGACGTCGCCGTGTTCGAGAACAAGTCCCCGTCGTTCGGCCCGGCGCTGGCGCCGCCGGGCGAGGACCAGGGCGCGGTCCTGGCCGAGCTGGCCACGGTCGGGATCGGCCGGACCCTGCCCGGGGTCGGCCGCTGCGAGGTCGTGTGCTTCGGCCCCCGGCGGACCGGGTCGTGGGCCGACTTCAGCGACTCGCGGGCCCGCACCGTGGTCGAGGCGTGGGCCGACCGCACCGCGGCGCTGACCGCCCTGCCCGGCATCCAGCAGGTCTACGTGTTCGAGAACCGGGGCAAGGAGATCGGGGTCACGCTGCACCACCCGCACGGCCAGGTCTACGGGTACCCGTACGTGACCCCGCGGACCACGAACCTGCTCGCCTCGATCGACTCCTACGGGCCGGGGCTCATGGCCGACATCCTCGAGTTCGAGCAGAAGTCGGAGCGGGTGCTCATCGCCGGCGAGCACTTCACCGTCTTCGTGCCGTTCGCGGCCCGCTGGCCCATCGAGGTCCACATGCTGCCGCACCGGCACGTTCCCGACTTCGCGGCCACGACACCGGCCGAGCGGGACGAGATCGCCGTCCTCTACCGGCGGGTGCTGCGGGCGCTCGACCGGCTGTACGGCGACACCCCGACCCCGTACATCGCCGCCTGGCACCAGGCGCCGGTCCGCGTGGGCCGGGACCGGGTCCGGCTGATGCTCCAGGTCACCTCGCCCCGCCGGGCGGCCGACAAGATGAAGTTCCGCGCGGGCTCGGAGACCGGCATGGGCGCCTTCATCGGCGACATCGAGCCGGAAGCCGCCGCGGCCCGGCTGCGGACCGCCCTCGACGCCCTTGACTGACACCGCCGCCCGCGGCTTCGCGGAAAGCTACGGCCGGGTCCCCGACGCGGTATGGTCGGCGCCCGGCCGGGTCAACCTGATCGGCGAGCACACCGACTACAACGAGGGTCTCGTGCTCCCGTTCGCGATCGAGCAGCGCACGGCGGTGGCCGCCGCCCGGCGCGACGACGACGTCATCGCGGTCAGGTCCACCCTGTATCCGGACCCAGGCCGCGCCCGCCTGGCCGAGATCACCCCGGCCACCGCGGCCGGCTGGGCGGCCTACCCGCTCGGCGTCGCCTGGGCGCTCAGCCGGCTCAGCCCGCGCCGCGGGCGGGGCAAGCCCGGCGGCGCCGACCTGTTCATCGACTCGGCCGTCCCCGAGGGGGCCGGGCTGTCGTCCTCGGCCGCGCTGGAGATGGCCGTGGCCGCGGCGCTCGATGCCCTGTGGGACCTGGCCGCGACCGAGGCCGAGCTGGCCCACGCGGGCCAGCGGGCGGAGAACGAGGTCGCCGGCGCCCCGACCGGGATCATGGACCAGTACGCGTCGCTCCTGGGGGAGCCGGGGGCGGCCGTCTTCCTCGACTGCCGCACCGAGGACACCCGGATCGTGCCGCTGCGGCTCGCGGAGGCGGACCTGGACCTGGTGCTGATCGACACCGGCGGCCGGCACTCGCTCGCGGGCGGGGCGGCGGGCGGGTACGCCGCCCGCCGTGCTTCCTGCGAGCGCGCCGCGGCCGAGCTCGGCGTCCCGTCGCTGCGCGACGTCGGGATAGAAGACCTCCCGCGGGCCGCCCTCATCCTCGACGACGAGACCTTCCGCCGGGCCCGGCACGTGGTCACCGAGAACGAACGGGTCGCGGCCACCGTGGCCGCGATCGAAACCGGCGACCACGCCGAGGTCGGCCGCCTGCTCACCGCCTCCCACCGGTCGATGCGCGACGACTTCGAGATCTCGACTCCGGCCCTCGACCTCGCCGTGGACGTCGCGCTGCGGGCCGGCGCCCTCGGCGCCCGGATGACCGGCGGAGGCTTCGGCGGAGCGGCCATCGTCTTGTCCGGCCGCGATCGCACCGCCCGGCTCGTCCAGGCGGCCGAGCGCGCGTTCGCCGACGCCGGGCGGCCGGCCCCGCTGGCCCGGACCGTCATCCCCAGCCCCGGAGCCCACCGGGACGACCGAGCCGGGACGACCGAGCCGGGACGACTGAGCCGGGACGACTGAGCCGGTAAGAACCGAGCCGGGCTACGTCAGCTCGAGCAGCAGGGCGACGAGTTCGGCGGGCCGGTTGGCCACGATCATGTGGTCGGTGTCGATCTCGCGGTAGCGCCAGTCCGGGCTGGTCTTCGCGTGGTCGGCCGCGGCCCAGAACGGGGCCGGGCGCCCGCCGCCGACGGGCCGCGGCTCCGCGGTGGCCTTGACGTACGTCCGGGTGAACGGGTAGTCCTCAAGCGGCCGGGCCAGCCGGACCGGCTCGGTGAAGCAGCCGACCGGATGCGGCGACCGGCGGGCGGTGTACCAGGCGGCCTCGTCCGCGTCGGCCAGCGCGCGGGCCATCGGGGGCACCAGCCACTCGCCGCCGGGGCCGACCGCGCCCTTGCCGTAGCCCGCCTGGGCCAGGTCGTCGAGCGACTGCCCGTCGGCGGGCATGAACGCGTCCAGGTAGACCAGGTGCGCGACCCGGTCGGCGACGTGCTCGAGTGCCCCGGTCACCACCATCCCTCCGTAGGAGTAGCCGAGCAGCACGACGCCGCTCAGGTCCTCATACAGGATCGTGTTGGCCACGTCGGTGACGTGCGTGGTCAGGTCGACCTGGGGCGAGGCCAGGTGGGCGCGCTCGCCGATCCCGGTCAGGCTGGGCGTGAACACCTCGTGCCCGGCCGCGCGCAGCGGCTCGCGCACGGCACGGAACCCGTGCGCCCCGCCCCACGCCCCGTGCACCAGAACAAATGTCGTCATGGCCCGGACGCTAGCCCCGCATGCCGCCGCCCGGCAATGAGCCGCCGCCCAAAAAACCGGGCATCATTTCCGGCTTACCGGCTAATACGGTATTGATCAACGCATTTAGTATCTACCCGCATAAAAATACCAAGATCAAGTCAATATTTAATATCTGGCAAAATTAAATAGGCCTAGGGAATGGCATCTTGACCGCGACTTCTGTTTGGCATATAGATATTGCGGATCTCTGAAGCCGCGTGGTGCGGATTTCGGAGAATGGCTTCTATATAGGAGAGGGTCACATGGAGACAGGGATTAGGCGGGCAGGAATCGGCCGCTTCGCGAGCGGGACGCGCAAGCGGGCGGTCATGGTCGCGATGACCGGCGCCGTCGTCGCGGCGGCGGTGGCGCTGGCCAGCCCGGCCGGGGCGGCGCCAATTCCGTCGCGAACGGCCACGACCGGTCTCGAGCGCATTCAGATCATGACCACGTCCGGCACGTCGGCCACGCTCAGCGTCATCGCCGACGGCCTGTTCACCGCGGGGGGCGTGGTTGACCAAGGGGTGGGCATGGGCACCGTGGTGCTGCCCGGCGGGACGTTCGTGCTGAAGCACTCCAAGCCGGTCGGGCCGCAGACCCAGAACGCGAAGACCTGCCTGTACACCGACAACGGGCACGGCACCTTCACGCTCATCGACGGGACGGGCGCGTACAAGGGAATCAGCGGCCACGGCAAATTCACGGTGAGCGTGCTGGACATCCAGCCTCGGTCGAAGAGCGGCGCGTGCGACGAGAGTGCCGCGCCGGCCGCCTACGAGCAGGTGATCGACGCGGTCGGCCCGGCCACGCGCCCCTGACCGGGCGGGGACGGATGGTCCCCCGCGTCGGCATCCGCCGCGGGGGACCGCCGCGATCCGGCGCTTTCGTCTTTGCCTAGCGGCCGGACGTTTTAGCGTGTACTTAATCGGTTCATTTTGTCCGGGCGCTATGTAAAGTGCCGCCGTCGGCACCGTCAAGGCGCGGCGAGGCAGAGTTTTCACAATAAAACGTAAAAATCGACCTCATGTCAAAGTGGTTAAATGTCCAATTGAGGTTGGAAAAGTTAATTCAAATCATGCCTTGACCCGATCCTTCGTTCGGCATATAGATGTGGCAAATCTCTCAAGCCCCACAAGGCGGGCTAGAGAGATGCACCTCTATATAGCACCCGGGATTTCGATGGGTCCCGGGCCGGGCCTGGGAGGGTCACATGGAGATGAGGATCAAGAGAACGGGCACCAGTCACTTCACCGGCAAGCCGCGCAAGCGCGCGGCCGTAATCGCGATGACCGCCGCCGCCGTCGCGGCGGCCGTGGTGCTGGGCGGCCCGGCGGGGGCGTCGCCACTGGCGGCACGGGCGGCGGCCGTCAGCGGCACCGAGCACTTCCAGATCATGAGCACCTCTACCACCTCGCTCAACGCAGGCGTCATCGTCTACGGCGCCTTCACCGCCTCCGGCGTCGACCACGAGAGCAGCAGTACCGCGAACACGGCCACGGACCGGTTCACGTTCGCTGGCGGATCGTTCAAGGTGACGCACACCGGCAAGGGCGGAACGCAGACCTTCAACTCGAAGACCTGTCTCTTCGTGCTCAGCCAGCCGGGCATCTACACGCTGTCCGGCGGCACGGGCACGTACAAGGGCATCAGCGGCCACGGCACGTTCAAGCTGTCGGTCATCGGGCTCGGCCCCAAGCTCAAGAACGGCAAGTGCAACCCGAGCGAAACCGCGATCGCGGTCGCCCAGCAAACCGTGATCGACGCCTCCGGCTCGGTCAAGATCCCGTAAACCGGTCAGGTCCGCCATCGGCGCTCACCAAGTCGCCGGTGGCGGACCTGGCGGTCCGCTGAATCTAGACGCTCAGCCCGGCAGGTTCTCCTCGATGACCGCCAGGACTTCGGGGTCGTCGGGCACCGTGCGCGGCCGGAACCGGGCGATGACCGCGCCGTCCGGCCCGAGCAGGAACTTCTCGAAGTTCCACTGCACGTCGCCCGCGTCCCCGGCGGCGTCGGGAACGGCGGTCAGCTCTTCGTAGATCGGGTGCCGGTCGTCCCCGTTGACCTCGATCTTCTCGAACATCGGGAACGTCACGCCGTAGCTCGTCGAGCAGAACTCGGCGATCTCCTCCGCGGTCCCCGGCTCCTGCCCCATGAACTGGTTGCAGGGGAAGCCGACGACGGAGAAGCCGCGCGGCGCCAGCCGCTCGTGCAGCTCCTCGAGCGCGGTGTACTGCGGGGTCAGGCCGCACTTGGAGGCGACGTTCACGACGAGCAGCGTCTTGCCCGCGAGCGCGCCGAGCGAGGACTCCTCGCCGGCCAGGGTCTTCACCGGGATGTCATAGATGGTCACGACCCCACGCTACCGTCGCCCGCCGCCCTTGCCGCCGCCAGCACCGACGTTTAGACTGAATGTTCAGTCAAACAAATTGAGGTGTCACCGTGCTCACCCAGGCCGACAGCAAGCTCAGCGCGGTCATCGCCGAGCAAGAGAAGATCTTCGTCGCCCGCCAGCCGAAGTCCGCGGTCCTGGCCGCCCGGGCCGCCGGGGTCCTGGCCGGCGGGGTCACGTCCAGCTGGCAGATCACCCAGCCTCAGCCGGTCTGGCTCAGCCACGGTGACGGCGGCAAGGTCTACGACGTCGACGGCAACCCCTACGTCGACCTGCACGGCGGCTACGGCGCGGCCCTGGCCGGGCACGCCCACCCGGCGATCGTCCGCGCGGTCCGGGACCAGGTCGGCCGGGGCACGCACTTCGCCCAGCCGACCGAGAACGCGATCGTCGTGGCCACCGAGCTGGCCCGCCGGTTCGGCCTGCCCCAGTGGCGGTTCGCGAACTCGGGCACCGAGGCCACCATGGACGCCGTCCACCTCATGCGCTCGGTCACCGGCCGGGACCTGATCATCAAGGTCGAGGGCGGGTACCACGGGCACCACGACTCGGTCCAGGTCTCGGTGGCGCCGGACCTCGACGAGGCCGGGCCCGCGGACCGCCCGGACTCCGTCCCGTCCTCCACCGGCATCCCGGCCGCGATCACCGACCTCACCCTGATCGCCGCGTTCAACGACACCGCCAGCGTCGCCCGGCTGCTGCGCTCGTACCCCGGCCGGGTCGCCGGCATGATCGTCGAGCCCATCATGATGAACGCGGGCATCATCAAGCCGCGGCCCGGCTACCTCGCCGAGCTGCGCGACCTGCTGCACGCCCACGGCGCGCTGCTCACGTTCGACGAGGTCAAGACCGGTCTTACCGTCGGCCCCGGCGGGGTCACCGCGCTGTCGGGGGTCACTCCGGACCTGGTCTGCCTGGCCAAGTCGCTGGGCGGGGGAGTGGCCGTCGCCGCGGTCGGCGGCACCGCCGAGCTGATGGCCCACGTCGCCGGCGGCGGCTACGAGATGGTGGGCACGTTCAACGGCAACCCCCTCGCCATGGCCGCGGCCCGGGCGATGCTGACCGAGGTCGCCACGGACGAGGCCTACGCGACCATCGAGGTCCTCCGCTCGCGGGCCGCCGCGGGAATCAGCGCGGTAATAAAAGAATCCGGGGCGAACGCACGCGTGGTGACCGCCGGCGCCAAGGGATGCGTGGTGTTCGGGGTCGACGAGGTCCGGGACTACCGGGACTTCCTCGCCGTCGATGACTCGCGCAGCCACGCGCACTGGCTGTTCCAGCACAACGGCGGGGTGTTCCTTCCCCCTTGGGGGAAGATCGAGCAGTGGCTGATCTCCGTCCAGCACGACGAATCGGACATCGACCTGCTCATCGCCAACTTCGCGGCCTTCGCCGCCGCCGTTTACGGCTGAGGCCGGCGGGCGAAAACGGTCGACACCGAAACTTAACAGTCCAAATCTTGCCACCGGCGGACGCGGCGAGTTCAATTGACCGAATATTCAGTCAGGCAGGGCCTGGTCGACAAAACTGATCGCAGAGCTTCCAAGCAGGGAGACGGCCATTGGTACATCCGCGTGAAGGATGGCAAGGCCACGGCGTGGCCCGCCGCTCGTTCCTCAAAGGCGGCGTCGGCCTGTCGGCCCTGGCCGCGCTGGGCGCCGGCGGTGCCCTGACCGGGTGCGCCTCCGACCTGACCGGCTCGGGCACCCTGCCGCTGCCCCGGCCGAGCAACCCGGTGACCTGGCCGCTGTTCGACGGCAACGCCTCGATCAAGCCCGGGCTGACGGCCGAGCCGGGCGCGACCCTCCAGCTGTACATCTGGACGGCCTACATCAACCAGGCCGTGGTCAACGCCTTCGCCAAGAAGTACAAGTGCAAGGTGCAGGTCACCACGTTCAACACGATGGACGAGGCCCTGTCCAAGCTGCGCAGCGGCCTGTCCTACGACGTGCTCGTCGGCGCGACCCCGGACGTGCTCGGCCAGCTGATCGAGGGCCGGCTCATCCAGCCGCTGAACCACTCCTACCTGCCGAACATCAGCCAGGCCTGGCCCGACTACCAGAACCCGTTCTACGACCGGAAATGGCAGTACACGGTCCCGTACACGATCTACACGACCGGGATCACCTGGCGTAAGGACCTGGTGCACGAGAACCCCTACGCGATGAAGAACGCGTGGGCGATGCCCTGGCAGGCCAAGTACAAGGGGCGGGTGGCGATCCTCGACGACTACCGCGAGGGGATCTGCCTGGGGCTGATGAAGAACGGCATCTCCAACCTCAACACCACCGACTACCAGCAGATCGCCCAGGCCCGGCAGTCGCTCGAGCAGCTCAGCTCGCTGGTCAACCTGCGCATCGACAACAACGACTACTCCGAGGTCCCCGACGGCCAGACCTGGATCACCAACGCCTGGTCCGGGGACATGGCCGCGGCCGCTTCCTACATGCCCAAGGGCGTCAACGTCGACGTGGTCGGCTACTGGGTCCCGCCCGACGGGCGCGGCCCGGTGAACAACGACACCATCACCGTGCTGAAGTCGTCGGCCAGCCCGGTGCTGGCCCACCTCTTCCTCAACTACATGCTCGACCTGCCGAACGTGCTCGAGAACATCTCCTGGAACGGCTACATGCAGCCGCTCACCGGGGTGACGCCGCTGGTGCTGGTCAAGGAGCAGATCCTGCCGCCGTCGCTCACCTCGACCGTGGTGACGCCGGCGAACTTCCGCCGCGGCCTGTTCGAGCTGCAGCTTCCGGTGGACGCGGACGCGCTCTGGCAGCAGGCCTGGCTCGTGGTCAGCAACGGGATCTAGGGGGCCTCACGTGAAGCTTCGAAAGAACGCGTTCTGGATCGCGCTCGCCCTGCCCGGGGTGCTCTGGCTCGCGGTGCTGTTCATCGTGCCGATCTACGCGGTGCTGGCCATCGGGATGGGCAAGCTCGACCAGCTGATCGAGGCCCCGGTCGCGGTCTGGAACCCCCTCGACTGGTCGTCGTCCGGCGTCATCAACGTCTGGCGGGACATCTTCGGCGGCGCCGCGTTCGCCGGCCCGATCATCATCCGCACGCTCGTCTACACCGTGATCGCCTCGCTGCTCTGCCTGCTCATCGGCTACCCGGCGGCCTACTTCGTGGCCCGGTTCGCCGGGCGCCGCAAGGCGCTGTTCCTGGTGCTGCTGATCGCGCCGTTCTGGATCAGCTACATGATGCGAATGCTGGCCTGGATCGACCTGCTCTCCACCGGCGGCTACGTCAACAAGGCGCTCGGCTGGGTGGGCATCTCACCGGTCAACTGGCTGGGCGGCAGTGCGGTGACGGTCGTGCTCGGCCTGGTCTACGGCTACATCCCCTACCTGATCATGGTCCTGTACGCCGGGCTCGACCGGATCGACCACGCCCAGCTCGAGGCCGGGCGTGACCTGGGACTCGGCCGGTTCCGCACGTTCGTGTACGTGACCCTCCCGCTGTCGCGGCAGCCGATCCTCACCGGCCTGCTGATCACCGTGCTGCCGATGCTGGGCGACTACTACACCAACCAGATGCTGTCGGGGGCCGCATCCACCTCGATGATCGGCAACCTGATCCAGGGGCAGCTCGGCACGCCGGGCCTCGAGGGCCAGGGCGCGGTGCTCTCGCTCATGCTCCTGCTGGTCCTGCTGATCCCGATGGTCTACTACGTGATCGCGACGAACCGTGAGGCGAGCCAATGACCGCGCCAGCCGCCACCGCCACCGAATCACCCGCGCCGGCCGAGCCCGCGGCGGGCAAGCGGCGATCCCTCCTGAACCCGTGGCGGCACCCGTGGTTCCTCGAGGGGTTCACCTGGCTGTACCTGATCTGGTCGCTGGCCCCGATCGTCGTCGCCGTGCTCTTCTCCTTCAACAACGGCAAGTCGCAGTCGGCCTGGCAGGGGTTCTCCTGGCGCTGGTACTTCAGCGACCCGGTCAACTCGGTGCTGCACGACCCCCAGCTGCACGCGGCGGTCATCCAGACGGTCCGGCTCTCCGTGCTCACCACGATCATCGCCGTCCCGCTCGGCGTCGCGTTCGCGCTCGGCATCAACCGCTGGCGCGGCGCGATCCCGGCGACGTTCAACTTCGTGATGATCCTGTCCTACGTGATCCCCGAGCTGATCTTCGGCGTCTCGATGTTCATCGCGTTCACGACGCTGTTCAGCTCGGTCCACCTGGGCACCGTCGCCGAGGTCCTCGGCCTGGTCACCTGGAACGTGAGCTGGCCCGCGATCGTCGTCCAGGCCCGGCTGGTCACGATCGGCCGCCAGTACGAGGAGGCCGCCGCCGACCTGGGCGCCAACCAGTTCCAGGTCGCCCGCCGGGTCCTGCTGCCGCTGCTCGCCCCGGCCATCTTCGCCAGTGCCGTGCTCGTGTTCTCCGGCGTCATCGACGACTTCGTCATCGTCGACCTGCTCTCCTCGAGCGCCGGCAACACCCCGATGTCGGTGATCATCTACTCGACCCAGCACGGCGGCAACGGCGGCCCCGCCCTCAACGCCCTCGGCTCGATCATGCTGGCCATGTCCCTGATCATCGTCATCCTCGGCTACATCGGCTACCGCCTCCTGTCCCGCGGCGAAGGCAACACCGGCCTAGCCGCCCTCACCGCCATCTCCGGCGAAAACTGACCCTGCCCCGCCCGCCGTCATGATCGCGAAGACTTAATTCCTGGCGAAGGAAAAGTATCTTATAAGTGCACAAACCCTTCGTGATCACGTCCTGGCCCGGCCTCACGCCCCTAACCCCGGGCCGCGGCGGCGAGGGCCGCGCGGATGACCTCGGCGCTGGCCGGGTGCCCCTTCTCGTCGTCGAACGTCCCGTAGGGCGGGCCGTAGGCGGGCTGCCCCGGCTGGAAGCGCCAGCCCTCGCGATCGGCAGGGACGAGCATTCGGGGTCCTCGGTGGGGCGGCAGAGCCAGCCGAGGTGCTTGAAGAAGATGTTGCTGAAGACCTTGACGATCTCGGCCCCGGGCAGCTGCCGGGCCAGCAGCTAGTTGCCGGGTCATAATCGCTGCCAACCCATCGGGCTGGCCCGGCATTCCAACCGGGTTAGCTGGCCAGCGGGGCCGCGACGATCTCGGCGTCGGCCGCGACCGGGGTTCCCGGCAGCACCCGCAGCGCGTCCGCGGGCAGGTGGACGTGCACCGGCGTGCCCTGCGCCCAGGACGCGCTGTCGGCGTCGTTGGGCACGACCGCCTGGAGCGACTCCCCGGTGGCCAGCCGGAGCATGACCTGCGTGGCCGCGCCCAGGTAGACCACGCGCTCGACCATAGCGGGGACCCGGTTCTGGCCGTCGGAGCCGTGCTCCTCGACCCGGACCCGCTCGGGACGGATGACGGCCTGGGCCTTGGCGCCCGGCGCGGCCCAGGCCGCGACCGACGTCGTCAGGATGATGTCACCGAGTGAGAGGGTGGAGGCGGAGTCACGGGACCGTTCACCTGATTGCTGAATGTGGACTTCGATCAGGTTCGCGGCGCCGAGGAAGTCGGCCACGTACGCGTCGGCGGGCTCCTCGTAGACCTCGCGCGGTGTGCCGATCTGGGCGATCCGGCCGGCGTGCATCACGGCCAGCCGGTCGGACATGGTCAGCGCCTCCTCCTGATCGTGGGTCACGTAGATGAACGTGATGCCGACGCGCTCCTGGAGCGCCTTGAGCTCCACCTTCAGCGACCGGCGGAGCTTGGCGTCGAGCGCCCCCAGGGGCTCGTCGAGCAGCAGCGCGGCCGGGTTCAGCACCAGCGCGCGGGCCAGCGCGACCCGCTGCTGCTGCCCGCCGGACAGCTGCGACGGGCGGCGGTTGGCGAAGGACGACATGTCCACCATGGCCAGCGCCTCGCCGACCCGGGTCTTCTGCTCGGCCTTGCCGACGTGCGCGTGCCGCAGCCCGAACGCCACGTTGTCGAAGACCGACATGAACGGGAACAGCGCGTAGCTCTGGAACACGGTGTTGACGTCGCGCTTGTGCGGAGGCACGGCCGACACGTCCACGCCGTCGAGCAGGATCCGGCCCGCGGTCGGCTCCTCGAACCCGGCGACCAGCCGCAGCGTGGTCGTCTTGCCGCAGCCGGACGGACCGAGCAGCGAGAAGAACTCGCCGCTGGCCACCGACAGGTCGATGTTGTCGACGGCGGCGGGATGCCCGTGACCGAATCGCTTGGTCAGCCCGACGAGGTCAATGCCTGCGGCCATGCCGTCATCTCCGTCTCTGCGGGACCTACCGGATCTACCGGATCTACCGGGAAAAGCCGAGTTGTCCCGCCGCGTAGCGCATGGCGAGATCATAAGCGCGCGCGGGGGGAACATCGGGATCTTCTAGCGCAATTTGTACAGCCATACCATCGAGCAGCGCCGACAGCGTGACCGCGAACTCGGCGGCGTCGACCGCGGCGGTGAACTCGCCCGCCTCCTGGCCCGCGAGCACGGTGGTCTCGATCGTCTGCCGCCACCGCTCGTCGAACTTGCGCCGCACGGAAGCCACCCCGGCGTTGCGCGGGGACAGCGCCCACAGGTCGAGCCAGAGCAGCCACTCGGTCGGCTTCCCCGGCTGGGTTCCCGGGTCGGTGTCGGGCAGGCAGGTCATCGCGATCAGCTCGGTGAGCCGCCCGGCGGCCGTCGGCAGCGCCGCGAGGCGCTGCGTCCCGGTCTCGTACCACGCGTCCTCGGAATAGCGCAGGGCCTCGGTGAGCAGTTGGTCGCGGGTCTTGAAGTAGTAGATGACCAGGGCCGGGCTGATCCCCGCGTGCTCGGCGACGTCGGCGATCCGGGTGTCGGCGTAGCCGCGGGCCACGATGACCTCGAGCGCCGCGCGGAGCAGTTGCCCGCGTCGCTGCGCGCTGTCCTTGCCGGCGGCGGCCTTCCCGCCCGCTGCTGCGGCTGCCTGTGCCATCGCGACCTCGTCCCCGGCTCGCTGTCCCGAGGCGCCGTCGCCCGGTGACCTTGTTCAGATCGTAGCAGGAACCTAGACTGAATGTTCAGTCAAACATGATGGCCTGGATATCGGAGGCAATCGCATGGCATCGGAGAGCTACGACGCGATCGTGGTCGGCGGCGGGCACAACGGCCTGGTCGCGGCGGCCTACCTGGCCAAGACCGGGGCGAACACGCTGGTCCTCGAGGCCCGGCCGGCCCTGGGCGGCGCGGCCACGACCGAGGCGCCCTGGCCGGACGCGCCCGAGTTCCGGGTCACCCGGCTGTCCTACGTGATGTCGCTGCTGCCGCCGACGATCCTGAACGACCTCCAGCTCGAGCGGCACGGCTACAAGGTGTTCCCGATGGGGCCCTACTACCAGGCGTTCCCCGAGGGCGGGTCGCTCACCATGTACGAGGAGGACTCGCAGCGGGCCTACGACGAGATCGCCCGCTGGTCCAAGCGCGACGCCGAGGCCTACCCCAAGTGGAACGCCTGGCTCGGCGGCCTCGCCGACGTGCTCGGGCCGCTGCTGCTGACCGTGCCGCCGGCGATCGGCTCGCGCAAGCCGCGCGATCTCGCGGCCACGCTCAGGCTCGCCTGGCGGCAGCGCGGCCTGAACGTGCGCACGGTCGCCGACGTGACCAGGCTGATGACGATGTCGATCGCCGACCTGCTCGACGACTGGTTCGAGAGCCCGCAGATCAAGGGCGCGCTCGCGGTCAACGGCGTGATCGGCACGTGGGCCGGACCGCGGGAGCCGGGCACGGCCTACGTGATGGCGCACCACTCGATCGGCGACGTCGGCGACGGGCACCTCGGCAGCTGGGGATTCCCCGAGGGCGGCATGGGCGGCGTCGCCGCCGCCATCGCCAGCGCGGCCCGCGGCTACGGGGTGACCATTCGGACCGACGCCCGGGTCGCGAAGATCACCCTCGCCCCGGGCACCGGCCGGGCCACCGGCGTGGTCCTCGAGAACGGCGACGAGATCAAGGCCAAGGTCGTGGTCACCTCGCTGCACCCGAAGACCGCCTTCCTCGACCACGTCGGGGCGGGGAACCTGCCCGCCGACTTCGCGGCCGACATCGAGCACTGGAAGACGCGCTCCGGCGTCGTCAAGATCAACCTGGCCCTCGGCGAGCTCCCGGACTTCACCGCCAACCCGGGCACGAGCCTGCGGGAGCACCACACCGGCTCGGTCGAGATGGCCCCGTCGATCGACTACATCGAGCGCGCGTTCATCGACGCCCGCGAGGGCCGTCCGGCGGCGCGCCCGTTCACCGACGGGGTCATACCGACCGCGTTCGACAAGACGCTCTGCCCCGAGGGCTACCACATCATGTCGCTGTTCACCCAGTGGGTGCCGGAGGACTGGGCGGCCGAGCCGCACCGCGAGGAGCTGGAGAAGTACGCCGACCGGGTGATCGACACCTACAACGAGGTCGCGCCCAACTTCAAGAGCTCCATCCTGCACCGGGACGTCGTCGGCCCCTACGACATGGAGCACGACTACGGCCTGATCGGCGGCAACATCTTCCACGGCGAGCTCTCCCTCGAGCAGCTCTTCCACATGCGCCCGGCGCCCGGCTTCGCCGACTACCGCACCCCGGTCGACGGCCTCTACTACGCGAGCTCGGCCACCCACGCCGGCGGCGGGGTCTGCGGCATCCCCGGCATGCAGGCCGCGAAGGCGGCCATCGCCGACCGCCGCAAGCAGCGCGCCAAGCGTGCCTGAAACCCGCAAATCCATCGCCGCGAACGTACCGCCCCGACTCGGCCACCCCTCATTCCCGCTTCCGGCCCGCACACCCGATCCGCTCGCGGTCATGCTCGAGGCGCACTCGGCCGCGCTGGTCGGCGCGTCGCCCCGGCCGGGCAGCCTCGGCGCGCGGATGATCGCGGAGGTGGCGAAGTCGCCGCGCCGCCCGCGGGTTTTTCTGGTCAACCCCCGGTACGACGCGATCGACGGCGTGCCCTGTTACCCGAGCCTCACCGCGTTGCCCGAGCCGGCCGACCTGGCGCTGCTCGCGGTGCCCGACGCCGCGCTCGAGGAGCAGGTCCTGGCCGTGGCGGGCGGGGGCGCGCGGTCCGCGGTGATCTTCGGCTCGGCGGTCGGCCAGGACACGTCTGGGCCGGCCCCGGTCCTGCGGGACCGCCTCTCGGCCATCGCGGGGGAGGCGGGCCTGCCGGTGTGCGGCGCCGGGTGCATGGGGTTCGTGAACGTGGCCCGCGGGCTGCGGGCGATCGGCTACACCGAGCCGGACCCGCTGCCGGCCGGGCCGGTCGCGCTGGTCACGCACTCCGGGTCGGTGTTCTCCGCGCTGCTGCGGACCCGCCGGGCCTTCGGCTTCACCGTGGCGGTGTCATCGGGGCAGGAGCTGGTCACCCCGGCCGCCGCCTACGCCCGCTACGCGCTCACCCTCCCGGAGACGAAGGTCCTCGCGCTCGTCCTCGAGGCGATCAGGGACGCCAGCCTGCTGCGCGCGGTGCTCGCCGGCGCCGCCGACCGCGACATCCCCGTGGTGCTGCTCGCCGCCGGCACCTCGGCCGCGAGCCGGTCCCTGGTCGCCGCCCACTCCGGCGCGCTCGCCGCCGGCGACGGCGCCTGGCAGGCCCTCGCCACCGCCTACGGCGTGCACCGCGTCGGCGACCTGGCGGAACTGGCCGACACCCTGGAACTGTTCTGCGCCGGCCGCCGCGCGGGAGGCGGGGCCGGGGCCCGGGGGCTCGCGACCGTGCACGACTCCGGCTTCGAGCGGGCGCACGTCGCCGACGTGGCCGCCTGCGCCGGCGTCCCGTTCGCGCCGCTGAGCGAGGCGACGAAGCGGCGCCTGGCCGCGGTGCTCGACCCCGGACTCGAGCCCGGCAACCCCCTGGACGTGTGGGGGACCGGGCGGGACGCGGAGGCGCTGTTCACCGAGACGCTCACCGCGCTGGCCGACGATGAGGGCGTCGGCGCGGTCGCGCTCGCCGTGGACCTCGTCCCCGAGTACGACGGCGACGACTCCTACCGGGACGCCGTCCTCGCCGCCGCGGCCACGACCGGCAAGCCCGTCGTGGTCCTCGCCTCGGTTCCCGCCGCGATCGACACCGAGGCCGCGACCCGGCTGCGGGCCGGCGGCGTACCCGTCCTCGAATCCACCCGCACCGGCCTGCTCGCCCTCGGCCACCTGCTCGCCCGCGGCCGCTTCCCGGCCCACGGCAGCACGCCGGCCCGCGACCGCCCCGAGTCCGGGCCGGGCCAGGAACACGGTGAACGCCAGGCGCGGTGGGCGGCCGCGCTCGCCGTCGGCCCGCTCACCGGGGCCGGCCTCTTCGACCTGCTCCGCGACTACGGCATCCCCGCCGTCGGCGCGCGTTCCGCCGGAACCCGCGCGGCCGCGCTCGCGGCCGCCGGCGCGATCGGCTACCCCGCCGCGCTCAAGACCGACTCACCCGGCATCGCGCACAAGTCCGACGCCGGCGGCGTCATCCTCGGCATCGACGGCCCGGCCGCGCTCGGCCCGGCCTACGACGACCTCGCCGCCCGCCTCGGCCCCGAGGTGACCGTCTGCGCGATGGCCGCGCCCGGGACCGAGATCATCCTCGGGATGGCCCGCGACCCGGCCCTCGGCCCGCTGATCGTCGCCGGCGCCGGCGGAATGCTGGCCGAGTACCTGTCCGAGCGCTCCGTGGCCCTGCCCCCGGTGGCCCCGGCCGCCGCCGCGCGGATGATCTCCGGGCTGCGCCTGGCCGTGATCCTGGCCGGGGTCCGCGGTCAGCCGCCCGCGGACCTGGACGCGGTGATCTCCGCGCTCGTCTCCTTCTCCGCCCTCGTCGCTGAGCTAGGGGAGTACCTGGACGCCTTCGAGATCAACCCGCTCATCTGCTCCCCGTCCGGCGTTCTCGCCGTCGACGCCCTGGCCGTGCGGCGCCACCCGGTCGGAAGCTAGTTGTACGGGTTAGGCACGGCGCCGTTACCCGGGCCGCGGGACCTGCGCCGCTGCCTTGAAAATGAGACCGGGCCGCCTAGCATGGTCATATGAAGCTGCCTCCACGGCTGGCGAACTGGCTCCGCGCACGTCAGCGTGCCCACGGACGGCATGAAGCCGAACATCTGCGGGCCATGTCGAAGGTGGACATGGCGCCCCGGTACGGCCGGACGGTGCGGATCCCGCCCCCGCCCGGCGGGTTCGACAAGGGCGGCGAGGGCCACCACCGGTAGCCCGAGCCCTCAGCCGCCGTCATTGCCCGCGCTGGCGTCGCCTGACCCGGACTGCCCGGACTGCCTGAGCAGCCGGCGGCCCAGCTCCGCGGTGGCCCGCTGCAGTTCCGGCGAGCCCTCCACCCGGAAGGCGAACGGGAGGATGGCCAGCTGGCCCGCGTACCAGGCCGGATCCGACGTGGACGCGCGCAGCCTGGTCCGGCCGTCATCGGCCGGCTCGAGCTCGCCCAGGCTGCGGGAAAGCCAGCGGGCGACCTGGGCCGGGCTCGCGTCGATCAGCACGTCGACCGGGTGGCTCCAGCCCTGGGACAGGTGCTCCTCCAAGGTCGCGAGCGCGTCCAGGCCGGCCGGGGGAGTGAACCGGTCGGCCATCGGGTGCGCGGTGGTGATCCGGTCGACCCGCAGGACGCGCCGGGCGTCGGCGGTGCGGGACCAGCACAGCAGGTACCAGCGGCTGCGGCGCAGGACGACCGCCCACGGGTCGACCTCCATCACCCGGTCCGCGCCGTCGGTCTCCGCCTCGTGCGCCCGCCAGGTCATCCGGTAGGTCAGGCGCAGCCGCCGTGCGGTCACGCACGACTCGATCAGCGTGCCGGTCAGGTCGGGGCTGACCCGGGCCTCGGCCTGCGCCCCCTCGGGCGGGGCCGAGGTGTCGCGGATGGTGCGGGCCAGGCTCGCCGCCCGGGCCGGCAGCACCCGGACGATCTTGGCCAGCGCGGTGCCCACCAGGTCGGCCGGGTCGGCCGCGCTCGGGTGACCCTCGAGCACCGCCATGACCAGGCCCGCCGCCTCGGCCGCGGTGAAGGTCAGCGGCGGAAGCCGGAGACCGTGCCCGACCTGGTACCCGCCGTACGGGCCGCTGACCGACTCGATCGGCAGGCCCGCCTCGCGCAGGATCGCGACGTAGCGGCGGGCGGCGCGCTCGGTCACCCCGAGACGTTCGCCCAGGCGCTGCGCGGTGATGCCGGGGACGTTCTGGATCGC
>Ga0302314_10003847_pt1 | contig 27645 bp, 21 predicted proteins | sample III_Palsa_N2_3_FD_200533 | JGI IMG/M metagenome (GOLD analysis project Ga0302314, IMG submission 200533) | Peat permafrost microbial communities from Stordalen Mire near Abisko, Sweden - III_Palsa_N2_3 | ecosystem: Environmental > Terrestrial > Soil > Palsa > Peat permafrost | place: Sweden...
GTTCGCAGTCTTTCGAGAGAGAGGCTGCGGACCGTTTTTGCTGCGGTTGAGCTGGAGTCAGGGAAGCTGCCTGGTGTTGAACGATGCGTGATTCCCGTTTTGGGAATCGTCACGAATAAAAGTGTTGTATCCAGTGATATGTCGGGTAGCATACGCCTGTTCCGGAATACCGCTTTGCTCAGAACTTGTACGGATGGTTCGCAGTCGGGGCAGACGTGATTGTTCAGTGGGTCCTCTTTCGGCGTACGCAACAGAGCTTCACGCAACGCAAGATAAAGGGCCTCAAAATGAGCGGAACGGTTGATCGGGCCTTCGAGGAGCCTGGCTCCTCGAAGCGGATATTTGCTTTGGACGCCATGCGTGGCCTTGCGGCCTGCGTGGTGGTTCTGTATCACTTCCGCCTGGCGTTCGCGATGGATGGAGTGCGCTGGTACCTGCGGCTGTTCTTTGCCGGGCGCCAGGCGGTGGTGTTTTTCTTTGTGTTGAGTGGGTATGTGCTGTCGCTGCCGTACTGGCGGGGGCGGCAATTTCCGTATCTCGCCTATGTGGTTCGGCGTGGGTTTCGGATCTATGTGCCGTATGTGGCGGCGGTGCTGGTTGCGGTGGCGGGTGCATGGTGGTTTTCCAACGCGCGGTTGCCGTTGACGCAGTGGTTTTATCGGACGTGGCACTCTCCGTTGACGGTGGAGCTGGTCGTGCGGCAGCTGTTGATGGGGACGGGTGGGGAGTTGAATACGGCGTTCTGGTCGCTGCGGTACGAGGTCGAGATGTCGATCGTGTTTCCGCTGTTGTGCTGGGTGATGGTGCGGGTGAGAGCGTATGGTGCGGCTGCGCTGGGGTTGGCGGTTGCGATGATTGGGTTGGGAGAACACAGCGCGACGCTGGTGTGGGGATCGTGTTTTTTGCTGGGGGCCGCACTGGCGGGTGGGCAGAGGGAGGTCGGGGCAGTGTATCGCCGGACGCCGCGAGTGATGAAGTGGGTGGGGCTGGGGTTGGTGGTGTTCGGGTACTGCTCGGATGTGGTGGTGGTCGTGGCGTTGGGGGCGTGTGGAGCGTTGACCTTCGCGGTGCATAGCCGGGCGCGGATTTGGCTGGAGACGGCTGCGCCGGTTTACCTGGGTCGAGTGTCGTATAGCGTGTACCTGATTCATGGGACGGTGCTGCAGGCGACGTTAGTTCTGCTGTACGGACGGGTGCCACAGTGGCTGCTGGGAGCGGTGTTTCTGGGGGCGACGTGGGTGGTGTCGCACCTGTTCTGCGCGTACGTGGAGGAACCGGCGACGCGGCTGGGGAGGCGGTTGACGCGGCCGAGACAGGCTCGGCGTGGAACGATGACGGAGGATCGCGTGGCGGCTTGATCGCGGGGATCAGGATGTGGGGAAGCGGAGTTGGAGCATGCGGCGAATGCAGGCGAAGAGCAGGAGGATGGAACCGGTGACATAGAGGGTTTCGACGAGGAGGAGAGCGCAAGAAATGGGGTCGCCGGCGAGAAGCAGGGGATGGAGAGTGACGGCGGGCAGGCTGTGGGCGAGGGTGGCCCAAAGGCTGGGCTCGGTGACGGCGGCGATTGTCCAGAGGGCAAAGGCGCAGGTCCATGTGAAGGTGAGTTCGGCGGCGAGGGTGCAGAGGGGGAACATGGTCATGACGAGATAGCGGTCCCAGGCGTTCTTGCTGAAGATCTGGATGCAGAGCAGCTCGGCGATGAGGCTAAGGGTGAGGATGTGGAGAAGACGGCGGTTGGTCTCAGGGCCTGCTTGGTGGACGCGTTGCTGCATGGCGTGAAGGTCCGTTTGTTGGCTTGCAGAGGCTGACTTCATGCAGAAGAAGACGAGCGTGACGACGGCTAGCCAGGATAGGGCCAGGAGGAGGATTGGGAGGCGGAGGTTGAGGTCGTGGCCGGTGGCGAACTCGGTCAGGAAGATGAGGTTGGAGGCGGTCTTGTGCGGGCCTTCAAGGCGGAGGGGGGTGGTGATGTCGGCTCCGGCCAGGGCGAAGCCGCCGTAGATCAGGAGCAAGACGGATAGGAAGCCGAGGAGGGCGGGGAGCTTGCGGCGGGAGGCGAAGAGGAAGCCGGGCGCGTAGATGAGGGTGGTGAAGCGGACGGTGGCGGCGGCTAGGGCGACGGAGATGCCGGAGAGCGTGTCGCGGCGGGTGACGAGAAAGTAGACGGCGAGGGCGAGCAGGAGGGCGACGAGGGAGTTCATCTGGCCGTCGATGGCTTCGGTGACGAGGCTGCTGGGGTTGCAGAGGACGAGCAGGGCAGCGCGGCGGAGGGTGAGGGGATCGAGGAAGTGCGGGGCGGCTTTCATCCAAACGAACATGGCGGCGATGTCGAAGAGGATGGCGCAGAGGATGAGGGTGAGCGGGGAATGGTGGAGATGGAGGAGGGCGTTGAGGAGGTAGGGCGAGAGCGGGGCGTGGTTGGTGAGGAAGTCGCGGTAGACGAGGTGGCCGGGGGCGTGGGCGGCCTCGGCCATGTAGAGGGTGACGTCGCCGTGTGGCGGGATGCGGAGGAGGAGCAGGGCGATGGTGTAAAGGACCAGGCGCGAGAGGGCGAAGGCGGCGAGGAAGAGTTGAGAGAAGCGTTGCGGGGAGAGGGTGAACCTTTGGGCTGGATCTAAAGATGGATTTGGGGCGACCGTGGCGGTGACACTCGGCGCGAGTGGAGGCGCGAGGGTTTTTGGGGCTAGCGTCCAGGTGGCGATGCTGGCGGCGCCGCAGAGCGAGCCGATGAGGGCGCGGAGGGCGAAGGAGTGTTCCCCGGTCATGCGATCTTCCCCATAGGTGCTCGGCTGCCGCGAGGGATGGTGGTCGCGGGTGGGTGCGAGGATGCGCCAACAGTCTCTCATGGCTCTTTCCTGGCGAGAAGGATTCAGTCGAGTTGCCGATGGGGAGGCCGATTGGGAAATTGTGCGGCGGGCGCGGGATGGGGCTGCCCTGCTGCTCGTCGCTGAGTGGTTTAGTGGGGGTCTATGCTGGATTGGGGCCAGGGCGGACGCGGGGTGGGTGCGGTAGTATAGGGTGTCGGTTGAGCCTGATTTCGCGGGCCGAAGACCCTTGCAGCGTCCTGCAATAACCCATCGCAAAGGCAACCCGTGTCACGAACCGCAATCATTATTGGAGCTGGGCCTGCCGGGCTGACAGCAGGACTTGAACTGCTTCGCCGGACGGATATTCATCCGATTCTGCTTGAGGCCAGCCAGGAGATTGGTGGGATCTCGCGGACGATCCGGTATAAGGGCAACCGGATGGATATTGGCGGGCACCGCTTTTTTTCGAAGAGCGATCGGGTGATGCAGTGGTGGATTGACCTGATGCCGCCGGAGGTTGGCGAGGCGCGGGAGATCAGCTATCAAGGCAAGCAGAGGATGGTTGCGGTGCCGGCGCATCCGCCGGAAGAGCCGCCGTTGCGTGGGTTGGGGCCGCTGCAGCATGATGCAGTGGAGACGGTCGACGAGGAAGACGATCTTGACGAGCAGGTCGAGCGTGAGGATGAGACCGTGGTCGCGCCGGTGCCGGTCGATCCGGATCTGGTGATGTTGATTCGGCCGCGCAAGAGCCGGATCTACTACCTGAGGAAGTTCTTTGATTATCCGATTCGGCTGACGGCGCAGACGCTGGGGAACCTTGGGATCACGCGGACGGTGCGGGTGGGCGCGAGCTATATGAAGTCGCGGGTGAGCCAGATTACGCCGGAAAAAAGCCTTGAGGACTTTCTGATTAATCGGTTTGGGCGGGAGCTTTACCTGACGTTCTTCAAGAGCTATACGGAGAAGGTGTGGGGGACGCCGTGCGATCAGATCTCTGCGGAGTGGGGGGCGCAGCGGATCAAGGGGCTGAGCCTGACGACGGCGGTGAAGCACTTTTTGAAGAAGAGCTTTACGCGGAAGAGCAAGGGCGACGTGGCGCAGAAGGGGACCGACACGAGTTTGATTGAGCGGTTCATGTATCCGAAGTTTGGTCCGGGGCAGTTGTGGGAGCATGTCGCCGACCAGGTGGTGGAGAAGGGCGGCGAGATCCTGATGGGGTGGAGTGTCGACCGGCTGCATGTTGCGGGGGATCGTGTGGTCTCGCTCGATGCGGTGAATGCGGCGGGGGAGCGGCGGACGTTTGCGGGGGATTTCTTCTTTTCGACGATGCCGATGAAGGAGTTGGTGCGGGCGATCGAGAGTGGGAATACAGGGGAAGTTCCGGGGGCGGTGCGTGAGGTGAGCGAAGGGCTGGAGTATCGCGACTTCATCACGGTAGGGTTGCTGGTGGATCGGCTGAAGCTGGAAGAGGCTGGCGGCGGGCTACTGAAGGATACGTGGATCTATGTGCAGGAGCCCGATGTGTTACTGGGGCGGTTACAGATCTTCAACAACTGGAGTCCGCATCTTGTGGAAGACCAGACCAAGGTGTGGATTGGGCTGGAGTACTTCTGCTATGAGACCGATGCGCTTTGGAAGATGCCGGATGAGGAGCTGAAGGCGTTTGCGATTGCGGAGGTTGCGAAGATCGGGATTCTGGATGCGAAGGATGTGCGGGATGCTCATGTAGTGCGGGTGCCGAAGACGTATCCGGCTTACTTCGGGACGTATGATCGGTTCGATGAGTTGAAGACGTATACGGATAGTTTCGAGAATCTTTTTCTGGTGGGACGGAACGGAATGCATAAGTACAACAACCAGGATCACAGCATGCTGACGGCGATGACGGTGGTGGATGGGCTGGTGGCTGGGCATGTCGACAAGGCTTCGTTGTGGAGCATCAATACGGAGCAGGAGTACCACGAAGAGAAGAAGTAGGCCGGGGCTGATGTAGCCGGGTGGGCTGCGGAGGGCGTCTGTTCAGTTGTCAGTTGTCAGTGGTCAGTTGTCAGTTGTCAGTCGTCGGCGAGGAGTTTCGGTGAAGAAGCTTGTGGTGGGTGTGGTGCTGGTGTTCGCGGTCGTGGTGGGGGTGTATCGTGAGCGGATCTTTGTGCGGGATCCTCTGGCGTCTGTCTCGCGGCATGGGGCTGAGGTGCATGGGGCGCATGGGTATATCAACTTCCTGAACGATGTGCTGGTGGAAGGGGATGATGCGGAGGCTTCGCGCTATCTGGTGCAGCGCTGGAATAAGTCGCCTGGGGTTCCTGCGGTGCTGACGTGCATCCACTGGATGGTGTGCTGGACGGATGCGGACCATGCGACGATGACGCCGGTGGTGGGGCGGGTGGGGTATGACGCGCAGGTGGTGATGACGGATAAGCAGGTGAGCTTTGTCGATGCTGCGGGAGCAGCGGTGACGATCTCGCTGCGGTGAGGTCATTCGATCCAGTGGTTTGATCAACGGCTCTGAAAGCAGCTCCGACATTTGGCCCGGACGCTGAGCTTGATTCGCGCGAGCGTATTAGCTGGCGGCGGAGAGCGAGATGGGGAGTGCGGCCTGACCGCAGGGGCGATTGTTCGGGATGAGTGGCTTGCCTTGCCGGTTGTCTTCGAGCAGCTTGGTGGCCTGATCGACGGGGAGGGCGCAGGAGAAGAGATAGCCCTGGCCGAAGTCGCAGTGGAGACGGCGGAGAAGCTCCATCTGAGAGCGGGTCTCGACGCCTTCGGCAATGACCTTCATGCCAAGGTTGTGGCCGAGGGTGATGATGGTCTCGACGATCTGCGAGCTCTCGGGGTGCGAGTCGATGCGGGCGATGAAGGAGCGGTCGATCTTGAGGGTGCAGATGGGGAAGTGCTGGAGATAGCTGAGCGATGAGTAGCCGGTGCCGAAGTCGTCGAGGCTGAGGGAGATGCCCATCTTGTGCATCTCGAGCAGGATCTGCGAGGCGCGATCGGCGTCCTGCATGGTCATGTTCTCGGTGACTTCTAGTTCCAACAGGTGAGGCTCAAGGGCAGACTCGAGGAGCATCTCGCGGACGCTGGCGACCAGGTCGAGCATCTGGAACTGCCGTGGCGAGATATTGACGCAGATGGAGGCAGGGCGCGTGGTCGCTACGGGATTCCAGCGTTTGGCTTGATGGCAGGCATCGCGCAGGACCAACGAGCCGATGGCGAGGATCATGCCGTTCTCTTCGGCTGTGGCGATGAAGTCGTCCGGATGGATGAGGCCGCGTTGAGGATGGCGCCAGCGCACGAGGGCTTCGAAGCTGACGATGCGGGAGTCGGCGAGATCGACGATGGGCTGGTAGTGGACTTCGAACTGCTTGTTGGCGATGGCGCTGCGGAGGTCGGTCTCGAGCTTGAAGAGGCTGCGGGTGCGGGTGCTCTCGGTGGCGTCGCTGATGGCGTAGCGGGCTTTGCCGAGCAGCTTGGCGCGATACATGGCGGAGTCGGCGCTGCGCAGGATCTCTTCGGGGTCGAGGTCGTCGTGGCTGTTCTGAGGGCGTTGGTTGCTGGCGGAGATGCCGATGCTGACGGTGATGAAGATGGTGTGGCCATCGATGAGGAAGGGCTCTTTGAGGATGAGCTCGATGCGCTCGGCGACGCGGACGCCGTCGTCGAGGTCGGCGAAGTCGTCGAGGAGGATGACGAACTCGTCGCCGCCGATGCGGGCGACGGAATCGAAGGGACGGCCGGAGCGGCGGCGGTGCTCGGTCTGGTCGCAGGGGATGGTCTCGCTGCGGACGGCCTGAAGCAGACGGTCGGCGACTCCTTTCATGAGCTCGTCGCCGGTGGCGTGGCCGAGGCTGTCGTTGATGAGCTTGAAGCGGTCGATGTCGACGAAGAGCAGGGTGAACTGGAAGGCGCGGGACTCGCGGCTCTTGCGGACGCATTCGGCGAGGCGTTTGACGAAGAAGGCGCGGTTGGGGAGTTGGGTGAGTGGGTCGTGCTGGGCTTCGTGGACGAGCTTGTCCTGAAGGTTGAGGATGCGCTGGCCGGAGCGCAGGCGGGCTTTGAGCTCTTCGGGGTTGAAGGGCTTGGTGAGGTAGTCGTCGGCTCCGGCTTCGAGGCCGGTGATGACGTCGCCGGTCTCTTCTTTCGAGGTGAGCAGCATGAGGTAGACGTAGGGGACGGCGGTGCAGGCGCGGACTTCGCGACAGACGGTTGGGCCATCTTTGCCGGGCATAACCCAATCGAGGATGGCCATACGCGGGCCATCGGGCGCGAGCAGGCAGTCGGCGGCGCTTTGGCCGTCCTGCACGCAGACGACTTCGAAGCCGCTGCGGACGAGGGCGCGCTCGAGGATGAGGCGGGAGACGGCGTCGTCGTCGGCGAGGAGGATCTTCAACGCAGGACCTCCTGGCAGACGGACTCGAGGGCGGTCTGGGCGAGGATGGCCTTGCGGTCGAGGCGCGCCACCTCTTCCGAGATGCCTTCGAGCGTGGCCTGGGTGGCCATGCGCTCGATGCGCTGGGCGGACGATGAGGCGTTCGAGAAGGAGAGGCTGGCGAACATGCCTTTGAGGGCGTGGGCGGTGGTGCGGATCTTTTCGAAGTCGCCGCTTGCGACGGCTGCGGTGAGTTCGGCCTGGAGCAGGGGGAACTCTTTGTTGAAGATGAAGAAGACCTCGCGGAGGAGTTGCCGGTCGTACTCGAGGCGGGCGAGAAGCTCGGGTAGATCGACTCCACTTTCACGCGCTAGTTGCTCGGCTTGCATGAAGGCTGCTCCTTAGTTGCGCGGTGATCGCATTGCGTCTCTGATAAGCCGGAGCAAGCGGGGGTGTTCGGTCTCATAGCGTGGTGCGTGAGGCCGGGGTTCCCGCAGGTCGTCTCAGGGTCTATCGACATGGGAGGGCAAAGAGGTGAGTCTTGCGGGGCTATTGAGCGCGCAGACGGTCTGATTGGCGGTGAGGTGAGTGAGGAGCGCATCGAGCTCGGCGGGGCGGAGGGGTTTGGCGAGATAGCCATCCATGCCGCTGGCGAGGTAGCGCTCGCGATCGCCCTTCATGGCGTTGGCGGTGACGGCGTAGATGGGCAGGTGTGCGCCGGTGTGCTGCTCCTGCTGGCGGATGGCGAGGGCGGCTTCAACGCCGTCCATGTGGGGCATCTGGACATCCATGAGGATGCAGTCGAAGACCTGGGTTTCGAGGAGTTCGAGGACCTCGAGACCACTGGCGGCAAGGGTTGCGCGATGGCCTCGCTTTTCGAGCAGGCGCAGGGCGAGCTTCTGGTTGACGAGGTTGTCTTCGGCGACGAGGACGTGGAGGACGGTTCCGATGGCTTCGCCAAGAAGAGGCGCGACCTCTTTTGGGGTGTCGGCGTTCTGGAGGGCGGTACTTTGTCGGATGGAGTCGCCGACGGAACGGGCGACGGCGGCGCGGAGTTCGGACTCGCGGATGGGTTTGATGAGGTACGAGGCGATGCCGAGTTCGGCGCAGCGGGCGATGTCGCCGTGGTGGCCGGCGGAGGTGAACATCATGATGGTTGGAGCTTCGAGCTCCTGGTGGGCGCGGATGCGGGCGATGAGGTCGAAGCCGTTGGCCTCGGGCATGTGCATGTCGGTGATGATGAGGCGGAAGGGGGCGTTGAGGGCGTGGGCGCGAAGCAGAGCCAGCATGGCGGGTTCGCTGCCGTGAGCGGTGACAGGGCTGAGGCCCCAGCGGGTGAGCATGCGCTCGAGGATGCGGCGGTTGGTGGCGTTGTCGTCGACGATGAGGACGCGGAGATTGCGTAGGGAGGCTGCGGAGGCGAGGATTTCAGGCTTTATCTCGGCGCCTGCGCTGTTGGTGAGCTCGATGGTGAAGGAGAACTTGCTGCCAAGGCCGGGTTCGCTGACTACGGTGAGATGGCCGCCCATGATCTCGACGAGACGGGAGGAGATGGTGAGGCCGAGGCCGGTGCCGCCGTAGGTGCGGGTGGTCGAGGCGTCGGCTTGCGAGAAGGGTTGGAAGATCTGGACGAGCTTCTCCTGCGGGATGCCGATGCCGGTGTCGGAGACGGTGAAGCGAAGGGTGGTGGCTTCGTGGCTGGTCTCATGGTGGAGCGCATGATCCACGATGACTTCGAGGGAGATCTCGCCGTGCCTGGTGAACTTGATGGCGTTGCCGATGAGGTTGAGGAGAATCTGGCGGAGGCGGGTGGAGTCGCCGATGAGGACATCGGGGACGTCGGAGGCGACGTCGCAGAGCAGCTCAAGGTGTTTCTCGTCGGCGCGGAGAGCGAGGGTTTTGAGGGTGAGGTCGAGACACTCGCGGACGTCGAAGGCGCGGAGGTCGAGTTCGACGCGGCCAGCCTCGATCTTCGAGAAGTCGAGGATGTCGTTGATGACGATGAGGAGGGAGTCGGCGGAGATCTTGACGGTCTCGAGGTACTCGCGTTGCTCGAGGGTGAGGTCGGTCTCGAGGGCGAGTTCGGTCATGCCGAGGACGCCGTTCATGGGGGTGCGGATCTCGTGGCTCATGTTGGCGAGGAACTCGCTCTTGGAGCGGTTTGCGGCCTCGGCGACCTCCTTGGCTTGTTCGAGGACGCGGTCGCGGCTGCGGATCTGGGTGAGCATCTCGTTGAAGCCGTCGATGAGCTCGCCGATCTCGTCGTCGGACTGGCGCTCGACGGGGAGGGCGTACTGCTTGGTGTGCGAGAGGACGCGGGTGGCGTCGGCGAGCGAGAGGATGGGCTCGGTGATGGAACGCTGCAGCCATGAGCCCCAGAGCAGGGCCAGGAGCAGGGCGGTGAGCGCCACGACGAGCATCATCTCGATGTAGCGGATGCGGCGGTGGGTGAGGATGGTGAGGTCGTAGCGGATGTAGACAGTGCCGATCTGTTCTCCGCTGAGCAGGATGCGGCGAAAGACGACGAGGGTGTGGGCGTCGGGGAACTCGCTGTAGTCGCTGCCCGGTGGTGGAGGGATGACCATGAAGGTTGCGCCGGGGCGGAGGTGCATGGCGAAGAGATGGCCGCTGCGGTCGAAGATGCAGGCTTCGGCGATGCCGGTGTTGAAGCGGACGGCGCGGAGAACTTCGGCGGCGGATGCTTCGTCGCGGAAGGTGAGGGCGCCGGTGCTGTTGGAGCCGATGATCTCGGCGAGGGTCTTGATGTCCTCGACTTTTTCCGCGCGGAAGCGGAAGTCGTCGTAGGCGATGAACCCGATGGAGGCGAGGAAGAGCGCGAGGCCGACCGCGGAGACGATGATCCATCTGAGCCTGGTCGCGATGGAATGGAAGTGGCTGCGGCGCATTGGGTGGATCTCAAACCTCTGCGGGATTGGGCGGCGTGTGGCGAGACGGGAAGACTCCGCAACGAGGTGGAGCGGTGATCCCGTTATCGGCGGGGCTCGGGGGATTCTGATTGGGAACGGGTGTTGGGCGTTCCTATTTAGGACTGCAGCGGGCCAAATCGAGGCAAGAATCGTGTTTGGTACGCGATATCCACTGATTTTTACAATCGGAGGGCATATCGCGCTTGATTGGAGCGGGATTCGAACGCATACTCAAGCCAGAGTCGCCGGACGGAGCCTTACGAGATCACCGCGTGAATCGATATAGCCGTGAAGATGTTTTGAGGATTCTCCACTTGCAGACCCGCCAGTTGAAGGCGTGGGAGCGAGCGGGGCTGATTCTTCCCAACGAAACCTACAGTTTTGAGGATCTGGGCCAGCTGCGGACGCTGCGCAACTTGCGGGCGACGCGCATCTCTGCCAAGAGCATTCGCACGTCGGTGGACGCGATGCAGCGTGTGGCCGGGATGCGGAGTCCGCTGATGGAGGCGAGCGCAGTGCGGCGGGGATCGCGGCTGACGTTTCGCCATGGCGGCGCGCTGGTCGACCCGTTGACGCAACAACTGGCTTTCGACTTTGAGATGCAGGGTTCGACCCAGTTGCGAGTGGTGGGCAAGAGCCTTGACGATCCGATGCGGGAGCTGGCGGAGATCCAGGAGATCTTTGTTCGGGCGGTGCAGCTCGAGGAAGAAGAGACGAAAATTCCCGAGGCTGTGGATCTGTACGAAGAGATTTTGCGGCGGCGACCGATGTACGCTTCGGCTTCGATCAACCTGGGGACCATTCACTACAACCAGCGGGATTTCGCCAAGGCGGAGGAGCTTTACCGCGCGGCTACGATCAGCGATCCAGAGTATGCGCTGGCGTTCTTCGATCTGGGCAATGTGCTGGACGAGATGAAGCGGCTGGATGAGGCGATTGACGCGTATCAGCGGGCGGTGGCGCTGGTTCCGCAGTATGCGGACGCGCATTACAACCTTGCGCTTGCCTATGAGCGGCAGGGCGAGCGGCGGCGGGCGTTGCGGCACTGGCTGACGTACGTTCGGCTGGACCCGGTGGGGCCGTGGGCGAGCCATGCGAAGGGGCAGGCGAGGAAGATTCTGAGCACGGAACGGCTGTCGATTGTGAGCCGGCGCGGGCAGCGGGTTCCCATCGCGGGATAGCGCCCTGCGCGGGCGGCGACCACTTCGTGGTGTGTGATCCGCTTCACGCCTTCCTCCCGTTGGTCGGCACGTAATTCTGTTTGCGAGCATCGCGAGCACCACGCGAAGCCCAATACACGTCACGAAGTGACCGCCGCCCGCGTAGGACGTTTTTCCTATCTTTCATCTTGAAATGAACGGCTATTCATTCGTATTGTTGCAATGCTAGACTCGCTCTTTTCCTGGGAGTGAGCGGATGGCGATGGGTGTGGATGGGATTGGTCTGACGCAGTTGAAGGAAGAGGAGCAGCTCTTTCGGGAGTCGGTACGGCAGTTTGCGGTGGAGCAGGTGGGGCCGCTGGTGCGCGGGATGGATGAGGCGCAGGTGATGGATCCGGGGCTGATTCGCAAGCTGTTTGCGATGGGGTTGATGGGGATCGAGATTCCTGAGGAATATGGCGGGGCGGGTGGGAGCTTCTTCGAGGCGATCCTGGCGGTGGAAGAGGTATCGGCGGTCGATCCGTCGGTTGGGGTACTGGTCGACGTGCAGAATACGCTGTCGATCAATGCGCTGATTCGTTGGGCGACCGAGGAGCAGAAGCGGCGGTATCTGCCGCGGCTGGCGACGGATACGATTGGCGCGTATGCGCTGAGCGAGGCGAAGTCAGGGTCGGATGCGTTTGCGCTGGAGACGCGGGCGACTCGGCGAGGCGACGACTATGTATTGAATGGGCAGAAGCTTTGGATCACGAATGCCAAGGAGGCGGGGGTGTTTATCGTCTTCGCGACGATCGATCCGGCGGCTGGCTATAAGGGGATTACGGCGTTTCTGGTGGAGAAGGGGACGGCTGGGTTTTCGCTGGGGAAGAAGGAAGACAAGCTGGGGATTCGGGCGTCGAGTACGTGTGAGCTGATCTTTCGCGACTGCGTTGTTCCGGCTGGGCAGGTGCTGGGGGAGCCGGGGAAGGGATACAAGATCGCGATTGAGACGCTGAACGAGGGGCGGATCGGGATTGCGGCGCAGATGGTGGGGCTGGCGGCGGGGGCGTGGGGGCATGCGGCGCGGTGGGCGAAGCAGCGGAAGCAGTTTGGGAAGGCGCTGACGGAGTTTCAGGCGATGCAGTTTCAGTTGGCGGAGATGGCGACGGAGATCGAGGCGGCGCGGCTGATGGTCTATAACGCGGCGCGGTTGAAAGACGGTGGGGCGGAGTTTTTGAAAGAGGCGGCGATGGCGAAGTACTTCGCGTCGCACGTGGCCGAGCGGGTGGCGAGTCTGGCGGTGGAAGTCTATGGTGGGTCGGGGTTTGTGAAGGATTACCCGGTGGAAAAGTTGTATCGAGACGCCAAGATCGGGAAGATCTATGAGGGGACGTCGTTTATGCAGCTGGCGACGATTGCGAAGCTGGTGCTGGCGAAAGTCTAGGTTTGCGAAGCTGCTTCGGGGTTGTGGAAGGGGCGGGTTGGGGTGCGGGTCAAGTATCCTGAATTGACGGCTCTTTTCCCCGATGGCGACGACTGGAACCCAATCCGAGATACAGGTACAGCCCAATGGGCGTAGCGGCGGGAGCCGCGAGCGTGCTCCCGCTGCTCCGCTGGCGTTCCTGGGGCTGGCGTGTGCGATTGGGGTTTCGACGATTTATTACAACCAGCCGCTGCTGCTGGAAATCGCACATACGTATCATGTGTCGGTCGGGCAGACGGGGTTTGTAGCGGTCGCGACGCAGGTGGGCTATGCGCTGGGGCTGCTGCTGTTTGTGCCGCTGGGCGATGTGCTGGAGCGGCGCGCGCTGATGATGCGGATGTATGGCGCGGTCGCGATTGCGCTGCTGCTGATGGCGTTGGCGCCGAATTTGCCAATGCTGATCGCGGCCAGTGCGGTGATCGGACTGCTCGCATCGGTGACGCATATTGTGCTGCCGATTGCGCCAGATCTGGTGGACGACGCGGGACGGGGTCGGGCGATTGGGATCGTCATGACCGGGCTGCTGCTGGGGATTCTGCTGGCGCGGACGTTTGCCGGTTGGGTGAGCAGTTTGCTGGGCTGGCGGGCGGTCTTCGGGCTAGCGGCGGTGGTGAGTGCGGTGTTTGTGCCGCTGCTGTGGAAGAAGATGCCAAAGCTGCCGCCGAAGCAGGATCTAACTTACGGCGCGGCGATGCGGTCGCTGTGGACGTTGTTTCGGACGCAGCCGCTGTTGCGCGAGTCGTGCGTGATGGGGGCGATGGTCTTTGGGTCGTTTAGCTGCTTCTGGACGACGCTGGCGTTTCTGCTGGATCGGCACTATGGGCTGGGCCCGGGTGTGGCGGGGACGTTTGGCGTGGTGGGAGCGGCGGGAGCGCTGGTCGCTCCGGTGGCCGGGCGGTTATCGGACCGGCGTGGGTCGCGGTGGGTGATTACCGTGGGGATGGCGCTGCTGGCGTTGTCGTACGTCCTGCTGTGGGTGGAAGAGCGGGTGACGATGCGGATGAGCGTTCACCTTTGCGCGCTGGTGGTGGGGGTGGTGCTGCTCGATCTGGGGGCGCAGATGGCGCAGGTGGCGAACCAGACGAGGATCTTCGGGTTGGTGCCGTCGGCGCGGAGCCGGTTGAATACGGTGTACATGACGGTCTACTTTAGTGGGGCTGCGGTGGGGTCGGCGCTGGCCACGATTGCGTGGGTGCGGTGGGAGTGGAATGGCGTGTGCGGGTTGGCGCTGGGCTTCCTGGGGCTGGCGGCGGTGCGGCATGTGACGGGACGGCGGGATGGCAGCGTGGGTGGGCGGCCGATCGAGGCTAACGACAGTGTCGAGATGGAACCGTTCCTCGAGGCCTGATCTTCCAGCCGAGCGCGGGGCATTTCGCGGTGTCGGCGAGAGGCTCTAAGATAAAGAGAATGCTAGCCGACTGGTCCGTCGAATGCTCCGCGGAAGATCCTGTGCTCGTTGTTCCGTGGTCGGATCCGAGCCAGCCGGAGAACACTCCGCACTTCATCGATCTGCGGGAGAATCCTTATGATCTTGATCAGATTCCGGAGGCGGAGCTGTATCCTCCGCTGATGCAGGCGCTGCGGGCGTTGAATGCGCCGCGTTCGCCGGTCTTCACGGCCAAGTGCGATGCGTGGGAGCTGGATTCGGCGGAGCTGGAGGAGCTGCGGTATGAGCTCGACCTGACCGACAGTGCGCATGAGAGCGCGGACACGGCGGCGGGGTTTGCCAGCTACATTGACCTGATCTGGCGGGACCGGTCGGTCTTTGCTTCGTTCCACCATAGCGAGCAGCTGCTGCATCGGCTGGCGCGGCTGGCAGCTCCGATTGCCCAGCCGTATGCGATGCTCGAGTGCACGCTGCGGCCTGCGCTGGTGGATCTGACGACGGCGCAGGAGGGGTACTCGGTGACGGTGTATGTGAAGGCGCTAGGGCCGGATCTGTTTACGGCGAAAGAGGTCTGGTCGGCGGCGCTTGAGGAGATCGTGGCGCTGTTGCGCAGCAAAGATATCGCGCTGGCTTGATTTGGACGCGTTCCGGGCTGTCGGTGCCGCTACAATCGAGGGAGCGCCTCTGCCGCGCCGCTCTAAGTTCTTCGAGGAGCGTGCGGGGCAAGCCTGGCGGGCGAGTAGCTCAATTGGATAGAGCACCGGCCTTCTAAGCCGACGGTTACTGGTTCGATCCCAGTCTCGCCTACCATTCGCACTTCGGCTATCGTTGCCGTTCCCCAAATTCAGAAGCGAGGGACCATGAGTGCGCCGCGCGCTTACTTCCTGACGACCGATCGGCTGGGTTTTGGCTCCTGGGACGAAGAGGACGCGGGATTGGCGATGAGCTTGTGGGGCGACGGTGAGGTTACGGCGCTGATCGGTGGGCCGTTTTCGAAGGATCAAGTCTTGGCGCGGCTGGCGCAGGAGATTCAGCTTCGACAGTCTACGGATGTGCAGTATTGGCCGGTCTTTCTGCTGGCGACTGGAGATCTCGTCGGGTGCGCTGGGCTGCGGCCGTATCCTGCTGAGGAGTTTGTTCTGGAGATGGGCATTCATCTGCGGCCCGCGTATAGGGGGCAGGGTTTGGCACAAGAGGCGGCAAAAGCGGTCATCCGGTTCGCGTTCAACACGCCTGGTGTGCGGAGCCTGATTGCTGGGCATCATCCACGCAATGAAGCCTCGGGACGGCTCATCCGGCGGCTCGGGTTTGAACTGTCGCATGAGGGGATCTATCCGCCGACCGGTCTTGTCCACCCATACTATCGGCTGCTCCGACCTGCGTGATCGGCTCGCTGGCTGGAGGCCTGGCTACGGATTTGTGGCCTGCAGCGAAGGTGGAGGAACGACGGCGGGGGCGGTAACGTCGTAAACTTTGATGAGCTATCTGCCGTCAGTGGATGGGCAGGGCGAGCAGTCAGGAACTTGGGGAGTAGATCTCCTCAGCATAGGAAGGATTGAAGCGTATGGCATCGGCGATGGCGAATATCGAGGCACTGAAGAACACGCACCAGGAGTTGAAGACGCGGATGGAGAAGTCGGTTGAAGACTTCCGCGCGAACCTGCTGGCGGCGCGTACCGGGCGGGCGAACGTTCACATGCTGGATCAGATCAAGGTGGATTATTACGGGACCGATACGCCGGTGGCGCAGATGGGGCAGATCAGCACGCCTGAGCCGACGCTGATCCTGGTGCAGCCGTACGATCTGGCGATGGTCTCGGCGATCGAGAAGGCAATTCGTACGTCGAGCGTGGGGCTGAACCCGATGACGGATGGCAAGGTCATCCGGGTTCCGGTGCCTCCGATGACGGAGGAGCGGCGCAAGGATGTGGTGAAGCAGTTGCAGAAGACGGCGGAGGATCATAAGACGGCGATCCGCAATATTCGTCGCGATGGGAACGACCAGATTAAGAAGGCCGCGAAGGACAAGCTGATCTCGGCTGACGATGAGAAGCGGGCGAACGAAGAGGTCCAGCAGTTGACGGACGGCGAGATCAAGCGGATCGAAGAGCTGTTGAAGGCGAAGGAAAAAGAAGTCATGACCGTCTGAGCACTTCGTGCCGTATACCGCTTCGCATGGTGCTCCCGTTGGTCGCAGATGAAGTTTGTGTCGACCAACGGGAGGAGCGACGCGAAGCGGGTATATGCGTCACGAAGTGACCGCTGCCCGCGTAGGGCGTATTTATATCTCTTCAGAGGACCCTTTACGGGGTCCTCTTTTGCTTGGTGTTCTCTTTTGGGACAGGGCGATCAGGTCGAGGGTTTCCAGGGCCAGATGCGGCTGTATGCTGTGACCTCCGGGCCGATGAGGGCGACTGGAGCCCTGTTCAGGCAGGGTCGCTCGGCAGGAGCTAGAGGGATGAGTTACCTGATGCTGACGGATGGGTCGGATCGGCTGGGAGCGAAGGAAAAGCTCGTCGAGATTGCGGACGCGGTGGAGGCGGCGGTCTCCGAGAGGCGGGTGGACGAGCGCTATCCGGTCGATGGGGATGCCGAGGTGACGGTGCTGTCGGGTGGGTCCGGGGCGGTGCTGCTGCGGGGCAGGATCAAAAACATCAGCGCATCGGGCTGCTATGTGGAGACAATTGCGCTGCGGCGGTTGGCTCCGGGGACGCCGGTGGATCTGCTGTTCGTGGTGCGCGGATGGCTGGTGAGCGCGAAGGCGGATAGCCGGTTCTCGCGATCGAAGATTGGGATGGGATTCCGCTTCGTCACGATGGATAAAGACAATCAGGCGAAGCTGGATCGGTTTGTTGCGACCGTTCGGGTGCGTGGTGAGGATCTGGTGCTGCAGAGGGAGCCGGCGGTCGCGGAGGACGATGTGGTTCGTGCGAAGAGGTCGGAGCGAATCGAGGCGGTTGGAGAAGGAGACAATGCCGGCTCCGTTGCTTCGGAGTTACAGGAGGTGTCGGCGGAAGGTCTGGAGGCAAATCCGTCGAGACCGCGGAACTGGATGGAGGGAGTGAGGCGACGGCGCTGACTGTTCCCGCTCCATCGGACAGCACATCGCATCGATTGTTTTGCTGCGGGCTGGGCGGCTACGAAGTGGTGTGGTCGACGACGATCTTCCATCCGTCCGGGGTCTTTTCAAGGACCAGGGAGAAGATGCCTTCGGCGTTGCCGCCGCTCTTCTTGGAGCGCTCCAGGCGATAGCGGCCAACGCAGACGGCATGGTCGTCGCCGAGAGGATGGACCTCGAGAGCGGAGAAGATGAGGGTGCCCATGCTCTCTTTGGTGGGGTAGTTCTGATGGTACTCGGCGAGCATGTTGTCGAAGCCGCGGTGGACGGTGCCGCTGATGAAGAGTGTGTCGGGAGAGTTTTTGTAGCCGAGGGCGAAGCTGTCGATGTCGCCGCGATTCCAGGCGGCCTCCTGTTTGAGCAGGACTTTGACGACGTCGAGTTCCTGCTGGGTGGCCATCTTCAGGTTGTCGTTCTGGGCGAAGACGGGACGGGCGGCGAGGGTGGGCAGGAAAGCCAGAAGGACGACGACGGCAAGGAATGCAAGGCGGCGGCTGTTCGGCATGAGACCTCTTTGAGTTGTCAGTTGTCAGTTGTCAGTTGTCAGTTGTCAGTTGTTGAGTGGTGGAGGGGCTTGGCGGCGGTGGGGGTGATCCATAGGATGCTGACCAGGGCAATGACGCCAAGGGCCATCCTGGGGTAGCGGATGCTGAGGGCGATGGCGACAAGATAGAGGGCGAGGGAGGTCCAGTGCTTGCGCTCGGCGGCGGTGTCCTGCTCCTCGATGCGGCCGATCTCGCGGAGGTGGCAGCCGATGGAAAGCCGGAGAAGGAGAAAGCTGGCGGCGGTGAAGATCATGCTGACGACGTAGAGGCCGACGGAGAAGGAGTCAATGTGTTTTTCGAGGACGTAGTTGGTGAAGAAGGGGACCAGCGAAAGGAAGAAGAGGAAGAGGAGGTTCGAGTAGAGGATGCGCTGGTCGGCCTGGTCGGTGCGGTGGACGAGGTGGTGGTGGTTGATCCAATAGATGCCGACGAAGGTAAAGGAGAGCAGGTAGATCGCCATGGTGGGGACGATCTGGAGGAGGCCAGCGAGGCCGTTTGCGGCGGGGACCTTGAGGTCGAGGACCATGATGGTGATGATGACGGCGATGACGCCGTCGGAAAAGGCTTCGAGCCGGGCTGGGGAGGCGTGTTCTTTGGGCATGGCGTTTGGGGAAGATTAGCAGGGAGTTGAAGATATGTCCTGCCGGACGGGCGCCCTGCGCGGGCGGCGAACCCATCGTGGTGTGTGATCGCTTTGGGTGGTGCTCCCGTTGGTCGCAAGAGGAAGTTTGTGCCGACCAGCGGGAGGACGGCGCGAAGTCTAATACACGTCACGATGGGACGGCTCCGCGCGTAGCGGGCTCGTCCGGCAGGACAGTTTTCGATGATTTCGGGGGTATGGGGCTAGAATTTAACGATGGAGACATCTTCAAGGATCGCTGGGAACGCGGCTACGCGGGTGGTGCATGCCGTGTGCTCGCACGACTGCCCCGACTCCTGCGGTGTGCTGGTGACAGTCGATACGTTGTCGGGACGGGCGGTGAAGGTGCAGGGGGATCCGGCGCATCCGGTGACGCGTGGATTTTTGTGTGGGAAGGTGGCGAAGTATCTCGACCGCGTGTATTCGCCGGGGCGGGTGCTGTATCCGATGAAGCGCAAGGGGGGCGTGCCGAAGGGGCCGGTTGCGCAGGGTGCGGAGAACGAGGTGTTCGAACGGATTTCGTGGGATCAGGCTCTCGATTTGATCGCGGAACGGCTGAAGAGGATCGTCGCGGAGTTTGGGCCCGAGAGCGTGCTGCCGTATAGCTATGCGGGGACGATTGGGCAGCTTGGGTATGGGTCGATGGATCGGCGGTTCTTTCATCGGCTGGGGGCTTCGCAGCTGGATCGGACGATCTGCGCGTCGGCGGGTGGAGCGGCGCTGTTGAGCGTGTATGGGGTGAAGTTGGGGCCGCCGCCGCAGGAGTTCGCGCATGCGGGAATGGTGATTGCGTGGGGCGCGAATATCCATGGGAACAACATTCATCTTTGGCCGTTTATTGAAGAGGCGAGGCGGAAGGGCGCGCGGCTGTGGGTGATTGACCCGTATAAGACAAGGACGGCGGCGCTGGCGGATGAGCATGTGGCGATCAACCCGGGGACGGATGCGGCGCTGGCGCTGGGGATGATGCATGTGATTCTGCGCGAGGGGCTGGAGGATGCGCAGTATGTCGCTGAGGCGACGACGGGGTTTGCGGAGCTGAAGGCGCATGCGCTGAAAGCGGAGCACTCGCCGGAGCGGGTTGCGGAGGTTACGGGAGTTGGGGCGGAGACGATCGTCCGGCTGGCGCGGGAGTATGCCGGGTGCGCGAAGCGGATGGGAAGGCCACCGGTGATTCGGCTGAACTACGGGATTCAGCGGAGTGAGAATGGCGGGACGGCGGCAAGAGCAGTTTGTATGCTGCCGCTGCTGGTGGGGGCTTGGAAGTACAGAGGTGGTGGGTTGCAGCTTTCGACTTCGGGGTCGTTTCCGTTCAACAGCAATGCGCTCCAGATGCCGGAGTTGATGCGGAAGAGTGCGCTGGGGCGGGATGCCCGGGTGGTGAATATGTCTGAGCTGGGGCAGGCGTTGACGACGCTGGGGAGTGAGCCGGCAGACGGGCCGCGTGTGAAGGCGGTGGTTTGCTATAACTCGAATCCGGCGGCGGTGGCTCCGAACCAGAATGCGGTGCTGCGAGGGTTCAAGCGGGAGGACCTGTTCACGGTGGTGCATGAGCAGTTCTTTACGGATACGACGGACTATGCGGATGTGCTTCTCCCCGCGCCGACGTTTCTGGAGACCAAGGATGTGCAGGGGGCGTATGGGCACCTGTTCGCGCAGGTGTCGGCGCAGGCGATCGAGCCGCTCGGTGAGGTTTGGAACAACGTGCGGCTGTTTGGAGAGCTGGCGCGGCGGATGGGGTTTGAGGATGCGTGCTTTGGGGATTCGGTGGATGATCTGATTGACCAGGCGCTTGAGACGGAGCACCCATGGTTTGAGGGGATCGACCGGGCGCGGCTGGAGCGGGAGGGGCATGTGGGGTTGAACCTGCCCAAGAACGCAGACGGCGTAGCGCTGCCGTTCAGCACGGCGGAGTGGTTCAAGACGCCGAGTGGGCGTGGGGAGTTGACGCCGGTACCGGTGTTTCGGGCGCCGGAGGAGTCGCGAGCGCATGCGGGGGTGTATCCGCTGGAGTTTCTGCCGAGGAAGGCCGACAACTATATGAATACGACGTTTGCGAACCATCCGGGGCACCAGAGGATGGAGGCGAAGACCGATGGAGTGCTGGAGATGCATGGCGTCGACGCGGCGGCGCGGGGGGTGGCGACGGGGGATGAGGTGGAGATCTTCAACGGGCGTGGGCGGCTGCGGCTGAAGGCGCTAGTAGATGGGAAGGTGCAGCCGGGGGTGGTGGCGGCGCGGCTCGATTGGAGCAAGCTGGGGAGCGATTTGTCGGGCGGTGGGTCGAATGTGAATGCGCTGACGTCGGAGAGGCTAACGGATATTGGCGGCGGAGCTACGTTCTACTCGACGCTGGTTGAGGTGAGGAAGACAGGGATCTGGGATCAAGGAGCAGGGATCAGGAAGGGCGAAGAGCTTGTTCTTCCGGACAGGCCCCCTGCACGCGGGGCGGTCCGATCGTGACTTTCGATCCGCTTCGCGTTGGCGGCAAGAGATCTTGTGCCGACCAGCGGGAGGAGCGACGCGAAGCTTGCACCCACCACGAAGTGGTCGCTGCCCGCGCAGGGCGATTTTAAAGTTTAAGGAGGTTTTGTGGTGATTGCGGAAGCTGTTGGGTTGCCGGGCGTTGAAGAGATTCGGGTGGCGGCGGAGGTGGTGTACCGGTCGATGCCGGCGACGCCGCAGTTTACGTGGCCGCTGCTGAATGAGCGGGCCGGGGCTGAGGTCTGGGTGAAGCATGAGAACCATTCGCCGGTGGGGGCGTTCAAGATTCGCGGCGGGCTGGTGTATATGGACTGGCTGAAGCGGGAGCGGCCGGAGGTGACGACGGTGATCTCGGCGACGCGTGGGAACCATGGGCAGTCGATCGCGTTCGCTGCGGCGCAGGTGGGGATTCGTGCGGTGATTGTGGTGCCGCATGGGAACAGTCCGGAGAAGAATCGGGCGATGCGGGCGCTGGGTGCGGAGCTGATCGAGTTTGGGGATGATTTTCAGGCGGCGAGCGATCATGCTCAAGGGCTGGCGGAGGCGAATGGGTGGCATCGGGTGCCGAGCTATGATCGGCGGCTGGTGACGGGCGTCGCGACCGGGACGATGGAGTTTCTGACGGGCGCGCCGGAGTTGGACACGGTGTATGTGGCGATTGGGATGGGGTCTGGTGTGTCGGCGATGATGGCGGCGCGGGATGCGCTGGGGTTGACGACGAAGATTGTAGGGGTGGTGTCGACCGAGGCCCCGGCGATGGCGCTGTCGTTCGAGGCGGGAGAGGTGATCGAGCATGCGGCTGCGACGGCGATTGCGGATGGGGTGGCTTGCCGGAAGCCGGATGCGGGAGCGCTGGGGCTTATGCGGGGTGGGGTGGACCGGATTGTGCAGGTGACGGATGCGGAGGTTGAGGAGGCGATGCGAATCTGGTTTGCCGATACGCACCAGGTGGTGGAGGGCGCGGGCGCAATCGGGCTGGGAGCACTGCTGAAGGATCGGCGGGAAGGCGTTGTGGGTGCTGGGAGGCGGCTAGGCGTGGTGCTCTCGGGCGGGAATGTCGACAGCGACGTATTTGCGCGGATTTTGCAGAGCGATACGAAGATCGTGCGGTAGATCGGTAACGAAAGACGGGTTGTTGAGTCGGAAGAGTGTAGCGATGCATGGAGCGGGATTTCAGTGCGCAGGATGTGGCGAGTGGATTGAGACGGTCGTCGATGAATCGGCGGGGTCCAAGCAGCAGTATGTGGAGGATTGCCAGGTGTGCTGCCAGCCGAATGTGTTGACGGTGCGTTGGGATATGTCGGCTAAGGAGTTCACGATTATGGCCGAGCTGGAGAGCTGATCCACTCGCGGTTTGGGTCAAGGTGGTTTGCAGATTACCTGAAGAAAAGGGGGAAGGGAGTGGTTGAGGCGGCACAAAGCTCGATCGAAAGCAGATCGAGCGGGGTGGGAAACTCGCATCCGGCGGGTTGCTCCCATATAATCAAGTTTCCCCCAGGGTATCGGGCTAGGCGCGATTTGCGGATTTCGACAGCAGTGAGGGTGTGCGTATTTTTACCGTAAAGCGAGAGAGCGGAAGCTCCCTGATGAGTAAGAGAAAGCCTGTGTGCACGCGCTCCAGCCGCATTCGCATCGCTAGTGCTGTGGTGGTTCTTGTCCTTGCGGGATCTGTCGTTGACGGCGGATCGGCGCAGCAGGTAACCCCACTCCCGAAGGGCAACATTTTTTCGACGGGCGCGCCGGAGACGCCCCAGGTCCTGTGCGGACCGCAAGTGATCGGAAACCGACGGATCCCCAAGGAATCGGTCTTGGCCCGGTTGTTCAGCCGTGAAGGCGATACGTACGACCCGCTGACGGTCGAGCGTGACTTCAACTCGCTGTGGAACACGAGCTACTTCGAAGATGTGCGGATCGAGAAGGTCGATACGGCGAAGTGCGTACAGCTTGTGATCTATGTGCACGAGAAGCCGACGATCCGGGACATCAACTATAAGGGCTTGAACGCGGTCTCGCAGTCGGACGTGCTGGAGCGGTTCAAGAAGGCCAAGGTACAAGTCTCGGTCGAGAGCCAGTATGACCCGACCAAGATTGCGAAGGCCCAGGTAGAGTTGCGCAATCTGCTCGCTGAGCATGGGCACCAGTTCGCGACGATCCGGGCGGAGATCAAGACGATTCCTCCGGCGGGCGTTTCGCTGACGTTTGTGATCAAAGAAGGACCGACGGTCAAGGTTGGCAAGATTGCGTTTGATGGCAATCACAATCTGAGCGACCGCACGCTGCGCACTGCGATGGTGAACTCGCGGCCAGTGGGCATTCCGCACTCGATCATTCTCGAGAGCCTGTTTGCCAAGACCTTCGACGCGAGCAAGCTTGATGAAGATACGGAGCGTGTGCGCCAGGCGTATCGCGACCGTGGCTACTTCAAGGCCCTGACCAGCGAGCCGACGACCAATGTGCGCGATGCGGGCGGGTTGAACTTTTTCACGCTGCGGCCTTCGACCGGTAAGCGGATCGATATCCTGATGCCGGTGGAAGAGGGTGAGCGGTACAAGCTCGGCGGCGTCACGTTTACCGGCAACAAAGCGGTGACGAACCTGAAGGTTCTGCGCGCGCAGTTTGCTCAGAAGGACGGCGAATACTTCAACGCCACGATGTTTAGCAAGGGCCTGGAGCAGTTGCGTAAGGCGTATGGCGAACTTGGTTACATCAACTTTGTAGGAACGCCGACGCCGCGTGTCGATGAGGCGAAGAAGTTGGTGTATCTCGACATCGATATCGATGAGGGCAAGCCCTTCTATGTGTCACGCATCGAGTTCACGGGCAATACCGTCACGCGCGATAAGGTGATCCGGCGCGAACTGCTGCTCGAAGAAGGTCAGGTCTATAACAGCAGGCTTTGGGAGCTTTCGATCCTGCGGCTGAACCAGTTGAACTACTTCGACGTGTTGAAGGCAGACCAGGATTCCGAGAGCCGGCAGAATGCGGACAACGGGACGGTCGATCTTCTGCTCAAGCTGAAGGAGAAGGGCAAGAACTCCATCGGCCTCAACGGTGGTGTGAGCGGTCTTTCGGGAAGCTTCATCGGGTTGAACTACCAGACGAACAACTTCCTCGGTCTCGGCGAAACGCTTTCGTTGAATGCGAATATCGGCGACCTTTCGCGCACGGCTTCGTTCGGTTTCACTGAGCCTTACCTGCGCAATAAGCCGATCTCGGTTGGGTTCCAGGTGTTTGACAACAAGCGCGACTATAACCCAGCGAAGAGCTATGCCATCACAAACGGGCAGAGCGCGAACCTGACCAACGCGCAACAGTCGCAGCTGCAGAACTATAACCAGTCGACGATTGGTACGACGCTCTCGGCGAGTGAGCCGTTGCGGCATCTGTTTAGCCGGTCGGGTGTGGCGCGCGTCGGTATTTCGTACTCGCTGTCGCGGTCGTCGATTACGACGTTCAACGACAACACGCACAACGTCTTCCAGTCGCTGGCGTTCCGCTCGGGTATCCAGGGGCAGAGCCAGTTGAGCGGCATTATCACGTCGGTCATCTCGCCGAGCTTTACCTTCTCGACGCTTGACCGTGCGGTTGGACCGCATAACGGTAAGGACTTCAATCTTGCCGTGCAGGTAGCGGGTGCGGGCGGTAATGTGAAGTACATTGAGCCGGTCGCGAGCTATCGGCAGTTTTTCCCGATGAAGGGCCTGCGGGTCAATCGCGAAGGGCACAATGTGCTCGGATATCGCGTGCAGCTGTCGCATGTGTCGGGCTTTGGTGGAGATGTCGCGCCTCCGTTCAACCGTACGTATGGTGGTGGCGAGAACGATGTTCGTGGCTTCGATATCCGTGCTTCTTCGCCGTATACCTTTATCCCGAATAACATTCTCTTCAATCTTACCAATCCGGATGGAAGCACGGTTCCGCGCGATCCGACGAACCCGACGCTTGGTAACATCCAGATTCCGCTGCCGATCTATCGGCTGGTTGCGATCGGTGGCGATACCAGTTTGACCTCGAACGTGGAGTATCGCATCCCGATCGTGAGCCAGGTGACGTTTGCCTTCTTCACCGACTTCGGTCTGGTGGGCGATATCCAGAAGGGCCAGCTGCGCGAGAGCATCGCGGGTGAGTCTGGCGTGAAGAGCGTGCTCTATGGCTGCCCGACTTTTGTGAACGGCGCGTGCTACGGAGGGCAGGCAGTCAGCTTCCCGACGCTGCCGGAGCTGCGGACTGTGCCGGGTACGAACTTCGTGCCGCGCATGTCGAACGGTGCTGAACTGCAGGTGATTCTGCCTGTGGTGAATGCTCCGTTCCGCATCTACTACGCGTACAACCCACTGCGGCTGTATAAGCAGCTTCCGCAGCAGCTTGCAGTGGACAACACGACCTTCCGCAGCTTCTTCCCGGATTCGGGCGCGGGTGAGTACAGCTACCAGCAGGCGCTGCAGTACTACGGAGCGGACTATCAGCTGCGTGAACCGAGAAAGACGTTCCGCTTGACGGTCAGCACGACCTTCTAAGCGGATAAGAGCGCCCTACGCGGGCGGCGACCACTTCGTGGTGTGTAATCGCTTCGCGTGGTGCTCCCGCTGGTCACAACAGAAGTTTGTGCCGACCGACGGAGGACTACCGCGAAGTGGATTGAACGTCACGATGGGACCGCCCCACGCGTAGTGGGCCCGTCCGGCAGCACAAGGCTTCCAAGCAGCAATAGAAAAGACCCGCTCGATGCGGGTCTTTTTTATTGCCATGGGAGAGTTAGTAGGCGCGCTGGTACATGCGCGAGATGCGGTCGTGCCAGCTCATGCGGTCGTCGTCGAGCAGCGCCCAGAGGCAGCCGATGCCGAGCGAGCAGGCGGACAACAGGATGGCCCACGTGCGGCGACGCATGGCGGAGCGAGTGGGGTTGTCGTCCGAGAAGGTGCAGAGGCCGATGCGGGCGTAGCGCATGCCCGGGGTTGCGTCCGAAAAAGTGAAGAACAGGGTGCGATAGAAGAGGAAGAGGACCAGCAGCGTCCCAACCGAGGCGATGACCGCAGTCAGGCCTGTTGGCAGCTCGCGTGTCGTGACGGCGGCTGTGGCGATGAAGGCGAAGAACGCAGCGCCCAGCAGGCAGGCATCGACGGTCGCGGCCATGAGGCGCAGACTGAGTGCAGCGGGCTGCGGAGGGACGAAGAGGGCGGTCGCCTCGTGCGGCGCGGCATGCAATGCCGGAGCGGGGTCAAGGTGGATCGAGGACCATTCAGGGAGTGCCGACTCGACCACGGAAGTGGACGAGATCTGCATGGCTTCAACTTCGAAGATGCGCAGCTGGGCAGCGGCAGGAGAGGGGTTGGAGTCCTCACGCAGCGGGCCTTCCGCATGACGTGGGCGCGACTTGCGTGGCGCGACGAGCTGGCGGGGAAACTCGATGAGATTGGCCGGGAGTGCGACCGGCGGGCTTGGTGGCTCGGCGATGCCGGGGGTGTGGCGGAAGACGATCTCCTCGTCCAGTGCCCAGCGCTCCTCCTCCTCGGCGGCCTCCGCAGCGGGTTCAGGGCGGAAGTGCGCGGGAAGAGGGGAGTGCGCGGCTCGGAGGTTGGCGGCCTCGCTTTCGTAGAGGCGGACGGTCAGGCCGACCGTTGGGATAGCGGCCCGGATTGGGGCATCGGGTTCAGGAAAGGCGAACTCGGTGGTCTCTAGCGTCGGCAGTGCCACGCTCTGCGATGAGGGTTGGAGTGCAGGCCGGAAAGAAACGTGCTCCCATGCAGTAGTCTCCACAACGGGGTCTGGACTGGGTGCGGGCACGAGTCGGGGCTCGAGTGGGATGTTCCAGTTTTCCAGCTCTTCCAGAAGCTGCTGCTGCGCGATGTTGATGGCGTGGGCGTTGCGGGCGGCGATCTCGGCTGCGGCATTGGCTTCGTCAATAGAGCGCTGGGCTTCGGCGGCGAGGAATTCCCGGTAGCTGGGAGACTGGGCGTAGCGCTCGGCGACGGCGGCGGCGATGCGGTTGGCGCGTCCGTGAGCTGGCGACTTTGCGGGTGCGACCGGGGTTGGGCCAGCGGCGCGGCCCTGGCGCGAGCGATGAGCGGCAAGCCGCTCCGCCACTTGGCGCTTGAGCAGGCTTTGAGGATCGCGCTCAGCCTCGAGGAGGCTGGTCTCCGGATGGACGAGTTGAAATTCCGCGGACCGCATTGTGTTCAATTCCTGACCTATTTCCGGTAAATCGGTTAGCCTCGAAGTGTGACTTGTTCGTCCAATCACTCGGGAGTGTTCGAGACCTTGCTCAGCATCGGTGGCTACAAACGATTGCCTAAGTTGTGTGTTCCAGGGCTCGAGAAGGGGCTACGGCCCGAAGGGTACAGTGTTGCTCCGGCATCTGGGGGTTTCGCCTGGGCTCTGCCTGGGAAGGCGTGCGTCGCGTCGTGCTGACACCCTTCCGCTGTGGTTCGCAGATGCTTTTAAAGCTCTCCAGCAATGCCTTCCTTCTGTTAAGTATCATGTTGATCCAGGCAAATTCTGGATATGTTTGGGCGCAGGAGGTGTCTCCTGCGGCACCTCCCTCGCAATCGCAGGCGACAGCTTCGGGGACCGTCGCGGCGCAGTTCCCGGATGCTCCTGGAGAGGTCGACTATCCGGTGGCGCAGGTCATCCCTGCGAAGGACGACCGGACCGCGGTCGAGATCGAATCGACTAACCCGCAGGTGAAGGTCGGCACGCACTACACGCTCGATAAAGACGTGGTGATCACGTACGGCGACCGGACAATC
>Ga0302314_10003848_pt1 | contig 27640 bp, 25 predicted proteins | sample III_Palsa_N2_3_FD_200533 | JGI IMG/M metagenome (GOLD analysis project Ga0302314, IMG submission 200533) | Peat permafrost microbial communities from Stordalen Mire near Abisko, Sweden - III_Palsa_N2_3 | ecosystem: Environmental > Terrestrial > Soil > Palsa > Peat permafrost | place: Sweden...
GAGTCGCGTAGCGGCGCTGGCGGCAGCTGCCCTGAGTACGCCGAGAGCGTCCGTTATGTTCGCTGGTACCCGTTCACTCTCCGGAATGATCAGCGCCCCAGGTACTGGCGGCCAGCAGAGCCCGTTAGAACAATTGTTGTGCGCGGATGTCCTCGGCTCCGAGGAGAATCTGATCATCGGTGACACCCGGGCCCGCAGCTGCATGAGGACTAACGGTAACCCGCCCGGTCCGGTAAGCATGATTGCCTGGGCCGGGGTCCCGGTACATGACCAGGACGGTCATGTCGCGGGGGTGATCTGGGTGGCTGACCAGGTACCGCGCCAGTGGAGTGTCAGCGACGTCGCGATCCTGGAGATCCTGGCCCAGGTCACCTCGAGCGAGGTTACTTTGCGAGCCGCATTGGCCCGTAGCGCCGGCCGAGCTGCCCTGGCGCAGACTCTAGAAGAGAGCCTGCTGCCGCCGCGGGTGCCGAATATCCCGGGCCTGCAAGTGGCGGCGCAGTACGCGGCAGGCGGGACAGGGGCGGAGGTCCTCGGGGATTTCTGCGATGTGTTCCCATCCACCCGGGGGACCTGGGGAATGGTGGTCGGCGATGTGTGCGGCAAGGGCATCGCAGCCGCCAAACGCACCGCGCTGGCCCGCTACGCTCTCCGGGCGGTGGCCCGCAGGCAGGCGCGGCCGAGCCTTATCCTGGCTGACCTGAATCAGGTACTGCTGGACTGGCCCACCGATGACCCGCGTTTCCTGACCGCGATCTACGCCGCGGTGCGGCCGGTCCGCGGAGGAGCCATGGTGCGGATCAGCTCCGCCGGTCACCCCCTAGCGCTGGTGCGCGCCGCGAACGGCCAGGTGCATGGGTTCGGACGGCCGGGAGCCCTGCTCGGAGTGCTGGCTGATCCAGAGCTGCATGACTCGCAGCGGCTACTGCGGCCCGGTGACAGCCTGATCATGTTTTCCGACGGTGTCACCGAGGCCCGTGGCGGTCTCGGCCGTGACCTGTACGGCGATGAGCGGCTCCGCAGCTTGGTCGCCCGGCTCGGGGGCCTGACCGCGATGGCCATGGCGGAGGCCGTCCAGCTAGCCACCCTGACGTTCAGCGGCGGGCACCTCAGCGATGACGCTGTCGCGGTGGTGATGAAAGTTCCCGCCGTGAGAAGTCCGGCCGACTGATCTGCCATCCGGGATGGGCTCGCGCTGAAGGTGGCGTCGTTATGCGGCCGGGCGTTCTGCGCCGGTGCGAAGGGATGCGGCGACTCGAAGTTCGAGGTTCCTGCGGACTCTGCGCGGACTGAGGGGGCGCGCCGTAACGCGCCCCTCAGCTCAGCAGCCCGTCTAGGCGTCAGCAGTCGTAGTAGAGCTCGAACTCGTGCGGGTGCGGGCGCAGCCGGAGCTGGTCGAGCTCGGCGGTCCGCTTGTAGTCCAGCCAGGTCGCGATGAGGTCGTCGGTGAACACGCCGCCCTCGGTGAGGAACGCGTGGTCCCCCTCCAGGTTGTCGAGCACCGCTTCGAGCGAACCGGGAACCTGCGCGATGGCGGCTGCCTCGTCCGGCGGCAGCTCGTACAGGTCCTTGTCGACCGGTTCCGCCGGCTCGATCTTGTTCTTGATCCCGTCCAAGCCCGCCATCAGCATCGCGGCGAACGCGAGGTACGGGTTGCAGGACGGGTCGGGCACGCGGAACTCGGCGCGCTTGGCCTTCGGGTTCGTGCCGGTGATCGGGATGCGAACGCAGGCCGAGCGGTTGCGCTGCGAGTAGACCAGGTTGACCGGGGCCTCGAAGCCGGGCACCAGCCGGTGGTAAGAGTTCGCCGTCGGGTTGGTAAAGGCCAGCAGGGAGGGCGCATGCTTGAGCAGGCCGCCGATGTAGTAGCGGCCCAGGTCCGACAGGCCCGCGTAGCCGACCTCGTCGTAGAACAGCGGCGCGCCGTCCTTCCACAGGGACTGGTGGCAGTGCATCCCGTTGCCGTTGTCGCCGAACAGCGGCTTGGGCATGAAGGTGACGGTCCGGCCCGCGGCCAGGGCGGTGTTCTTGATCACGTACTTGTACGTCATCAGCTTGTCGGCCTGCGCCAGCAGCGGGCCGAACCGGATGTCGATCTCGGCCTGGCCGGCCGTGCCGACCTCGTGGTGCTGCATCTCGACCTCGATGCCGCATTTGATTAGGTTGGCCACCATCTCCGAGCGCAGGTCGGTGTAGTGGTCCATCGGCGGCACCGGGAAGTAGCCGCCCTTAAACCGGGGCTTGTTGGCGAGGTTACCGCCGTCCTCGTCCTTGCCGGTGTTCCATGCGCCTTCCACCGAGTCGATGTAGTAGTAGCCCTCGTTGGCCGAGGTCAAGAAGCGTACCGAGTCGAAGATGTAGAACTCGGCCTCCGGGCCGAAGAAGGCCGTGTCACCGATGCCGGTGCCGCGCAGGTAGTCCTGCGCCTTGCGGGCGATGTTGCGCGGGTCCCTGCTATAAGGCGCGCCGGTCAGCGGGTCGTGCACGAAGAAGGTGAGGTTCAGGGTCTTGTGCGTGCGGAACGGGTCGACGTACGCGGTGGCCGGGTCGGCCAGTAGCTGCATGTCGGACTCGTGGATCTGCTGGAACCCGCGGATCGACGAGCCGTCGAACATGAGGCCATCGGTGAAGATCCCCTCGCCGAACGACGAGGCGGGCACCGTGAAGTGCTGCATCGTCCCAGGGAGGTCGACGAATCTGACGTCGATGAAATCCACGTTCTCCTCCGCGATGAAGCGGAGGACTTCCTCGCCACTGCTGAACATCAACCCTCCATGGTTCAGGGCAAGCTCTTGGTTCTCCAAGGCACGCGATTGGGACGCTAGTGGCCAGCAATTTCCGCGCCGTGTCTGGTGTGTTTCACGGATGTTACGCCTAGCTGGCCTGGCTCAACGCAGCTATTATCGCGCTTCCTGGGGCCGTTACCCGGCGGAACGGGCTCGTGTCGCGGCCCGCTGCTCGCGTCCCGGGGCAGAACGGATACCGTGGTGAGGTGGCCAGAAAGCCCCCTAACCGCGCCGGCGGAAGCTCCGCCCGATCGGCTCGCCCCGCGCAGACGCGCACCGCGCAGACGCGCACTGCGCAGACCAGCACCGCGCAGTTGACCGCCCCCGCCCCGGACGCGAACCAGGCCACCTCGAAGAAGACCAAGAGCAAGACCGAGGCCTACCCCGGCCAGCAGTTCGGCTTGCCCGAGCGGGGCCCGGGGTCGGTGGCCACCATGGCGCGCCGCGTCGTGGCATTGTTCATCGACTGGCTGCTCAGCATGCTGATCGCGTACTGGCTGACCAAATCGCAGTTCTGGACGATCGCCGTCTTCGCGGTCGAGGTCTACATCCTCACCGCGCTGGGCGGGATCACCGTAGGCAAGCGGCTGGTCGGCATCCGCGCGGTCCGTATCGGCGGCGGCCCGATCGGCTTCGGCTGGGCACTGGTACGGACGGCGATCCTGCTGACCGTGGTCCCACCGCTGCTGACCGACCGCGACCTGCGCGGCCTGCACGACCGTGCCGCCAACACGATCGTGGTGCGTATCTAGCCGGTCCACTCGGCCACCAGGTACAACCCCACGATCCAGCCGGTGTGGGTGATTCCACCCCTGACGCGGGCCGGACGGGCCGTGCCACCTTAAGTAGCTAACCTGTTCAAGGGCGTGCACACGGGGAGTGGTGAGCCATGGGCAAACAAGCCGGCACGATCGGCCCCCGGCGGTTGGCGGTGGCGGGCGCGGCGCTGGTGGTCGCGGCGGGCCTGATCGCCGGCTGCTCGGGCAGTAGCAGCAGTAGTAGCAGCAGCTCGAGCACGCTGACGTGCCCGTCCAAGCACGGCACGGCGGTCACCGGGACCGCCCCGGCCGGGACGGCCCAGCCCGCGGCGGGCTGGACGCAGCCGAACGCCGACCTGGCGAGCACCCGGGACGTGGCCAGCGCGATCACCAGCACGAACGTCTCGAACCTCGGGGTGGCGTGGACGGTGCCGCTGACGATATCCACGACCCATACCGATGGGGCCTACGCGACGACGCCCGTGATCGTGAACGGGGTGGTGTACGTCCAGGACCTAGAGTCCAACGTCATGGCGATCAGCCTGGCCACCGGCAGGGTCTTGTGGACGCACCAGTACAACACGCCCAACGGCGGCCCGGACGGCGTCAACGTGGTCGGCGGGGTCGTGTACGCGGCCACCGCCACGTCCGCGGTCGCTCTGGACGCCGCGACCGGAGCGCAGTTGTGGAGCCGGACGCTGACCGCCAACGACCACGAGGGCATCGCCATGGCCCCTGGCTACAACCACGGCACCGTGTACGTATCCACCGTGCCGGCCAACGTGACGACTCAGTACGGCCCCGGCGGCCAGGGGATCTTGTGGGCGCTGAACGCTAAGACCGGCGCGCCGGAATGGTCCTGGAACCAGGATCAGAACCTGTGGGGCAACCCGGGCGTCAACTCCGGCGCCGGACTGTGGTACACGCCGTCGTTCGACGCCCAGGGCAACATCTACCTGGGCATCGCCAACCCCGGCCCGATCTTCGGCACCAAGAGCTATCCGCTGGGGAGCAGCCGGCCCGGCCCGGACCTGTACACCGACTCGGTGGTGAAGCTGAGCCCAGCCGGGAAGCTGCTGTGGTACTACCAGCTCACCCCGCACGACCTGTACGACTGGGATCTGCAGAACCCGCCGGTGCTCAGCACCGCGAACGGGCGGCCGGTGGTAATCGACGGCGGCAAGGCCGGCATCCTCATCGAACTGGACGCGCAGACCGGCAAGCTGCTGTGGCAGCTCCCGGTCGGCGGGCACGACGGGCATGAGAACGACGGGCTGCTCACCGAGCACGCCACGCCCACCTCGCGCGGCCTCCTGCCCGCGCAGTACTGCCTCGAGCCGAGCCTTTATGGCGGCATCCTGACCCAGCTGGCTAGCAACGGCTCTACCACCTTCGCCGCCGTCAACGACCTCGCGCTTCCGGCCACCCCGGTCGACTACACCGGGACGGCGACCTCTGTCCTCGAGGCTATCGAGAACGCCACCGGCGAGATGGTCGCGGTCAACCAGGACACCGGCACCGTCGAGTGGGACACCCTGCTTCCGGCCTCGCTGTACGGCGCCGCGACGGTGACCAACGACGTCGTGTTCACGACCACGTTCAAAGGCGACCTGTACGCGCTCGACGCGACCACCGGCGCCATCTTGTTCAAGACGCCGATGTCCGCCGGGAGCAACGCCCCGGTTGCCGTCGACGGCGACTACGTCATCGCCGGGGCGGGCGCCGCGCTGTCCAGTACGCAGCGGGACATGATCATCGCTTACAAGCTCGGGGCGACCGGCAAGCTCCCTGACACCGTGAGCTCATAACCTGAGGTTAGCGAGCCTTCGGCCTCGGCATCTTGGGCTGCCTGATGTTCTTCGGGATCGGTCCCTTGGGTGCCTGCAGCGACGGCTGCAGGGCCTTCAGCCGGTGGTTGAGGTCGCTGACCGCGGCGGGCTTAAGCTTGCCCGGCAGCCGCATGACCTTGCGCTGCAGCTTGCCCAGGGGAATCTGGCCTTCCTCGTTCCCCACCTGGAACTCGAAGATGGGCACCTCGTAGGCCACCCGGGCGACCCGCTTCTTCTCTGCGGCCAGCAGGCTGGCCAGCCGCGCAGGGGAGCCCTCGCCGACCAGGATGACGCCCGGCTTGCCCACCGTCCGGTGCACCACGTCCATGTTCCGGTTGGCCGCGATAGCGGGCGTCACCGTCCAGTTACCACGCATGTTCTCCAGCACCGCGGCCGCCGCACCGGGCTGGCCCTCGATCGCCTTGTACTGTGCCGACTGCGCGAACCGGCCGAACAGGAGCACCGTGACCAGCAGCCCGAGCAGCACGCCCAGCGGGATGAACAGCGCCGCCGGGCCGACCAGCAACCCGACGATCACCAGCACGGCCAAGGTGCCGAGCCCGCTCCCGAAGACGATCGGCAGTGCCCTCGGGTTGGAGCGGTGCACCAGGCCGGCGACCATTCGTATCTGCTTCAGCCGCCCGGCGTTAGCCATATCCGCGGCGTTCTCCATCGCGGCGGCGGGATCAGCGGAGCCGGATTTTCTCGACATGCGTGCCATGCTCCGCAGCATACGGTTCCGGCGCCCCGGACAGAAACCGCCCCGCACCCGAACGCCAGCTAGCGGGCCGCCGGTTCGCTCACGGCCTAAACGGCTGCGTCCGCGCGCTGCTCGATGGCCTGTGCGTAGAGCCGCCCGGCCCGGTAGGAAGACCGCACCAGCGGACCGGACATGACCCCGGCGAACCCGAGCCCCAGAGCCTCCTCGCGCAGGTCGACGAACTCCTCGGGCTTCACCCACCGCTCCACCGGATGGTGCCGCGGCGTCGGCCGCAGATACTGGGTGATGGTCAGCAGGTCACAGCCGACCGCCCGCAGGTCCCGCATGGCCTCGGTGATCTCGTGCCGCTCCTCGCCCATGCCCAGGATCAGGTTGGACTTCGTCACCAGGCCTGCCGAACGAGCGGCCCGCAGCACGTCCAGCGACCGCGTGTACCGGAACCCGGGCCTGATCCGCCGGAAGATCCGCGGCACGGTCTCGATGTTGTGCGCGAGGACCTCCGGCGCGGCCGAGAAGACCTCCGCCAGCCGGTCCGGGAGCGCGTTGAAGTCGGGGATGAGCAGTTCGACGCCGCAGCCGGGGATGGCGGCGTGGATCTCGCGGCACGTCTGCGCGTACAGCCAGGCTCCGCCGTCGGACAGGTCGTCGCGCGCCACGCCGGTCACGGTCGCGTACTTCAGGCCCATCGCGGCGACCGACTCCGCCACCCGCCGCGGCTCGCCCTCGTCGAGCGGCTGCGGCTTGCCCGTGTCGATCTGGCAGAAGTCGCACCGCCGGGTGCACTGGTCACCGCCGATGAGGAAGGTGGCCTCGCGGTCCTCCCAGCATTCGAAGATGTTCGGGCAGCCCGCCTCCTCGCACACCGTGTGCAGGCCCTCGCTGTGGACGAGGTTCTTCAGCTGGGTGTACGACGGTCCCGTGCGCAGCCGGGTCTTGATCCACGGCGGCTTGCGCTCGATCGGGACCTCGGCGTTGCGGGCCTCAAGGCGCAGCATGCGCCGGCCCTCGGGTGCGAGTACCACCCCTTCAGGGTATGTTGCTGCCGGTCGAAGCTGATAAAGGGGAACGACATGATCTTGAGCACCATGAATGACCTGCCCGGATACGAGGTCACGGAAGTGATCGGCGAGGTGTTCGGCATCACCGTCCGGGCCAGGAACGTCGGGTCGCAGATCGGCGCCGGCTTCAAGTCACTGGTCGGCGGGGAGCTGCGCGGCATGACCAAGCTGCTGTCGGCCAGCCGGGTCGAAGCCCAGGACCGGCTGATCGAGGTGGGCACGGCCAAGGGAGCAGACGCCATCCTCGCGATGCGGTTCGATGTCAACGAGCTGGGGGGCATCGGCCAGGAGATCTGCGCCTACGGCACCGCCGTCAAGATCCGCCGCGCGGACGGCTTACAGTGAGCTGGTGGATGCCGCGCTACACCAGCTGAACGACCGCCTCGACCTGGCCACACAGCGCCTGCTCGATGACGCCCGCGTGCTGCCCGAGCCGGATCTCCGGGCCCCCTCGTTGCTGCCCGGGTGGAGCAGAGCGCACGTCCTGGCCCACCTGGCCCGCAACGCCGATGCCATGCGCAGCCTGCTGATCGGTGCCCGGGCCCAGCAGCAGCGGTCGGCCTATACCAGCGCACAGGTCCGCGATGACGACATCGAGACCAGCGCGGCACAGGCGTCTCGGGAGCTCATGACCGATCTCGCCGACTCCGCGATGGCGCTGCGCACCATGATCCGGCAACTGCCCGGTGAGGCTTGGTCGTTCCGCGTCCAGATGCTGGATTCCGAGCCGTTCCCGGCGTCCGAGCTGCTCACCCGTCGGCTGGTCGAGGTGGAGCTCCACCACTGCGATCTCGGGATCGGGTACGACGCGGCGAAATGGCCGGCCAGCTTTGCCCAGGCCGACCTGCCCGAGCCGTTCCGCTCGCAGCGCCAGGAACGGATGAGTTACCCGCCGCAGCTCTACCAGCCGCGGCCCGCCCGGTCGGCGGCCACGCCCGCTCCCGCTCAGCAGCGCGCGATGATCATGAGGTCGCTGGGCGGCGGGCCCGGCCCGACGGCGACCTAGCGCGAGGCCAGCAGAGCCTCGGCACCTCCGGTCAGGACGACGGGGTCATCCACGCGACGCCAGGTGCGGTAGCCGAGCGCCTCGGCCAGGTGCCGTTCCAGGACCGGCGTCGCCTCGGCGACCGTAATCGGGCGGCCCGCCTCGGCGGACAGCGTGGTCACCCCGGCGTCCCGGATGCCGCACGGGACGATGCGGTCGTACCACGACAGGTCGCAGTCGCAGTTCAACGCAAGCCCGTGCATGGTGACCCCCCGGGCCACCCGGGCGCCGATCGCCCCCACCTTGCGGTCGGGTTCACCCGCGACCCAGGCGCCGCTGCGCCCCGCCACCCGCACTGCCGTCACCCCGAACTCCGCGCAGGTCCGGATCATGGTCTCTTCCAGCGCTCGCACGTAGGCGACCACGTCCATCGGCTGGCGGAGCTTGAGGATCGGGTAGCCGGTCAGCTGTCCCGGCCCGTGCCAGGTGATCTTGCCGCCGCGATCCACGTCGATGACCGGCGCCCCGGGATCCCCGGACGGCCGGTCGGACGCGGCGGTGCGCTTGCCCGCCGTATACACGGGCGCGTGCTCGAGCAGCAGGCAGCTGTCCGGGACCTGGTCAGCCACCCGTCGCGCGTGGATGCGCCGCTGCAGATCCCAGCCGTCCATGTACTCAACCGGTGCGGGGCCGAGAACCAGGTAACCAAGCTCGCTCACTTTTCCCAGCTTACGCGCGGCCGCATCGGCTGAAGCCGGGCCGCCGAAGGGACACCCGGCCCAAATCACTCCCCAATAAGACCCCGGCGCACAATTAAGACGTGATCAACGAGGCCGAACTACGCCGGATGACACACGATGAGCGGCGCGAGCTGGCCCGCATCCTGGCCGCCATCGACCTGCCGCACCCGCTCCACGATCCGCGCCTGCAGCGGAGTAAGCGGCTTGGCCTGCTGGTCATGACGGCCTGCTGCATCGCGCTGGCGGGCTGGATAGCGATCCTCCTGCTGACCCTGCCCGAGCGTTTCACCTCCAGCGACTGGCAGGCCGTATGGGTGGGGCTGGACGTCGCCGAACTCCTCGGGTTCGCCGCCACCGCCTGGGCGGCCTGGCACCAGCGCCAGGTCGTCATCTTCTGCATGATCATCACCGGGACGCTGCTGGTGTGCGACGCCTGGTTCGACCTGACCCTAGACTACGGCTCGAGCGGTTTTACCGCGAGCATTCTCTCCGCGGTCCTGGCCGAGCTACCGCTCGCGTTCTTGTTGTTCGCCGGGGCCCGGCGGCTAGTCCGGGTCAGCGTCCAAACCATCATGCAGCTGTCCGGAGTCAGCGGGCCGGCGCCGTCGCTATGGCGGGTACCGCTGTTCGCCGACGGCCTGGAAGAGTGCCTCCCACCCCAGCTCAGGCAGCGGGCCGACGTCGTCTCAGCCGGCGACGGCTCCTCGTCTTAGCGGACCACAAGACTGCGCCGGAACGATTACCCGCAAAACTGTCACGCCCGCCGGGCCCGCTGCGTCGTAGAGGGCGACAACGGTACAGGGAGGAAAGAAATGCGAGTCTTCGTCGCGGGGGCGACCGGCGTGATCGGCCAGTTCTTGGTACCCGGCCTGATCTCCGCCGGCCACGAGGTTACCGCCAGCACCCGGTCGCCGGCCAAGGCCGGGCAAATCAGCCAGCAGGGCGCGGCGCCGGTTATCGTCGACGGGTTGGACCGTGAGGCGGTCCTCAAGGCGGTCACCGCCGCGCGGCCCGAGGTGATCGTGCACCAGATGACCTCGCTGACCAACCTGCGCAACTTCCGCCACTTCGACAAGGACTTTGCGGTCACCAACGAACTCCGCAGCAAAGGTACCGACTACCTGCTGGAAGCCGCCGCGCAGGCCGGCGCTCGCCGGTTCCTCGCGCAGAGCTTCGTCGGCTGGACCAACGGCTGGTCGGGTAGTCAGGTCAAGACCGAGCAAGATCCGCTCGACCCGCATCCGCTGGCGATTACAGCGAGCGGCTTGGCGGCCATCAGGCACCTCGAAAACGCCGTGCCCGCCGAGGTCCCGGAAGGCCTGGTGCTCCGCTACGGCGTCCTGTACGGCCACGGCGCCTCCGACGCCATGCTCGAGGCGGTGCGCAGGCGGCAGTTGCCCGTGATCGGCGGGGGTACAGGCATCTGGTCGTTCACCGAGGTCACCGACGCGGCGGCCGCCACCGTAGCCGCGGTCACGCGGGGCGCCCCCGGCATCTACAACGTCGTGGACGATGACCCGGCCCCGGTCGCCCAGTGGCTGCCCTACCTGGCCTCGTCGATCGGCGCGAAGCCGCCCATGCACGCCCCGGCCTGGCTCGGCCGTCTGCTGGGTGGCGAGATGACCGTCTCGATGATGACCCAGATGCGCGGGGCCAGCAACGAGAAGGCCAAGCGCGAGCTCGGCTGGACCCCGGTCTATCCGAGCTGGCGGGACGGATTCCCGGCGTGGGCGAAGACCTTCGAGACCGGGCATGCCGATGCCGCCTGAGGCCGCGCTGGACGGCCGCGACGGCCGCGAAGGCCAGGACGCGGCAGTCGCGGACTATCTGCAGTTCCGGTCGCTGATGTTCTCGATCGCCTACCGGATGACCGGGAGCGTCAGCGACGCCGAGGACATCGTCCAGGAGGCTTACCTGCGGCTGACCCGGGCGCTCCGGGACGGCGCCCGGGTCACCTCGCCCAAGGCCTACCTGGCCACGGTCACCACCCGGCTGGCCATCACTCACCTGCGGTCCGCCCGGGTCCGGCGCGAGGCCTACGTGGGCACCTGGCTGCCCGAGCCGCTCGTCGAAGGCGGGTTGGACCCCGTGGCCCCCGCGACCGCACCCGACCCCGCGGAGCGCGCCGAGATGTCCGATTCCCTGTCGATGGCCTTCCTCGTCCTGCTGGAAAGCCTGACGCCCACCGAACGCGCCGTGTTCCTGCTCCACGAGGTCTTCGGCTACGACTACGCCGAGATCGCCGAGATCACCGGCAAGTCCGAGCCGAACTGCCGTCAGATCTTCGCCCGCGCCCGGCACCACATCGACGAGGGCAAGCCCCGCTTCGAGGCCTCACGCGCGCAGCGCGATGAGGTGGCGAGCCGCTTCTTCGACGCGGTCAACGGCGGCGACCTCAACAGCCTGCTCGAGCTTCTCGCCCCCGATGTGGTCGTGATGGGCGACGGCGGCGGCAAGGCCCAGGCCCGGCGCGAGCCGCTGCACGGGTCCGAGGGTGTCGCCCGGTTCCTGCTCGGGCTGTTCCGCCGCGCGCACAAGGAGGGTGTCTACGTCCAGCCGGCCGTGGTCAACGGCCAGCCGGGGGCGGTAGCCTACGACGCCGAAGGCCGGGTGGTCAGCGTCTTCACGCTCGACATCGCCGACGGCGTGGTGCAGGCGGTTCGGTCCGTGGTCAACCCCGACAAGCTCCAGCACCTCGGACCGACCTCCGATCTGTACCTACGGCCGGACCGGGACTTACCCTGGCGGTCATGGCCACCGACTTCACCGAGGAGACCGCGGCCGACGCGGTCGTCGAGAGCTTCGCCGCCACCGCGGATCCGCGGCTGCGTGAGCTGCTGAGCAGCCTGGTCCGGCATCTGCACGCCTTCGTCAGGGACACCGAGCCCACGATCGCTGAGTGGGAGCGGGCCATCGACTTCCTCACCGCCACCGGCCAGAAGTGTGATTCCGAACGGCAGGAGTTCATCCTGCTCTCCGACGTGCTCGGCATCTCCATGCTGGTCGAGACGATCAACAACCGGACGACCACCGGCAACACCGAGTCGACCGTGCTCGGCCCGTTCCACATGGTGGCCTCCCCGCGCCGGGCGCTGGGTGACAGCATCGACCTGGTCGGGACCGGGCCGCAGTGCGTGCTCGAAGGCCGGGTCCTGTCCGCCGGCGGCGGGCCGCTGCCCGGTGCCGTGCTCGACGTCTGGCAGGCGAACGACCAGGGCTTTTACGATGTGCAGCAGCCAGACGCGCAGCCGCCGGGCAACGGCCGCGGCCTGTTCACCGCCGACGCGGACGGCGCCTGGTGGTTCCGCACCGTCGTGCCGACCTACTACCCGATCCCGACTGACGGCCCGGTCGGCACGCTGCTCGAGGCGACCAAGCGCCACCCGTACCGCCCGGCGCACATCCACTTCATCGCTACCGCCCCCGGGCATCGCGCGTTGACCACGCACATCTTCGTGGCCGGCAGCCCCTACATCGAATCCGACGCGGTGTTCGCGGTGAAGAAGAGCCTGATCACCGAGTTCACCTCCGTCGATGACCCGGACCAGGCCGCCCGCTACGGCCTCACCGGACCGTTCCAGCGGGCGACCTTCGACATCGTCCTACAGCCCGACCGCTGAAATGCTGACCGCTGGCTTGTTCTTGATTGATGCCGAACGGGCCATGGTGCGTGCCCCAGGATTGACGGCTTGCTTCCCGGGTAACCAGGGGACCTCACTAAACTGCGCCTAACCCACCCATAAGGGGCTGTCGCATGCTTCAGGCTCTGTTGCTGGCCGGGATCGTGGCGGCGCCGCTCGGCTCGGCGGCGCTGTTCGTGCCCGCCCGGCTCGTGGACCGGGGCGCCGGGACCTGGCCCGCGGTGCGGCGCCTGGTGCTGGCCGTGATCGGCTCGGTGGTGCTGGCCGCGGCGGTAGCCGGCGTCCTGCGGCTGATCGGGGCGACGGAACACAACCTGGTGGCCGGGGCCGCCGGCGTCCTGGTCGCCAGCCTGATCTGGCTGCCAGTGACCAGGCGATGGTCGGCGCGCGCCAACCTGTGCTGGTCCACGACCGTATTCCTGTTCGTGGTGTACCTGATCTACGCGATTGAGTGGACCTTCCACAGCAACCTCGGGCCGCTCAGCACCGTGGGTGGTGTCCTGCTCTGGTTGCTCGAGATCTTCGCCGCCGTGCTGAGCTGCGCGTACCTGTGGGAACTCTGCGACGCGCTGGGCACCGCGCACTGGCGCCGCCGCATCACGAGCAGGACCAGGCTGTCGGTCCCGGACGCCGAGCTGCCCATGGTCAGCCTGCACGTCCCGGCGCACAACGAGCCGCCGGACATGGTCATCGCGACGCTGCGCTCCCTGCTCCGCCTGGACTACCCGCGCTACGAGATCATCCTGATCGACGACAACACCGACGACGAGGAACTCTGGCGCCCGGTGGAAGCCTGGTGCGAGCGGCACCTGGTCAAGTTCGCCCACCTGACGGACTGGCCGGGGTACAAGTCCGGGGCGCTGAACTACGCCCTGCGCCAGATGACCTCGCCGGACGCCGAGGTCATCGGCATCGTCGACTCCGATTACCAGGTCGATCGCGGATGGCTGCGCCGTTGCGCGCCCGCGTTCGCCGACCCGTGGATCGGCTTCGTCCAGTCGCCGCAGGACTACCGGGACTGGACCCAGGCCCGCTACTACCGGCGGCTGTACTACTCCTACAAGTACTTCTTCGCTGTGTCCCAGCCGTCCCGCAACGAGCACGACGGGGCCATCTTCGCCGGCACCATGGGGCTGATCCGCCGGGTGGCGCTCGATGAGCTCGGCGGCTGGGACGAGTGGTGCATCACCGAAGACGCCGAGTTGTCACTGCGGCTGCTGCGGGCCGGCTGGCACGGCCAGCACGTCGACGAGACGTTCGGCCACGGCATCATGCCGCTGACGTTCGAGGCGCTCAAGGGCCAGCGCTACCGGTGGTGCTTCGGCGGCATCCAGATCCTGCGCATGCACTGGCGCTCGATGATCCCCGGCCGCCCGAACCGGGCGAACCACCTGACCGGCGCCCAGCGCTGGGCCTACCTGTCCGGCGCGCTGCAGTGGTACGGGGACCTGCTCAGCCTGGTGTTCCTGATCTTCTTGCTGGCCGGGGCGGCCAACCTGGCCACGGGCGGCGGCCAGCTCTTCCGCAAGCTGACCATCTTCCTGGTCGCGGCCGTCCCGGTGATGTTCCTGCTGGGCCTGGTCCGGGCGGTGGCCCTGCTGCGCCGCGGTACCGGCGCTACCTGGCGGGACGCTATCGGCGCGTTCTTCATCTGGCAGTCCACCTCGCTGGTGGTGGCCCGCGCGTCGGTGCTCGCGTTGTTCGCCAAGAAGGCCGCGTTCCTGCGCACCCCCAAGACCAGCGAGCGCACCAGGTGGTGGGAGGCGCTGCGGGGCAACTGGGCCGAGTCCATCCTCGCCGTGTTCGGCTTCGCGGGCATCGCGGGCGCCCTGACCAAGTACGACCAGCTGAGCGGGCCGCTGCTGGCGGCCCTGCTGCTGTTCCCCACCCTCGGCATGGCCGCGGCCCCGGTGAACAGCTGGGCCGCCCGCCGGGCCGCGTTGCCCGCCTCGCTGCGTGAACGGCGACGCACCGAGTACCGCCGGGACCGCCGTTCGTTCGCGGCCGGCGTGGCCACCGGGGGAGCGGTGGCCGTCGTCGGCGTCGCCATCGCCGCCGTCGCCCTGCTGTTCACCGGCCACCAGCAGGTCCAGACCCCGAACCTGGTCGGCCCCGCCCAGGGCAGCTCGGCCCCGGCCAGCGCGTCTAGCTCGCCCTCGAGCAGCCCGTCGACCTCTCCGTCCGCGACGACCTCGCCCAGCTCATCCCCGTCGACGTCGCCATCCCCGTCGTTGTCGCCGAGCCCGAGCCCGAGCGCCAGCGTGTCGAGCTCTGCGACCGCCTCGCCCACCCCCTCGGCATCGACGTCGAGCCCTTAACCCGGTCCTGTACGTCATGGGGACCCTAGAGGCCCAGATGGATGCGAAGCGCTTGGTCGAGTTCGGTGATGAGCGCCGCCGGCAATTGACCGACACGTGGTCCGATCCGCTCGACAGCTACCGAGCGTATCTGCTCGGCCTGGGCTTTGGAGTCTCGGGGCAGTCCGGTCTGGCCGGCTGGCAGCAGCACCTGGAATGCGTAAACGCGCGCGATGTTCGAGGTCACCGGGACGACGGTGATCACGCCCCGTCCGAGCCGGGTGGCCGTGGCGTTGGCCGCGTCATTGCTGACCACGACCGCGGGCCGGGTCTTGCTGGTTTCTGACCCGTGGGCCGGATCAGGGTTGACCGTGACGATCTCGCCGCGGCGCATGTCAGCTTCCCAGGCCGTCCGCGGCGACCGTTTCCCAGGCCATGGCCTCATCTGAGGAGGCCCAGGAATCCCATGCCTCCTCATACGCGTCTGCGAGCTGGGCGGCTCGCAGCAGCCCGACGGCCTTGTGCAGGACCGCGGACCGGGACGGCGCGCCCTGGGCCCGCGCATAAGAGTCGAGGAACTCGACATCATCCTCCGGCAGGCTAACACTAACCTTCATACCAACGATACTACCTTACGTACTACCAGGTAGGACGGCCGGGATGGGCTCGTCGGGCGTGCCCCACGACATGGAGGACGTCGAGGACGGGACGCGTGATTTCGCCGCCGGGTTCAGGTCGCGGTTGATCACCTTGGCGATCGCCTCGATGGTGTCGATCCCGTAGGTCATGGTCGGGTTGTCCTGGGTCAGCACCACGATGCTGTAACCGCCGCCGCGGCCGGTGAAGGCGCCGATGCTGTTGATGCGCCAGCCGTGCGGGTACAGCGGGAGCCAGCCGTTCTTAACGTGGACGGTCAGGCTGGTCGGCGCGCCCACCGGGACACCCCAGCGCTGCGCGGGGATGACCCGCGTCATCAGGTCGAGCACGTAATCGCGTGAGCTGGTATCGAGCACCGCATTCCGGTTGAGCAGCAACCGCAGCAGGAGCACCTCGTTGTAGGCGGTGATCTTGGTCAAACCCCAGTAGGGGCCCGGGCCCAGGTGGGTCTGCGTCATGTGCGCGAGGTCCAGGAAGTGCTGCAGGTCGTGCGGTCCCACGTCGACCCACAGGTCAGAAGCGGCATCATTGTCCGACTCGGTGATCATCTCCGCAGCCAGGGCGGCCTCGGTCGGGGTGAGGCGGCGGTGCTGCTCCTGGGCCTTGCGGAGCAGCGCGCTGAGGATGGTCACCTTCACCACGCTGGCCGAATCGAAGTGCGCCGAGCTGTTGAGCCAGCACTGCAGTCCCCGCCCGGGATCATCGACGCCCACCGCGACCGCGGAAACCCGGCCGCGCAGGGCCCGGTCGATATTGCGGTCCAGCGTGGCCGCGAGCGCGGAATGAGATGGCGACCGGCAGCTGACCGAAGGAGCGGCGGCACTGGCCGGCGAGGCCGGGAGGAGGACCGGAACCCAGCCGAGCAGGACCGTCGCGACCGCCGTGGCCAATCCGCGCCTGAGTTTCATTGGGCCGTGAGTTCTGCGGCCAGGGCCTCGGGCAGGCCGGGATAGCGGAACTGGTAACCCGCGGCGAGCAGGCGCTTGGGCATCACCCGGGTACTGCTCAGCAGCTCTACCGAGGCCTCGCCCAAGCCGAGGCGCAACATCGGGCCGGGAATCCGCAGCCAGGGCAGATCTCGGCGTCCGACCGCGGCGTCGAGAGCGCCGGTGAAGGCGGCATTGGTGACCGGCTCCGGAGCGGTGAGGTTGACCGGGCCGGTGATGTCCTCGCGGTCCAGCAGGAACCGGATCGCGGCGATCTCGTCGGACAGCGAGATCCAGCTCATCGCCTGCGTGCCCGCCGCGAACCGGGGGCACAAGCCCAGCCGGGCCAGGGGAAGCAACCGGGCCAGCAGCCCGCCGGCCGGGGTCAGGACCAGGCCGCTGCGCGGATGAACGACCCGGATGCCAGCCTCGGCGGCCGGGTCCGCGGCCGCTTCCCAGTCCCGGACTAGCCGGGCGAGGAAGCTCGTCCCGGCCGGGTCGGTCTCATCCACCTCACGGCCGCCGGTCTCGCCGTACCAGCCGATGGCCGAGGCTGCCACCAGCGTGGCGGGCGGCGAGCCGAGCCGAGCCAGGGCGCCGGCCAGCGCGCGGGTGCCGAGCACCCGGCTGGCCCGGATCTCCGCCTTGTAGCTGCTCGTCCAGCGGCGGCTGGCCACCCCGGCGCCGGCCAGGTGGACGCAGGCGCCGATACCCTCCAGCGCGCCGTGATCGGAGGCAAGTCCCGCGTCGGCTGCCCGCGGATCCCAGCGCACCTCGTCGTCGGACCTCGGTGCCCGCCGGACAAGCCTGATCACCTGATGGCCGTCCGACCGGAGGCTGGCCACCAGCGCGGTCCCGATCAGACCGGACGAGCCGGTTACGGCGACCTTCATCCAGGCTGGTTACAGCCCAAGTTCGGTTTCGAAGGCCCCTTCTTCCAGCCGGTTCTTGACCGTGGTCAGGAACCGGGCCGCGTCGGCGCCGTCGACCAGCCGGTGGTCGTAGGTCAGCGCGAGGTAGACCATCGAACGCACCGCCATCACCTCGCCGAGCGCGGGGTCCTCCACCACGACCGGGCGGCGCACCACGATGCCCGTGCCGAGGATGGCGACCTGCGGCTGATTGATGATGGGCGTGTCGAACAGGGCGCCGCGGCTGCCCGTGTTGGTCAGGGTGAACGTGCCGCCGGCCAGCTCGTCCGGGCCGACCTGCCCCGACCGGGTGCGCTGGGCCAGGTCACCGATCTTGCGGGCCAGCCCGCCGATGTTCAGGTCACCCGCGTTGTGGATCACGGGCACCATGAGGCCGCGCTCGGTATCGACCGCCACCCCGAGATGCTCGGTGTCGTGGTAGGTGACCTGGTCCCCGTTGATCACCGCGTTGAGCTTCGGGTGCACCTTCAGGGCCTCGACGGCGGCCAGCGCGAAGAACGGGAGGAAGGTCAGCTTGACGCCTTCCCGGGCCTCGAAGTCCGCCTTGGCCCGGTCGCGCAGCCGGGCGATGGCCGTCACGTCGGCCTCGACCACGGTGGTGAGCTGCGCCGACGTCCGCAGCGACTCGACCATCCGCTGCGCGATCATCTGACGGGGCCGGGACATCCGCTGCGTGGTACCGCGCAGCGAGGATGGCACCACCGCCGGGCGCCTGGCCGCCGGGGCGGCGGGCTGGCCGGCTGGGGCGGGCCCGTCGGCAGGCCGCTGGGCCTGCTGGGGTACCGCGGCCGCCTGCCCGTCCTGGGGTGCCTGCGCATCCTGGGGTGCTTGGGGTGCCTGGGACGCTTGGGCGGCTTGGGACGCTTGAGGGGCCTGCGAACCGCGCTGCGTCCGGGCGGCCTCCATGACATCGTGCTTGCGGATCCGCCCGCCGACGCCGGTTCCGGTGACGGTTTCCAGGTTCACCGCGTGCTCGGCGGCGAGCTTGCGGACCAGTGGAGTGACATAGGGCGCCTCGCCGGCCCCTGGCAGCGGTGTCGGTGCCGGGTACTCCTCGCCGGCGGACTGGGCCGGGGCGGCCGCTTCAGCCTGCGCGGCCGGCGGGGCTTCGGCCGCGGCGGGCGGGGACGCTGGCATCGACGGCAGCGTCGCGTACGGCGCGGACGGGGCCTGGCTGGGTGGTGTCGCGTAGGGCTGCGCCTGAGCCGCCGGGGTCGGCGCGGCGGGCTGGCCGTAGGACGGGGGCTGGCCGTAGGCGGGCGGCGGAGCGTAGGCGGGAGGCGGAGCGTAGCTGGGCGTGTTCCACCCGTCGGAGCTGGCCGTGGCCGGTTCCGGCTCGGCGGCCGGCGCGGACTCGGCGGCGTCCTGCGGCGGCGCGCTGGCCGTCTGCGGCGCCGAGGTGTCCTGCGCGGCGGGCGGGCTGGTCTGCGCTGGTGCGGAGTCGCTCGTCTCGCTGTCCTCGATGACGGCCAGCTGGGCGCCTACCGCGACCGTCTCGTCTTCGTCGACCGCGATGGAGCGCAGGATCCCGGACGCGGGGGAGGGGATCTCGGTGTCCACCTTGTCCGTCGACACCTCCAGCAGCGGCTCATCCACCTCTACGCGCTCGCCTTCCTTCTTCAGCCAGCGCGTGACGGTACCCTCGGTGACGCTCTCACCGAGCTGCGGCATGGATACCGAGACCGACATTTTGGGGACTCCTTGGGTGGGCAGCAAATTAGGCGTGGAAGTGCAGGGGTTTGCCGGCCAGCGCGAGGTGCGCTTCGCCGATAATCTCGGACTGGGTCGGGTGCGGGTGAATGAGCTGGGCGACATCGGAGGGCTCCGCGTCCCAGTTGTAGATCAGCTGGCCCTCGGCGATGAGCTCGCCGACCCTGCTGCCCACGAGGTGGATGCCGAGCACGCGTCCCGGCCCGGACCCGTCGGAACCGGCCTCGGCGATGACCTTCGCCGCGCCCTGGGTCTGCAGGATGACGCTCTTGCCGTTGGCGCCCAGCGGGTAGTTGACCTCGACGACCTCGATCCGGCGCTCCGCGACCTGAGCCGAGGTCAGGCCCACCGACGCGACCTCGGGTTCGCTGTAGGTGATCCGCGGCACGCCGTCGTAGTCGATCGGGTTGACGTCGAGCCCGCTGACCCGTTCGGCGACCATGATCCCCTCGGCGAAGCCGACGTGGGCCAGCTGCGGGGTGTTGATGAGGTCGCCGACCGCGGAAATCGAGGGAATGTTGGTGCGGCAGAGCGGATCCACCTTGACGTAACCCCGCTCGAGCGCCACGCCGACCTCGGTGTAGCCGAGGCCCTCGGACACCGGAGCACGGCCCACCGCCACGAGCAGCAGGTCCGCGTCGAGCGTCCGGCCGCCCTCCACGGTGACCGTGACGCCGGTATCGGTGTGCTTGACCGACTCGAAGCTAGTGTTGAGCTCGAAACGGATGCCGCGGCGCCGGAACGCCCGCTGCAGCACCTGCGCGCTGGTCTCGTCTTCCAGCGGCAGCAGCTGAGGCAGCAGCTCCACGATCGTCACTTCGGCGCCGAACGACCGCCATACGCTCGCGAACTCGACCCCGATCACGCCGCCGCCGAGGATGATCACCGAACCGGGCACCCGGTCCAGCTCCAGCGCGTCGTCGGAGGTGATCACGTGCGTGCCGTCGATCTCCAGCCCAGGCAGGCTGCGTGGTACCGATCCGGTGGCCAGGACCACATGCTCGGCTTCGTAGACGGTGTCGCCGACCCTGACCGAGTTCGGCGATTCGAGCCGGCCCGAGCCCTCGATGGTGTCGATCTTCCGAGCCGAGATGGTGGACTGCAAACCCCGCCACAGCCGGTCGACCACCGAGTTCTTGTACTTCTGCACGCCCGGTACGTCGATGCCCCCGAACGCGGTCTTGACGCCGAACTTCGCGCTCTCCTTGGCCTGGTCCGCGATCTCGGCCGCGTGCAGCAGAGCCTTGGTCGGGATGCAGCCGCGATGCAGGCAGGTCCCGCCGACCTTGTCTTTTTCGATCAGCGCCACGCGCTTACCGAGCTCGGCCGCGCGTAGCGCGCAGGCGTACCCGCCACTGCCGCCCCCGAGCACGACGATGTCGTAGCTGCCGATGCCCTCTGCCACCCCTCGAGCCTCCTTAATCGCCTTACTCAGTCCTCATCATTTCACTTGCTCGTTGCCGAGCCGTCCGGAATCAGGACAGCCTGCCGTCCGCCACGTCCAGCGCGACCTGCACCAGGGTCCTGACTGCCGCTCCGGTGCCGCCCTTGGGGGTGTACCCGTAAGCGCCGCCATCATTGAAGGCTGGCCCGGCGATGTCCAGATGAGCCCAGCGGACGCCGTCCGGCACGAACTCGCGCAGGAACAGCCCGGCGGTCAACATGCCGCCCGCGCGATCCGCGGCCACGTTGGCGATGTCCGCGACGCTCGAATCAAGTCCCTTGCGCAGGTCCTCGGGCAGCGGCATCGGCCACATCGCCTCGCCCGCCCGCTTGGCCGACTCGGCGACCTGCGCGGCCAGCGCCTCGTCGCTGGCCATCACCCCGGACATGCGGGTGCCCAGGGCCACCGTCGCCGCTCCGGTCAAGGTGGCCACGTCGATGAGCAGGGCGGGCGCGTCCGCGCCCGAGCGGGCCAGCGCGTCGGCCAGGACCAGCCGCCCCTCGGCGTCGGTGTTCAGTACCTCCACGGTCTTGCCGCCGTAGATGGTGATGACGTCGGAGGGCCGCTGGGCCCCGCCACCGGGCATGTTCTCGGCCAGCGGCAGGTAGCCGACCACGTTGACCACGGGGCCGAGCGCGGCGATGGCCTGGAACGCGCCCAGCACCGCCGCGGCGCCGCTCATGTCGGCCTTCATGGTCTCCATGGCCTTCGGCGGCTTCAGCGACAGGCCGCCGGAGTCGAACGTGATTCCCTTGCCCGCGAAGACCACGGTGCTGGTGGCCTCCGGGTGGGAGTACTCGAGCCGGACCAGCCGCGGCGGGTGCGCCGAGCCCATGCCCACCGCCAGGATGCCGCCGTATTCCTCCTTGGCCAGCTCGTTCTCGTCCAGGACCAGCACGCCCAGGCCGCTCGCGCTGGCCGTCTGCTGGGCGACCGCGGCCAGGTCCGCCGGCACCATGTCCGCGGGCGCCGTGTTGACCAGGTCGCGGACCAGCGTCATCGCCTCGGCCAGGATTCTGGCCCGGTCGGTGGCGAGGTCCCGGGCGGTGTGCACGATGACTTCGGAGTTACCGGGCGCGGCGCTGGTCGTCCGGTACCTGCGGAAGGAATAGGCGCCGAGCAGCGCGCCGAGCGCCACCGCCTCGGCCTCGTCCGGCTCGCCGGCCGGAAGGGCAACGGCGATCCGCCGGGACCGGCCCGACGTGAGGTCGCGGGTCGCGGCCCCGGCCGCGCGCCGCAGCCGTTCCAAGTAAGCGTGACGCTCGGCCGGGTCCTGGGCCGACGGGTCGGTGCCGGGGGCAGCACCCAGCCCTACGGCCACGATGACCGGGACCGCCAGGCGGCCGCCGGTGGGGATCTTGGTGAGCTCCTCCGGCTTGCCAGCCGCGCCGAGCGCGGTCAGGGCGGCCATGAGGTCGATGTCGTCGATATCCGGGGCCGGGACCGGGCCGTCCGCGCCCTGGAACACTCCGATAACAAGAGCGTCCGCATCGGTCGCCGTCGGCGTTGACTGGCTGGTAAGCAGAGTGACCGTCATCCTGCTGATCGTAGGGCATGTGCTAGGGTTCCGGCCCTCCCGGTGACCGTGACCCACTACCATCAGCAAGCAGCCGGCTGCGCGGCCGAGCGCAACGTAACTCGGGTTCGTCGGTAAGGTTGCACGTGCGCAGACCGTGATAAGCAGGAAAGAGGGGCGGAAAGGCGGGTTAGGCGTGGGCATGCCGCCTGCTACCGGGACAGCCGGTACCCGCATCGTCCCCGCGCGCCCGGCCCCGCCGATCTGGCGGTCGCGCCCCGGTCTGGTCATCACGGCGGCCGCCCTGCTCGGCCTTGGCCTGCGGGTCTTCCAGCTGACCCGGCCGGGTTACCTGCTCGGATTCACCCAGTACGACGACGGGGTGTACATCGGCAACGCGCTGCGCCTGGTCAACGGGGTGATCCCGTACCGGGACTTCGCGATGGTTCAGCCGCCCGGCTCCATGCTGCTGATGGTGCCGGCCGCGCTGGGCGGCAAGGTGTTCGGCAGCGCGTGGGCCCTGGCCGCGGCCCGGATTCTCACCGTGGGCGCGGACACCGCCAACGTGGTCCTGGTCGGCTTGCTCGTCCGGCACCGTGGCCCGCTGGCCGCAGGTGTGGCCAGCGGCGGCTACGCGATCTACCCGGCCGCGCTGAACGCCTCGCAATCCCTGTTCCTCGAGCCTTGGCTGAACCTGTTCTGCCTGCTGGGAGCTGTGCTCCTATTCGACGGTGACCACCTGGCGGGCCATCGGGGAGGACCCGGCGAGCACGGCTCCCGCCGCGCGTTCTGGGCCGGCGTGTGCTTCGGTTTCGGCGCCGCGGTCAAGATCTGGGCCGCCATCCCGGCTCTGCTGGCGTGGCTGTTGTGCCTGCTGCGACGCCTGCGGGCCAGGCGGAAATGGGGGAGTGGGCAGCCCCCCCGTGAGCGGGGGGTGGCGGGGGGTCATCGCCCCCGGCGAGCACTGCCCTTCGCGGGCGGGTTCGCCGTCGGGATCGCCGTCCCCTGCCTGCCCTTCCTGGCCCTGGCGCCGAACGGTTTCGGGCGGACCGTCTTCGTCTCCGAACTGGTCCAGGCGACGCATGGCCGGGTAGGGGCGAACCCCCGGCTGGCCGACATCACCGGGATCATCGGGCTGTCCAGCGTCGGCGTGAACCCGAAGATCTGGGCCGGGTCCACGGCGGCCGGAGTCTTGTTCCTGTTCGTGGTCGCGGCCTGGCTGCGGGCCTGGCGGGCCGGCTCCCGGGCCACCCCTCTGGACTGGTTCGCGCTGATCAGCACCTTCGTGGTAGTCGGGATGCTGTTCTCGCCGTCGGAGTGGTACGTGCACTACGCGGCCTTCGCCGGTCCCTTCCTGGTCAGCCTGATCGCCCTGGCCGCGGCCCGGTTCCTGACCGCTGGGCGGCCCCGCCCGGTCAAGCCCGGAAAGCGCGACAAGCCCGGGAAGCACCACAAACCCGACCAGCTCGTAAGGCCCGGAGAGCTCGCACAGCCCGAACTACCACGCAAAGCGCATGGCCGCGGCCGGGTGGCGGTCGGGGTGTTCGCGGCGCTCCTGGTCGCCGCCATGGGCGCGGCCGACGGCTACGCCGTGACCACGCTGTATCCGGCCCGGAACCTGTCCGCGGCGGGCGTGCTCATCCCGCCCGGGGCGTGCGTGCTGACCGACACGGCCGCGGCCACGGTCGTGATCGGCCGCTTCACCGCCCGCTCACCCGGCTGTCCCGCCATCGTTGACACCGTGGGCACCTTGATCGCCACCACGGACGGCAAGGACTTCGTGGCCGGTCCCGGGGTTCTGCGGGCCGACACGCAGGTCTGGCAGCAGGCGTTCGAGCATGCCCGGTACGTCTGGCTGATCGGCAACAACGGCTATACCGGCGCGCGGATCGCCTGGACTCCCGCGCTGCACGCCTACTTCGAAGCGCACTTCAGGCTCATCGGCCTGCCCAGTTCCTCCCTCGGCGCGGGCAACGTCCCGCGCGGCGGGCTGTACCTCCGACGGTGACCGTGCCCACGCCGTAGCGCGCAGTTATGAAATCTCCCTTACGCCGCATGTGTTCCGGCGGGCGCGCGGCGAATTCGGCCGTAGCCTAACCAGTCAGTGACGGGCGCCCCGAACTGAGTGGATGGTTGATGACGGTAACCGAATACGCGCGGCAGCGCCCGGCTCTCGGGCCACCCGAGACGCGCGGGGACCGGGTAGTGCTGGCGAACACGGCCCTGGTCAGCTGGGCAGCGCGGATGCCGTGGTGCTGGCCGGCGCTGCTGACCGTGGTTCTCGGCTTCTACCAGGTCGGCCGCCCCGAGCTGTGGCGGGACGAACTGGCCAGCTGGTCGTTCGGGACCCGGCCGCTGTCGAGCCTGATCGCGACCGCGCGCCACACCGGCGGTACCCAGCTCGCCTACTACCTGCTCCTGCACGTCTGGATCATGGCCTTCGGCGACTCCGTCGACGCCATGCGCAGCCTGTCGGTGCTCGCTATGGCGGCCGCCGCGGCGTGCGTGACGCTGGTCGGCCGCAGGCTCGCGGGCCCCCGGGCCGGTCTGCTCTCCGGGCTGGTGTTCGCGCTGGTGCCGAGCGTGTCCCGGTTCGCCCAGGAGGTCCGGTTCTACTCCCTCGAGGTGCTGGTGGCCATGGTCGCCACCCTGCTGCTGCTGCGCGCCCTGGACCAGCCGTCGGCGCGGCGCTGGCTGGCCTATGCCGGCTGCCTGGCGCTGCTCGGTTATGTCGACGTGGTGGCCCTGTCGGTGGTGGCGGGCCACGCCACGGGGGTGGCGCTGCGCTGGCACCAGGACCGGGACAACCGCCAGCTCTGGTTCGGGGTCAGCGCGGCGGCGGGGCTCTTGGTTTGCCTGCCGTTGGCCGTGCTCGGCTCGGCCCAGGCGGCCGACCAGGTGAAATGGATTCCGCGACCCGGGATCGACCTGGCCGACTTCTCCTTCTTCGGCCGGAATCTGTTCTACTCGACCTCGGTCGCGGCCGCCCTCATCGTGCTGGCCGTCCTGGCCTGGGCCATCTCCTGGCAGAAAGCCGCGTTCATGACCGCGATCGCCGTGGTCCCGGTGGCCGCGGTGTGGCTAGCCTCGCAGGGCCCGTACTCCTACTTCTTTCCCCGCTACCTGCTGCTGACCGTGGGCGCCTGGGCCGTCCTGGCCGGGATCGCGCTGAGCAACCTCGACCTGAGGTTCGCCACGGTCGGGCTGGCCCTGATCGCCGTGCTCGGCGCGGGCGACCAGCAGGTGATCCGCGCGCCCGGGGCGCACAGCTGGTCGTCCTATCCCGTCGGCGACGGCGGCTCGTATCTGGGTTACGCGCAGGCGGCGCAGGTCGTCGCGCGGTCGGCGCGGGCCGGCGACGGCATCGTCTACCAGAGCCAGGCAGGAGAAGTCCGCTGGCTGATGATCGGCTACGGCCTTGAGTACTACCTGGCCCAGGACCTGCGGCCGGGCACCCCGCTGCCGCGCCAGCTGTTCATCGCCGAGACCAGCGTGCAGGCCGATCGCCTGTACCCCGTCCCGTGCCAGGAACCGGCCGGCTGCCGCGTGGGCGCGGAGCCTCGGATCTGGATCGTGGGCAGCGGCTACGACCGAAGCCCGTACGCAGCGGTGACCCGAGCCCAGGCGGCCCTGCTGCGGCCGCACTACCGGGTGGTCCGGGTCGCTCACGTGCCGAGCCTGACCGTGTTCCTGCTGGTGCGGACGTAAACGCGGGCCGGTCATCACTTGCTCTCCGCTTCCTCGGCGTACACCCGGGCGGCATAGGCCTCCAGCGACTGCTCGCACCCTTCCAGCGCCTTCTCCACCGCCTGCCGGCCATCCGCGTCGAAGGCATCCCGCTCCCGGATCTTGGCGAACCAGTTCCGCAGCTTGACCAGGTCGACCTCGTTCTCCTCAAGCTCGGCGTAGGTAAAGTGGTTTTCCGCGTACTCCTTCTTCACCTGCTGCAGGAAGTCCTCGCAGCGGTCGACGATCTCCTCGTACTCGTCGTTCCTGGCCGCCTGGAAGGCGTTGCGCACGTCGGCTTCCCCGGCCAGCACATCGCAGGACAGCAGGATGGCGGTGCCGGACATGTCGAGGATCTCCCGGCGGAGCTTGCGCAGGGCGCGTTCGGTGGCGGCGCTGGCGGGCAGCGCGGCGGCCGAGTTCTGCAGGTAGATGGCACCCAGGCTCTTGATGCGCCGCCACACCGTGGAGCGCAGCCGGGTTGGCTCGGGCGGGACGCGGTAGATCAGCACCAGCCAACCGGTGCTCTCCGACTTCTCGGCGCTCTTGTCGGTCACCCGACCATTGTGTCGTGGTCGGGCGGCAGGGTCCTACTCACGCGTCACCAGGTCGTGGTCGAAGGCAAACACCACCGCCGCGGCCCGGTCCCGCAGCTGCAGTTTGGTGAAGACGTGGTTGATGTGCGTCTTGACCGTTCCCTCGCTGACGAACAGCTCGGCCGCGATCTCGCCGTTGGTCTTGCCGCGGCCGACCAGGGCGAGCACCTCACGCTCGCGGCCGGTCAGGACGTCGAGGTCGGCCTGGTCGGCCGCGTTCGCGCCCGGCGCCGCGGACCGGTAGATGGCCAGCACCCGCGCGGTGACCGCCGGGTCGAGCCAGGCGCCGCCTTCGGCCACCGCGCGGACCGCTCGCTGCAGATCCTCGGCGGGTACCCCCTTGAGCACGAACCCGGCCGCGCCGGCCCGCAGCATGCCCGCCAGCACCTCCTCGTCGTCAAAGGTGGTCAGGGCCAGCACCGGCGGGCTGCCGTCCTGGCGGCGCAGTTCGCGGGTGGCCTGTACGCCGTCGACAAAAGGCATCCGCACGTCCATCAGGACCACGTCCGGGGCTAGGGCCGCCGCCGCGGCGGACACCCCCCGCCCGTCGGCGCACTCACCCACCACGTCGAAGCCGAACGACTCGCGCAAGATGCCCCGCAGTCCGGTTCGCACCAGCTCCTGGTCATCGACCAGCAGGACCCGGATCACGGCCCCGCCGTTCATGCCTGGGCCCGCAGCGAGGCGTCGAGTGGAAGCGTGGCCCGCACCAGCCAGCCCTGGCCGGCCGGGCCCGCCTCGCAGATCCCGCCGAGCGATTCGGCGCGCTCGCGCATGCTGACCACGCCCAGCCCGGCGCCCGGCTTGGCCACGCTGCCCGGCTCGGCCCGGCTGTCTGCGGTCAGCGTCACCCGTTCGGGGCCGACGGTCAGCCGGACCGCGGTCGGCGCGCCGGGCGCGTGCTTGACCGCGTTGGTCAGCGCCTCCTGTGCGATGCGGTACACGGCCAGGCCCGTGGTGGCGGGCAGGCCGCCGGCATCGCCTTCCACGGTGAGGGTGATGTCCGCGCCCGCCGACCGGAACTGCTCCACCAGCGCGGGAAGCGCTTCGACGCCCGGCAGCGGCGCGGTGGCCGCCTCGTTCAGGCCGGGGCTTTCTTCCCTGCGGAGCATCCCGACGGTCATCCGGACCTCGGCCAGGCACTCGCGGCCCAGCCGCTCCGCCTCGGCCAGAGCCCGCGCGGCGTCGGCGGGGTCGTGCTCTACGGCCAGCCGAGCGCTCTGGACGTGCAGCAAGGACACCACCAGGGTGTGCCCGATGACGTCGTGCAGCTCGCGGGCGATGCGGTTGCGCTCGGTGGTCCTGGCCTGCTCGGCCA
>Ga0302314_10003849_pt1 | contig 27639 bp, 31 predicted proteins | sample III_Palsa_N2_3_FD_200533 | JGI IMG/M metagenome (GOLD analysis project Ga0302314, IMG submission 200533) | Peat permafrost microbial communities from Stordalen Mire near Abisko, Sweden - III_Palsa_N2_3 | ecosystem: Environmental > Terrestrial > Soil > Palsa > Peat permafrost | place: Sweden...
AACTGATCTATTACCCCACGGTGACGCGCGAACCGTTCCACCATCGCGGCCGCATCACCGACTTGATTGTCGACGGACTGATGAATGAGGCGATCGGCTTGCCGCCGCTGAATCCGCAAACGGACCGGGTGATGCTGTGCGGCAGCCCGGCGATGCTGGAAGACCTGAGCGCCCTGCTCGACGGTCGTGGCTTTCACGCCTCACCACGCACCCGCGAACCGGGTGACTACGTGATCGAGCGGGCGTTCGTCGAGAAATAGACCCGGCGCACTGCTTACACTTCGGCGACGGTGACTTGCCAGGACATCGATGATGGATATCGCGCTGTATGTACTCGCCGGGCTACTGATCGTTGGCGGCATGGCCGGTGCCGTCGTGCCGGCGCTGCCCGGCATCCCGATGATTTTCGGCGGGATCTGGCTGACGGCGGCGGTGGATCACTACCGGCATCTGGGCATGTGGTGGCTGCTGCTCATCGGGGCGCTGGGCGCAGTCGGGGTGATCGTCGAGTTCGTCGCCAGTGCACTCGGCGCCCGACGCGTCGGCGCCAGCCGGCTGGCCTTGTGGGGGGCGATCCTAGGCACCTTGATCGGCATGTTCTTCAGCGTGCCGGGGTTGCTGCTCGGGCCGTTTATCGGTGCGCTGCTCGGTGAGCTGGCGTCCGGCAACAGCATGCTGCGCTCGGCGCATGTCGGCGTCGGGACATGGCTCGGGCTGCTGTTCGGCACGCTGCTCAAGCTGGTGATTTCGTTCGTGATGGTTGGCCTGTTCGGACTGGCCCTGCTCCTGGGCTGAGCGCCACGACCTTCGGCACATGGTGCGCAACCACGCCGTCTCATAGGCTGGGGCACCTCATCGGGAGTTCTGTCCATGTCAAACCGTCTCGTCATCGCCATGGCGACCGCGCTGCTGACCGCTGCCGGCTCGGCCAGCGCCCAGACCGCCGTCGCCCCTGCCGCTGCACCGCCAGCATGGGTTGCGCGCAGCAATGCCGACGCCCAGGTCGTACTCGACACGATCGCCCGCTTCAATCCGGAATTCGCATCGCAAATCGGTATTCCCGGCTACGACGACAAAGTCATCGACCTCAAACCAAACATCGATGCACGTTCGCGCGCGGCGCTAGTGGAGGCAAAGGGGAAGCTGGAGAAAATGCTGGCGACCGAGCACGACGCCAACGTGCAGCAGGACCTGCACATCATGATCAATGCGGTCGACCAGCAGGTCGAGGGCATCGATCTCAATGCGAAATACCTGCTGCCTGTGCAGGATATCGGCCAGGTGATCTTCGGCGGCGAGTTCAACCTGCTCAAGGAAGGTGTCGATGCCAAGCGACACCCGGCCGCACTCGCCCGCCTGCAGTGCTACATCGGCAAGGCGCCCGGCTGCACACCGATCACCCAGCTGGCCGAAGCGCAGACCACGGAACGATTGGGCAACAAGGCGCTGCTCGGACCCTACAAGGGTCAGATCGATCAGCAACTGGACAATACCTCTCACTATGTCGACGGACTGCGCGAACTGTTCGCGAAGAACAAGCTGGACAGCGCCGAAGGCAAGGCCGCGCTGGATACGCTGGCGCAACAGTTGAAGGACTACGACGGCTGGATACGCAGCACGGTGGTACCGCATGAGCGTACCGATTTCCGCATGCCCGAGCCGCTGTATGCGTACACACTCAAGCAGGTCGGCATCGACATCCCGCCGCAGGAACTGATGAAGCAGGCGGAGCTGGAATTCGTCGAGATGCGTGGCGCGATGCAGATGATGGCACCGGTCGTGGCAAAGGCCGAAGGTATCAATGCCACTGGCTACCAGGCGGTGTTCCAGGCACTGAAGAAACAGCAGCTGCCGAAAGATCAGGTGATGCCGTGGTATCACGATGTGCTCAGCAAGATCGAAGCAACCATCCGCCGCGAACACATCGTCACCCTGCCCCAGCGCCCCATGCAGATGCGTCTGGCCTCGGATGCGGAGAATGCGCAGATCCCGGCGCCGCACATGGACCCGCCGCCGTTCCTCAACAACCATGGTGAGCAAGGCACGTTTGTGTTGAGTACCGGTCACCCGGCGAACAAGGGTGACAACAGCCAGAGCTACGACGACTTCACGTTCAAGGCGGCGGCCTGGACGCTCACGTCGCACGAAGGCCGCCCTGGCCACGAGCTGCAGTTTTCCGCGATGGTCGAGCACGGTGTGTCGCTGGCGCGCAGTCTGTTCGCCTTCAACAGCGTGAACGTCGAAGGCTGGGCGCTGTATTCGGAATCGGAGATGCTGCCCTATGAGCCACCGGCGGGACAGTTCGCCGCATTGCAGGCCCGCATGATGCGTGCGGCGCGCGCGTTTCTCGATCCGATGCTCAACCTCGGCCTGATCACCAAGGAGCGCGCGAAGGATGTACTGGTCCACGATGTCGGGCTGTCCGAGCCGATGGCCCGCGAGGAAATCGATCGCTACACATTCAACAGTCCGGGTCAGGCGGCGTCGTATTTCTACGGCTACATGCGGATCCAGCAACTGCGCCTCGAAACCGAACTCGCGCTCGGGCCGAAGTTTGACCGCATGGCATTCAACGACTTCCTGATCGGCCAGGGTCTGCTGCCACCGGCACAGCTTGCCGAAGCAGTGCGTACGCAGTTCATCCCGGACCAGCAGAAACGCTGAGCCACGCGTCGGCGGCGGGCTTGCACCTGCCGCCGACGTTGTATCGCAAAATCAGCTGCGCGGACGTCCCGAACGGGATTTACCGCTACACGCCGACGCACTTCTTGTCAGCCAGCCCGCAAGCTGCAGCGTGTCACGACACACTGCCACGGGCACGATGATGTGGTGCCGGCTGGGCGCCGCACCCGGCTTGGCGATCAGTCGCGCCGCGCCAGTCAACTGCAACAGTGATAGCTGATCGATCGGCGCCAGTTTCAAGGCCAGCCCGCTGGACGAGAGCCATGCGCAGGGCTTTTCATCGAGATAAGCCACCAGCCCACCAAACATCGCCTTGACGCGAAGGTCGTGCGGCTTGCCAAGATAAGCGGCGGCGTCTTCAAGATCGCGGCGCATGGCATGGAGCGCGGCTAGCACGTTTACACCGCCGCGGCGGGAATCACGTACAGCAGCACCGCCAGGAAATGCAGCACGCTGCCAGTCAACACAAATGCATGCCATAGCGCATGGTGATAAGGCAGCCGGCGCCATAGATAAAACGGCACGCCCAACGTGTAGGCCGCGCCGCCGCCGATCAGCAGCAGCATGCCGCCCATTTGCAGATGCACGCTCAACGGCTTGAACGCGATCATGCCGATCCAGCCCATGCCCACATACAGCAGCACGGCAAACTTTCGATAACGCTTGAGTACACCCAGTTCCAGCGCGCTGCCGATCAGCGCGAGCGTCCACACCGCCGCAAACAGACTCCAGCCCCAGCTGCCGGGCAAGGCGAGCAGCGTGAACGGCGTATAGGTGCCCGCGATCAGCAGAAAGATCGCGATATGGTCGAGCGTGCGCAGCGCCGGTTTTGCGGCTGCGACAGAAATCGAGTGGTATAGCGTGGAGGCCGTGTAAAGCAGGACCAGCGTGGTGCCGTACACCGCACTGGCGACCACCACGCGGGCATCGCCATGCCGGGCGGAAAATGCCACCAGGGTCGTCAGACCAATGATGCTCAGCACGATGCCGATGCCATGGATGACACTGCTGGCGAGCTCGTCGCCAAAGCTGTAGCGCGCGCCGATGGCAACGTTGGGTGCGGCGGACATGACAACTCCTGACGGGCGCGGAGATGCGATGCACTCCTGCACGTACCTTAGCGGGCTCGACAGCGGTTGCCTACTGCACAGGGACGGCTGTTACCGCCGCCGGTTCGATTCAAACTCCGCACCAGCGCTCACCCCTCTGCCGGAGCGATGGTTACAGGCCTGGGTCGAATGGCGTTAATCTGCCTTAACTTGGCTTGCACGCTCAACCAACATGCATGGAGGGAACATTGTCCATGCGGATGTGCTGCATCCCCCTGTCATCCGCCTTTCCACCCCGCGATTCTCGTGGGGATTTTTTTGCCCGTCGGGGCACCGTGCCGCGCTGGAAGGCTCATTGCCAGGTCCTTCCGCAGCTATTTGGATCGTGCGAAATGGCAAAGGCTGTTCTCTGAAGAGCGACCCTCCCCAACCCTCCTGCACGCGGAACTAGCACAGCAGCGGCTTCGTTCGGCGGATCGCCTTGGTCTGATCACTTCCCTTTGCTGGCAACCTGGATTCGGGTGGGACTAGCCACTTGGTATGGACGTCCAGCCGTCCACTTGCGCACCGGTGTTCGACAGGCATACGCTGCAGTTGCGGCCGCACGATTCCCCCTGCATGCAGTGCAGCGTGACAGCCGTGACAACCCAACTACCGTCAGGAGGTCGCTTATGTCGCCCGCAAGCCTGGCTATTGCTCATCGCGCACACCCCGACAGTGCGCGCATCGCTGCCCTCAGTGCCGCGATTGCGCTCAATCTTGCCGTCATCCTGATCGCCTCGCGACCGATCGCTCCGGCCCAGCTCTCCGTCGCCCGTCAGCTGACGCCGGTACAGCAGATCCACTTCCTTACCCCGCCCGCCCTGCTACCTGCGCCGCCGCCCATCGTGCTCAAGCCGTTGGCTCATCCACCCGTGCCGGCGCAAAGCCATCCACGCGCCACCCCGACCATCCCGCCCGTCGTCGTACCCACGACAGACGGCAGCCTCGCCACGCCAGTGACCAGCTCGCCGACACTCACGCCGACTGGCGAGACGCACGGCGACACAGTGACCGCCGCACCAGTGGAGGCCAGCCTGGCCTACCGTCTGGCGCCGCTGCAATTTCCTGCGCAGGCTCTGCGCGACCGCATGCACGGCACCGTATTGCTGCGCGTGCTGGTAGACGAGACCGGCAAGCCACTGGACGTTGAGGTGGAACACGGCAGCGGTTACGGACTGCTCGATCGCAGCGCACGCGAGCAGGTGCTGGCCAACTGGCGCTTCCAGCCCGCCATGGTAGGAGGGCAACCCGTGCGCGCCTTGGCGCGGGTACCGGTGAGTTTCGATCTGCGCGAACAATAGTGAAGAGGCAAGCCCGGCCAGCCGTACCAGCAGCCGCCGGGCTTGCCGAATGGGGACGACCGTTACCAAGCCCGACGCACCGACCCGTTCCGGCTCGCCCAGCTGAATGGCAAGCCAAGCGGAAACTGAACCTTGGCTTACGCGTCTTTAACAGGACGCATGCTCCACTGATCACCAATCACCCTGTCGAGTTTCATTGCATGAGCAAGTACATGCGCACCTTGAAAACGCTTCGTGAGATCGCGCTGGAGCACGGCACCGCCGAACGGCCGGATCTTGCCTCGATGGCACGTGAGCTGGGCCGCGTCGTGCATCACGATGCACAGGCATTGGCCCAACGCCTGGCGCCGTTGCGCACGCGTCAACGCGGCTTCGAACGCTGGCTGCTGGCCGAGCGCAGCAAGCCGGCAATCAGTGTGCTGGTGATGGCGTGGCCACCCAATCACCTCACCCCGGTCCATGATCACGCGGGCCTGTGGGGACTCGAAGTGACCCTGCTGGGTGCGCTCGAGGTGCAATCCTATGCGCGCGATCCAGACTCGGGTGATTTGCGCATGAAGGGCCGCGACTGGCTCGGCCCCGGCGACGGTACCTGGTTCGAGGGCGATGAGAGCCACGCACACCGTTGCCGTAATCTGTCGAACCACGACACGGCGCTTACGCTTCACGTCTACGGCGGAGATCTGGCACAGTACTTCGCCTATGAACAGGTCCAGCCGAACGGTCTATGGACAGCGCATCCACAGCGCAGCGCCATCGCCGGTCATCTGCAAACCTGATCGGCACGACGCAGCACTCCAACAAGGAATTTCATGTTTCGACGGGTCGCCATCATCGGCGGCGGCGCTGCGGCGGCCACTCTGATCGGCGAGCTGCTGGAGCGCCGACCACCGCATCCGCTGCATCTGGACTGGTATACCGGCGGCGACAAGCTGGCCCGGGGCGTCGCCTATGGAACGGGCTCCGAGCGCCACCTGCTGAACGTGCGCGCCGCTTCGATGAGCATGTTCGCCGGCAAACCGCGCGGCTTTCTGGATTTCGTGCAGCGCGACGATGCGGCGATTGCCGGTACCGATTTCCTGCCGCGCCGCCGTTATGGCGACTATCTCGAAGCCGAAGTGGCACACGCGCTCGAACAAGGCAGGGCGCATGGCCATGACGTACATGTCATCCCGTTCGCCGTCGATGCACTGGTGCCCGAACGCGATAGCGTCACGGTGATCCACGGCGAGGAAAGCCACCAGGTGGATGCGGCCGTGCTGGCGCTTGGCACGATGCCGCCGCGACCGTTGAACGGCGTGACTGAAGCCGCGCTGGCGAGCGGTCGCTATGTGGTTGACCCATGGAAACTGCTGGCCGACACCGGTATCGATCCGCCGCCGCGCACGGTCGTGGTGATCGGGCTGGGTTTGACTGCCGTCGATGTGCTGCTGGAGCTTTCTGCCCGCTGGCCGCAGACGCAGTTCATCGCGATCTCCCGCCATGGCCTGCTGCCCGAAGCCCATCTGCACGCCGCGGCTGCTCCAACCGGCGATAGTGCCGAGCTGATCGAATCGATGCGCGACGCGCCGGAAATTCGTCACTGGCTGCATCTGTTGCGCGAGGCGATTGCGCAGGATCCGACCACCGACTGGCGCACGATCATCGACAGTCTGCGGCCACATACACCCGGCCTTTGGCGCGAGCTGCCGCAAGAACAGCGCGCGCGCTTCCTGCGTCACGCGCGCTGGGCGTGGGAGCGTTCACGGCACCGCATGCCGCCGCAGGTGCGAGAGATGATCGCAACGCTGGAACAGAGCGGACGACTGCGCCGTCGGCGCGGTCGCATGCAGTCGATCGATTGGGTGGGCGACACGCTGCAGCTGAAGATGGCGCCATCCGGCACCGGCGAGTCGCAAACACTGAGCGCTGACCTGGTCATCCAGACCACCGGACTGGACACCGATGTGCGCCGCACCAGCCATCGCCTGATGAGCCAGCTGCTGACCAATGCGCACGTCATGCCGGACCCGCTCGGCCTCGGCGTGCTGGCCAGTCCGGACGGCCATTTGCGGCATGCTGTCGGCCACCACGACAGCCGGCATCAAGAAGGCACGTATTGGCCGCACCTGTTTGCGCTGGGCAGCCTGCTACGCGGCACGCTATGGGAATCGACCGCGATGCCGGAGATCCGTCAGCAAGCCCGCCACCTGGCTGATCAGTTGTTGAATGACTGACGCGAGCCTGCGATGACGCTCAGCATGCTTACCGCAGGCATCGTGCTGCTGCATCTGCTGGGCATCCTGGCCGCGATGCATGCGGTGATGCACACACGCACTCCACAAGGTGCGATTGGCTGGGCGCTCGGCCTGCTGCTGTTGCCTTATGTCACCTTGCTGCCGTACCTGTATCTGGGCGACAGCCGCTTCCGTGGCTACCTCTCCAAGCATCAGGTGCGGCTGTTGTCATCGGTGCCCATTGCGGCCGATGAACATGCCGTCGATGCCGGATGCGCGCGCTTCTCGGCGATCAGTGCCATCCAGGGCCGACCGTTCCGATACGGCCATCGGCTGCGATTGCTGATCGATGGCGACGCCGCGTTCGAGGTCATGCTGGCGGCGATGGCGGAAGCCGAACAATGCCTGCTGGTGCAGTTTTTCATCTTCCACGACGACAATCTCGGCCGGCGCATGCAGCAAGTGTTGCTGCAACGTGCGGCGGCCGGAGTGTGCGTGTGCGTGTTGTTCGACGGCGTCGGAAGCCATGACTTGCCGAGACACTACGTGGAGACGCTGCGCGAGGGCGGTGTAGCCATCCATCCCTTCGCGACCCGCCGCTGGCGCAATCGCTTCCAGCTTAATTTTCGCAACCATCGCAAGCTGGTGGTGGTGGACGGGACACGGGCGTACGTCGGCGGCCTCAACGTGGGTGACGAATACCTGGGCCTGAAACCGCCCCTGGCGCCATGGCGCGACACGCATCTGGAACTGCAGGGCCCCGTGGTAACCGACCTGCAGCAACTGTTTGCCGAAGACTGGCAATGGATTACCGGCACGCCGCCTCCGCTGCTGCCGTCGCCGCCCTGTGATGGGCAAGCCAGCGCACTGGCCGTGGCCAGCGGACCGGCCGATCCGCAGGAAAGCTGTTCGCTGTTTTTTACCGCCGCGATCAACGCCGCGAGCGAGCGCGTGTGGCTGAGCACGCCCTACTTCGTGCCCGACTATGCCGTGCTGGCTGCGCTGCGGCTGGCCGTGCTGCGCGGGGTCGATGTGCGCGTACTGATCCCCGCGCGGGCGGATCACCGCACCGTCTTCCTCGCGTCCACCCTGCATGCTCATCAGGCACTGCGCGCGGGCATCCGCATATTTCGCTATCAGCCTGGCTTTCTGCATCAGAAGGCCCTGCTGATCGATCACGACAGTGCAGCGATCGGCAGCATGAATCTGGACAGCCGCTCGTTCCGGCTCAACTTCGAGGTGGCCGCGCTGGTCGTCGACCGCTCGTTCGCCACCGAAGTGGAAGCGATGCTGGAGGCCGATTTCGCCCGCTCCCGGGCCGTGGACGAACACGAATACGACGGTGCCCCGTATCTGCGACGGGTCGCGATGCACGTTGCGCGGCTGTTCGATCCACTGCTTTAGAGGATCAACGTGGCGTGTAGGTTGGGGTGAGAGCCGTTATTTTTCCGAACGGAAAAAGCGCCGACCCCAGCTGCTACTGCACAGTACCCATCCCACGTAGATACCCACCATCGCGCCGAGCAACTCGAATGCGACGCGCGTGCCGATGCCATCGGGATCGTGCACCTGCGCCAGTTCCACCCTGAGCAACTGCAGCGACTGCATCTGCGCGTAGTTGAAATAGAACAGATCCCATAGATCGCCGCTGGCGGTCAGCAGGGTCGTCAATAAAAACGCCCAGCTGATCTGTGGGCCGTAACTCCAGCCATTGCGTCGGCCGACCCAATGGAACACACCAAACAGCAGCATGCCGACAATCGCGGAAATGAGTCCGGCCTGCAGCCCGCCGATGAAGCCATAGCCCATCCACGATTGATCGTAATGCATCGTTGCCTGCTTCTATGTGCTGCGATGCCGACCATTATGCCCGGGTTGGGCATGCCTCATCGGACCGCAGCCGTGTCGCGTTTCGGCACCCCTGCGCAATCGTGCACGCCATACCAGCGCAAGCCGACGTCGCCCGGATGCAGGTCCACGCACAGCCTGGTATCGACTTGGGCATGCGCGTAGTAGGCGCGGCTTACAGCGACCCGATCGTCTACGGTTTTCGGCCCCCAGGGCGCCAGCACCAGATACGGCTGCGGGTGTTTCCCGCTGGAGATGTATTTGCGCAATACCTGGGTCTGAAACGTCTGCGGCGCCTGATGATCGAATACCACATCGGCAAACGCCACCAGACCACCGCCATACGGCACGGTGACGATGACCAGCATCAGCAACGGCAATACCCATGGCCGCGGCCCATTGCGCTGCCCCACCAGAGTGACCGCAAATAGCAGCGGCAACCCGGCGATGAAACCGAACTCGAGGGTCCGCGTGACATCCATGATGTTGATGTCGAGCATCGCGCGCATGCCCAGCACCAGCGCCGGCATCATCAGGATCAACGCCACGTTGGGTCGCACATCGTTGCGCAAGGTATCGAAACAGATCAGTCCCCGCGACAGCGCAACGAGGGCCACCGCGCACCACGGCAGCAATGCCATCACCAGGATCGCCGGATGGTAGGGCTGTGGATAGATGTAAGCCCAGAATACGGCCGCCAGAGTCGCCATGTTGGCCACCTTGGCCAGCTGACGCGCCTTCGCCAGCCGAGCGAGGCGATCCTGCGGGCTGCTGCCGTATGCAGGGTCGGCAATCAGCTTGGCCTCCGAGGCCTGGCGCTCCTGCAGGTCCAGATCCGGCAAGGCATCGATCCAGGCATCAAGTGCAGCGTCACGGCGAAAGCCGGAGTCAAGCCGCATGGGACGTCCGCTCCTGGGCACCAGGACCAGGATCGGCTTGCCCCTCGTCGGTTGCTGGCGACGACCGGCAATAGCGTCCCGGCGCAGCATGCGCGACTTGAACGGTCCCCGGGTCTCGATCGAATCAGCCCTCAGAATCAGACAGGACGTCGCGGTGGACATCGCGATATAGATGCCAAGCAGCACCATCGCCAGGCCAAGCCACAGCAGCACGGCCGATGCGGATTGCATGATCTGAAGACCGATCATCCATGCGCCGACGCCGCCGAGAATCACGGCAAACACATAGAGAAAAATCTGTGCCGCGCGCGAATAACGATAGTCGCGCGGATAACTCACGCTGGCAGTCGACGACTGTCCATAGCCAGCGCCACGATCAAACTGATCCATATCTCCCCCGTCCTGTTTAGCCTGTCCGGCATCCGTAACCCCGCAGATTTTGCAACAAGTCCGGGCGTCGTGACACGTGCCTCTAGTGTATGCGGCAGGCGCTAGAATCGAACACCCCGCCTGCAACCTTTGTCCCGCCATGAGCCATACGATCAACGAACGCACCGCGCTGATCCTGGTGGACGTGCAGCCGGATTTCATGCCGGGCGGCGCACTGGCCTGCCATCAAGGCGATGCGATCGTGCCGGGTATCGACCGGCTGCTGCGCGAGCGCCTGTTTCGCCATGTCGTGGCCACTCAGGACTGGCATCCGCGCGGGCATGTATCGTTTGCCAGTTCGCACGCCGGCGCGGCAGCGTTCGATCAGATCACTCTCTACGGCCACGCGCAGACGCTATGGCCGGACCATTGCGTGCAAGGCACACCCGGCGCCGCGCTGCATCCGGACATCGACTGGTCGGCGTTGGATGCCGTGATCCGCAAAGGCAGCGATCCGCGTGTGGACTCCTACAGCGGCTTTCGCGAAAACCACGATCCGGATGGCCAGCGTCATCCCACCGGCCTGGCCGGCTGGCTGCGCGAGCGCGGCGTGGACGATGTGGTTGTCTGCGGTCTGGCACGCGACGTGTGCGTGCTGTGGACAGCGCAGGACGCGCTCGAACTCGGATTTCGCACGCGGGTGGTGTGGGATCTCTGCCGTCCGGTCACGCCCGACACGGATGCAGCCACACGCGGCACGCTGCAGGCGCAAGGCATCGCGATCGTCGAGGCCAGCGAGCTACGCGAGGCCTGAAGCTGCCGACTCAGTTCGAGCGGACCTCCGACACCGACCACAGCTGCGGCAACCGGATCGAGAACAGCCCGGTGTTGCTGGTGCGCCGATCCAGCTTCAGCAGTTCCTTGTCCTTGCTGAGCAGCCATCCGGCCTGCGACGCGAGCGCGAGTTCCAGAAATTTCTGATCGTCGGGATCGGCGCAGCGTGGCAGGCAGGCATCGTCGGCGACGGTCGACATCTCGGGCGGCAGCAGCTGAATCAGCGCGTCGAAGGCAGCGCTGACGGTCGGTCGCAGCTGATCGTCGATCGGCAGTTGCGAATAGTGCAGCACCCTGAGCCATTCATCGCGGCAATCCTCGCGGGTCACGGCCTGCACCACACCGCTACTCATCGCGGTCAACAGATGCGAGCACAAAGGATCGCGAAACACGAACAGGTCAAGGCACACATTGGTGTCCAGCACGATGCGCGGTATCGACGGGTTCACGGCCCCGCTCATGCGTCGTTTTCGGAAGTCGCGTTCACCCGCGGCTCGCCGTCCGCATCGACCTGGATGCTGAGCGTGATCGGTCGACAGCACACCTGGCAGTCCTCGATGTAGCGCTGGCCGCCGGCTGAAGCGTCGACCACGATCTCGATCGGCTCACCACAATACGGACAGGAGATGTCGATCGGCGTAAGCATGGTGCGCTACCGGAAATGGGCGGCCCAGCTTGCCACAGATAGCTGGCAAGAGTCGCAGCCGCGCTACAATCGATGCGCCCTGCCGATGTCAGCGTGAACGGCATCCACCCTTGCGAATCGAGCCGGCGATGAACCTCAAGCAGATGAATTTTCTGAATCGACCTCGCATCGTCAATGTGGGCGGCCGGCCGTTTATCAGTCATGGCTTGTCGCGGCGCATCTGGGACGACATCTACCATCGCGCACTGACGGTGAGCTGGCCGGTTTTCTTCGGGCTGGTCGGGGCGGCGTTCCTGCTGCTTAACACCGTTTTCGCGGGGATCTACGAACTCGGCACGCAGCCGATTGCGAACCAGTTTCCGCGGGGCTTTGCCGGCGCGTTCTTTTTCAGCGTGGAGACGTTGGCCACGGTCGGCTACGGCGACATGCATCCGCAGACGCTGTATGCGCACATCGTGGCCACGGTGGAAATCTTCAACGGCATGGCGAGCATCGCGGTGGTGACCGGGTTGATCTTTTCGCGCTTCTCGCGGCCCCACGCAAAGATCATCTTTTCCGAGCATCCGATCGTGCGAACGATCGATGGCCAGCTGACCTTGATGATTCGTTCGGCGAATACCCGCCAGAATCTGATCGCCGAAGCATCGGCGCAATTGCATCTGCTTCGTCTGGAAACCTCCCCGGAAGGTTTCAAGCTGCGCAAGATCCACGACCTGAAACTGGTACGCAATCTCCATCCGATCTTCATGCTGAGCTGGAGCCTGATGCACGTGATCGACACGAGCAGTCCGCTCTACGGCGAAACGCCCGAGTCGCTGGAACGTACCCAGGCGGCTTTCCTGCTGAGCATCGATGGTATCGATGAGACGACGTCGCAGTCCATGCTGGCGCGCCAGCAGTGGAGTCATCAGGACCTGCGCTGGAATCACCGCTACGTCGATCTTGTCCGTGACGACGGCAGTGGCCTCAACATCATCGACTACAACGTCTTTCACGACGTGCTGCCGCTGGATGAGGGCGAGAATCCTCCGGCCTGACGCCGCGCATCACGCGCCGGTCTGGCGCACAGGCGATACACTGCGCTTCTTTGATTCACGGACAAACCACGATGGCCGAGCGCGAATTCGACAACTACCAGGCCCGCTCCGGCGCCACGCTGGAAGGCTCGCGCTACACCGCATACCTCGCGGTCACACCGCGCAAGAGCGGCTTCCCGATGTATTTCGCGATCTGCGAAAACCGCAGCTTCCGCCAGAAGGACCTCGCCGAAACCGCCGCCACCAAGGCGCTGGCCGACATGCTGGGGCTGGAAGAGGATGGCACCCCGATTTTCCCGGAAGGCTACACCGGCTTCGACGACGACGAGCCCGTCAGCGAGGCGTAATTTCGTCTCGCAGGTAGCCACGCCTCGCCGCCGATCACAACGTCAGCAGCACCTTGCCGATCGCCTCGCGACTCTCCAGGTACGCATGCGCCTGCGCACCATCGCTGAGCAGAAAGCGCGCCGCGATGTTCGGCTTCAACTGACCCGCGCGAATTTGCGCGAACAACGCGGCCGCCCGTTCGCGACGCGCCGTCGCACTGGTCAGCACGTTCCACAGGTCACCACCGGTCAGCGTCAGCGAACGATCCATCAGCAGGCGCGGGTCGACCGGATCGGGATCCCCCGCCGCCATGCCGTAAAACACCACGGTGCCGCCTATCCGCGTGGCCGCCAGGCTGTCACCCAGTGTGCGACCGACCGAGTCATAGACGACGTCGGCGCCACGGCCGGCCGTCAGTTGCCGGGTTTGCGCGACAAGCTCGTCATAGCCGGTCGCCGCATCCGCGCCAGCGGCCAGCACCGCGGCGCGTTTCATTGCGCTGGACGCCACTCCCAGCACCGTCGCGCCCTGCGCCTTCAGCATCTGCACCAGCAACAGGCCCACGCCACCGGCCGCCGCATGCACCACCGCCACATCGCCGCGCCGCACGTGATAGCTGTCGGTCACCAGATACTGCGCGGTCAGGCCTTGCAGCAGCGTTGCCGCCGCTGTATCGAACGCGATGTCATCGGGCAGCGGAATCAGCTTGTCGAGATCCACCACAACTAGCTCCGCGTTCGCATGCGGCATGTCGGCAAAACCGACCCGTGCGCCAACTGGAAAGATAGCGCCGGAGTCATCCGCAGCCGGCCGCTCGATCACGCCCGCGCCCTCGTAGCCGAGAATCCACGGTGCGGTTCCGCTCAAGTGATAGTTACCGTTGCGACGATAGACATCGGCAAAATTCAGGCCGACGCTGCGCATGCGCACCAAGGCCTGAGAGGGAGTCGGACCCGGATCGGCATGCTCGTTCCAACACAAAACCTCCGGACCGCCGAACTTTTCGAACATCAAGGCTTGCATGGTGTGGTGCTCCGGAATCGAATGAATGGGATGACGACAGCCATGGTTATCGATCGTCTGCGATTCAAGTCGTCAGTCGTCAACGCAGGCATCGACTTCCTCACGGATCGAGATGTTCGATCTGTCGGGTCAGCGCATAGAGGATGGATAAATCCTGCGCATCGAGCGTGTCGCTGTCGATGCCGCGATAGTGATTGTGAAACGCGCGTACGGCAGCCGCGCGGTCGTCCAGCGGATAGCCGATCTCGCCCAGTGCCATCCAGGGATCGAAACCGTTGGGCGGGTCGACCAGCGCGCCTTGTGGCCACAACCCAAAACCGGCATCGGCCAGCTGCTTCCACGGAAACAACGGGCCCGGATCGCTCCTGCGCGTGGGCGCAAAATCCTCGTGACCGACGATCTGACTGCGCGGAATGCGCAACCGGGTCGTAAGATCGGTGAGCAGTCGCAACAGGCTGTCCACCTGCGCAGGCGGGTAAGGCGAGTGACCATCGTTGTCCAACTCGATACCGATGGACGTGGAGTTCACCTCGACGATGGTGCCCCAGCGCCCCGCTCCTGCATGCCAGGCTCGATCGGCATCGGCGACCAACTGATAGATGTGCCCGTCGCTGCCGATCAGATAGTGCGCACTCACCGGCCCTTCGCCATTGCCTGTGCGCAGCGTGTCCAGGCCTTGCTGCACCGATGACTCTTCGGTGAAATGCAACACGATCAGCTGCGGACGACGCACGTCGTGATTGGGCGACGGCACCCATGTCGCCAGCGGATTGTGTTCGGGCGCATGGGCACATGCGGCGAGCAGCATGAGCATTGTCAGCAGAGCCAGGCCACGCAACCACGGCGAACCGTCAAGACGAAGGCGCGAAGGAAGCTGCATCAGTCACGCTCCTGTAGGTCCATGATGAGATGACCAGCTGACGCTGTTCAACTCACCTCACTGCCTAGCCGCAGGTTGATGCCCAGCGCCGTGGCCAGTTCGCGTAACGGCTCGGCATCGCGGGTCAGCGTCATCCAGCCCGCGTAGCTGTCGCCGTCGGTTTCCCAAGCCCATAGCGTGTAACCAAATTCGGCCAGGCGGTCATACGCGATGGAGAACAGTGCGGCCGCATCCATATCGTCGAAGAACTCGTCATCGTCCGGGTCGCCATCCCAGTCGATCGACAGGTTCCAGCGCGAGGACAACTCATTGATCGCCTGCACCAGCGAACGCAGGTCGTGCGCGTCCACGATAAAGCCGGAACGCCAGTCGATCACCCGACCGATCACGTCAATCGGCTCGACCTCGTCGGTTTCGACATCGACCACCGCCTCGCGGTAGTCCGTGAACTGCTGCAGCGCGGTCTCTTCATCGCCCGGATTGATCAACAGAAGCAGCTGCCAGACCCGCGCCTCCAGCGAATCCTCTTCGGGATCGTCGAAGTCGCGTTCGGCATCGAAGTCGTCGTCGAAGCTGCTCATGCGCGATCACTGTTCAAGTTGGGGGTCCATGTTTGCGCGTGCACGGCCGACATCATGCGCCGACCCGACGACGCACGGCATCAAAGTCGCGCACGGGACGGATTTCCACGCAGCCGATACGCGTCCAGGGGAATTCCGCGGCAATCCTGACCGCTTCGTCCATATCCGCCGCCTCGATCAGATTGAAGCCGCCCAGGTATTCCTTGGTCTCGGCAAACGGCCCATCGACTACTGTCACACCGTTGTGGCGAATCCGCACCGACTTCGCCGTGCAGGGCGCCTCCAGTTGCTGCGTATCCAGGAGCTGACCTTGCGCGCGAAGCTCGTCGGCATGCTTGATGCAGCCACGCATGCGTGTATCGAACTCACCTTCCGGCAACGCATTCAGCAAGCTGTCGTCGTTGTAGATCATCAGCAGATATTTCATGACGTCCTCGGTGGGAACCAAAGCGGGGGTGTCCACTTTACTAGGCACGGGCATAAACGGATAACAACATCCGCTCTGCTTGCCTTCGCACAGGGCCGGAAGCCTAGACCTCCCTCTCGTCATTCCTGCGCAGGCAGGAATGACGACTTGAGGAAATACTTCTAGCCCCAAGCCGTGAGTGGCAATGGGATACTTACCTCGCCTCCGTACCGACCATCGCCATGCACGATACTTCCAGCGTCTGCACCAGCCATCCGATCGCGTTCGCGCGTTCGCCTTATGCGCGGCGCATCGACGCGCCGCACCAGCCTACCGTGGTGGAGGGTACCGAAACCGGCACGCTGTCCGAGGCGATCATCGAATTCGTAGCGGATTTTCCCGCGGCCGCATTTCGCGATCTGGCCGGTTTCGAGCGGATCTGGGTGATTTTCATGTTCCACCGCAGCGAAGGCTGGAAGGCCGAGGTGAAGCCGCCACGTGGTGGCGTAAAACGCAGCGTGCTGGCGACGCGTTCGCCGCATCGACCCAACGCGATCGGTCTGTCCGCGGTCGAGTTGATCGCTGTTGAGGAGCGCTCGCTGCGCGTACGCGGCATGGACTTGCTCGATGGCACGCCGATCCTCGACATCAAGCCGTATGTGCCGTACGCGGATGCATTCCCGGATTCACGCGCTGGCTGGATCGACGATATCGACGCGGCGCAGGGGCGCCATTCCGCACCTGGTCCGCGTCGCCCACGTTCCACACCGAAGCCGTAATGGCTGCTCGCATGAATCGAGGGCGACGCGGACCACGCAGCTGTTGGCTGCCTTACAACCTGCCGAGCAGCAGCAGCACGAGCAGGATGACCAGGATCAGGCCGACGCCACCGCTCGGTCCGTAACCCCACGAACGGGAGTGCGGCCATGTCGGCAGGCCGCCAATAAGCGCCAGGACAAGGATGACAATCAGGATGGTCATGAGCATGGGCGTGTTTCCTTGTGATGTTATGGATAGGGTCTGGCGCAGGCATCGTGCCTGTCATGCGCGTCTAGGCGATGTGACGGGCAAAACCCGACCGCCGCGACGCGCTGTCCCAATCCCTGAGACAGTCGCGTATTAGCCTGAGTCGGCCAACTCGGACCCCCTCCGACAACGGCTCCGATTCACTGGCAGTGGTCGGTTCAAACCTTTGCCGCGCCCGGCCATGCCTGGCGCGGCTTTTTTTTGGCGACCGCTGACATCCATGCGCCGACGATAAACAAAGGGCCCGGGATCATGGAATGATTCCGGGCCCTGATTTTCTCGATCACCTGTCTGCGCGGGTCAGAGCGCCAGCCTTGTTTGCACGTAGCTCAATGCGCACCTGCCGGCACGTCCGCGTCGGTATGGCGGACGTCTATGTCATCAAGATGTTCGGCCTTCCAGACCATGGCGCGATGGATCCTGTTCCAGCCGCTCGGATGATCGAAGAACACGAACTCCTCGACCGTGCCTGGGTGCATCTTGCGATATTCGGACAGCTGCACGGCAGCCCGCGCGAAGCCGTCTGGCTCACGTGCGGCATTGAGGCCGAATGCATCGGCCTCCGCTTCCATGCTGCGGGTAATCGTGTTGTTCACCGGCGTCATGAAGAACATGAAGATCGTGAACAGCGCCGCCAGCAGCGGTAACCCGGCCACATCGCCGGCGCCCCGGATATCCCAGCGCGCACCCCGGCGTCGCTCGACCCAGCCGAAACTCCAGAACACAAAAGCAAACCCGAACACGATGATGACGGCGAAGTACAAAATGCCCTTGTATTCGTGATTGAGCACGTAATGGCCCATCTCGTGTCCCAGCACCGCCTTGATCTCGGCTGGCGTACTGCGGTTCATCAGATTGTCGTTGAGGCTGATCCGAGTGGTGCCGAACATGCCGCTGACATTCGCGCTGATGCGCTTGCTCTGCCGCGACGCGTCGAACCAGTACACGTCCGTTGCCGGAATGCCGTTGGCGCGTGCCATCGACAGGATCTTCGCCTTCAGCGGGCTGTCTGGCAGTGATTTGTAGGTGTTGAACATCGGTGCGATGTACACCGGCTCGAAGGTGCCCAAGAAAATGACGAACACGATCGCGACGCCCGCACCCCATAGCCACCACGTACGGGTGGCCTTGCGAATCACGGCGTAGATGATCACCAGCGCGATGGTGCCCAGGATCACCCCGACCAGCAGCTCCTTGGCCTGATCGCCGAACCACTGCATCAGGTTCTGGGTGGCCAACCCGTACTGGTGCTCGCGCACGAAACCCTCGTACACAGTCCACGGCAGTAGCAGCAACGTCGTCAGGATGATGTATTGCACGGAATAGATGGCGGTTTGCAGCCAGCGCAAGCGCGTCGTGCGCTCGGCGAAGTTGCGCATGCGGGCCGATAGCAGCGTGCCCAGCAACAACCACGCGATGCCCAAAGCCCACAGGCAGTCCCAAAGAACCAGCCAGTAGCCGCCTTCGAAATATGCATCGGATTTTGCGCGGGCCGCTGGCGAAAGCTCGTCCATGTACGCCGTCGTGGCGGTATCCACATCGAAGTGCGTCGCGCTGACCGGTGTCGCCGCCGCACTGGCGGCAGGCGTGGATTCGGGCGTCTGCAAAGCCCTGACTGAGCTCACCCCGAACGTAAGAACAGCCAAAAACAGAATGGCAAGGACACGCTTCATGAACTACTCCCCCGACGGATGTTGTCCAAACGTAGCTGAACGCGGCCACGGCCGCCACTCGGCTTTCGGCACAGACGCCAACGGAAAAACCGGTACAGCCCGTCATTCCTGCGCAGGCAGGACAAGCGCAAAGCCGCGGGATGCTCGAAGAGCGGCCCCGCAGGGTGAGCGAAGCGAATAAGCCGGCGACCTTCGTTTACTGAAACCACGCCCACTGATTGACCGGCGTCGCGATTGAAAAGCAGCTCCAGACCTCGCCAGAATGATCAACACAACGTGGCCTTCACAGCTACCCCACTATGCGATGTTGATACGCAGGCCTGAGCGCTCCACACGTGATCGATGAAGTCGCCTATCCCCGCTTCGCCAGCCGTGGCCGCACGTTCGTCTACGTGCTGCCGTGCCGCAGTGAGGACATCCTCAAGGTGGGCTTCTCGCGCGATCCGCTGGATCGGATGCGCACTCTGCATCCCCGCTTCTTCGAATTCTTCGATCTCGAGCGGGCCATGCTGATCGAGACCGATCACCTGCGCGACGCGCGCCGCATCGAGCGACTCTTCATCACCACCTTCGCCGACTACCAGGCGCCCGCCCCGCTGGTGGTACCGCGCGCCGCTGCCGGCTACACCGAGTGGTACCGCGGCATTTATCCGATGGTGACAATGCTGGCCCGCCAGCAGTGTGAGGAATCCGCGCTCACCCTGCACGCGCCACTGGAAGGCTGGCTGCGGGACCGCTTCGAGGAGTGGAGTGACCGGTTATACGACTGGTCCGCGCGAATGCTCGAGATGGTCGAGTACGAACGCTTCAACGCGCCGCCGGAGCAGCAAACCCATCGTGTCGAAAACGCGCTTTGCCACGTACTCGACGCTTACGTAGCCATGGGATTGCCGGTGCAGCCGCTGGTGCCGCGCGCGGTATGGAACTGGTATCAGGAACAAAACGCGCTGGTGTTTGGTGAGTCCATGCCGAAACGATAGCTGCGGCCGATCCGTTTTTTTTGGAGCATGCTGCACAGCAGCTCCCGGGGTAACTCCAATGCAGGTAACTTTTCCCGCGCCACGACGAAGACCCAGAGTATCGATACCACCGTGATCCGTCCTGTCCTACGCATTGGCTGGAGAGCCCTCGTCATGAAGACCCATGCACTCTGGAAATTTCTTCTCGGCGCACTGCCCTTGCTTGTCATCAGCGACGGGGGTTCCACGCAACGTGTGCCTACGCCCGCGCATCTCGTGGTCGTTGAGCTTTTCCAGAGCCAGGGCTGCTCGTCCTGCCCGCCTGCGGAAGCGAACCTCAACGCGATTGCGGGGCAACCGGGCATCCTGGCGCTGTCCTTCGGCGTCACCTACTGGGACAGCCTAGGATGGAAAGACACGTTCGCCACCGAGGCCTACACCGACCGGCAATGGGCGTATGCGAAACATCGCCAGCGCGACAATGTATGGACACCGCAGGTCTACGTGAACGGTCACGCCGACCTGGTCGGCAACGATCGTACGCAGCTCGACCAGGCCATCGCCCACGCGAACGCGCAGGGCCCGCAACTGTCGTGGGAGCAAGGTCAGCTGCTGGTAAGCGCCGGCAAACCCACGGCCAGCTGTGACGTGTGGCTGGTGCGTTACGACCCGCGAACGATCAACGTCGCCATCGGCGCAGGCGAGAACAGTGGCCGCACGCTGCCGCATCGCAATGTGGTGCGCGAACTCGTGCATCTAGGCACGTGGAATGGAGCCGCCCATTCGTTCGCCGTTCCGCCCTCGGCGTTCAAGGGCCTCTCGACCGCGGCGCTGGTTCAGATCGAGGCAGGTGGCGATATCCTCGGCGCGTCCGTGGCTTCCGCTCCGCGCTGACAGGTACGGCTCGATCACGATCGGACGAGAGCCGGTTTCTTGTGGGTTTCGGTAAAGAAGCGCTCATTCACAAGTTTCGCTGATGAAGCCGTCATAATGCCGAGTTGCTCAACAGCGACAGCCTGCCCCTATGCACATCGGTATCGATTTCGGCACCAGCTACTCGGCTGCCGCAGCCATCATCGACGGCGAGCTGACCATGGTGCGCTTCGGCGAAGCCGAGCAGTTCCGCACGGCGGTGTTTTTCCCCGAACTGGTGCCGGACCCGAACGCGTTTGAACTGACTCCCGCACTGGAAGCGCAGCTTGAGAACCAGCTGCGTTTGGCCAGGACCGGGGAGCGTCAGCAGGCCGCTGCCGCCGTCGCTCGCGGACAGGCGCCGGTGTCGCGCAGCGACGATGAACTGCGCCGCGAAGCGCTGCGCGTGGTGCGTCGGCAGTGGATGGAAGAACAGACGCGCGCCGCCACGGCTTCAGTCGCGAGTTTCCAGCACGCGCTGTTTGGCGAGGAGGCGGTGGAAGGCTACCTGGAGAGCGGCGGCGGCAATCTGATCGAGTCGCCGAAATCAATGTTCGGCTATCGGCTCGACCCGCAGGTGCGCAAGGTGATCGTGCATATCGCCACGCATATCATCGAACACATCCGGCTCACTGCCAGTCGCCAGTTCGGCGTGCCGGTACGCGGCGCGGTGATCGGACGGCCCGTGGAATTCCGCAGTTCGATGGGTGCGCAAGGGTCCCTGCAGGCCATCGAAATCCTGCGCGAGGCGGCCGCGGTCGCTGGCTTTGACAGCGTGACGTTTCTGGAAGAACCCGCCGCCGCCGCGATGCACTACCACAAGAGCCTGCCGAATCGGCAGCATGCGCTGGTGGTCGACATCGGTGGCGGCACCACCGACGTCGCGCACGCCCAACTCGGTGGCGGTGAAGCCCCAAGCATCGGGCGCAGTTGGGGTCTGCCCAAGGGCGGTACCGATCTCGACGTCAGTGTCAGCCTGCACAGCTTCATGCCGTTGCTGGGCAAGGACCAGATCAGCATGCCGGCGCATCGGTTCGTGGATGCGGCCAGCGTGCACAACCTGCCCAAGCAGCGCGAGTTTCGCCAGCAGAACTATCGCCTCGTCGACGAGCCCTACGGCTCGCGCCTGCGTGCGCTGCAAGAGTCCGGAGCGACAACCCGACTCAATCAGACGTCCGAACGCAGCAAGATCACGCTGAGCACATCACAAAACTTTCGCGCCGAGCTGGACTTCGTCGAACAGGGCCTCGCTGTCGACATCGACAGTGCGGACTTCGGCGCCGCGATCGAGTCCTTTCTCGTGCAGATCGAACGCACCCTGGCAACGGTGCGCAGCGATCTCGACGCGCTACCCGCCAGTATCTTCCTCACCGGCGGCACCTCACGCTCACCGCAAGTCAGCGAGCGTGTGCAAGCCTGCTTCCCGGAGATTCCCATGGTGCGGGGCGATCCGTCGCTGGGCGTCGTGTCGGGCCTTGCGGTAGCGGCCAACGAGGTCGATCGCTAAGCTCAGCTGGATTGACGTTCGCGGCCGTCCTTTCGTCTTAGTGACGGAAACATGGCTCTTCCGGTTATTGTGCGTCTCATACCTCGACGCCCGGCCGAGACCAACCATGCAAGGACGAATGATGCGAATCCGACGCAAGCACGTCACGACGACGCTGGTAGTTCTTCTAGGAAGCTTGCTGATCGGGTGCTCACACCCCGCACCCTCTCCATCTTCCACCTCGTCGGCATCCCATCCTTCATCCCCGCTTCCTGCCGTGCCAACCGTTGCACCTACCGCCGTCCAGTTGGAACGATCCGCCATCGCATGCATGCGCAGCCAGGACATGCCGTGCGCTGAAGCCGCCTGGACCAGCTATATCCAGCTTCGGCCCACCGATGCAAAAGCCATTGCCAACCTGGGCTTCGCGCTCAACAAGGAAGGCAATGACCAAGCGGCGATCGTTCAGTTCAGAAAAGCGATCGACCTGGGCCAGGGTACCTACGATTTATTCGGCATATACGCCGACAGTCTCGGCAAGGTGGGTCGCGTCGATTACGCGATCGACTGGTCATACAAGACCCTGAAGCTGGTTCCCTCCCTCGTCGATATCCGGGGCCAGCTCGCCAAGCTGCTGGTTCTTAAAAAGCGCTACTACGAGGCGCTGACTCTTCTGGCGGAATTCGACGAATATCTGGATTCACGCGGGCAGCGGCCGTACTTCAGTGGTGAGCGCATCGCCATTGAATCCGCCCTGCAGAACAGCGGCCAGGCGCGGGCTACCGATGCGGCTTCATTGCGGCTCGTCAAGCTCGGCGATCAGTTCTACGCCCCGGTCAACGTTGGTGACTCGAACACCCAAGCGTTCGTGGTGGATACCGGCGCATCGGAAGTTGTACTCAACGACAACTTCCTGGTCGCTTCGAAAGCCAGATACACCATAGCCCGGATTCATTCCTCCGCCCGGACCGCCGATGGCCGTCTCGTGGATGCCAAGCTGGTTGTCATCGACCACATGCTGGTGGGGCCGTTTGAGCTCGATAACGTCAACGCGATGGTCTGTGGCACCTGTTCTTTGCTGCTAGGCGAGAACGCATTGTCAAAATTCGACTTGAACACCTCCCAAGTCCAAGGTGTCGACATCCTCACGTTGACTGCGCATCACCACACCTGATTGTCCGGCAAGGGGCCATTGCCCCCATCAACCGGCATTCGTCCACGTCGATTCAATGTCGACCTTCACCGCGTCATCCACGGCGGCCGTGGAAGCACCCAGCATGTCGTGGACGCGGCCGTGACGCATGCCGGCGAAATCGCCATCGTGGCGAAACGTCGCCGTCCAGTTGACGCGCCCCGCGCTCGCCGGCTGGTAATCCGCTTCGTAGGTGAACCCGTTGCTCGTCTTGCCGGAGACATTGCTCATGGCGAAAGCCTCTTGGCGTGGTTGAGTCGCCAGCATAGGCCTTTGCAGGAGCAATAGCGCCTGTTCCCTACGCGACTGGCTTACACATGCCTCGCCATCTCGCGTGTAAGCCAGTCGATGAAGACGCGCACGCGTGGCGAGAGTTGTCGGCTATGGGGATAGAGCAGTGAAACCGGTGTCGGCGCCGGTGGATATTCGGCAAGCACTTTGACGAGAGTGCCGGAGTCGAGGTCGGCGGCAATGTGATAGCGAGGTACCTGGATCAGCCCCAGGCCGAGCCTGGCCGCAGCGACATAGGTTTCGGCGGCGGCAACGGTAAGCGTTGCCGGCAGAACGACGTTGCGCAGCTGGCCGTTGATCAGGAATTCGAGCGGGAGAGTTGCGCCCGTGGCCGACGACATGAAACCGATCGCGCAGTGGCCTTTGAGGTCGTCCACCGTGGCGGGCACGCCATAACGAGCGAGATAGTCCGGACTCGCGCAGGTGACCTCTTCGAGCATCGCGACGCGACGCCCAACCATCGCGCTGTCTTTCAGATCGCCCACGCGCAGTACACAATCCACGCCCTCGCGCACCAGGTCGACGAGACGATCGCCCTCGCCCAGATGCAGTTGCAGATCCGGATACTCGGCCAGAAACGCAGGCAACGCAGGCAACACAAAATGACGCGCCAGCGTGCCGTGAACATCGACGCGTAGCAGCCCACTTGGTTTCGCATTGCTGAAGACAGCTTCGGCATCTTCCACTTCGCCAAGAATGGCGACGCAACGTTGGTAGAACGCCTCACCATCCAGGGTGGATCGGACGTGACGCGTAGTTCGCTGAAGCAGTCGTACACCCAGCCGCTTTTCCAGTTCCTTGATCGCCTGCGTAGCCGTTGAGCGCGGCAGCTCCAGGTCCTGCGCAGCCAGCGTGAAGCTCTGGCGCTCCACGATTCGAGTGAACAACCGCATGACCTCAAGCCGGTCCATCAACGTCCCATTGTTCGCTTACAGCGAATAGTGTTGCCACTTTATCAGAGATTATTTACTCATGGCGAAAGCCTAAAGTCTCTCCACACACCGGCATGGGGCCGGCAAGGAGACATCACATGAGCAAGCAGAATCAGCAAGTCGCCCTGGTCACCGGAGCATCCCGCGGTATTGGTGCTGCCATTGCGCAGCGTCTGGCCCGCGACGGTTTCACGGTCATCGTCAACTACACGGAGAGCGCGGCACCGGCCGAGGCGCTCGTCCGCACGATTCAACAAGCCGGTGGCCAGGCGCTGGCAGCAAAGGCCGATGTGAGCAGCCCGGCGGATGTCCGCCGCCTGTTCGATGCGGCGGAAACGGCCTTCGGCGGCGTCGACGTATTGGTAAACAACGCCGGCATCATGAGCCTGGCAAACGTCGCCGACGCGGATGACGCGTCGTTCGATCGCCAGATCGGGGTGAACCTGAAAGGCACCTTCAACACGCTGCGCGAAGCGGCCACACGCCTGCGCAGTGGTGGCCGCATCGTGAACTTCTCATCGAGCGTCGTCGCGCTGTTGCAGCCGGGCTACGCGATCTATGCCGCCACCAAGGCCGGTGTCGAGGCGATGACCAGCGTGTTCGCAAAGGAACTGCGCGGGCGCCACATCACGGTCAACGCGGTGGCCCCGGGCCCCACGGCCACCGACCTTTTCCTCAAGGGCAAGTCAGACGAACTGGTTGAGCGCCTTTCCAAACTCGCTCCGCTGGAACGCCTTGGCCAGCCCGAAGACATCGCGAACACGGTGGCGTTCCTGGTCGGTCCCGACGCTGGCTGGATCAACGGCCAGGTGCTGCGGGCCAATGGCGGAATCATCTGAACAGCTCGCGCTGCATCGCGGATGCGGCGCTCACTCGATCAAGAGGAACTCATCATGAAACAGGTCATCGTCATTACCGGTGCATCCAGTGGCTTCGGTGCACTCACCGCCCGCGCACTCGCCCACGCCGGGCATACGGTTTACGCCAGCATGCGCGAAACCACCGGCCGCAACGCGCCGCAAGTCGAAGAAGTGAACAGGTACGCCGCAGAACATGGCGTCGATCTGCGTGCTGTCGAGATGGACGTCGCCAGCGAGGCATCGGCCGAGGCGGGCATACGGAAAATTCTTGCCGACAGCGGACGTCTGGACGTCGTTATCCACAACGCCGGCCACATGTCGTTCGGACCGGCCGAGGCGTTCACGCCGGAACAGTTTGCCCAGCTCTACGACATCAACGTGCTCAGCACTCAGCGCGTCAATCGCGCCGCCCTGCCGCATATGCGCCAACAGGGTCGCGGGCTGGTGGTGTGGGTATCCAGCAGCAGCACACGTGGTGGCACGCCGCCCTACCTCTCGCCGTATTTCGCGGCGAAGGCGGCGATGGATTCACTCGCCGTCAGCTACGCCAGCGAACTCGCGCGCTGGGGTATCGAGACCTCGATCATCGTGCCGGGCGCGTTCACCAAAGGCACCAATCACTTCGCACATTCCGGTTCACCGGCCGACAAGGATCGCGCCGCCGAATACGACAACGGTCCCTATGCCGGCGTCCCGGAGCAGGCACTGAAAGGTCTCGCCGCGCTCGAACCAGCCGATGCCGATGCGAGCTCAGTCGCCGATGCGATCGTGAACGTCGTCGACATGCCGTTCGGCAAGCGTCCGTTTCGCACGCATATCGATCCCTCCGAAGATGGCGCGGAAATCGTCAACGGTGTCGCCGATCGTATGCGTGCAGAAATGTTCCGCCGCATAGGCCTTGAAGATTTGCTGCATCCACAAGTGAATCCGGTTTGACGAAGCGATACATCGCGGCGTTCGTTGACCAATGAATCACGGTCGCCGTAAACGAACGCCGGTCATGCTCGACAGCACACCATCGCGACGGATGAGTCCGTGATAAAGCGCCGCGCCCAGGTGCGCGAGAAACGTCAGAAACAACAGAATGGCGAGCCATGCATGGGCGTGGCGCAACACGGCAAACGCGGTGGGGCTGACCGGAAAGATCGGCGGCAAACGTAGCGATTCGCTCAGCATGACCGGATAGCCGCCCGCCGAAAGCATGGCCCAGCCGATCAGCGGCAGCGCAAACATCAGCGCGTAAAGCAGCCAGTGCGAGGCTAGTGCCGCCAGCTTCTGCAGCGCTGGCAGGTCGGCGGGCAGCGGCGGCGGCGGATGACGCAGGCGCACAGCCAGCCGCAGCACGACCAGGATCAGGATGGCGATACCCAATGGCTTGTGGATGCGGATCAGCCAGTCGTGACGTTCGGATACCGACGCCACCATGCCCACGCCAATAAACAGCATGGCCAGGATCATTGCCGCCATCAACCAATGCAGCACGCGGGCAGCTAGCGTAAAAGAAGTAGCGCTGTGTGTCATGGCTGGGTCTCCGGCTTCGCATGCGCCGCGGCAGTGCCGGGCAAGTGCGCTTCCTCGCTGGTGCGACGCAGGTAAGAAGCGGCGTACGCCGCGGAGCGTGCGGGCAACAAGGGATCGTCCGACGCTTCAATACCGGCCGGTAATACCAGCGGGTCGTAGTTGATGTCGCGACAGGAACCACTCTCCTGCGGCTGCGTGCTTTCAAGCACGAGTGTGCCGGCATCGATATCGTGGCGATCGGTCGGCCATGTTTTGGTCGCGTCATTGGTCGGATCGGCCGGATCGGCCAGCGTCACCTGCAAATGCCAACGCAGTGGGCCCTGCGCGAGACGTTGCGTCAGGTCGGCGTCCAGATAATCCACATCACCAGCTTTTTGCACATCGCCCGCGGCCGCGCTGGACTCCGGCACCATGCGCCAGCGCACCGGATGACGCGTGCCGTTCGCGTCGACGAAGACAAACGCATTCAGGCTCCAATAACTTTCGGTGGCAAAGCTCGCCGATGGTTTGGCCGTCTTTACCCAGGCCAGGAATGCTCCGGTTTCCGGATGCGAGGCGAAGAACGCACCGACTTTCGCCGGGTCCGGCTTGCCGGTCTCCGGATCGGGCTGTTGAGCTTGCAGCTGTTCGTAGAAAGCCTGCGGCGT
>Ga0302314_10003850_pt1 | contig 27631 bp, 27 predicted proteins | sample III_Palsa_N2_3_FD_200533 | JGI IMG/M metagenome (GOLD analysis project Ga0302314, IMG submission 200533) | Peat permafrost microbial communities from Stordalen Mire near Abisko, Sweden - III_Palsa_N2_3 | ecosystem: Environmental > Terrestrial > Soil > Palsa > Peat permafrost | place: Sweden...
GTGCCTCCTCGAGCAACAGCTGAAATTGCGACAACATCCGAGTATCGCGATAGTACAGCCCCTCGGAATTCCCAGGCTCGCCGCCCATGTCGCCGCGATGGTCGAAGACCGCGAACATGTCGCCGTGTTTCAGTGTGCGTGTACGACGCTGCTGCAGAGTGTCGCTGACCGCAATCGCATACTGCAGGCTCGGCATCTCGTCGACGGTGTGCGACGGGCGCCCGGGATCCGCGTCGTTGGCTTGAGTTTGCTTCATGGAATTGCGGTTGTGTTGGGATCGGATGCTCTATGTTCACGTGCGCGCTTCTCCGAGTCAAAGCGGCGACGCGTGTGTAAAATTTTCACGAAGCGCGCGCGCGTGCTGCTATAGGAGTTCTCTGACAAGCATCAGTTCCAATTGGCAGCCGACACCGCCCCTGCGCCCGGCATACGATACTTGCGGTTGTTTTACGAATTGGGGAACGCCGAATGAAGATTGCTCAACTTGCACCGCTGATCGAGGCGGTGCCGCCGAAGCTCTATGGTGGCACGGAACGGGTCGTCGCCTACCTCACCGACGCGCTGGTCGATCTCGGCCATGAGGTGACACTGTTCGCATCCGGCGACAGCCTCACCAAAGGGAAGTTGGAACCCATGTGGCCGCGGTCGCTGCGCTTGGACCCCACAGTGAAGGATCAGTTCGTTCCCCTGTTCATGCAACTCGAGACGGTCGCCCGCCGCGCGCACGAGTTCGATGTGATTCATGCACATATCGATTATTTCGGATATCCGTTGCTGCAGCGGCTCAACGTTCCGAGCCTGACGACGCTGCACGGCCGGCTCGACTTGCCGGAGTTGCCGTCCCTCTACGAGTTTTTCCGCGAGGTGCCGGTGGTTTCCATCTCGAACTCGCAGCGCGGGCCCTTGCCGCAAGCGAACTACGTGGCAACGGTGCTGCACGGCCTGCCTCAGGACCTCCTCGCGAAAGGAGCGGGGAAGGGAGGCTACCTCGCATTTCTCGGCCGGATATCTCCTGAAAAGGCGCCGGATGCCGCAATTCGAATCGCCGCGCAGGTCGGGATGCCCCTCAAGATCGCGGCAAAGGTCGATCGCGTGGACCAGGAATACTTCAAAAGCACGATCGAGCCCCTCTTGAAGCTCGGCAAAGTCGAGTTTATCGGAGAGATCCGCGAGGATCAGAAATCCGAATTTCTCGGCAACGCCGCGGCGCTCCTCTTCCCGATCGCCTGGCGGGAGCCTTTCGGCCTCGTGATGATCGAATCGATGGCGTGCGGCACGCCGGTGGTGGCGTTCGAGAACGGATCGGTGCCGGAGGTTCTGGAGGACGGCCTCACCGGGTTCATCGTGCACGACGAAGTCGAGGCCGTCGAGGCGGTGGGCCGCGCTCTGGCTCTCGATCGGGACCGCATCCGCGCGGAATTCGACCGCCGTTTCACCGCGCGACGAATGGCGCAGAACTACGTCTCGGTGTATTCGCGTTTGGCGAAGGCGTTTCGCCGGACGGGCGCCGCGGACGAGGCCGACCGGCAGGACAAATTCCAGCCTGATTCGCTGGTAACATGCGACGATGCTGCAATCCCGGCCAAACGAGACCTCGCTGCCGTCGCGGCCGCGCCGCGCGATGCCGCCGGGGTGGGCGTTCTCCAATAGCTACGCGGGGCTTCCTCCGAGATTCTTCGCGCGCGTCGATCCGGTCGCCGTAGCCGATCCCCGGCTCATCAAGTTCAACGGGGCATTGGCTGCGGAGCTGGGTCTCGAATGGCAGGACGATAGCCCGCTCGCGGCGATTTTCGCGGGTAATGTCGTTCCCGACGGCGCGGAGCCGATTGCGACGGCTTACGCGGGTCACCAGTTCGGACAGTTCGTTCCGCAGCTCGGTGACGGGCGCGCGATTCTGCTGGGCGAGGTGATCGGTCGCGACGGCGTGCGGCGCGACATTCAATTGAAGGGCAGCGGACGAACGCCGTTCTCGCGCAGCGGCGACGGCCGCGCGGCGCTCGGGCCGGTACTGCGCGAATATTTGGTGAGCGAGTCGATGCACTCGCTCGGGATTCCCACCACCCGGTCCCTGGCGGCGGTGACAACCGGGGAGCCCGTCTTCCGGGGAGCGCGCTTGCCCGGCGCCGTCGTGACTCGCGTCGCGGCGAGTCACGTGAGAGTGGGCACGTTCGAGTTCTTCGCGGCTCGCGGCGATACGGACGCTGTGCGCCTGCTGGCGGATTACGTGATCGATCGCCATTACCCGCAGCTCAAATCGGCCGATCGGCCCTATCTCGAGCTGCTGGCTGCCGTGACGCGTCGGCAGGCGTCGCTGATTGCCGACTGGATGCGCGTCGGATTCATTCACGGCGTCATGAATACGGACAATACGACGATTTCCGGAGAGACCATCGACTTCGGTCCTTGCGCATTCATGGACGTCTACGATCCCGCGACCGTGTTCAGCTCCATCGACAGCTACGGCCGCTACGCCTACGGCAATCAGCCCGCCATGGCGCAATGGAACATGGCGAGATTCGCAGAGACGATCTTGACGCTGATCGATTCAGATACGCAGCGCGCGGTCGATGCTGCGAGCGCGGTGGTCACTTCGTTCCGCGAGCATTTTGAAGCCTGCTGGATTGCCGGCCTGCGGCGCAAGGTCGGCTTGGTCACGAGCGAGGAAGGTGACGCCGCGCTCGCGGGCGCGCTGCTCGATCTCATGCAGCGCGCAAGCGCGGACTACACGCTCACCTTCAGGCGGCTTTGCATTGCAGCCGAGGCCGGTGCGGATGCGGAACATATCTTGGGCGCCGCGCCGCCGCCCGAGCTCGCGCAATGGATCGGCCAATGGCGCGCGCGCCTCGCGCGCGACCCGCAGTCGCCGGTCGATCGCGCGCGCTCGATGCGCGCAGCGAACCCGGCTTACATACCACGCAATCATCGCATCGAGGCGGCGATCGTCGCGGCCACCGAGCAGGCGGATTTCGGCCCGTTCAATGAGATGCTGGACGTTTGGTCGCGGCCCTATGAGGAGCAACCGGGCCGCGAGGCCTACCTCGCGCCTCCCCTGCCGGCGGAGCGAGTGCTGCAGACTTTCTGCGGCACCTGAGCGGTTTGAGCGCCGGGCTCATTACTACTACAACCCGGCCGCTCCCCTGGTGGCAGGCCCGCACCGCGCCCCCCGCGCCGTCGCAGCAAAGCTTGCCCGCCGCAACGGACGTATTGATCATCGGCGGCGGGTATACGGGCTTGTCGGCCGCTCGGGAAACCGCGGCGGCGGGAGTCGCCACCCACGTGCTCGAGGCGGGCGCCATCGGTGCAGGCTGTTCGGGCCGCAACGGCGGCCAAGTCGCCTACAGCCTCAAGCCCTCGTTTGCGAAGCTCGAGTCCCTGCACGGCGCGCAACGTGCCTTTGCCATCTGTCGTGAAGGCTTCGAGTCGCTCGCCTATCTGCGCGCTCTGTGCCGCGAGATCGACTGCGATTGGCGCGACTCCGGGTGCTTCTTCGGCGCGCATACGGCGCGGCATTTCGAGCGCATGGCGCTCGAAGCGCGGAATCAACCCGCCGGCCTCGAGCAGCGCATCTCCGTCTTGCCGAAAAGCGAGCAGCGTCAGGAGATCGACAGCGAGTTCTACCACGGCGGCTGCGTGTATCACGACGATGCATCGGTCGATCCCATGAAGCTGTTGCTCGGCCTGTTGGACCGCGCCCGGCGCGCGGGCGCAGCGGTGATCGACGGTTGCGCGGCGCAGGCCCTACGACGCACGAGCGACGGATTCGAGGTGCTGACTTCGCGGGGCATGATCAAGGCCCGCCAGGTGCTGGTCGCGACGAATGGGTACTCCGGCCCGCTATCGGCGTGGCATCGCCGGCGGGTGATCCCCATCGGGAGCTATCAGATCGCGACCGAGCCGCTGGGCAGGCAGCGCGTGCAGTCGCTGATCCCACGGGGCAGCAACATCGTCGATTCGCGGCGCGTGGTGGTGTACTTCCGGCCATCTCCGGACGGTGAGCGGATCATCTTCGGCGGACGAGCGGCGCTCGCCGAGCGCGACCCGCTCGCGTGCGTGCCGCGCCTGCGGGCGATGCTCGCGCAAGTTTTGCCCCAACTGCGCGAAGTCGTACTCGATCACGCCTGGGTGGGCTGGGTCGCGTATACCTTCGATACCATGCCGCACTTGGGTGGCAGGGACGGGATTTTTTACTGCATGGGCTACTGCGGTCAAGGCGTGCCGCTTGCCCCTTATTTGGGGATGAAAATCGGACGGCAGATTGTCGGAGCGCCCGATGCGGACACGGCGCTCGATGGGTTGGCCTTCCCCAGCCGCCGTTATTATTTCGGCAGGCCGTGGTTCCTTGCACCGGCTGTCTGGGCCAACGGTACGTTGGACCGGATCGGCGTTTGACGCCCGGCGAAGCGAGCCCGGTCGGCTGCGAGCCGACCGGGCCGTGCGGTCGCGCGCAGCGCGCGCCCCGCCGTTACATCGTGCGCGATGTCGGCGAGTCGTAGACCCTGGGGACGCCATAGAATGCGTGCACGTCCGTGGCCCAACCGCCATCCGCCATGCTCGGCCAGTGGTCCTTATCGAACCCCGGCGCGCTCTTCAACTTGTCCTTGCTGACGTTCAGCGTGAAGCGCTTGTTGGCGGTATCGAGCTTGAGCGCTTGCCACGGAACGGCAAACAGCCGGTCGCCCATCCCAAGAAACCCGCCGAAGGACAGGACCGCATAGGCAATTCGGCCGCCGGCCATGTCGACCATGAATTCCTTGATGTTGCCGAGATTCTCGCCGGCGCCGTTGTACACATCGTTGCCGAGCAGTGTGTCGGCGCCCATCAGCGCGGGTCCTGGGCCGCCGCCGGTGTTGCTGTAATTCCTGTACATGCCATAGGTGTCGCGCGAAACGTAGTTCGTTTGCATGATTGCTCCTTTTTATACGATGAGCACACAGTATTGCCGAGGCGCCGGCGCCGCACTGTCAGAACGCGGGTCCGTGAGCGGGTGCGCCGGGCTGGACATCTGCGTGGGAGAGGCCTGACGGGCTCTGGGAGAAATGCCCAATGGCCCTTGCGAGGGCGGCGGCTAAGCGCGGTAACGCCCGGTTTTCCCGCAATACAGGCAATCCGCCAGTTGCGTCGCGTGCCGATGGCTTTCAACAAAGAGTTTCGCGCCCAAGGGGGCCGGCATGTCGAGTTGGTTCGCGAAGTATTTGGTCTGCTTGCGCCACTCGTGCAGATCGGCGTCCCTGCCTCGCCGCTTCGCAACGGCAAATGCCGACCGCGCCTTCTTGAAGGCGCGCTCGAGCCCCCGATTGTGCGGCATCTCGAATCAGGGCATTGTCGCGACGATACCGGTTGGGGCCCAAGATCTCGCGCAGCATCCTGAGCGCTGCGCGGGCGCGTCTGAGTTCTTTGCGCTTTAACAGCCTACAACCCCATAAAATAACGATGGCAGCGGGGCACGCGCCATCCGCACAGCCCCTGCCACATCGTCGGCGGCATCCTACACGCGGAGACGGCGCCTGTTCTTTTCGACGCACTGTTCGCGCCGACAATTAAATTCAAGGTATGCTCGTTTTCGGGGAGAAAAATAAGGGGATTGCATGGGCATCAATCGAATTCAGAGAGCGGTCACGGCGGCGCTGCTGTGGGCAGCGCTCCTGATCGGCGGCGGCGTGCACGGCGAAGCGGCGGACAAGCCCGCGATCGTAGTGTTCGCGGCCGCCTCCTTGACCAACGTGCTGCAGGACCTGGGCGATGCGTTCACCAAGCAGACCTCCTTGCCGGTCAAGTTCTCGTTCGCCGCAAGCTCGGCTCTTGCGCGGCAGATCGAAAGCGGGGCGCCGGCCGATGTGTTCTTTTCCGCCGATATCGACTGGATGGACTATCTGCAGAAGCGCAATCTGATACAGCCTGCCTCGCGCCGCGACGTCGTCGGCAATCGTCTGGTGCTGATCGCACCGAGTGACAGCGCCGTCGAGCTCAAGATCAAGCCCCACTTTCCTTTGGCCGCGGCCATCGGCAGCAAACGCCTTGCGACCGGTGATCCTGATTCCGTTCCGGTGGGCCGCTATGCGCAGGCCGCTCTCAGCAATCTCGGCGTTTGGGACGAGGTGGCGGATCGGCTGATCCGCGCCGACAGCGTGCGGTCCGCGTTGGCGTTCGTCGACCGGGGCGAGGCGCCGCTCGGCATCGTGTATGAAACGGACGCGATGATCGACAAGCATGTGCGCGTCGTGGACGTTTTTCCAGCGACGTCTCACGCGCCGATCGTCTATCCGATCGCGCTGACGACGACGGCGAAAGCCGACGCCGCGAAGTTCGTGGCCTACATCATGAGTCCCGCCGCGGATGTGACGTTCAAAGCCTACGGCTTCGTCCGTCTGCAATGAGCAGCCGGGTGGTGCATAAAAGGGTGAGGGGTGCTTATGGCTGAGTCCGAGGACAAGCCCGAGGACGATGAGGCATCGGGCGACAAGGAGGAATCGGGCGACAAGGAGGAGTCGGGCGACAAGGAGGAATCGGGAAAGAAGAAGCCGCGCAGTAAGAAGCCTCTATTCATCGTGGCGGCGATCGTGGTCGTGGGCGCCATCATCGGGTTCTTTTTCTGGTTCGCGCGCCGCAACGAGACGCGCACCGACGACGCCTACACCGACGGCAATGTCGTCACCATGGCTCCGAAAGTATCGGGGTACGTGGTTGCGCTCAACATCAACGATAACGTGCGCGTGCGCCAGGGTGAGCTGATGCTGCGCATCGATCCGCGCGATTACCTGGCCGCGAAGGACCAGGCGCAGGCGGCGCTGGTGCTCGCGCAGGCGCAACTGAAGTCCGCGCAGGAGGCGTTGCGCATCGCCCGCGTCCAATATCCCGCGCAACTCGTCTCGGCACGGGCGCAACGGGAAGCGGCGGTGGCCTCGCTCGAGCAGGCGCAACGCCAATACCAGCGTCAGCACGCGGTCGATCGACGCGCCACCACCCAGGAAACCATCGATGTCTCCACCAGCCAGCAGCGCAGCGCCGATGCGAATCTGAAAAGTGCGCAAGCGCAGGTCGACATCGCTCAGTTGGTGCCCGAGCAAATCCGCCAGGCCTCCTCCGCAGTGGAAGAGCGCATGGCTCAGATCGCCCAGGCGCGGGCGCAGCTCGTGCAAGCCGATCTCAATCTTTCTTACACGGAGGTCCGTGCGCCGAGCGACGGGTTCGTCACCTTGCGCAGCGTCCAGCTCGGCGACTACGTCACGGCCGGCTCGAACATGTTTCTCATCGTCACGCCTCAAGTGTGGGTCACGGCCAATTTCAAGGAGTCACAGCTCGGCCGCATGCGTCCCGGCGACGCGGTCGACCTCGAGATCGACGCCTATTCGGGATACAAGCTGTCCGGCCACGTGCAGAGCATTCAGTACGGCAGCGGCTCGCGCTTCTCAGCCTTCCCGGCCGAGAATGCCACGGGCAACTTCGTGAAAATCGTGCAACGGGTCCCCGTCAAGATCGTGATCGATCGGGGACTCGATCCGGATCGGCCGCTGCCCCTCGGATTGTCCGTGAGTCCGGTGGTCTACTTCCGTGAGTGACGGCGGTTCGGGAGGCAAGGCGTCGGAGCACGGCGATTGGCGGCCGTCCGGAAACCCCTGGCTGATCGCGGTGGTCGTGACCATGGCGGCTTTCATGGAGCTCCTCGACACGACCATCGTCAACGTCTCGCTCCCGCACATCGCGGGCAATCTGTCCGCGAGCTACGACGAGGCGACCTGGACACTCACGTCCTATCTCGTGGCCAACAGCATCGTGCTGCCCATCTCGGCGTTCTTTGGGCGTCTGATCGGGCGCAAGCGCTATTTCGTCATCTGCATCGCAGCCTTCACGATCTGCTCGTTTCTGTGCGGCATAGCGACCAATCTCGGCGAGTTGGTGGTGTTTCGAGTGCTGCAGGGATTTTTCGGCGGCGGCCTGCAGCCGAATCAGCAATCGATCATTCTCGACACATTCCCGCCCGCGCAGCGGGGCAGGGCATTCGGCCTTACGGCCATCGCGACCGTGGTCGCGCCCGTGCTCGGACCGACGGTCGGCGGCTGGATCACCGACAACTACAGCTGGCGCTGGGTCTTCTTCATCAATATTCCGATCGGTGTCATCGCGACGTTCGCAGTCCTGAGCCTGGTCGAGGATCCGCCGTGGGCAAAAGCGAAAAGCCACGTGTCGACCGATTACGTCGGCATCGGGCTGATCGCGCTCACGTTTGCCGCCTTTCAGATCATGCTCGACCGCGGCGAAGACGATGATTGGTTCTCATCGCCGTTCATCGGCTCGTTGGCGGTGATTGCGGCCGTGGGGGCGGCAACCACCGTCGCATGGCTCCTGTATGCGCGCCGGCCGGTCGTCGATCTGCGGGTCTTCAAGGACCGAAATTTCGCGCTGGGTTGCGTGGCCATCGGCAGCTTCGCCGTGCTTCTATACGGCAGCGCGGTGCTGGTTCCGCAACTTGCGCAGCAGCACTTGGGCTACACCGCGTTGCTCGCGGGACTGGTCATGAGCCCGGGAGCGGTGTGCGTGATCTTTCTCATCCCGCTGTTGAATCTGGTGCTGCCGCGCGTGCAGACGCGCTTCATCCTGACCTTCGGCTTCCTCGTGCTCGGCAGCTCGATGCTGTACTCACGCACACTCGCACCGGACATCGATTTCAGTCATCTCATGTTCATACGCATCACCCAATCCTTGGGCATCGGATTCTTATTCGTGCCATTGAGTATTCTCGCCTATGGGACGTTGCCGCGCGCTCTGCAGCAAGATGCCACCGCGCTGTTCACCATGTTTCGCAACGTGCTGGGATCGGTCGGAATCTCCGTCGCGACGGCGCTGATCACCTCGCGTACGCAAGCACACATGGCCTATCTCGGCTATCACACATCGCACGCCAATCCCAACTTTCGCGATACATTGTCGCAGATCAGCCGGGCGATCCAGGGGCTCGGCTCCACGGCCGCGGTCGCCGCGCAGAAGGCCTTCGGTCAGGCGTATCAAACGCTCATCGCCCAGTCGGCCTTTCTGGCCTACAAGGATGTCTTTCTCTATTGCGCGCTGCTTGCCTTCGCATTTACCCCGCTGACGTTCCTATTCTCGGGCGTGAAGAAGGCCGGCGGCTCTCCCGGAGCGCATTGATGCGCGCCCGTCGCATCGCTCTGATTTTGATGGCCGCGATATTGCAGGCCTGCAAGGTGGGTCCCAACTTCAAGCCGCCCCAGGAGCCGGTGCCCGACCAGTACGCGGGTGTCAAGGTCCGACCGCCCGAGCCCGCGCCGCAGCCCGCGTCCGACTCCGCGGCCCCCTCCTTCTGGTGGCGCGAGTTCCACGATCCCGAGCTCGACGACCTCGTCGAGGACACGCGCAAAGGCAACCTCGATTTGAAGGCCGCGTATCTTCGCATCGTCGAGGCACGCATCCAGGTGCAGGCGGCTCGGGCCCAAGGACTGCCCAGCCTCGACGCATCGGCGTCCTATATGCGCGATCAGCTGGGGCTCGCCGGCATCTTGAAATCCCAACACCTCGATACCGCCTCCGGGCCCGCATCATCTCCCGAGGCGCAAGGACTCATTTCCTCGCTCGAGAAGCCGGTCAACATTTATCAACTGGGGTTCGATGCCTCCTGGGAGATCGATCTGTTCGGCAAGGTGCGCCGCTCGGTGGAGGCTGCGAACGCGCAGAGTGTCTCCGCAGTCGAATCGCGCAACGACCTCTTGGTGTCCCTCGAGGCCGAGGTCGTGCAGACTTATTTTCAGTTACGGGCAAGCCAGTCGCTGCGGCAAATCGCGCTCGACGAAATCGCGGCGCAACGTGAGATCGCGGAGCTTACGCAGAATCGGCACGAGCACGGCCTCGCCGGCGAGCCCGACGTGGACGCCGCGCGCGCGCAGCTCGCGAGCCTCCAGGCGGAGCTGCCGCCCTATGAGCAGACGATCGTCGCCTCGCGACATGCGCTCGCCGTGCTCATCGGACAGACCCCTGAGTCGCTCGATGCCCGATTCGGCGATCACGGAGAACTCCCGCCATTGCCCGCGAACGTCCCGGTCGGGGTGCCCTCGGTCCTGGCGCGCCGACGGCCCGACATCCGAAATTCCGAAGCGGTGCTGCATGCCGCGACGGCCGAGATCGGGGTATCCATCGCGGGTCTCTACCCCGACATATCGCTCGCGGGCTCCGCCGGATTGCGCAATCTCAGCACCGGTTATCTATTCAATTGGTCGAGCCATTTCTACACCTTCGGACCGACGGTCTCGCTGCCGATTTTTCAGGGCGGGGCGCTGATCGCGAACGTACGATTATCCAAGGCGCAGGCCGCGGAAGCGGCTCTGAGCTACCGCAAGACCGTCCTCGGCGCTTTGCAAGAGGTCGAGGACGGTTTGAACGCGTTGGACGAGGATGCGCAGCGCATCGCCGCGCTCAAGCAGACGGTCGGCGCCGATCAACGCGCCGTCGAGGTCCAGCTCGATGCCTATGGTCACGGTGTGATTTCCTACATCACGGTGCTGACTTTGCAGCTGCAGACCATTCAGGCGCGTCAGCAATTGGCGGAAGCCATGCTGACGCAGAGCACGGATCTCGTAAAGCTATACAAGGCGCTCGGCGGAGGCTGGCAGGATGCCTAAAGGCAGGGTTGAGGTCACGCCGAGTACCGTATCGCAGCGGACCGGCCGCATGCTCTTCGTCCTGGACCTGTTGGGCGTGGCCGTGTTCGCGATCAGCGGTGCGCTCGCGGCCATGCGCTTGGGACTCGATCTCTTCGGCGTGGTTGTCCTGGCTGCGGTGACGGCGATCGGCGGTGGGACGCTGCGGGACGTGTTGACGGATCGTCATCCGGTATTTTGGATCGCGGATCCCCGATGCCTTTACGTCATCGTGGCGGCAGCCGCGGCCGCGGTCCTGGGCGCTTCCACATTATCGAATGAGCGCATCCCCTTTCTCGTTGCCGATGCGCTCGGCCTCGGGTTATTCGCCATATCGGGCGCGCAAACGATCGAAGACAGAAAGCCTCCGTGGATAGTCACCATCCTCATGGGCACGATGACGGGTGTCGCCGGCGGGGTGATCCGCGACATACTCAGCGGCATCGTGCCGATGCTATTGCGCCGCGATATCTATGCCACCGCGGCGATCGCCGGGGTCTTTCTTTATCTATTGATGCAGAAATTGGGATTGGCGCGCGCCTGGGCAGCGGTCGCCGCCATGCTGTTCATCGTCGCCCTGCGTTTGGTCAGCGTCGCCCTCAATTGGCAGTTGCCGGTATTCACGCTGTCGGCGCCTTGAGGCGGGCGCAACCGCGACCAGGCGAACAGGCTAGCTGTTCGCTTGCCGGCGGCCGACCGAGTCGGGCTCGCCCGCCCGCGACCCGTCCCCGATAACTTGCTCGAGCACCTCGAGGTACTCCAGATATCGACGGCGCCCGAGAGATGTGATCTTGCAGAGCGTTTGCGGTCGATGGTTGTCATGCCGCTTGACGACGGTCACGAGCTTCGCGTCCTCGAGCACTTGCAGATGGCGATTCAGGTTGCCGTCCGTCAGTGCGCAATACTCCTTCAGCTCGCTGAACGACAGACCCTTGGGGTGCGTCATGAGCGAGGTGAGCAAGCTCAGGCGGGCGCGCTCGTGAATCACCCGATCGAGGCCGTCGTAGGCAAAGCGCGATGCGGACGCGGGCTTGGGTTTACGTTTGTTCATCGGTGCTCTCATAGCCGTATTCGAACACGGCGGCGACGAGTAACTGGCCAACCCCGAAGGGAATTCCCATGGTCCACGGCAGCAGCGTCGGCGATTCGCTTTGCAGGACCAAGGTGGTCAATCCCGAGACCAGGTACCAGACGCCGACCGCAAAAGTGAGGCGCGGCAAAAAGCGGCACGAGGCGAATACCCCGAGACAGAAGAGCAATTGCCACAGACCCGGCAGCATCCAGGCTTCTCTGGGCGCCGCGCCCAGTACCACGGCGGTCAGCAAAGTTCCGATAACGAGCGCGGGCAGGAATTGTTCGGCGGCCGCCAGGACCATCTCGGTTGCGAGCCCGGAGTGCACACGTCGAGCGCGAAACATCATCTGGATGGCGACCATCGTCAGGGACAATAGCGCGGTCGCGATCCACACCGCGGCGAACGCGTGAAAGTCGGTCTCGTTTCTCAGCCAGTGAGACTGGAGCGCCGCGACGCCGAGGGCCAGTACGCCGCTCGCGGCGACCGAGGCCGGGCCGTAGCCGCGGAACTGGGTATCGCGTGCCACCTGGCAGCGGATGTGCTTGATCTCGGCCAAGGCGCGGTGCAACTCGCTCATGGCAGCGGCTCCGAGTGCGTTTACTTTACGATACCAAGTATCCTAATGGCATGAGCGCGAGTTGGAAAGCTTTCGCTGTGTGCTCCGCATTCTTCGCGGCGCTCACCGCAATTTTCGGCAAGATCGGCGTGAGCTCGATGAGCTCCAATCTGGCGACTTTTCTGCGCACTATCGTGATTTTACTGGTGAGCGCGTGCATCGTGACCCTGCGCGGGGAATGGCAGCGACCGGGAGACATTTCGGCGCTCGGCGCGGCTTCTCTCGGCCTTTCCGGAGTGGCGACCGGATTATCGTGGCTTTGCTACTATCGTGCGCTGCAATTGGCGCCCGCTTCTCGGGTCGCCCCCATCGACAAGCTGAGCGTCGTATTCGTCGTGATACTGGCAACGCTCTTTCTGCAGGAGCGCTTGGACTGGAAGGTCGTCTTGGGTACGGCGCTGATCACCGCGGGCGCCGTCATCATCGCCGTTTGAGACACCTTCGTTCATGCGCGCTCGCGCTGCTGTTTTTTGCGTGTTGCGCTGCTCACGCGCAAGGGGGACCTCCGTTTCTGACCAACGACCCGGGGACTCCGGGCGATGGTCACTGGGAAATCAACGTGGCTGCCGCGCAAACCCTGACGCACGGCATCGACTCGTACCAGCTGCCGCAGTTCGATCTCAATTACGGCCTCGGCGAGCGGGTGCAGCTCACTTACGAGGTTCCTTACGTGGTCGACACGATGCCGGGCGAGCCCCATCACAGCGGCTGGAGCAACGCTTATCCGGGCGTCAAATGGCGATTTCTCGATCAGGGGGAGGACGGTTGGCAGCTGTCGACGTTTCCGCAAGTCGAGACAGGCGCCGCCGCACTCGCACAGCAACGCGGACTTGCCTCGCCCGGGCCGCGTTTTCTTTTGCCGTTCGAAGCGGCGAAGAAGGTCGGACCGATCGATCTCGACGTCGAGGCGGGATATTACTTTCCGAAGCAGGGTCTTAGAGAACGCATCATCGGCCTCGTCGCGGGTCATTCGTTCGGCGGCGGACTCGAGCTGGACGCGGAGCTGTACGACGATCGTGCGATCGGCAAAGATGGCCTGGTCGACGGCGTGCCTCGCTACACACTCCTCGATCTTGGAGGCCGGTACAAGCTGGCCCGCGGCATCATCGCGCTTTTCATGGCGGGCCGCAGCGTGACGGGCACCGGCGGCGAAGGGCCCACGTTCAACGGGTATTTCGGGGTGCAGATTCTATTGAAGGATTATGGCCGCTCGTTCGCATCGGAGTGAACGGTGCCGACGACCAGGACTTCGAACGTGCCCGGCAGAATCGTGGGTCGCGGCCGCGGAGTATCGGCAGTGGCGGCCGGCGTGGGCCCGAACTGTGCAGTCGGCAGATAGAGCCGGTGGGTCGCGGCATCGAGTGCGATGGTGCGCGCGCCGCGTGCGGTCGGCAGCGTCTGTATCACCGCGAAATGCTGCGGATCAGGTCCCTCATGCACGATGGTGAGCGTTCCCTCACCGTTGGCGCTGTAGGCATTTTGCAGTGACACATCGAATTCGACTCCGTCGACGCCATGCCCGATCGGGAGGGTCGCGATGGACTTGCCGAGGCGGGTGTCGGAAATCACCATCACGGCGTTGCCGCATCCTGAAAAACTGCGGTGATTGCCCGCATCGAGCGCGAGACCCGTGGGCCGCTCGCAGCCGCTCAACGGCCAGACGGCCGTCACCGTGCGGGTCGCCAGGTCGAGGGCCGCAACCTCATTCTTGTCTTCGATATTGACGTACACATGCCCGGCGCCGTCGCTGCGCGCGAATTCCGGGGATCCGGGTAGAGCTATCGTGCCGATCACCTTGTCTTTGGCCGCATCGATGACGCTCGCGCTGTTGTCATCGCCGTTCAGCACCACGACCGCGCGGGTTTGCGGATCATAGAGAATGGCATCCGGGTGAGCGCCGACGGGGATGCTGTCGATCGGCTGCAGGCTATCGAGATCGAACACCCTCACGGCATTGGCTTTGCCGGCGCTCGCGTAGCCGCGCTTTAAATCCGCGGCGACGGCGATGCCGTGCACGCCCGGTGTGTCGGGAACATCCCCGACCGGTTTACCCGTACGGGTATCGATCACGGCGACGCGGGTCGCGCGGGAGAGATATAATCGATGGGCGGCGGAGTCCACGGTGGGATAGTCCCAGCCTCCCTCGCCGCCGAGCGCCCACCGATCGACGAGGCGCTGACCCGATGCCGGGCCGTCCGCAGCCGGGGAAGCATCGCCTGCGGAGGGCAAAGCTGCCGGCAGCGCGATCGCCGGTAAGAGCGCGATCGCCGTGCGCAACAGGTGACGGAGCATTGACGTCTTGAATTCGCTCATCATTACTTTGTCATACAAAGCTCAGAGGATAGCACCCGCATATACGGTAAGCTAACATGGCAGACTTGCACGCCGTCATCGTCATGCTAGGGTTTGCGAGCCTGATCGCGGCCGCCGGTTACGTCGTGCTCGCCGTCATCGCCGTGCTGGCGTGGCAGCTGCGCGGGCGAGCCGGTACCGTGCACTCGCCCCCGCCGGTCAGCGTGCTGAAGCCGCTGTGCGGCGCAGAGCCCGGTCTGCACGAGCACCTGCGCTCATTCTGCGACCAGGACTATCCGGAATTCGAGATAGTCTTCGGGGTGCGGGAGGCGGACGATCCCGCATGCGCGGTGGTGCGGCAGTTGATCGCGGAATTTCCGCAGCTGCCCATGAAGCTCGTCGTCGATTCGCAGCTTTACGGGAACAACCGCAAGGTCAGCAACCTGATCAACATGTTGCCCCACGCACATCACGAAGTGTTGGTGATGGCGGACAGCGATGCCTTCGTCGGGCGGGATTATCTGGGCGCCGTCACGGCGCCGCTGCGCGACAGCGCGGTGGGGTTGGTCACCTGCCTTTATCGCGGAGTTCCCACGCAGGGAATATGGTCACGGCTCGGAGCGATGTACATCAACGAGTGGTACGTTCCCTCGGTTCTCATCACTCGGCTGTTCGGCTACGAGGGATACGCTTCGGGTCAAACGCTGTGCATGCGGCGCAGCGTCTTACAGCAGATCGGCGGATTGCAGGTGCTCACGGATCAGCTTGCCGAAGACTACCGGCTGGGCGAGTTGGTGCGCGGATTGAATCTGCGGATCGTGCTGTCTCCGTACCTCCTGAGCGGCGAGCACCACGAGCCCGATCTCTCCTCCATGACCCGCCATGAGCTGCGATGGATGCGCACCATCCGGGTGTTGCGGCCGCGTAGTTTCCTCGGGATCTTCGCGACGTTCAGCCTGCCTCTGGCGCTCATCGGCATCGTCTTCGCTTCGAGCGCGGGTGCCTCGCTCGTTCCGTGGAGTTTATTCGCCGTGATCCTGATTTCGCGCATTACGCTGCATTTCGTGCCCCGCATCCGCGCGCAGCGCTCGATGCTGTCGGACTTCTGGCTCCTACCCGTGCGCGATCTGCTGATTTGCTGGGTCTGGTGCCGGAGCTTCTTCTCGTCCCGAGTCAACTGGCGCGGCAACGAGTTCGACGTGGACGCCGACGGCGTGATGCGCCGCCTCACCTGATCCCGCGCTGCAGTGAAAATGGCCATGAAAACGCCGGCCTACGTGGGCGCGGTCGTGGGCGTGATCGCGCTCATCGTGGTCGCGGTTCGCGCGGATTTCCCTGCGATGCTGCGGACCTTGAGCTCGGGCGGCCCCGCCGTCCTTTGGGTCGTACCGTATCGCGCGCTGTTCTTCTCGCTTTATGCGATCGGCTGGGCCGCCCTCCTCAAGTCGAGCGAGCCCGTGCGCCGGGTGGGCTTGGAATACGTGTGGTGGGCGACCACGGTACGCGACGCCGTGGACCGGCTGCTGCCCGTGGCGAGCGTAGGCGGAAGCGTCGTCGGTGTGCGGCTTCTGCGCTGGCGGGGTGTCTCGGGAGCCACGGCCGGCGCCACCATCGTCGTCGAGATATTGCTCACGCTGGTCGCGTTGTATCTGTTCACCGCGCTTGGGCTGGTGCTGCTCGCCGAGTACGGAGGGGAGGGCCATCAATACCACCGGGTCCTTCTCGTCTTCCTACTGAGCCTGCCGGTGCCCGCAGTCATGCTGGCGCTGTTCAAGAACGGAGCCTTTCTGAAGCGAGTGCAAGCGCTCCTCCACGGCTGGGTGGGCGAGGGCGCGATATCGCGGGCGACGGAATCTCTCGATCACGCAGTCCGCGCGTTGCTCCATCGGCCTCAGGCTCTCGTTTTTGCCGGCGTGCTGCAATTTGCGGCACTCGTTTCCGGCGCCTTCGAGATCTGGTTCGCCCTGTGGCTCTTCAAGCATCCTGTGAGCGCCGGTGCGGCGGTGATGCTCGAGAGCATGACGCAGGCGATTCGCCACATAGCTTTCATCGTGCCGGCCGGGCTGGGAGTGCAGGAAGCCGGTCTGGTCGTGTTCGGCCACGTCGTCGGAATCAGCGGCGAAATGGCGCTCGCAGTCGGCATGGTCAAGCGCATTCGCGAGCTCGCCTGGGGCATCCCGATGCTCATCAGCTGGCAGTGGGCCGAGGGGCGCCGGCTGCGCCGGGCCGCGGTACCATGAGTCTCGTGCTGCGTCTTCCGACCGGCATCGAGCGCAGGCTCGAGACGCTATGGCGCGGCCTGCCGGATACCGGCACCGGACAAATCGATTTCTCCGCTCCCGTGGGGGAGGCCGCGCTGGTCTCTGCGCAATCCGTCTCGTGGCGGGTATTCAAGAACCCGGTCACTCTGTTCATCGGCGGTGTGGCCGCCGTCATCCTCGAACTGGCCGAGCCCTGCGTGCGCACGGGCATCTGGGAGCACTCGCGATTTCGCAGGGATCCCGTCGGGCGGTTGCAGCGCACCGGCGCGGCAGCAATGCTCACCGTGTACGGGGCGCAGAGCGTCGCGACGCCGATGATCGAGCGCGTGGCGAGGATGCATGCCGCGATTTCGGGCGTAACTCCGTGCGGCGTGGCGTTTACCGCGGCCGATCCGGCCTTGTTGAGCTGGGTGCACGCGACGGCCGCGTATGGGTTCGTCGCCGCCTATACCCGCTATGCAAGTCCGCTTTCCGAGCCCGAGATCGATGCGTTTTTCAAAGAAGGCGCGCCGGCCGCGCATCTGTACGGCGCCGTCGACGCTCCGCGATCGATGCGCGAGGTCGAGACCCTGTTCGCTGCCATGAACGGCCGTCTGTGCCGCTCGGCCATCCTGCACGAATTTCTCGATCTCCTGCGTGCCGCGCCCGTGCTGCCGCGACCGCTCGCGTGGATACAGGGCCTGCTCATTCGAGCGGCCATCGACATCGTCCCGGCTTGGGCGCGCGAGCGCCTCGACCTCGATGCGCGTCAAAGCTTAGTCGAGCGAAGCGTGGTGAAATCGATCGCCGGTCTCGCCGACCGCATCGTGCTGCCGGGAAGCGTGCCTGCTCAGTCTTGCGTGCGCCTTGGCCTGCCAATGACTTATCTTTATGGTCCGCAGGGTCGAAGGGAATAAAAATGATGACGCGGCCGGCCGCGCGCGGCTCGAGCGATTGGCGCAACCGAGCGATCGGCGCACTGACATTGGCGATGGTCTTGAGGCTCATATATGCCGGGGGCGTGGAGCTGATGCCGGAGGAGACCTACTACTGGAATTATGCGCAGCACCTGGACATCGGCTATCTGGATCATCCCCCGATGGTCGGATGGCTGATCGCGGCGGGAACGGCAGTGTTCGGCCCCGGAGAGTTCGGTGTCCGCATAGCGGCGCTGTTCTGCGGGGTGATCGCGACTCTATTCTCTTATCGGCTGGCGCGCGAGATGTTCGATGAGCCGACCGGCCTCGTGGCCGTGATCCTGGCTCAGACACTGCCGTTTTTTTTCCTGACGGGCTTTTTGATGACGCCCGACGCGCCGCTCACGGCGGCCTGGTCCGGAATGCTTTATTTCGTCTACCGGGCGTTGATCAAGGACCAAGCCCGCGCCTGGTGGGGAGTGGGCGTGTGCCTCGGGCTCGGTCTGTTATCGAAGTACACGATCGTTCTATTGGGATTCTCGGTTCTGCTCTTCATGATCATCGACCCATACTCGCGTCGCGGGTTCAAGCGCATCGAGCCCTATGCCGCGATGCTCCTCGCCGCGATGATTTTCTCTCCGGTGATCGTATGGAATGTGCGCAACGATTTTGCATCTTTTGCCTTTCAGACCTCGCGGCGACTCGCCGATCGTCCCCAGTTCGCGCTGTTCAAGCTGATCGGCTCGGTGCTGGCGCTGCTGACTCCCACCGGCGCGGTCGCGGCGGCGCGGGAGTTCCTACGCGGCGGCACGGCGGCGGGCGGCGTCGCGGCGAGCGGTGGCCCGGCGGCGTCTGAGTCGGAGCGAGGTCGCGGCCGGCGTTTCATCCAAGTCGCCGTATTGACCCCGCTGGCTGTGTTCGCGCTCTTCAGTCTGCGTCACGAGGTGAAGCTCGACTGGACGGGTGCTCCCTTGATCGCCTCGCTCCCGGTGTTTGCGGCCGGCATCGTGCAGCCGTTGCATCGCATAGGCGGCTTGATCGCCCGGGCCTGGATGCCCACGGTCATCGTGTTGCTGTTGCTTTACGGAGCGGGCCTTTACTATCTGATGCTCGGCATTCCCGGCGTGGGCTACGGCCGTCATGCCGAGCTCGTTCCGGTCGGCTGGCGCGAGCTGGGACGTAAGGTGGGCGTCATTGCCGAGGACATGCGCCGGCGCACCGGCACCGATCCGCTCATTGTCGGCATGGATCGATATGCCATTGCGAGCGAGCTCGCCTTCTATCTGCCCGATCGTGCCAAAGCGGTCGGTGATACCACCAGCGGGCATCTATTCGGCCAGGTCGGGCTCATGTACGAGCGCTGGTTCCCAGTCGGCGGACTGAGCGGGCGGAATTTGCTGCTTGTCGCTTGGAGTCCGGCCGAGCTGTCGGATGAGGCGCTGGCCAATCGAGTGGAGCGCTTGGATCCGATTCAACAAGGGGCGCTCACCCGCGACACCCATCTCATCCGGCCTTTCTATTATCGCGTGGCCTACGGGTTCCTTCCGGCGAAGACCGCGCCGTGATCATCAGGACGCTGCTTTCCGGCGCTTGCGTTGCGCTCCTGTGCTTGAGCAGCGCTGCGGCCTCGGCGTGGGGCGATGAGGGGCACGAGGTCATCGGACTCATTGCGGAGCACTATCTGCAGCCGGCCGCGCGCGCGCGTGTGCTCGAGCTGCTGCGTCAGGATGACACCGGCTTGGTCGAGCGCGACCTGGCGCACGAGGCCACCTGGGCGGACAAGTTCCGCGACTCCGACCGCGACACGAGCAAGCTGCGCTATCTCGGCACCCGGGATTGGCACTTCGTCAATCTCGAAATCGACGGCCTGGACGTGGCCGGCGCCTGTTACGGCCGGCGTCCGTTGCCGGCGGGAGTGCCGGCCTCGATCGGGCCGCCCGAGGATTGCATCATCGACAAGATCGATCAGTTCAACGCCGAGCTCGGCAATCCCCGGACTGCGGAGGGGGAGCGGCGGATGGCGCTTCAGTTTCTGTTGCACCTGGTGGGCGATCTGCACCAACCGCTGCACGCGAGCGACGATCACGATCAGGGCGGAAATCGAAAGCTCGCCGGCGGCCCGGACATCGGGCTCAACAATCTGCATCATGATTGGGACACGGAATTCGTGGCGCGGCTTGGGTCGGGCGACACCGACGTCGCGCGTAGGCTCATCACGCGCATCACCGAGGCCGACCGCATCCGCTGGTCGAACGGCACGCCCGTCGATTGGGCGGTCGAGACCTATGCCGTGTCGAAAAAGTACGCCTACGGCCTTCTGCCCGCCGCGAGCGCAGGCGAGTCGCAATATCCGCTTTCGAAAGCCTACGTGGACGCTGCGACCGCCGTGACGGCGGAGCAGTTGAGCAAGGCGGGCGTGCGTCTCGCATTCATGCTCAATCGAGCGCTCGAGTGATCAAGCTCGGTCTCGACACCGGCGGTACCTTCACCGACGCCGTACTGTTGGCCGACGAGCGGCGCGTCGTGGCAAGCGCCAAGTCGCTCACCACTCCATGGGATCTTGCGATCGGCATAGGGAACGCCATGCGCGCGGTGCTCACCCATCTACCTGCGGGCGCGCATCGAGCGGACGTGAGCCTGGTCTCGGTATCGACGACGCTTGCGACCAACGCGGTGGTCGAGAACCGCTTCAGCCCGGTCTGCACGCTGCTCATCGGATTCGATGACGCGATGGTCGAGAGATCCGGCATCGGACGCAACGGCGGTCCGCTCGTGCGTGTGGCCGGCGGTCACGGCGCGACGGGCGAGGAGTGGGCGCCGCTCGATGAGAGCGCCGTGCGGGCGGCCGTCGGGGAATTCGAGACGCGCGTCGAGGCGTATGCCGTCGCGGCGAGCTTCTCGGTGCGCAATCCCGCGCACGAATCGCGTGCCCGGCAGATCATCCGCGGGCTTTCGCAAAGACCCGTGACCTGTGCGCATGAGCTGAGCTCGAAGTTGGACGCGCCCCGCCGCGCGCTCACTGCGGTGCTGAATGCACGCCTCACGGGGCGCATCCGGCACCTTATCGAGGCGTTGTCGAGGGTGCTCGCCGAGGAATCGATCGACGCACCGCTCATGATCGTCAAGGGCGACGGCTCCCTGATGCGCGCGGACGTCGCGCTCGAATACCCGGTCGAGACCATTCTGTCGGGTCCCGCCGCGAGCGTGGTCGGGGCCGGCTTTCTCACCGGGCAGCGCGATTTCGTGGTCTCGGATATGGGAGGCACCACCACGGACATCGCTGTGGTGTCGGGCGGACGGCCCGTGATCCGCGCCGAAGGGGCGCTCGTGGGAGGCTGGCGCACCATGGTCCAAGCCATCGATGTGCGCACCATCGGCTTGGGCGGCGATAGCGAGGTGGGTTTCGATCGGCAGCTGCGCCTCAAGGTGGGTCCTCGCAAGGCGATGCCCTTGAGCTTGCTCGCGCATAGCTTTCCCGAGGCGCTCGAGGATCTGCGCTCGCTCGCCGAGCTTGCGCCTCTTCCCGAGTTTGCGACGCAGTTCGTCTTTCGCAACCCGGAGCGCGAGGCGCCCGAACATCTGCCGTCCCTCGAGCGCCGGATCTGGAATGCGCTCGACCTGCGGCCGCGCCGCGTGTCCGCCGCGGTGCGGAATGCCTCCGGTCTCGAGGGCTTGCGCCGGCTGGCGGATGCGGGGCTCGTGACGCTTGCGGCGTTCACGCCGAGCGATGCGATGCATGTGCTCGACGTGCAGCGCGGCTGGTGCCGGGAGGCAGCGGAGTGCGGGGCTCGCATTCTCGCCATCGAGGAGCGCAATGGGCGCGCAGCCTCCGCCGCCGTATCGCCGCGCGAGCTTTGCGAGCGTACCTACGAGCACGTGGTCCGCCGCAGCGCGCGCGCGCTGCTCGAGGCCGCGCTGGCGCACGACCCCGGTCTCGAGACGCCCACGGGGACGTGGGGCTTGCTCGGCGAGCGGTTGCTCGATGCGGCCGTCGCGGCGCAGCCGCTATCGCAATGGATGCGGGCAACGCTTGCACTTGCGCGGCCGATCGTCGCCATCGGAGCGCCGGTGGAAGCGTATTACCCCGACGTCGCGCGCCGCCTCGGCGCTGCGCTTTCCATTCCCGAGCATGCGGCGGTATGCAACGCGGTCGGCGCGGTGGCGGGCGTGGTGTCGCAAAGCGTCGAGATCCTGGTCAATCAACCGAGCTTCAATGTCTTCCGCGTGCACGATCCCGCCGGCAGCCAGGACTATCCGGACTCGAAGGCGGCGCTCGATCACGCCGAGCGCATCTCGCGTGCGCTCGCACTCGGTGCGGCTCGCCGTGCGGGCGCGGCCGATCCGCACGTCGACACGACGGTGACCGAGCGGCGCGCCGAATTAACTCCCGGCACCGATTATCTGGCCGAGGCGATCGTGTGCTCGACGGCGGTCGGCCGCCCGCTGGCGGGTCACGAGGCCATTGCGCATATCGGATAAATGCATCGCTCCTCGCGGCGTATCGAAAAAATATATCGGCCCGATTCACAAATAGCGCTGATAATCGGATCATGAAACAGCCCGACGAGACGCAGGCACGGCGCGGCAGACGCCGCGGCGGAGCGCAGGAAGCGAGTCACGCGGTCGTCGATCGCACGCGCGCGTACCGCCATTTGCGCAATCCCTTCGAGCCGATGCGAGTGTTCTCCGATGACCAGGTCGCCGCCATTCACGACGCGGCGCTGGTGATTCTCGAGACGCAGGGCATGAAAGTGCTGTCCGAAGACGCTCTGGTGCGCTACGCCCAAGGCGGAGCGCAGGCCGATAAGGCCTCGCAAATCGTGCGGCTCGACCGCGGGCTCGTGGCTCAAGCGCTCGCGAGTGCGCCGCACGAGATCACCCTGCATTCCCAAGACCCCGAACGGCACATGCCGCTCAATCCGGGTTGCGTCGTTTTCTGCCCGACGTCGGGGCCGCCGAACATCATGGATACCGCCAACGGCCGTCGTGCGGGCACGTTCGAGGATTTCTGCAACCTCATGAAGCTGTGTCAGAGCTTCGAGGTGATTCACGTGCTCGGCGGGGCGACCGAGCCGCAGGACGTGCCGGTACAGGTGCGGCATCTGCACGTGACGCGCGCGCAGCTCATGCTCACCGACAAGGTTCCGTTCATGTTCTCCCGCGGCCACGGTCAGGTCGCGGACAATTTCGAGCTCATCCGGATCGCGAACCGAGTCTCGCCGGAGGAGTTTCGTTCGCGGCCTTACGTCTACACCATCATCAACACCAACTCGCCCCTGCAGCTCGACATTCCGATGGCGGACGGCATCATCGATTTCGCGCTGAGCGGCCAGTTGCTCATCATCACGCCATTCACGCTCGCGGGTGCGATGGCGCCGGTCACCGTGGCGGGTGCGCTGACGCTGGCTCATGCCGAGTTCCTGGCGGGGCTCACGCTCGCGCAGATCGTCAAGCCGGGTGCACCGGTCGCTTACGGCAGCTTCACCTCGAACGTCGATATGAAATCCGGGTCGCCTGCATTCGGTACCCCGGAATACGTGAAGGCGGCGTTCGGCGCGGGGCAACTCGCGCGGTTTCTCGGGCTGCCGTGGCGCTCGTCCAATGCCACCGCCTCGAACGCACCTGACGAACAGTCAGTGTACGAATCGCAGATGAGCTTATGGGGTGCGCTGTTCGGCGGCTGCAACTTCGTGCTGCACGCGGCCGGCTGGCTCGAGAGCGGACTTACCACTTCGTACGAGAAGTTCATTCTCGACATCGAGATGCTGCAGATGTTCGCCGAGGTGTTTCAGCCGGTCGGCGCGACGGCTGCGGATCTTGCGGTCGAGGCCGTCGCGGAGGTGGGTCCCGGAGGGCATTTCTTCGGTTGCGCGCACACCATGGAGCGCTACCGCGGCGCCTTCTATGCCCCCTTGGTTTCCGACTGGCGCAATTACGGCAGCTGGGCCGAGGACGGCGCCAAGACGGCAACGCAGCGGGCCACGGGGATCTGGCAGACGACGCTGCAGCGTTATGTCAACCCGGCGCGCGATCCGGCGATCGTGGAGGCGCTCGATGCGTACGTCGCCCGCCGCACCGAAGAAGGCGGCGCGCCACCCGTCAGCTGATGCCGGCACTGGTGCACGCCTGCGGGATCGTGTCGCGGACAGATATGCCGCCGTCGCAATTCTGCAAGTCCGGGGTGCCCCGTCGACTTAGCATGCGTGCTGGGCGCTGGGGGCAAGCGCGCTTGTAAGTTGCCGTGGCTGCTCGCAAAAAAACCGTGGAGACCTGATGGCCGAGCCGACAGATGGCGAATTCGACCTGAACACGCTCAACGACGAAGAGCTCGTCGAGCAGGTTCATGACGACCTCTACAACGGTCTGAAGCCGGAAGTCGAAGAGGCGACGCATATTTTCTTGAAGCGCGGCTGGTCCGCGGAGCGCGTGCTCAACGATGCGCTGGTGGAAGGCATGCGCATCGTCGGCATCGATTTCCGGGACGGCATCCTGTTCGTGCCCGAGGTGCTCCTCGCGGCGAATTCCATGAAGGGTGGCATGGAAATCCTGCGGCCGCTGCTCGCGGAGACCGGCGTCGAGCCGATCGGCAAGATCGTGATCGGGACGGTCAAGGGCGACATTCACGACATCGGCAAGAATCTCGTCTCCATGATGCTCGAGGGCGCCGGATTCGAAGTCATCGATCTCGGCATCAATAATCCGGTCGACAAATATCTCGCGGCGCTCGAGCAGCACAAGCCCGACATCCTCGGCATGTCTGCGCTGCTGACGACCACCATGCCTTATATGAAGGTCGTCATCGACACGTTGAAAGAGCGCGGCATGCGCAACGACTACATCGTGTTGGTGGGCGGCGCTCCGCTCAACGAGGAATTCGGCAAAGCGGTCGGCGCGGATGCTTACTGCCGCGACGCGGCGGTCGCAGTGGAGACGGCGAAGGGTTTGCTGGCGAAAAAACGCGCCGCCGCGGCGGCGCACTGAGCAAGGATCAGCCGTGGCGCAGAACGGCCAGGGCCTCCTGATCATCGCGTGCGGCGCCTTGGCGCACGAGATAACCGCGCTCAAGCGGGCGAATGCCTGGGAGCAGGTGGACGTGCGCTGCCTGCCCGCCGATCTGCACAATCGGCCGGAACGCATTCCCGCCGCGGTGCGCGGTCTCATTCGCGCCTCGCGCGGCCAATACCGCTCGATGTTCGTCGCCTATGCCGATTGCGGCACCGGCGGATTGCTCGATGCGGTACTAGCCGAAGAGGGCGTCGAGCGAATTCCGGGCGCGCACTGTTATGAGTTCTTCGCGACTGGCCCGGTGTTCGCGGCGCTTGCGGAGGCCGAGATCGGGACGTTCTATCTCACCGACTTTCTGCTGCGGCATTTCGAGAGGCTGGTCATCCAGGGGCTCGGTCTAGACAAACATCCCGAGCTGTTCCCGACCTACTTCGGCAACTATCGCAAGCTCATGTACCTGGCGCAGCGGCCGAGCGCGGATGCAATCGAGCGCGCTCGCGCCATCGCGGTGCGCATGGGTTTGAGCTTCGAATCGCGCGCAACCGGGTACGGGACTCTCGAGACGGCGCTCACCCGCGCGGCGGCACGCGATGAGACGCTGCGCGCGGATCTGCCGAAAACCGTGGAGATATCGTAATGGCCTCGCTGATCACTATTTCGTGGCGGGATATCCCGGCTCAGGTCGTGGTCAAGCGCGGCCGTGAGACCGCCAAGGTGCAGCTCTCGCAGCGCTTCCAGGAGGCGGTCGATCGGGCGGCCATGCGCGCCGGCAAGGGCAGCTCGGATGCGTACCTCGCGGACTGGCAGCGCACGGCGCGGCCGTGCGGCGATGACCTGCAGGCCGAGGCCGCCGCCGAGGCGGCACGTCTCGAAGCACAGTTCACCGACGAGGATCTCGAGCGATTGATTCGCTCGAAGGGCTTGGCCGCGCCTACGAGCGGCTCATCGCCCACCCCGCCGGCCGAGTCAACCTGATGTACGCGGTCAGACTGTGGTCCGTGCGCCACGCGCGCGGATTGAATGCTTTCTACCGAGGCTTCGAGCGGGTCCTCAATCGCCTGCACGGCCTGTTCGAGTTGGTGGGATACGAGCGCCTCGAGCGACCGGTTGCCGCGGTGGAGCGCGGGGTCAAGGGTCTTTTGTTCGATTGCCGCATGTGCGGGCAGTGCGTATTGAGCTCGACGGGAATGTCGTGCCCGATGAACTGTCCGAAGACCTTGCGCAACGGACCGTGCGGCGGCGTGCGCGACGACGGCACTTGCGAGGTGAAGCCCGACATGAAATGCGTCTGGGTCGAGGCCTATCGGGGCAGCGAGCGCATTCCCGGCGGAGTCGCCGCGATGACCAAGGTGCAGCTCGCCGTCGATCAACGCCTCGCGGGCCGGTCGTCGTGGCTGCGCGTGGTCCGTGAGCTGAATCCGACGGCAACGCCGCCCGAGAAGGGCGACGCGCCGCCGCGCAAGATCGGCGTGTCATGAGATTCGAGGACGAGCCGGTTCCCGGCTATCCGCTGCCGATTCTTCCCGGTCACACCTCTCCCGGCCGGTTCGAGCGCGTATTGCGGGCCGGCGGGTTCGCGGTCACCACCGAGCTCGCGCCGCCTGATTCGGCGGATCCGGAAGATGTCTACAAGCGCGCGCGAGTCTTCGACGGCTACGTCGACGCGATCAATGCCACCGATGGGAGCGGCGCGAATTGCCACATGTCGAGCATCGCGGTCTGCGCGCTGCTCACGAGAGTGGGATACGCGCCCATCATGCAAATCTCCTGCCGCGACAAGAATCGCATCGCCATCCAGGGCGACATTCTGGGCGGCGCCGCGATGGGGGTGTGCAACATGCTGTGCCTGACGGGCGACGGTGTGCAAGCCGGCGATCACCCGCAGGCAAAACCGGTGTTCGATCTCGATTGCGTGTCGCTGCTCGAGATTGCACGGACACTGCGCGAAGATCATCACTTTCAGAGCGGCCGCAAGATCACTTACGCACCGCGGGTCTTCTTCGGAGCCGCGGAGAATCCCTCGGCACTGCCGCATGGCTGGCGCGCGCAGCGTCTCGCCAAGAAGATTGCCGCGGGAGCGCAGTTCATCCAGACGCAGTATTGCTACGATTTGCCGTTGCTCGCCGCCTTCATGGAACAAGTCGAATCGCTCGGCCTGCTCGACAAGGTGTTCATTCTCGCCGGCGTCGGCCCGCTGCGCTCCGCGAAGACGGCCGAGTGGATGCGCAAGAACGTGGCCGGCATGCATGTGCCGGACGCGCTCATCGCGCGCCTCGCGGGCGCCAAGGACCAGGCGCGCGAGGGGCGCAATATCTGCGTCGAGCTGATCCAGGCGATTCGCGAGATACGCGGCATCAGCGGCGTACACATCATGGCCTATCGGCAGGAAGAATCCGTTGCCGAGATCGTCGAGCGTTCCGGTATTCTCGCAGGCCGTTCTCCGTGGTATCCGGGGCGCGACGAGGCCTCCATCGCTTCTCAGAGGAATGCATCATGACCGATACGATCGTCAGCTCGGCCACCAAGGAAGTCGTCATCGGCTTCAACCGGCCCTTCGTCATCATCGGCGAGCGCATCAATCCAACGGGACGCAAGATCCTCGCGGCCGAGATGACGAACGGCGATTTCAGCCGCGTCGAGGCGGATGCGCGCGCGCAAGTCGAGGCCGGCGCCCACATGCTCGATGTCAATGCGGGCATTCCGCTCGCGGACGAGCCGGCGATTCTCGCCAAGGCCATACAGCTCGTGCAATCGATCACGGACGTGCCGCTATCCATCGATTCCTCGATCGTCGCGGCACTCGAGGCGGGACTTGCCGTCTACAAGGGCAAGGCGCTCGTCAA
>Ga0302314_10003851_pt1 | contig 27626 bp, 22 predicted proteins | sample III_Palsa_N2_3_FD_200533 | JGI IMG/M metagenome (GOLD analysis project Ga0302314, IMG submission 200533) | Peat permafrost microbial communities from Stordalen Mire near Abisko, Sweden - III_Palsa_N2_3 | ecosystem: Environmental > Terrestrial > Soil > Palsa > Peat permafrost | place: Sweden...
ACCATCGCAAGCCGCCTCGCGCCACCTTGCCGCCACGCAAATGCACGCCTTCGACGCGCGGCGCATAGACCCAGATCTCGAACATTGGCTTGGGCTCAGGCAGGCCCGGCACCATCGACGGATCGAGTTTGAATGACAGGTAAGGCTTGGCCTTACCTTCGTCATCCTTACGAAAATAATTGGTTCGTACCGTTGCGTTGATGACGCCCAGGAACTGCCGCAGGATACGGTCTTCATCGAGATTCGGCACGTTGTCGAGCGCGGTTTCTATGTCGGCCAGCACATGCTGCGTGCGGGCGTCGCGAAGCTCACGACTTTGAGGGTTATCGCTGAGCGCCCCGGGAAGAGCCGGATTGAAGCGCACCAGGAACAGCTCAAGCAACTTGCGGGCGATGGCCGGGTTGCCGGTCAAGGCACGTTCTATATAGGCGTCGCTGAACGTTGAGCCCACTTGCCGCAAGTACTTCGCGTAAGCGCGCAGGATCGTGACGTCGCGGGCGCCGAGTTGCGCGCGCAAGACCAGCCGGTTGAAGCCGTCGTTCTCAACTTCGCCAGTCCAGACGCTTGCGAACGCGTTCTCAAACAGTTCCTTGACACGATCGATGTCGAACTCCACGTCGTCGGCAAGCTCCAGCCCGAAGTCGTGTATCCATGCGTGGGGGGCACCCAGCGGCTCAATGCGATACGGCCGTTCTTCATCAACGCGCACGCCAAGGTGCTCCAGCATCGGCAGGCTATGCGAGAGCGCGATCGGGTCTCCCACCCGGTACACCTTGAAGCGAAACGCGCGCCGCCCGGCTTCAATCGGCCTGTATAGGCTCATCGCGAGACCGCCCGCCCTCACCTGCGTCTGTTCGATCAATTCGATATCGCGTACCGCCGTGCGAGCCGGGTAATCCTCGCGATATCCGGCGGGAAACGAATCCGCGTATCGATTCAGAAGCCGGTTGCCCTGCTCTTCGCCAAAGCTGTCGACCAGTGCGTCCGCGAGATCGTCTTGCCAGCGGCGCGCAACCTGCACGATCTGTTGCTCGAGTTCACGTGTATCGGCTTCGGGCATGGCGCCTTTATCCGAGCGCACGGTGATATAGATGCGCGCGAGCGGAGATTCGGACAACAGCGGCGTGAACTCGATGCTCTTGCCGTTGAACGCTTTCATGAGCACGTTCGCGATGCGTTTGCGCAGGTCCGTATTGAACTTGTCGCGTGGCACGAAAACGAGGCACGAGACAAAGCGGTCGAACCTGTCTCGCCGCACGAACAGCCGTGTGCGCTGATGCTCCTGCAAACGCAGCACGCCGAGCGCGATATCGAACAGGTCGTCCTCATCCGCTTCGAAGAGCTCTTCGCGTGGATACTGCTCGAGCACGGTCACTAGCGACTTATGCAGATGCCCCTTGGCGAGAAAGCCGGCACGCCTGATGATGTTCGCGCATTTGCGCCGCACGATCGGGATTTCGGACGTGGGGACCAGATACGCGGTGGACGTGTACAAGCCAATGAACCGCCGTTCACCAATGACCTTGCCATCTGCCCCAACGCGCTTCACGCCAACATAATCCAGATAACCGGGCCTATGCACGGTTGCCCGCGAATTGGCCTTGGTCAGGAAAATCGGCGCGGACCCATTGATGATGGCCGCGGCGGCGGGAGGCAACGGCGTCACGTTATCGGCTGCGGGTGGACGCAGGCTTTCGCGCAGCAGTCCTGCGCCGGAGCCTGGCACGCCGCGCAGCGCAAACCCGCTATCTTGCGTAATGAGTTCGTAGTCGCGGTGCCCGAGGAAGGTGAAATGATCCGCCACCATCCACTCCAGGAACGCGCGAGCCTCGACACCGTCGGCGCTGGTCTCACGCGCTTTCATTTCACCTATGGTCGCGCGTGCAACCTCAACGATCTTCGGCCAATCTTCCACCGAAGCACGTACGTCGCCGAGCACGCGCGCGATGTCACCGCGCAGCTCGTCGAGTTTTGCGGCTTCGCCGCAGCGGTCCACTTCAAAATGGATGAACGATTCGAGGCGCGATTGCGGATCGCCGCCGTCGATGTGACCCAACGCAATACGCGTGATCGCCCCGCTTGCATCGCGGGAGACACGGAACACCGGATGAATGGCGGAATGCATCGCCAGGCCGAGGCGGTTGACCGCCATGGTGACCGAGTCGACGAGGAACGGCATGTCGTCGTTGACGATCTCGACCACCGTGTGATCGGAATGCCAGCCGTGCTGTTCGAGGTTGGGGTTGTATACCCGCAGGACTTCGCGGCCCGTGGTGAATTTTTGCGCCGTCTGCCAGTGCGCCATGGCCGCGCCGTAGAGATCGGCTATATCGCGGCTCTGGACGTCTTCAGGGTCCGCGAGCTCGTAGTAGTGGCTCAGTAGTGGTTCAACGACATTGAACGCGGGCTCTGGAAGCCGCCCCCGTGCAAAGTCGACTACATCGGTGAGAAGGTGCGCAACGCGTTCTTCGCTCTTGGTCAGCATGTCGTCTCCCGGATCTGGCACGTACGGTGCTCGGATTATGCGCCAAGTCTTGTGACACTTGAGCGCCGGAAGCACCGTTCGCGCAAACCCTCAGACCCCGACCCTAACGCTGATTGGAGCCCGAGACAACATCGATCCACACCGCGAGCACAAGAATGCCGCCCTTCACGATCATCTGCCAATACGAATCGACATCGAGCATGGACATGCCATTGTCCAGGCTCGCCATGACCAGTGCCCCGATCAATGCGCCATAGACGGTCCCGGAACCACCGCGCATGGACGTCCCGCCGATAAAGCACGCGGCAATGGCATCGAGCTCGCCCATCGTTCCCGCCGACGGCGACCCGGCTGCCAGCCGGGCCGTGTTGACGAGCCCCGCAAGCGCGCACATCAGGCCCATCAACGCGAAAATCATCAGCTTCACGCGGTTCGTATTCACGCCCGACAAACGCGTTGCCTCAAGGTTCGAACCCACCGCATAAATGCGCCGGCCGAACACAGTCTGCGTAGCGATATAGGTGAAAATACCGAGCAATGCCAGCAGCAGCAACACCGGCACGGGAATGCCGCCGTACTGGTTCAGGGTGGTCACGAACGCGACCAGCACGAGCCCCGCCGCCACGATCTTCACGCCGTCCTGCCAAAGCGGCACGACGGCCAAGTTGTAACGCAGACGGTTCTGCCGCTGGCGCACGGTCAAGGCGACGAGCAACGCAAACAGCACGACTGCAAGCGCATTGCCCGCCATGCGCGGCAAATAACCCTGCCCAATGAACACCAGATTGCTGGAGACCGGCGCGATCGTCGACCCGCCCGTCACGCCCAGCAACACACCCCGATACGCGAGCATGCCGCCAAGCCCGACAATGAACGACGGCACCCGCAGATACGTCGACCACCACCCGTTGAACATGCCGATTGCAATGCCGAGCAGCATCACCGCCGGCACGGTGAACTGGATCGGCCAGTGATGCGAGACATCGAGAATAGCGGCCACGCCGCCGAGCAAACCAAGCAACGCGCCGACCGACAGATCGATCTCGCCCGAGATGATCACGAACACCATTCCGCACGCGAGCATGCCCGTGATCGACATTTGCCGCAGCAAGTTCGAAAGATTGCGGGGCGTGACAAACGCGCCGTCGGTGAGGAGCGAAAAGAATATCCAGATTACGGTTACCGCCAGCAGCAGCGCGAGCAATTTGTAACGCGTGAAAAGCTGCTTGAAGCGCTGCCCGGATGTAATGCTCGCGCCGCCGGTGGTGCTGCGTTTGCTCGACGAGGTGACGTCAGGAGTCATGCGACGCTCGCTTGAAAAGGGTTTGTCTGTGGGGTCGCGCGGATAGCGGCCGCCAGGATATGTTCTTGCGTGAGCCCTTCATTGATAAAGTCGCCGCGCAGTTGACCTTCGCCTATCACCAGCACGCGGTCGCTCACGCCGAGCACTTCATTCAGTTCCGACGACACCACGATGATCGACACGCCGCGGCGGGCCAGCGCGAACATGAGCTTGTAGATCTCGAACTTGGCGCCTACGTCGACGCCGCGCGTGGGTTCATCGAGGATAAGAATGGCTGGGTCGGTCAGCAGCATTTTGGTCAACACCGCCTTCTGCTGATTGCCTCCGGACAGGCTCGCGATGGACAACATAGGTGTGGCGGCGCGCACGGAAAGCCGCTTCATTTCTGTATGGATGGTATCGAGCTCGGCCGCGGAATCAATCCGCCCGCCCTTCGCAAAACGATTCAGCACCGCGAGTGTGATGTTATGTCCCACACCGAGTTGCGGCACGATGCCGTGGCGCTTGCGGTCCTCAGGCACCATGCCAATACCGGCATCGATCGCATTGGCCGGGGTCTTGATCTTGAGGCGCTTGCCGTTCAGATAAACCTCTGCCTCGCTGATGCCCGGGTAAGCGCCGAAGATAGCCTGCATCAGTTCGGTCCGCCCTGCGCCGACCAGCCCGGCGACGCCGAGAATCTCGCCCTTGCGCAGCGAAAACGAGACGTCATCCACGCGCTTGCGCCGCGGGTTGGTCACATCGAAACAGGTGACGTGGCGGGCCTCGAAGATCACCTCGCCAATGTCATGCGGCTCGCGCGGGAACAGGTTCTTGATCTCCCGGCCGACCATCATCGAGATGATGCTGTTCGTGCTGAGATCCTTCATGGGCTGCGTGGCGACGTGCTTGCCGTCCCGGATCACCGTGATGGTGTCGCAGACCGCTTCCACCTCGTCGAGCTTGTGCGAGATGTACACGCACGCCACGCCGCGTTTCTTCAGGTCGCGCACGATGTCGAGCAGGATCCGTATTTCGCTCGCGGTCAGGGACGACGAAGGTTCATCCAGAATCAGCAACTTCGCGCGCTTGTTCAACGCCTTGGCAATCTCGATCAGTTGCTGATGACCGCCGCCGTAGTTCATCACGGGCTGAGCCACATTGATGCCGCTGATGTTCAGCTCGCGCAGCAATTCGTCGGCGCGCTGATACATGGCCGCGTAGTTCATCCGGCCGCCGCTCAATGTGATTTCGTTGCCGAGGAAGATGTTCTCCGCCACCGACAACTGCGGTACCAGCATGAGTTCCTGATGGATGATGACAATGCCGGCATCCTCGGTTTCGCGGATGGTAGATGCTCGTAAAGGCTCACCTTCCCAGAGGATTTGGCCTTCCCACGTACCGTGCGGGTAGACGCCGGACAGCACTTTCATCAGTGTCGATTTGCCTGCGCCGTTCTCGCCGCACAAACCAACACATTCCCCAGGCGAGACCACGAGGTCGATACCATCGAGCGCCTTCACACCGCCAAACGTCTTGACGATGCCGTGCATTTCCAGCAGCGCGTTTGCCATGCGGTTTTTATCCTGGACAGTGAATCAGCGTGAGGGCCCCTAACCAGCGGCCCTCACGCCCGGCATGACGCTTAACGCGTCTTAATTGCCTGCCAACTGGGCCTGCGTATAGAAGCCGTCCTTTACCACGGTGTCGACATTGCTCTTGGTCAGGAGCGTCGGCTGCAGCAACACGGTGTTGACCTGCTTCATGCCGTTGTCGTATTTCGCGTTATAGGCCGGTTGCTGCCCTTTCGCCAGGTCCACCGCCAGTTTGGCCGCCTCACCCGCAATCAGCTTCAGCGGTTTATAGACGGTCATGGTCTGCGTGCCGTCCACCACCCGCTTGACTGCCGCAAGGTCAGCATCCTGGCCGGAGATAGGCACCTTGCCCGCGAGGTGTTGCGCGGCCAGCGCCTGGATAGCGCCGCCCGCCGTGCCGTCGTTGGACGCCACGATGGCATCGATCTTGTTGTTATTCGCAGTCAGCGCGTCTTCGGTGATGCGCAGCGCGGTCGCGGCACTCCATTCCGGCACCCATTGCTGGCCGACAATCTTGATGTCGCCGCGATCGATGGCCGGCTTCAGGATCTTCAACTGCCCTTCACGCAACATTTTCGCATTGTTGTCGGTCGGTGCGCCGCCGAGCATGAAGTAGTTACCCTTAGGCTGCGCATTGAAGACACCCTGCGCCTGCATTTCGCCGACCTTTTCGTTGTCGAAGGAGATATAGGCGTCCACATCGGCATCGAGGATCAGGCGATCGTACGACACCACCTTGATACCCGCCTTCTTCGCTTCGGCCACCACGTTGCCGAGGGTCTTCGAATTGAACGGCACGATCACGATGACATCGACACCTCGCGAGATCAGGTTCTCAATCTGCGATATCTGCCGTTCTTCGCTGGCATCGGCGGATTGCACGGACACCTTGGCGCCCAGCTTCGTGGCGGCGGCGACAAAATAATCGCGGTCGCGCGACCAGCGCTCGACCCGGAGATCGTCAATACAGAAGCCAATTTCAGGCTTGTCCTTGCTTGCATGAGCCAGGGTAGGAAGTACGGTCAAACTGGCGAACATCGCTCCACAGACCAGCGATCCGAGCACGGCACGGCGTTTTGCAGACTTCATGTCTCACTCCTTTTTATGGTTGACTAGCCGATGCGTCTCCCTGCGTGGCCGCTCAGGGCAACGCATGTGCGAGAGAAGGGACGTCGGCGGAATCTACTGCTTGCGCCGCGAATCCATGTTCGCGGTCGTCGGTTTTGCGGGTTGGTCGTCTCTTTGATTTGTCGTTAGCTTGGGCCTTTATTCGCCTTTAACGCAATTGCGAAATCAGCCGGGCCGCTTAATGATTTTCAATGCAGTTTCTTCGTGATCTCGCTAAGCCAGCGCATCACTTATAAATCGCCCTGTTTACGATATTTTCAAGCTGCTCCTGTTGCCCGCTCACATGCTGAGGGTTAACACGACGTCCCAGCGCATCGATAGCCAGCGACTCCAGCGAGTAGCCGCCCGAGAGGATCTTGCGGCCGAATTCCGTGTCCCAGCCCGCATAACGCTGGGTCTTGAACTCGGCAAGCTTGTCGTTCTCGACCAGCGTGGCGGCCCGTTCAAGCGCGATGGCTATGACGTCGATTGCGCCAATATGCCCGAAGAACAGGTCCTCGGGCGCCACGCTCTGGCGTCGTACCTTCGCATCGAAATTCATGCCGCCGGAGCTGAAGCCGCCATGTCGCAGGATTTCATACAGCGCCAGCGTCAACTCCTCAACGCTGTTCGGAAACTGGTCGGTGTCCCAGCCGTTCTGCGGATCACCACGATTCGCATCGACACTGCCGAAGATGCCTAGCGCGTAAGCCGTCGCAATCTCGTGATGAAACGAATGCCCTGCGAGCGTTGCATGATTCGCCTCAATGTTCACGCGGATTTCATTTTGCAAACCGAACTGCGCGAGAAAACCGTGGACGGTCGCCACGTCGTAGTCGTACTGGTGCTTGGTTGGCTCCTGCGGTTTCGGCTCGATCAGCAACGCGCCCTTGAAACCCGTCTTGTGCTTATGCTCCACCACCATGTTGAGGAAACGCCCGAGTTGATCCCGTTCGCGCTTGAGATCGGTGTTGAGCAGCGTGTCGTAACCTTCGCGGCCACCCCACAACACATAGTTTTCTCCGCCAAGCCGATGCGTGGCTTCAAGTGCCTGGAACACCTGCGTGGCCGCGAACGCAAACACTTCGGGGTTCGGATTGGTCGCGGCTCCCGCAGCGTAACGCGGGTGCGAGAACAGGTTCGCCGTGCCCCACAACAGCTTGATCCCGGTTTTCTCCTGCTTGGCCGCCAGATAGTCCGTGACGCCTTTGAAGTTGTTGACGTAGTGCTTGATGCTGTCGCCTTCGGGCGATACGTCGGTGTCGTGGAAGGTGTAATACGGCGCACCCAGCTTCGAGAAGAATTCGAACGCCGAGTCGGCTTTTACGTGCGCTCTTTCTATTGCGTCGCCGGGCTGCTGCCACGGCCGGTGAAAAGTGCCCTGCCCGAACATGTCGACGCCCGGCCATACGAATGTATGCCAGTAACAGACGGCGAGGCGCAAGTGATCCTCCATGCGCTTGCCGAGGACCAGCTTGTCGCGATCGTAATGGCGGAAGGCAAAAGGATTGTCAGACTGCGGGCCTTCATAGCGCACCGCCGGCAAATGTTCGAAATACGACATGGCGTCTCCTTCTTTTAATGTGACACCATGCTGCCAGCATCGTCGCGCAACGAGCAATTGCGAAATCCGCCAGTGCTGATGGTGTTTCTTCAGCTAAGTAAAAATCGGGCTGGCGGGCGGCCGGTGCGCTGGCCTAGAATCAGCGAACGCTAAAAAGACTCGCGTAAAAAACAGGCGCATATTGCGCTGCAACGGAGACGATGGGCATCTCGCGGCACTGCGGCATGCACCGTCCGGAGTTCGATGACACGACCACAGACCGCCCAGGCTTCACATCGGATCGCGCTCCTGTTCAACGCGAACAAGGTGTATGACCGCGGGGTCATTACCGGCATCGGCAACTATTTGCTGTCGACGCGAGTGGCATGGGATCTCTTCCTCGAGGAGGACTTTCGCTGTCGGCTAAACGGTATCGAACGCTTCGAAGGCGACGGCATCATCGCGGATTTCGACGACCCAGGCGTGGCCGAAGCGCTGGGAGATTCGCAACTGCCTGTGGTCGCCGTGGGTTCTTCTTATTCGGACCCGGCATGTTATCCAGCCAGGCTGCCCTATATTGCAACCGACAACGCGAAGCTGATCTCGCTTGCATACACGCATCTGATCGGCGCGGGCTTGCAGCGTTTTGCGCTCTACAGCCTGCCTGAATCCGCCGAAAACCGCTGGGCGCAAGAACGCGAACTGGCCTTCAAGGCGCTGCTCGCGGCTGATGGGCTGCAAGCAGATATTCATCGCGGCCTGCCAACGAGCGCGCCGGTATGGAGTCAGGCGAGCGCGCAACTGACGTCGTGGCTCGAGAGCTTGCCGAAGCCCGTGGGCGTGATCGCCGTGACCGATGCACGCGCGCGGCACCTGCTGCAGGCGTGCCTCATATCGGGTATTCCCGTGCCTGAGCAAGTAGCCATCATTGGCATAGACAACGATCCGCTGACACGCTCGCTCACCCGCATTCCGTTGTCTTCCGTCATTCAGGGGACCGAGGAAATGGGCCGAACAGCGGCCCATTTGCTGCACCAGATGCTGGGGGGCGCACGCTTTCACGGCAGGCGCATCCTCGTGCCGCCAGTCGGCATCAACGTGCTTGAATCCACTCGTCATCAACCGGTGTCGAGCCCCTATGTCATGCGCGCGCGCCACTACATCCGGCAATACGGATGCCAGGGCATCAAGACCGAACAAGTAGCTGATTACGTGGGCGTATCGCGCTCGTCGCTGGAGGATCACTTCCGCCGCGAACTCGGCTGCACCGTGCATCAGGAGATACTGAATCACAAGCTCGAGGTCGCGAAGCAACTCCTCGCACGTCACGATTTATCCAGCGCCGAAGTCGCCATCCGCTGCGGCTTCACTTCGCTGCAATACATGTACGCCGTGTTCCGCCGCGAGCTGGACTGTACGCCGCGCGAATACCAGGAGCGCCTGCCGGTCGCGCCCTGTGCACAACCCGGCTGATCCCCGCTTTTTATGAACCTCGCTGATATGCCCACCCCTCTCCGCCCAGGCTCCGCGCGCGTCAGTGTCGAACGCTGGGGAGAGTTGCCCGGCGGCGATGTTGCGCGCCTGTTCACGCTGCGCAATGCGCATGGCATGCGCGTCGCAATCAGCGATCTCGGTGCGACGCTGGTCTCGTGGAATACCGCCGATCGCGCGGGACGCGTGGCTGATGTCCTGCTGGGTCACGACACGCCCGCTGAATATTTCGCCGGCCATGCTTATCTGGGCGGCGTGATCGGGCGCTGGGCAAACCGCATCGAAAACGCGCGCTTCGCGCTCGACAACGTCGCCTATTCGCTTGATCGCAACGAGGGCGACAACTTGCTGCATGGCGGCGCAGCAGGCTTTCACCGGTCACTTTGGGACGCTCGGGAAGTGGCTGGCGGACTGGTCCTCACGCATGAATCGCCGGAGGGCGACGCGGGCTTCCCCGGCAATGTATCGACCACACTTCGCTATACGCTCGACGACGACGGCACGCTGACGCTCGCGTATGAAGCGGTATCGGATGCGCCTACGCCGCTCAACCTGACGAACCATGCCTGCTTCAATCTATCCGGCGACGAAACCGGCGATATCCGCGGCCACGTGATCTCCATCGACGCCGACACATTCTTCGAAGTCGACGCCGCCCTGATCCCCGAAGGCCGCGCTCAGGTCGCGGGCCATGCGTTCGATTTCCGGGCAAGCGCTCCGCTCGGCGCGCGGCTCGACTGGCCGCACGATCAGCTCGCGCGTGCAGGCGGCTTCGATCATTGTTATGTCGTAGGTGAAAACGGCAAAACGCTCGAGCCCGTCGTGCGCCTCTACGACCCTGGCAGTGGCCGCGAGTTGACGATGGGAACCAACGCGCCCGGCGTGCAGTTCTATACCGGCAATCATCTGGATGGCATCGTGGGACGGCACGGACGGCGTTACGGCAAGCACGCCGGCCTGTGTCTCCAGGCTGGCGCGTTCCCGAATCAGGTCAACATGGCGGACGCGGGCAGCGTGATCGTGCGGCCCGGTGAACCGTACCGGCAAGTCACGTGGTATCGGCTGGGCTTGCAGCAATAGTCCCTTTATTTCACCACGATCGTGCCCGTCATATGCGGATGGATCGAACAGAAATACTTGTACGTACCGGGCTTCGCGAACGTCTGTGAAAAGTGCTCCCCGGAATCGAGCGGCGCCGATTTGAATTCGCGTGGGGTTGCATCGTTGACGATGGTATGAGGCATGTCGTCGTGGTTCTCCCAGGTCACGGTCGACCCTGCTGCAACGGACAACTGAGCAGGACTAAAGGAAAAATTGTCGATCACCACGGTCGCGGCCGGTTTCGCCTCGGCGGCGAATGCGGGTGCAGCCGCCAGCGCCGTCGCCAAGCACAGTGCGGCCATTGTTCTAGCAGCGATCTTCGCTACCCATACGCCCTGAAGATCAGGCATTGTCATCATCGTTCTCCGCTTGTTCAAAGAGGCACTCATACGCTGAGCCGCGTATCGACAATGGCCAGGTCGGCCTCTCCCGGGACATAGTTGACTGAACGCACCCCCAGCATCTTGCGAAGCGTATCCGCGGGGACTTTCATCGGACCGGGACCTGCAGCCGTACCGGGTGCCGGCTGCGGAAAGGCGGTCGACAACGCGGAGTAAAAGTTGATCTCACCTTCAACTTTTTGCGCGACCTGATGCACATGGCCGTTAAGCACCGTCACCGAGCCGAAACGCTTCATCAGACTCAGCGCCTGCGCGCTGTCGTCCGTCCCCCAGCCCCATTGCGGATACAAAGACCAGAGGGGGATATGCGCGAACACGACAATTGGCGTGCTGCTTGTGCGCGCGTGCAGGTCTTGCTTCAGCCACGCCAGTTGTTCATCGCCGAGAAAACCCAGGCCGCCCCCACGCAGGTCCAGCACATTGGTCAAGCCGATGAAATGCACCCCACCCTGATCGAAGCTGTACCACTTGGGGTCCGAGGGTTTGGCGAAACGCTCGAAATACGACCCCCCGTCGTCGACCAAAACGTCGTGTTCGCCGGGTACGTAGTGCACATCGAGCCCGGCGCTCTGGACGATCTGCGTAGCGGTATCGAACTCGCCGGGTTTGGACAGGTGGCTGATGTCGCCGGTATGGATGATGAACCCGGGCTTCTCCGGGCTCGTGCGGATCTTGTCGACGGCTTCCTGCAGTGTGCTTGCAGGATCGAGGTTCGGGTCCTTGCTGAAGCCTATGTGACTGTCGCTGATCTGCACGAAGCTGAACGCATGACGGTCGGTTTGCGCTGCCTGCGCGGTCCCGCCCATCAGCTTCGACCCCGGCACGCCGCCGTTCAAGGTCCACAGCATGCCCGCACCGGCCCATGCCATGCACGTCAGTGCGGTGCGCCGTCTGGCGCCGTGTTCCGTGAGAGGTTCGGGCGAAAGGATTTTTTTATCGAGGTCGGGCATGAACGGCTCCTGGTGGATGGGGGTGCAATACGGGTATGCAAGGCGGGTATGCCTTGCCCCATGCCCATCAAACTCGGAGGGGCGCCGCTTTATTCCCGGTGAATTTTTTTGCCATACCCGCATAATCGGGAATAAATCAGGCCGCTGACTGGTAAGTACAGTTGAGAGCCGGCGTCTTGTATCGCGGTATCGCATATCGCAGTAATTGCAGTATTTGCGGTATTGCGGACCGACCGGCGACCCGCCCTGCGCGTTGGCGCGTGGCGCACGTTCCGCAAATTCCGCGGCAATATCGCTTGCCAGGGAGAGTACCGATGGCGAAGCACTCGCCGAATCGCTTCGACGCGGTGATGCTGCCGCATCTGGACGCGGCGTATAACCTTGCCCGCTGGCTGAGCGGCAGTCCCACGGACGCCGACGACGTCGTGCAGGAAGCCTTCCTGAGAGCCTTTCGTTACTTCGATGGCTATGAGGGCGACAATCCGCGCGCCTGGCTGCTGGCGATCGTGCGCAATACGTGGTTCACCGAATGGCGCCGGCAACATAACCGCGCGGATGCAACGCCCTACGACGACTCGCTCAATGTCGACGATCAGCTTCCCGGCTGGGCCGATGAAAGCGGCGACGATCCGGAGAAATTGGCCGTGCGTCAGGACGAGACCGAACTCGTGCATCGGGCGTTGGCTACGTTGCCGGTTGAATATCGTGAGGTGATCGTGTTGCGTGAACTGGAAGACATGAGCTACAGGGACGTAGCGGCCGTGGCGGGCATCCCGCTGGGCACCGTCATGTCACGGCTTTCGCGCGCGCGCCGCCTGTTGTGCACGGCTGTACGGGCGGCCCAGGGTGGGTCGGAACAGCAGGCAATCCGCCTGGTCAAAACACCACCCGCCGGTCCGGAGGAGTCCAAGCGTGGAAACTAAATCCAACTCATCGCTCGCTGAGAAACTGCGCGACGGCTCGCTTTACGAACGAGCTCCGGAATCCTTGCGGGTGCAGGTGCATGCCCGGATGAAAGCAGAAGCAGCCAGGAAAAATCCGTCTCCCTGGAACTGGTCGTGGCGCATGGCGGGACTGCCGTTCATCGGCGGAGGAATGGCGGGAATCGGCTTGTGCTCGCTCGTCTTCATGACGCTGCTCTGGACCCAGCCGCCGCCCCGTGGCGCAGACGTACAACAGGAGATCGTTTCAAGCCATGTACGGGCGCTGATGTCGGCGCGCACGATGGATGTGCTGTCGAGCGACCAGCATACGGTCAAGCCCTGGTTCAACGGGCGCATCGACTATGCGCCGCCCGTGGTCGATCCCCAGGCGCAAGGCTTTCCGCTGGTCGGCGGGCGGCTCGATTATGTGGATCATCGCCCCGTTGCCGTCATGATCTACCGGTATCTGAAGCACCCGATCGACTTGTATGTCTTCCCTGAAGATCATGGCAAAAACGATGTCAAAAGCGCGCCTTCATCCACGCCTCTTATCACGCAATCCGACGATGGTTATTCGCTGGTCCAGTGGCGTCAGGACGGCATGGTGTATTGGGCAATCAGCGATGCATCGCCGGTCTACATCAAGCGGTTTGCCGAAGCGATCAAAGCAGGAACGCGGCAATAAGCGGGACCGCGTGGCTTGACCCCCGCGGTCCGTGGATTTTCGGACGGCGGGCCAAGCGTCGCGGTCTACATCATGGCGCGCGCAGAACCGCTGCCGCGCCCGCATTTTTCATCCGACCCCGCTCCGGCTTGCCGGCACCGTCCTTCACCGCCGCCACGAAGCCTCGCGCTTCAGGTTCACCCACAACAGCGACAGGTGCTGCGCCAGCACGTTCTCTTCGATCCGATCGCCCATTGCGCCGCAATCGCGCCGACAGTCGCGACAGTCGCGACAGTCGCGCGTGTGCGCATTCACGGGTGCCCCCAGTTGTGCCTGAAGACGATTCGGCGTCTCACGTACAAAACACTTCGCGTCCGGAATTATGTGACGACGTGATCGTTACCCATGGTAGGAACCATGCTGGCGGACCGCTTGGGCGGATACTTCATGCGTTTTACGCAGCCGCCCGGCACTACCTAACTATTATTGAATGGTTCTCGTAAAACATATTACTTAATGCTGTCAATTTTCTTGCGAATGAGGGTGTGAACGGGTGTTTTGTAACGATCGGAAAAATGAAGCGTAACGTCTGTAATGGCACTTCGTGGTCAACTGAATTAGCGTTCAGTTGTGCTCCTATAATTCAGCGGATCGCGGGACGGTCCGATATCTGCTTACGGTAAAAAGTCGGGGAGCGTGTCGTCAAACCAGGTTGGGAGAAATGTCGTGAAACGCCTGAATTCTTGCTTGCCGCTGGCGGCGGTGGCAGTCGCCGCGGCCTGTATCTGTGGCCCGGCGAATGCTGCACGTGTTTTTGTGGGTGTAGGGGTGGGAGTACCTTATTACTATCCGGTTGCGCCCGTTCCGTATTACTACCCTTACCCGCCGGTCGTGGCTGTGCCGGCGCCGCCACCAGTCGACTATGTCGAACAGGGACAAGCGCAGGGTCCGGGGCCATCAGCCGATGCCCCCGGACAGCAGGGCGGTTCCTGGTACTACTGCGAGGCATCGAAAGCGTATTACCCGTATGTGAAGGACTGCCCGACCGGCTGGCGTCCCGTGGCGCCGCAGCCAGGCAACTCTCAGTAATCCTTGAACGGAAGATCAAAGCGTCATGAAGTATCCAAGACTTGCATTACTCGTTTCGATGGGGGTTTCGCTGGGCATTCTTGGCGCGTGCGCCGTGGTGCCTCCGGGACCGAGCGTGATGGCCCTTCCTGGCACTGGCAAGACTTTCGACCAGTTCCGCGCGGACGACGGTTCGTGTCGTCAGTTTGCATATGGACAGGTAGGAGGTGACTCGGCCAATCAGGCTACTACCAATAGCGCCGTGGGCAGTGCGGTGGTCGGTACGGCGTTGGGCGCGGCGGCAGGTGCGGCGTTCGGCGGCGGTTCGGGCGCAGCTATTGGCGCCGGCGCCGGCCTGCTGGGCGGCAGTTTGTTTGGTGCGACCAACGCGCAAGGTTCGGCCTATGACGTGCAGCGGCGCTATGACTACGCGTATCTGCAGTGCATGTATGCGAACGGTAACCGCGTGCCAATGCGTGGCCGGATGATGAGCGCACCGCCCCCGCAAGGCGTTTATTCGACGCAGCCGCCGCCTCCGCCACCGCCGCCCGGGATGCCGCCGCCTCCGCCGCCGGGGTATTGAAGAAGGCGTGTTGTCGTCGGTTTCGTTGGGTTGGTTTCGTTGGTTTCGTTCGCACCCGGCCAAGGGGTTCAGTTGGAGGAGTGCGAACGAAAAATCTATCCTAGCGTACGGATCGAATTGCTGATTCCGCGAGCGCAATCAATCACTGCCGGTGCCAGGCGCTGCTCCGCTTCGGCGAGCGTCCAGCGACTCGTGGGCGCAACAACATGCACCGATCCCACTGGCCGCCGTTCCCCGTCGACCACGGCCGCTGCAATCGTCATGTCGCCGATAAACAACTCTTCCCTGTTCGACGCATAACCGCTCAGCCTCCCTTGCGCCAGCCGGGCGTCGATCTCGCCTAGATCCGTCACGGTGTACTGCGTGTGCACAACACGCTCACTTCGTTCAAGCAGCATACGTGACTCATCCTCCGGCAACGCTGCCAGATAAGCCCGCCCTGACGCCGTGCAATACATCGGAATGCGACTGCCGATAGGCATGTGGATCGGCAAGAATTTCGTACACACAAAGCGCGCGACATAAACCATATCGAGCCCGTCCGGCTCCGTCAGGTTGGTCGTCTCCCCCGTTACATTCGTCAACTCCGACAAGAATGGATTGGCAACATCAATCAACGTATCCGCGGCCAGATAGTTGAAGCCAATCTGCATCGCCTTCACCGCAAGCTGGTAACGCTTCGTGCGTGGATGCTTCTTCACATACCCCAGCTTTTCCAACGTGTAGATCATCCGCTGCGCCGAACTCTTGGTGATGGAGGTGGCCTGCGCCACCTCCGGCAACGTCATTGTGCGCTGCTGCGCACTGAACGCTCGCAACACCGCTATGCCCTTTTCCAACGACTGATTAAACAGCGCATCCGGCGTATCTGGCGAATCACCAGCCATTGCAGGCACGTCCGCTTGAAGGACGGGTTTGTTTCGGTTCATGGATTTACCCAATTGTTTGGCTCAAGCCTCGAGTTCATGATGTAACACTATCATATCGAATATCGATACGCATATTTCGATTGACGATTTTTTTGACTCGAATAAGATACGAAAAACATCATTTAACGATTCTTAAATCGATCCTTCCCAATAAGTGGAGAGCCTCATGTTCAAGTTCGTCAGACGTTTCGCCTGTGTCTTTGTAACGGGATTGCTGCTCACGGGCGCTCCGGCGCGGTCGATGGCCGCCGCCCCCACTTATACGGTCGGCGCGACGGCCACAGGTGTGCCGTTCACGTTCCTCGACGTCAAGTCCAACTCGATTCAGGGCTTGCTGGTCGACGCCATCACGGCAACCGGCAAGGCATCAGGCTTTGACGTCAGTATCGAACAAACCACGTTCTCCTCACTAATTCCTTCGCTGACCACGAAGAAGATCGACATCATTTCGGCTGCCATGCTGAAGACGCCGGCACGCCAGCAGGTCGTCGACTTCTCGGACACGGTTTATTCGTATGGCGAAGGCCTCATCGTTCGCGCCGACGATACCGGTAAATATCCGTCAATGGACTCGCTCAAAGGCGAAGTGGTAGGCGCTCAAGTAGGTACGGCGTTTGTCGACGCACTGAACAAGAAAGGCATTTTCAAGGAAGTGCGCACCTACGATTCCGTCGCCGATATCATGCGCGACGTCGCGCTCGGACGCATCAAGGCTGGCTTCGGCGACCACCCGATCATTGCTTACCAGCTTCAGCACAACCCGAATCCGCAATTGCGACTGGTCACCGAGTATCAGCCGGAAGTGGTGGGCCAGGTGTGCTTCGTGGTACGCAAGGGCGACACCGCCACGCTCGACCAGTTGAACGCAGGCATCAAGAAGATCAAGGCGGACGGCACCCTGATGCAGATCATCAAGAAGTGGCAGGTGGAATAAAAACGTCCTCGGCACAGAGAGGATAGAAGCCATGTTCTTCCAGAACGCCATCGAGTTCCTGCCGATCCTGCTGAAAGGCGCGATCGTCACGATCGAGATCACCTTCTGCTCGTTCATCCTGAGCACGCTGCTCGGACTCCTGCTGGCGCTGATGCGCGTGTCGTCGAACAAGTTCGCCTCGCACGCGGCGGCGACGTTCATCAACGTGATCCGCGGTCTGCCGATCATCGTCCAGCTCTTTTATATCTACTTCGTATTGCCCGATCTCGGCGTGAGCTTGTCAGCCTTCCAGGCCGGTTTTATCGGACTTGGCATCGCCTATTCCGTGTATCAGGCCGAGAATTTTCGAGCGGGTATCCAGGCGATCGATCATGGGCAGATAGAGGCCGCGCAATCCATCGGCATGCGCGGCGCCTTGATCATGCGGCGCGTGGTGCTGCCGCAGGCGTTCAAGATCTCACTGCCGTCCTACGGCAACACACTCGTGATGATGCTGAAGGACTCGTCGCTCGCATCTACCATTACGGTTGCTGAGATGACGCGTGCCGGGCAGTTGATCGCATCGTCGACTTTCCAGAACATGACGGTATTCACGCTGGTTGCGTTGCTTTATCTCGCGCTCAGCCTGCCGCTCGTCTATGGCTTACGCCGCCTCGAACGCCGCCTCGGCCTCAAGGGGAAACGATGATCAAGGTTGAATCGATTCATAAACGCTTCCACGATCAGGAAGTGCTGAAGGGCGTCAGCCTCAACGTTGAAGCGGGTCAGGTGGTCTGTCTGATCGGGCCGTCGGGGTCGGGTAAATCGACGCTCCTGCGTTGCATCAACGGCCTGGAAATGCATGACGCCGGCACGATCACCGTGGATGGCAATGCAGTCGATGCCCGTTCGAAACACATTCACGATTTGCGCATGCAAGTGGGCATGGTGTTCCAGCGTTTCAACTTATGGCCGCACCGTACCGCCCTGGAAAATGTCTGCGAGGGTCCGGTGTTCGTGAAAAAGGAAGGCCGTGTGCAAGCCCGCGAAAAGGCGCGCCATCTGCTCGACAAGGTCGGGCTCGGGCATCGTATGGATGCCTATCCGTCGGAATTATCGGGCGGCCAGCAGCAACGCGTGGCGATCGCCCGCGCGCTCGCCATGGAACCCAAGGCCATCCTCTTCGACGAGCCTACTTCCGCGCTCGATCCGGAGCTGGTCGGCGAGGTACTGAACGTCATGCGCCAACTCGCCTATGACGGCATGACCATGATTGTCGTCACGCACGAAATGAGTTTTGCGCGCGAGGTGGCTGACAGGGTGTGCTTTCTCTACGACGGCACGATATGCGAGGGAGGCGCCGCAGCCGATCTGCTCGAACGTCCGCAACATCCTCGCACACGCGATTTCCTGCGCCGGGTACTCACCTCCTCCGACGCGCCTTCGACCTGAATATCCAACATGAGCCTTGTTGAAGTTGCACGAGCGTTGCCGCCCTCTCTGTGGGCCGCGACTGCGGAACCGTCCGTCGATACGCCTTCGCTCGACACCTCCGTCAAAACCGATGTGCTGATTGTCGGGGCGGGTTATACGGGTCTGTCGAGCGCATTGCATCTTGCCGCGCATGGGTTGAAAGTCTGCGTGATCGATGCGAACGAACCGGGCTGGGGCGCGTCCGGCCGCAACGGCGGCCAGGTGATCCCGGGGCTGAAATACGATCCGGATGAACTCATCCGCCGATATGGTTCACGCGATGGTGATGCCCTCGCGCAGATCGCGGGCAGCGCCGCGGACACGGTCTTCGACCTGATTGAACGCCACCAGATCCAATGCGATGCCACCCGCAATGGCTGGATTCAGCCCACGCATTCCGACAAGCTGCTCGGCACGCTGCACGCCCGCGCGCGGCAGTGGGAAGCGCGTGGTGCACCGGTCGAACTACTTGACCGCACGCAGGTCTCGAAGCGTCTCGGCACTGAAACCTTCGTAGGCGGCTGGATCGACAAACGTGCCGGCAGCGTGCAGCCGCTGAGTTATGCGCGTGGACTGGCGCGTGCGGCGAAGGCAGCGGGCGCCGCCATTCATGGCGCCACGCGCGCGGTCGCGCTCGAACAGAGTTCCGGCGGTTGGCGTGTGCGATGTGCGGGCGGCGTTGTCATCGATGCGAAACAGGTGCTGCTCGCGACCAACGGTTATACCGATTCGCTTTGGCCCGGCCTCGCACAATCTGTGATCGCGGCGAACAGTTTCATTGTCGCAACCCGGCCTTTACCCGACGATATCTCAGCGACCGTGCTGCCTGGACGCGAAGTCGCGTCGGACTCGCGGCGACTCCTGCTGTATTTCCGCAAGGACGCCGCAGGCCGCTTGCTGATGGGGGGCCGCGGTCCCTTCCGCGATCCGCGCACTGCTGCTGATTGGTCGCATCTTGAACGCGCAGCGCGGTTGATGTATCCGCAACTCGCAGGCATCGACTTTGAATTCCGATGGGCGGGACGCATCGCCATTACACGGGACTTCCTGCCGCATGTGCACACGCCTGCCGAGGGCTTGACGATTGCCCTGGGTTACAACGGGCGCGGCATCGCGATGGCGACCACCCTGGGCAAACACCTGGCCGCGTTCATGAGCGGCGCGGCACAGGGACTGCCCCTGCCGCCCACGTCAATCAAGCCGATCCCTCTTCATGCGCTGCAGCGCATCTATATCAGTGCGGGCGTGGCGTGGTACGGCTTTCTCGATGCGCTTTCCTGACGGCTGTTAGATGAAAGCCAGCGTGCTTCGCTGCAGACCGGCTTACGGATAAGTCACACCAAGAGCGCACCCGCCTGCCGAAAAAAAACCTCCCGGAACCGAAGAAGCGTAAATTCATTGGATAGGTTCCGGCCTGTTGCGTGGATCATGCGACGGGTCAAACGTCGAAGTCGGACAAGTTGTACAGGAGGAGCAGCCATGAACACAAAACAAAGTAAAAAGGGACATCTCGAAGCCGCAGCGTCGCATCACGAGCAGGCCGCGCGATTTCACCGCGAGGCGTCACACCATTTCGGAGCGGGCAAGGACTACGACCACGCCGCCCATCAGGCGGTCATGGCACATGGTTATGCGCTTCACGCCATAGACGAAGCCAACAACGTCGTCAAACACAATGCGGGTGCGTCGACAGTATTGCCTCCGCCAACGGGTTCCGCTGAACACAGCACCACCGCAGCGCAGCATCACGCAGCCGCCGCGGAGCTCCATGGACAAGCGGCGCAGCATTTGCGCCACGCAGCCAAACTCTTCGACGATGACCGTAGCGCTGTCGCCCACGACACCCAGTTAGCGTTTTCCCTTGCCGTGCGCGCGCTGTCTCATGGCAACGAGGCGGCCAGACAGCATGTCACGTCAACCCGTGACAAAACCCCGGTCACCGGCGCGGCCTGAGAGCGCGGTTTTGAAAGGATGTTGCCGCGGGCAACTAAGCGGCAGCAACATAAGGGACACCATCACCGCTCTAGCCTCTTCGATTGGAACCCGCCAATCGAACGCCAGAGCGCGCGCTGTTACTATCAGCCTGAGGTCGCGTACTGGTGGTGGTCACACCTGATGCGCGCCTTGCATGAAGCCGTGGGCATTCAAATCCGGCCTAGGTCGTAACGGCCGCTCCGCCGAATGGCTCGGCCATGCTGGTTTGGTTTCTGCCTGAGGCCTTCGCCCGATACACGGCCTGGTCTGCCACCTTGATGAGCCCAAGCGCGTCGGTCACCTCTTCGGTGTCTGTACACGCCACGCCAATGCTCACCGTGATAACCCCATGTTCGCTCCCGTTGTGTTCGATAGCCAGTCCACGCACAGCCGCGTGGATAGCGGCTGCAACCACAGCCGCCGCCGCACCGTCGGTCTCCGGCAGCACGACGACAAACTCCTCGCCCCCGAAGCGAGCAGCGATATCGCCCGGCCGCTGGCTGTTGCGCGCGATCGCCTGTGCCACGGCGGTCAACGCATCGTCACCGGCCTGATGACCGTACGTGTCGTTGTAGCGTTTAAACCGGTCGATATCCACGAACAATAGCGCCAATGGTTTTCCCGAGCGTTTCGCGCGGTGCCATTCGAGCATGAGACGATCGTCCAGACTGCGCCGGTTACTGAGACCCGTCAGCCCGTCGATACGCGTCATGTCGCGTAACTGCTGCTCCACGACCAGCCTGTGCCGGAATTCCACCGAGAGAAGCTGCGCTGCGAACAACATACCGACGATCAGCAGCGCGGTGACAATGCCGATGTACCACGCCCGGCTCGTCCAGTCCGCGAACACGTAACGGGCCGCGGGCGCAATGATCACGATCATTTTCAGCTTGTCGAATCTGCGAAAGTTGTAGAGCCGCTCCTTTCCGTCTTTCCCGGACGTGCCGAGGAACGACGTCTCATGCGTCTGCCTGAACCGCTCGAAATTTTTTCTACCGCTGAAGTTCTCGTCAACCGGGGTTCCATCATTCGGATAACGTAGGATCACATGGCCGTCATCCTGCAAGAGCGTAATGTTCCCCCCGGGGCCCAGCTTGACGCCCGACAGCAGGTTCTGGAAGTAGTCGAGGCGAAAGGCCGCCACCACCACACCGGCGAACGAGCCATCAGGATGGTTCACGCGCCGGCTGAACATGAGATCGACCTCGCCGGGATTGAGGCGCGACTGGAGTGGACGGCTGACAAACAGCCCCAGCTTTGGATTGTCGCGATGAACGGTGAACCATGTGCGATCGGCCAGATTCACGCTGCGTGGAACCACGCTTGTGGAATCCACAATGATCTTGCCCCGCGAATCAAGGCACAGCAACGAGCCTATGTACTGGCTGGCGGTAGCGGATCTGTCGAAGAGAAGTTCCCGCCTCAAGTGGTCCGGCAACCGCATGACATCTGCGTCTTGTGCGCCGTCCACGGCCGCCTGGATGGAAAGGTCCGTGAGTTGGGAGGTGTAGGTGATGTCATGTTCAATGACCCGCGCGAGGTTGTCCGCATTCTCGACGGCGCGAGCGGTCGCGTCCCGACGCGCCTGCACTAGAACAGCCAGGGCGAACCCGAACACGATCACTGAGAAAGCGATGCTACCTAGACCTATTGCATTCGGATGGCGTGCTAAAGCCGCTCTTAGCCGAAAGAAAATAGTCGGTTTTTTTAACATTCGAAGGCTTCCAACGCTAAGGCGCTATTGTCTGGCGCTTATCGGACCCAAGCCGACCCACGCCTGTTTGCACTTCGCCGATCGATTCTCCCGCTTGCGGGACGGTTTCCCTAAAGCCGACGTCACCCATGCAATCAGTCAATGCCTGGCTTGCACGTCCCACCTTTTGATCTGCCTGATTGGTCCAGTTCCTTGATGCGCACCCCGGCACCCATTCATCATGCAATTATTCTATTCGCTCCGCAGTGGCGCGCGACGATCTTTCTTCTGGAAGGTGCTTGCCCGACAAGGCTGTCATTGCAATGCAACAGCGTCAAGATACCCGTTGCGCAGTGAAATGCCGGATGCGAAAAAGCCGTTCCGGCGAAATGCGGAACGGCTTTTTCAAAAGCTGCTTAATCGCTATGCCGAAGAGTTTGAATATCTCTCGGTGGATGGCGCGGATTTAACCGGCTGATCGATGCCAAGCCGGCACATCGATCAGCCGGAATGCTCCCCGCAATCAATGGCAGCGATTTTCCCAATGGTGATGCACTCTCACTTTGTGGCACTCGCGATGGTGGTGATACGGCGCAGCGTAGGCCGGGGCGATAGCGCAAAACGTTGTCGCTGCGAGAGCAAGGGTGATGGCAATTTTCTTCATGGTGTTTTCCATAAGTGTGAGGCTGGTAAAAAGTGAAGTGGCTTCCAAAGCGAGTTATTCATATACAGGCAGTACAGACGCCGACATCGGCGGACGTTGAACAACACGCCTCAACCCCGGCATTCACGGTTGATGATGTCGTCGATCACGCGTCCCAAGAGTTTCCCGCCGGTCGATGGTTGTCCACCTATTCCCCTTGTTAACGGCTCGAAAGCAAATTGGATAACAACTTTTCGCAATTTTTTGTGCCAAAAACCGCTAGGGTTAACGTGAGTTAAGGGGTGAGTCAAGTGGTGAGTCAAGTGTGAATCGAACGTGAATAATCTTCAATTAAGCTCGGATCGCAACTCGGTGACCCTAGTCAAACTTCACTCAATACTCGTTTCATGTCGGCATTTTGTAATCTATCCGGCTATCCGGATGCCATGTGCTTCATTCATCACGCTGCCTGTCAGGCCGCGGCAGGCAGCGCCGCCAACTATGTGCAAGGCTTGTTCCTCCTACTTTGAAGGACCCTTTGTCATGCGGTGTAACGCATGTAAGCAGACTTGCAACGCATCCACGACAACCACGGCATACACTCGACGGGCGTCTTCTCCCAAGACGCGGTTGTGAGTGATGCAAGTGACTGCAGCTTGGCCCGCCCTCTTGGGTGGGCCGTTTTTTTCTTCACGCTTTGATTACGTCGCTCTGGTCACGATCATGAGCCGGGTCAGTGGCCGCGGTTTGCGGCAACCATGGTGTTTCCATCCGACCGGATCATGCGACTGAAAATCACGGGCCTCATCAATGCAAGCGAGCCACAAATGAACCGTATTCTTTTTGCTTCGGGCGTCGCTTGTCTGTTGTTCGTTTCTTCAGCTAACGCACAGTTCAGTCAGGACACACCCAACTCGGCCATCGCGCAGAACTTCCAGTACATCAACCATCCGCCCGCGGCGCCGGTTCAAGCCAGCGCTCCGGCCCCAACCGGTAGAGGCCATGGGCATCGGCACCAGCAGGCCTCGACTGACGCCGACCAGATTCAATAGCCACGTCAGATCCCAAAACAACTTGGCGATGCTAATGGTTATCTCGACTCGGGCGCAGTAGGTTCACCGGGCCTGATCGCGAAGTCCGAGGCGCTCAGTGCGGAACTCGAGACCCGGGACAACGTATTCATGGCGTTGGTCGCGCAGTTTCGTGCCGCTGTGGCGGGACAAAACCAATATCGACAAGACCGGCGAACAAGCCATCACCGCCGATGACTTCCGGCGCACGCAACTATTTTTCGGGTAATGCGGGCGCTTATTGCGCACGCTTAGTGAGAGCTTGAGAAAACCGGCCGTCAGACGACGAGGTGACAGACCGCTTCAACGCGATTGCCCACCGGATCAAGCAGGAAGGCGGCGTAATAACCAGCGTGGTAGTCGGATCGCAACCCTGGCGGTCCGTCCGAACTCCCCCCAGCCGCAAGGCCGGCCGCGTGGAACGCGTCGACCTGCGCACGCGACACGGCCTTGAAACACCAGTGCCGCTTGTTGTCGCCTATCACACCCCGATCCAGGTACACCGCTAGATAGGTCGATGCGCAATCCTGCGGCGTGCACCGTTCGCCGTATCCAAGCGCGTGTGGCAAGTCATACACCTTCGCTGCACCGAGCGCGCTCATGATGGCGTCGTAAAAACGCCGGGCAATGTCAAGATCAGGAACACCGATAGAAACGTGATCAAGAAGCTGCATGCTCGGCCGCTCAGGGATGAAGACTCAGGATGGCGCGCTCAGAGTGCTCAGAGCGCGCGGAATCGGCACGGAATTGCACGGAATCGCCGCAAGGCAAGCCTTTACTGCCCGGCTTCTATCTGCGAGAAGGTATAGAGGGATTTCAATTCAATCCCAATTCCTGCGAGCATTTCCTTACCGCCGCTTTCACGGTCGATCACGCACAACGTCAGCGAAACCGGCACGCCATCGGCGCGCAGTTTGGCGACCGCGTCGGAAATTGCGCCGCCACTCGACACAATGTCCTCGACCAGCACAAGCTTGCGTCCGGCCAGCTCGGCGCCTTCCGCATACTTGCAGGTGCCGTACTCTTTCGCTTCCTTGCGGATATACGCGGCAGGCAAGCCGGTCACCTGGCTGAGCATGGTCACGATTGGAATGCCGCCCATCTCGAGTCCGCCCAATATTTCAGTGCCGGGGGGGATCAGGGGCACCATCGCTTCCGCAATCGCCTTCAGCAATACGGGATCGGACTCGAAGCGATATTTGTCGAAGTAGGTGTTGCTGCGCGTGCCTGAACGCAGCAGGAAATCGCCGCTCAACTTGGACACTTCGCGGATTCGCCGGGCAATGCTCATGAATGGTTTCCTCTTACTTTTACCGGGTAACAATTGTTTCGCGGTCGCAAATCTACGCGAAAACTCGCTTTCGAGGAAGCAATTATCCCAAGCCCGGCTTTTCCGATATGGCGCAATGGCCGGGGCCAGCCTGAATTATCCGGCCGTCAAGGACCTCGATAAGACGTCGCCCGCATGCCCGCCAAGGGCGAAGGGATACCGCCCTGCAGGCGTCAGGCGGCGATAGACTGGGGGCCGCATCATTTCCCGCCTTGTCAGCCTGGTCACTGAACCGCCCATGATCTCCCTGCAAAAATCTATCGAAACCTATATTCGGGCAAAGGACGGAAATCGCCCGTTTTTGATCGCCGACGCATTTACCGCCGATGCCGAACTGACGATGCAAGTGAATACCTCGGAAATCTCGTTTCCGGGCACGGTCAAAGGGGCGAAAGCCATTTCGGATGTTCTGGTCAGCGGGTTTGCGCAGCGCTATGAGAATGTTTACACGTTCTGCATCGGCGCCCCGCCCGCCGCAGGACCGGCGTTCAGTTGCAACTGGCTTGTCTGCATGTCGGAGAAAAGCACCGGCTTGGCGCGTGCCGGTTTCGGCCGGTACGAGTGGCTTGCGGCGGAGAATTCCGGACAGGTCCGGCAACTCCGTATCACGATAGAAGAGATGACGACATTGCCGCAGGATACCGTCGAGCCAATCCTCCGGTGGGCCGGCGCGCTACCGTACCCGTGGTGCCCTCGTGAACGGCTTGGCAACGGCGCGCCGAACATCATGGCGATCGACCGGATCCGGGCCGCGCTCGCCTAGCGCATCCGCGTCATGAAAGCAGCGTGAATCCGCTTGGGCCGGAATCTCCGGCCCGAACCCACCAAAAGCGTTCGAGATGTTCCAGTCCCGGTGAAATCGGGCTTGAATAAATCGAACACCGGCGTCGAACGCCTGCCCAGCTCAGAGCGCGTATGCCGGCTTATAAGCACAGCCGCGGATCAGTGCGGTAATGTCGTCTGGTCTGGGCACGCGCGCCAGTTGATTGTCGAAAATACACTCGGCCACGCGCACGGCCACATGGAGCGAGGCCTCAAAAATCTTGCTCTGCGGCGGATAGATCAGGCCGGTTGCAAGACTGGTTTCGGAGACCTGCTCGGCCACTGCTTTCGCCGCGATAATGAACATTTCGTCCGTGACCCGAGTCGCCTGGGTGGCGAACACGGCCATGCCCAGCGCGGGGAAAACATAGACGTTGTTGCCTTGTCCGGGCACAAACGTGCGCCCTTCTATTTCGACCGGCGGGAACGGACTGCCGCTCGCGAAAATAGCGCGGCCGGAGGACCACCGGTACGCTTCCTCGGCCGTACACTCGGAGCGTGAAGTCGGGTTGGAATACGGGAAGATGATCGGCCGCTCGTTGATCTCTGCCATCGCCTCGATCACCTGCTGGTTGAACAGCTTGGGCACGGTACTGACACCAATGATGCCCGTCGGTTTCAGCGCCTTCACTGCGTCAGCAAACGTATCCACGGGGGCGTGATCCACGGCGAAAGGCTTCTGAAAATCGGCCAGGTCCTGACGCGATTTCACCATCAGCCCGTTCACGTCGAACAGCGCGTTGCGCGCCCGTGCTTCGTCAATACTCAAGCCTTCCAGCACCATCGCCTGGCTGATCAGTTCTGCAATGCCGGTTCCCGCCGAGCCGCCGCCCAGGAACAGGAACCGCTGGTCGACGAGCTTTTGCTTCGAGATGTGGAGCGCGGCGAAAATCCCCGCCAGCGCGACGGCGGCGGTGCCCTGGATGTCGTCGTTATAGGTGCAGATCTTCTCTTTGTATCGCGCGAGCAGCGGCACGGCGTTGAAGTTGGCGAAGTCTTCCCACTGGATGCAGCATTTCGGATGCAGTTCAAGCGCCGCTTCGACGAACTCGTTCACGAATGCATGGTAGTCGTCGCCCCGCACGCGTTCCTGACGCAGGCCCAGATACAGGGGATCGTCGAGCAGATCCTGGTTATTGGTGCCCACGTCCAGCATCACCGGCAAGCAGTATTGCGGCGGCACGCCTGCGCAGGCCGTGTAGAGCGAGAGCTTGCCGATAGGAATACCCATCCCGCCAACGCCCAGATCCCCAAGCCCGAGAATACGTTCGCCATCCGTCACCACGATAAAGCGAACCTCCTTCTCCGGCCAATTTTGCAGCAGCTCTTTCACCCTGCCGCGCGCCGAGATCGGCACATACATGCCCCGCGTCGCACGGAAGATATGGTTGAATTTCTGGCACGCCTCGCCGACCGTCGGTGTGTACACCAGGGGCATGAACGTCGCCGGATCGGACATGATCGTGGCGTAGAACAAGGTCTCGTTGCGGGCCTGGAGATCGGACAACAGAAGGTATTTTTGCAGGTCGTTGTCGAGGGCAGCCAGTTCCGTATGCGTACGCGCGACCTGTAAGTCCAGTGAACTG
>Ga0302314_10003852_pt1 | contig 27615 bp, 26 predicted proteins | sample III_Palsa_N2_3_FD_200533 | JGI IMG/M metagenome (GOLD analysis project Ga0302314, IMG submission 200533) | Peat permafrost microbial communities from Stordalen Mire near Abisko, Sweden - III_Palsa_N2_3 | ecosystem: Environmental > Terrestrial > Soil > Palsa > Peat permafrost | place: Sweden...
GCTCCCCCACCCGGCCACCCATTAATCATACTGTCGTGGGTGGCCGGGCGGGGGAGCGGGACGGTACAGACTTCAAACGGACCCACTACCCGCTATTGCCGGTTCTGCCGGCGCCTTATAGCCTCGGGCGATGATCGTGATGCGCCATGGGCAGAGTGAGTGGAACCGGCTGATGACCGAAACCGGGCGCGATCCGGGCCTGGCCGATCCACCATTGACGGCGGCGGGATTGGCACAGGCACACGCCGCGGTGGCGAAGCTTGCGGATCGGCGCATTACCCGCATTATCGCCTCGCCCTATCGCCGCGCGCTGCAGACCGCGACACCGATTGCGCAGGCTCGTGGAGTTGGCATCGAGGTCAGCCTGTTGGTGCGGGAGCGTAAGGCATATTCTTGCGATGTCGGTTCGCCCAAAAGCGAGATAGAACGTGAATGGCCAGATCTGTATTTTTCGCATATTCCTGAAATTTGGTGGCCGGCGGAAAACGAGACCACCCCCGAGGTGCGTGCTCGCGCCGAGCAGTTCTACGCGCGCATGCGTGATGCGGAAGATCGCGAGTACACCTTGATTGTTAGCCACTGGGGTTTTTTGCTTGGTCTGACAGGAGAAAGCTTCGAGAACGGCGAGTGGAGAAAATTGAAGGAACTATAGACAAAATGTTTGATTTTTACTACATAAATTAGAATAATGCGTCGTTTGCGTGGTGTTCTCTAGTTTGGTTTAGCAGGGCTTGGTGGCATCGGTCCCGAGTTCGGCCCGTTCATGAAGACGGCGGCTGGAGGGGAGACGTCCCGGTGGCCGGTGATCTTGCCATTCTGAACTCGCAGGATCTCTACGCCGCCTTCCTACCACAAACTGATGGGCGTGGCTTGGTGCCCCGCCGGAGTAGGCAGAAGTGAAATCAACAGGTTAGGGTAGGGTAGAATCTTCTTTTTGTGAACAAAAAGAAGCAAAAAACCTTTGTCAGTTAGGGGGGCAACGATCCGTCGGTAGACTGCTCCATAGGAATAAAAATTTTTTGCTTCTTTTTTTTAAAAAAGATGCTTCTCCCTTCACTCAACCTTTGGATTTCACTTATACCGCGTTCTTTCTGCTATGCCTTTAGCAACGCGATCACTCCTTCAAGCTGATCAAGATTTTGATAGGTAATTCGTACTTGGCCACCTTTGCCATTGAACGCGATTTCGACCTTAAGGCCCAGATGCCCGGATAATTCCCTGGCCAACGCCTGGGTCTCGGTTTCGGCTGGGGGCGGGAGGTGCGGGCGCGGCGCGTTGATTTGCCGGACCATATCCTCGGTCTGGCGAACGTTGAGGTTGCGTGCGATCACGTTGAGCGTGCCCTTTTCGGGCTCGGGATGGCTGAGTAGGGCGCGGGCGTGGCCGGCGCTGATCGCGCCTTGTTCAACTTCGTGGCGCACTGCTTTCGGGAGATTGAGTAGTCGAAGCGCGTTGGCGATGTGGGGACGCGATTTACCAACGGCGTCGCCGAGACGTTCTTGAGTGAGGCCAAATTCCTGGATCAGGCGGCGGTAGCCTTCAGCTTCCTCGATCGGGTTGAGGTCCAGGCGTTGGAGGTTTTCGACCAGAGAGGCGGCCATCGCCTCGGTGTCGGTGAGGTCGCGTAGCAGAACGGGAATTTCCCGCAGGCCCGCGAGTTGAGCGGCACGCCACCGGCGTTCGCCGGCGATGATCTGGTAGCGATGGCGCTCCGCTGGGTGCGGGCGGGCCAAGATCGGCTGCAGCACGCCGTTGGCGCGGATCGATTCGGCGAGCTCGTTCAGCGCCTCGGGATCGACTTTGCTCCGCGGCTGAAATGGGCCAGGTTCGAGCAGGTCGGCGGACATAGCGCGCGGCGCGGCGCCGGGCTGGGTGGCCGGGTCGCCAATCAGGGCGGCGAGGCCCTTGCCGAGGCGGGGGGCGGGATCACGAGGGCTCATTGGGGGGCTTTCTTTAGGGATCGATAAAATGAGCGAAAGCAAAGGGAAGAATCTTCTTTTTGTGAACAAAAAGAAGCAAAAAACTTTGTCAATTTGGCTCGGTACCAAAACGAATAAAAGTTTTTTGGTTCTTTTTTCAAAAAAGAACACTTCCTTTACTTGAGGTTTTCTCGGCGGATCAGTTCTTCAGCGAGTTGATTGTAGGCAAGCGCGCCTGCGGACCGGGGATCATAGGTGGTCACGGGTTTGCCATGGCTTGGGGCTTCGGAAATGCGGATGTTGCGCGGGATGGGGGTTGCGTAGACCTTGTCGCCGAAAAAGCTGCGGGCGTCGTCCGCGACCAAATCGGTGAGGTTGTTACGGCGATCATACATGGTGAGAACGATGCCGGCCAGTTTGAGCCGGGGATTAAGGCCGCCTTTTACCCGATCGATGGTGCGCATGAGCTGGCTGATGCCTTCGAGGGCGAAAAACTCGCATTGTAGCGGAATCAATACGGCATCGGCGGCGGAAAGGCCGTTCAGGTTGAGCAGGCCGAGGCTGGGGGGGCAGTCGATCACTACTATGCGAAATCGGTCAGCAGGGAGCTCGGCGAGGGATTTGGCGAGGCGGTGGGCGCGGTCTTCGGCCTCGACCAGCTCGATCTCGGCACCGACCAGATCAGTATCCGCGGGGATGAGGGAGAGGTTTTCGATCGCGGTGAGGTGAATGGCTTCGTGCGGGGCGCGGTCGCCGAGTAATAGCTCATAGGTGCCGACGAAGCTTTGGGAACGGTCGAAGCCGAGACCGGTTGAGGCATTGCCTTGTGGATCGAGATCAATCAGCAAAGTAGCGAGGCCTCGCGCGGCGAGAGCGGCGGCTAGGTTGATGGCAGTGGTGGTTTTACCGACGCCGCCTTTTTGGTTGGCGATTGCGATTACCAGAGGATGCGGAGGATTAGACATGCCTCAGGTCGCGGATTTGGAGAATGGTGGCATCGGGTGAGGTGCGACTTTCATGGCGGTGAACGACCATATGCCAGTTTGGCAGCGCTTCATAAAGTTCTGCTTCGGCTTGGGCGCCTTTTAGGAACAGGCATTCGCCGTTTTCGGTGAGCAGAGGGGCGGCAAGTGAGAGGAGACGGTTGAGGGGGGCGAGGGCGCGGGCGGTGACGAGCGGAGCGGGGGAGATTCGGAGGGATTCGATGCGGACCGGATGGACGGTGGCAGGCGCGCCGGTGATGCGGACGGCTTCGCGCAGGAAGGCGGATTTGCGTTGGTCGGATTCGACCAGATGAAATGGGAGGTTGGTCGCGATGGCTAGGATTAGTCCGGGGAACCCGGCGCCGGAGCCGAGGTCGATGGCGTGGGTTAGGTTGGGTTGGATCAGTGGGGCGAGTTGAAGGCTGTCGGTGACGTGGCGCTGCCAGACTGCAGCGAGATCGTTGCGGCTAATCAGGTTGAGGCGAGGGGACCAGGCTTCGAGCAGGGCGACATAGGCTTCAAGCCGTAACTCCATTTCACGCGAAACCCCCAGCGTGGCGAGATCTGGTCGATCCGCACTCCGTTTCACGTGAAACAATTCTCCGTTACTGCAAGCTTGCGCAAATGGGCGAGCAACGCGACCAGCGCCGCCGGGGTCATGCCGGGAATGCGGCTTGCAGCGCCAATGGATCCAGGCTGTATGGAGCTCAGCTTCTCGCGGAGTTCGGTAGTGAGACCGCCGATGGCGGCGAAATCGAGATCACCAGGAAGCGTTACGGTTTCCTGCCGCCGCACCTGCGCGACCTCCGCCCCCTGCCGATGGAGATAACCCTGATAGAGCGCCTCAATTTCAACCTGGGCTCGAACGCGCGGCGCCAGGTCCGCGAGCCACGGCGCGAATTGATCGACGGCGCTGGACTCCGGAGCCAACGCAAGCAGATCCAAGACGCTGCGCCAACGGCCGTCTTGGCGAACGGTAAGGCCGGCCGCTGCCGCCTGGGTGGGACTGGCGCCATCTGCCCGGGCTCGAGCAAGCGCTGCGTCGATACTTTCTTGCTCGGCAGTGAAGTGTGCTGCCCTCACCGAACATACGGCACCGAGCTTTATCGCGAGCGGCGTGAGGCGGCTGGTTGCGTTGTCGGCACGCAAGGTCAGGCGGTATTCGGCGCGCGACGTGAACATTCTATATGGTTCGGTTACACCATGGGTAGTGAGATCATCCACCAACACGCCGATGTAGGCGTCGGTCCGGCTGATCACCACGCCATTTTGGCCGCCGGCACGACGCGCGGCGTTAAGTCCAGCGACCAGGCCTTGGGCGCCGGCTTCCTCGTAACCGGTAGTGCCGTTTATCTGGCCGGCCAAGAACAGGCCGCGGACGGATTTGACTTCCAATGTCGGCGCCAGGGCTCGAGGATCGACATAATCATATTCCACCGCGTAGCCCGGACGGATCATGGTCGCGCGCTCGAGGCCTGGGATGGTTCGCAGCATTGCGGCTTGCACCCACGCGGGCAGACTGGTGGAAATGCCGTTGGGGTAAACCGTATTGTCGTCCAGCCCTTCAGGCTCCAGGAAGATTTGGTGGCGCTCGCGGTCCGCGAAACGCACTACCTTGTCTTCGATCGAGGGACAGTAGCGCGGGCCGCGACCCGAAATTGCTCCGCCATAGACCGCGGAGAGATGCAAATTCTCTCGGATGATCGCATGAGTTGCGGGAGTTGTGGCGGTAACGCGGCAACTGATCTGCCGGTTGGTGATAGCGCCGGTAAGACTGGAGAACGGCTCCGGCGGATCGTCACCTCGATCTTCGGCGAGATTTTCCCAATCAATGGTCCGACGGTCGAGCCGCGCCGGCGTGCCCGTTTTAAGCCGACCCAGCGGCATATCGAGGCGCGCCAGCGCCAGCGCCAGACCAAGCGCGGGCGCCTCGCCCACCCGGCCGGCCGGTGTCTGTTCGGTGCCGATATGGATGACGCCGCGCAGGAACGTCCCAGTAGTGATTACCAGCGCTCCACAGTGGATGGTGCCAGTCTCGGCAAGGATAACGCCGGTGACGCGGCCGGTGCCGTCGCGCGTAATATCCTCGACCGAGTCCTGGATGACTTCCAGCGCAGGTTGTTCCGCAAGCAAGTCTTGCACAGCACGTCGATAAAGCCCGCGATCGGCCTGCGCACGTGGCCCGCGCACCGCCGGACCCTTACTCCGGTTCAGCATCTTGAAGTGAATTCCCGCCCGGTCGGCAGCGAGGCCCATGATGCCGTCGAAGGCATCGATTTCGCGCACCAGGTGGCCCTTGCCGATCCCGCCGATCGCCGGGTTGCAGGACATCTCGCCGATGGTGGCTTTCCGATGCGTGACCAGCAATGTGCGGGCACCAAGGCGCGCTGCAGCCGAGGCCGCTTCCGCGCCGGCGTGACCGCCGCCAACCACCACAACATCGACCATTCGGTTCAACACAGCCAAGAACTTTCACAAAAGCGATTGAGGCGCAGGAGCCGGTACCGCGCTACTTGCCGATACAGAAGGTACCGAAGATCGTGTCAAGCAAATCTTCCACCCCGACGTGCCCGGTAATCCGCCCAAGATGATAAAGGGCGGCACGCAAATCTTCGGCGCGCAGTTCCGGCAACGGTGCGGTGACGGCTGCATCGAGTGCCGCCGCCGCGTCCGCGAGCGCAGCGCGATGGCGCTCCCGAGTGAGGGGCGGTGGCCCAGCGCGTTCCGCCAGGTCGCGAACCTTGTTTATAAGCGCCCTCCGCAGATCATCGAACCCGGCGCCAGTCAGCGCGCACACTGAAAACGCCCCGGTTGGCATTTTTATTCCTGCCACGCGATCACCGACTAGATCGCATTTATTGGCAACCAGCATCATCGGGGCCTCGACCGTCAGCGTTTCGCCAACCGGCTCGCGCGCATCGAATACCGAAATGACCAGATCGGCATCGTCCAGCCGGCGTCGAGCCCGGCGTACTCCCTCGGCTTCGATCGGATCAGTGGTCTCGCGCAGCCCCGCGGTATCGACCAATGTCGCCAGCACCCCACCCAGATCGAGCCTCACCTCCAGCGTATCACGCGTAGTCCCGGCAAGTGGCGACACTATTGCCACACTCTGTCCCGCGAGCCGATTGACCAAGCTCGACTTGCCAACATTCGGCGGACCAACGACCGCAATCATCAGCCCTTCGCGCACCCGTTCACCACGACGGTGATCCAAAATATGCGCGCTCATCGCGGCAGCGAGTTCACCGATCTCGGCTCCAATTCGCTTCTCCACCTCCGCCGGAAGATCCTCATCGGGAAAATCGATCAACGCCTCCTGAAAAGCCAGCACCCGGAGCAGCGACGAAGCCCAACCGTGCAGCAGTTCGCTCAGTCCGCCCTCCATCTGACGCATGGCTTGCCGTCGCTGGCTCTCCGTCTCCGCCGCAACCAGATCGGCCATCGCCTCGGCTTCAAGCAGATCCAGTTTACCGTTAAGAAAAGCCCGGCGACTGAATTCGCCAGGTTGTGCGGGGCGAGCCCCAAGCTCCAACAGCGCCGCTGTAACCGCCTGCAACACGGCACGGCCACCGTGAAGTTGCAATTCGGCGCAGGACTCGCCGGTGAAACTTGAGGGTGCCGGAAACCACAGCACCAACGCCTGATCCAAAATCTCACTGTTCGGAGCGCGCAACGACCGCAATGCCGCCCTCCGCGGCCGCGGTAACGATCCCGCTATTTGCGCCACTATCTCCCCAACCCCCGCACCGGACAGGCGCAGGATCGCTACCGCGCCGCGCCCGGCAGCGCTGGCCAAAGCAAAAATGGGCGCTTCCTCGATCACCCCCGAGGTCACGGTCACTCTCGAACTCACGGAATCTCGGCGGGCAAGCGCAGCTCTTCCGCGCGGCCGCCCTCGATCAGATGGGCCCGCAACACCCTATCGACATCCGCCGTGCTACCGATCCGATACCAAACTCCTTCCGGGTAGATCACCAAGCACGGACCACGTTCGCAGCGATCAAGACACCCAGCGCTATTGACCCGCGCACCGGCAATCCCTAACTCCTTCGCGCGGGCCTTCATATAGTCGCGCAGTTGTTCCGAGCCCGAAGCTGCGCAGGAGCCGCGTTTATGACCATCAGGCCGGCGATTGCAACAGACGAACAGATGTGCCTCGAAATACAGCGGCGGATCCCCACCCGGGTCACGTCGCATTAAAGCTGGAATCATTCTTGCGGTCTCTCGTATCCAAAATTACGGCCAGGGTGATACAAAGCATGAAGTCCGCGCTCTTGACAGAGGCACCAGTATTCGGTGCCATCGCACTGCACCAACCGGAGGCTCCGATGCCGCAGCTATCCCTCCACTCGCCGATCGGCGACATCACCATAGCGGAGGAGGATGGCGCCGTGGTTTCCGTGGATTGGGGTTGGGTTCAACATCAGACCGAAACTCCCCTGCTGGTACGGGCCAAGGCGCAATTGCAAGGCTATTTCGACGGTCTGCTGCAACAATTCGACCTGCCGTTAGCACCTGCAGGCACCACCTACCAGCTTCGAGTTTGGCAAGCTCTCGCAGCGATACCTTATGGCCAAACCCGAACTTACGCCGACATCGCGCGACAAGCCGGTGGCTCGGCGCGCTCGGTGGGCCAAGCCAACGGCCGGAATCCTTTGCCGTTGCTGATCCCTTGCCATCGGGTAGTGGCCTCCGTCGGGCTCGGCGGCTATTCCGGCGGTGACGGGATCGAAGCCAAAACCTGGCTGCTGGCCCGCGAGACTAGAACCGCCGCCGGGAGGGCCGCATGACCAAGGCCATCCGCATTCACGAATACGGCGGTCCGGACGTCCTCCGATGGGAAGACGTCCCGATGCCGGAGCCAGGGCCCGACGACGCCATCGTACGCAACGAAGCGGTCGGGCTGAACTTTGTCGATGTCTATTTTCGTACCGGGCTCTACAAAGTCTCGGCCCTTCCTAGCGTGCTGGGTCAGGAAGGCGCGGGCGTGGTGATCACCACCGGAAATCGGGTAACCAACGTAAGGCCCGGCGACCGTGTCGCCTACGGCACGGGTCCCTTGGGCGCTTACAGCACCGCTCGTCTCATCCCCGCCGATCGCCTGGTGAAACTGCCCGACGGGATCGAGTTCACCGCCGCGGGCACCATGATGCTCCAAGGCATGACCGCCTATTACCTGCTCCATCGTACCAGGCAGCTCAAGGCCGGCGAAACGATCCTGATCCACGCCGCGGCGGGTGGCACCGGCCTGATCCTATGTCAGTGGGCCAACCACCTCGGCGCCCACGTGATCGGCGTGGTCTCCACCCCGGCCAAAGCCGAACTCGCACGGGCGCATGGAGCCGCTCACGTCTTGGTCGGCGCACAAAATCTCGCCGCCGAGGTAAAGCGCATCACCGGCGGCGCTATGGTCCCCGTGGTCTACGACAGTGTCGGCCGCGACACGTTCTTGCAGAGTCTGGATTGCCTGGCACCTCTCGGTCTGATGGTAAGCTTCGGTTCCGCCTCCGGCCCCGTCGGTTCGGTGGATCTCGGGCTCCTCGCCGCCAAGGGCAGTCTTTTCCTCACTCGCCCGTCGCTCGCGACTTATGTCGCACACCGTCCCGAACTTGAGCAAGCCTCAGCCGCCCTGTTCGACGTAGTGCTGAGTGGCGCAGTAAAGATTGACGTCAATCAATCCTTCCCCCTACGAGAAGCCGCCGCCGCCCACCGCGCTTTGGAGGCGCGCCAAACCACCGGCAGCACCGTTCTGCTACCTGGCGCCTGAGAGGCCGTCCCAAATGATAATAAGTGAAAACAATTGGTTGGGGCACAAGAAAGGTCTTCTTTTTGTGAACAAAAAGAAGCAAAAAAACTTTGCCAATTTAGTATTCTCATGCGCACGTCTGCCAACAGTTGATTCCGATCTATTAAAGCAAAAGCTCTTTGCTTCTTTTTTTCAAAAAAGATGCTTCCTTTTTTCGCTTAATATCATTCGAGGCACGCTTTGAGAGATGGCCCTTTAGGATGCCCGGCGTAACGGCTAGAACACGTATCGCGGGGGTGATCGGCTGGCCGATAGCCCACTCGCGTTCGCCACTCCTCCACAATTTCTGGCTCGCACGGCACCAAATTGATGGTGCCTATCTTGCCTTTCCGGTCGAGCCTGGAAATTTCGCGACCGCCCTACGCGGCCTGGCCGTCGCAGGCTTAGCCGGGCTCAATGTGACCCTTCCGCACAAGGAAGAAGCTGCCACGCTATGCGACGAGGTCTCTCCATTCGCGCGTCGGGTCGGAGCGGTCAATACTCTCCGTTTCGAGCACGGCAGAATTCTCGGCGATAACACCGACGGCTTCGGCTTCATAGCCAATCTCCATTCCCACGGCGTCGATCCAGCCACGGGTCCGGCGCTAATATTAGGCGCCGGCGGAGCCTCCCGCGCGATAGTGGCATCTCTCCTCGATGCAGGCGCGCCCGTCTCGATCGCCAATCGCACCCTGGAGAGGGCGAAATCCCTGGCGCGTGACTTTCCCGGCGCGCGTATAATTGACTGGGCCCAAGCCGCGGATGCTCTTCCGGATCACGCCCTACTGGTCAACACCAGTTCCGCTGGCATGCACGGCCAGCCCGCGCTCGAATTCTCGCTCGATCGCGCCCGCCCCAATCTCGCGGTGGCGGACGTCGTCTATGTCCCCAGTGAAACGATACTCCTCCGCGAGGCCACCGCCCGCGGCCTCACCACCGTTCCCGGCCTTGGCATGTTGCTGCACCAGGCCCGCCCCGGTTTTGCCGCCTGGTTCGGGATCGAGCCCGAGGTCGATCAAGATCTGATGGATCACGTCGCCGGCGACATTCCCCTACGGGTCGTCCCGAATGATAATAAGTGAAGCGATTAGCTTGCAGCAGAGGCATCTTTTTTGAAAAAAAGAAGCAAAAAACTTTTGTCACTTGGAGTACACCGGCTGCGGATCGGTGCCTCCCTAATTGACAAAGTTTTTTTGCTTCTTTTTGTTCACAAAAAGAAGATTCTTCCTATAGCTGAACCTATCGCATGATCACAATCGGCCTGACCGGAGGAATCGCGATGGGCAAATCGACCGCCGCCAATTTCTACCGCCGTGCACATATCCCGGTATTCGACGCCGACGCGACAGTGCACCAGCTCCAATCGCCTCACGGGCGAGCCATGCCGGCCCTCCGCCAAGCCTTCCCGACCGCCGTTACGCCGCAAGGGCTGGACCGCAACACGCTCCGCCAATTGGTGTTTTCCGATCCCGCGCAATTATCACGTCTGGAAGCGATCATACACCCGCTAGTCCGCGCCGCTGAGCACGCCTTCCTGGCCCGCGCCCGACGAGCCGGCGCCCCCATCTGCGTGCTCGACATTCCGCTGCTGTTCGAAACCGGAGCCGATCGGCGCGTGGATCTGATCGTCACCATGTCGGCCCCCCCGAGCGTGCAACTCCATCGCATCCGCACCCAGCGCCATTTGCGTGAAGACGACATCAAGGCCATCCTCAAGCGCCAATTTCCCGACCAAACCCGCCGAGCTCGCGCGGATCTCGTAGTGCGCAACGGCCTTTCCCGCTATAATGCTCTGAAAACCCTGAAACGCCACCTCGCCTTGCTCCGAACGGAAAGTCAATCATGCGCTCCATCCTCTTCGATACCGAAACGACGGGGCTTAATCCGCTCGCTGGCGATCGCGTAATCGAGATCGCCGCGCTCGAGCTATTCAACGACCTCCCGACCGGCGTCACCTTCCATCGCCTCATAGATCCCGAGCGCGATATCCCGGACGAGGCCACCCGCATCCACGGGATTTCCCGCGATTTCCTGATCGGCAAACCGTTATTCGCCGAGATCGCCGCCGACTTCCTGGAATTCATCGCCAACGACAAATTGGTCGCCCACAACGCGCCGTTCGATTTCGCCTTCCTCGACGCTGAATTTTCCCGCCTGGGCCATCCCATGCTCGATCGCCTCCGCATGGTCGACACCCTGCCCCTGGCCAAATTACGCTTCCCCGGTATGCCTAACAGCCTCGATGCTCTATGCCGGCGCTTTGCGATCGACCTCTCCGAGCGCAACACCCATAACGCCCTGCTCGACTGCAAACTACTTGCCGAGGTCTACATTGAGCTGACCGGCGGCCGGCAGCGCGGCCTTTCGCTCGCCGCCGGACGGATCGAAACTCCTGTCTTCGTCTACCAATTCAACGGTCCGCGCACCCCGCGCCCGATGTTGCCAAGCGAGGCCGAACTCGCCGCCCACGCCGTGTTTATCGCCGGCCTTAAGGAACCGATCTGGTCTAAGAGTGCTTAGAGCAAGTCGGGGATGATAATAAGTGACATCCGAAGGCTCGAAGCGAAGCAAGAAGCATCTTTTTTGAAAAAAAGAAGCAAAAAACTTTTGTTCGTCTGATTCGGAGACCTGACCGAGAGTTTTTGCGACGCGCTGATTGACAAAAGTTTTTTGCTTCTTTTTTTCGAAAAAGAAGATAATTCCTGTCGCTTCTACTCAGAATCATCCTGCTCTAATGAGGAAAATGTTCGATGTGAACCTCGGCCGTACGCCCGAAATATACGACGCGACGGCCGCTAAACGACACGATGTAACCTGCGCAACCAGCGGCCATCACCTTCCGGCAAAAGCCCTCATAGGTGTAGCCCGACACGAGCTGTTACGCTTCCCGAATCGCAGCTCGAATCGATTCCGTGTCGAACGCTTCCGCGACAGGGACGGCGTGCCGATGCGTTGACAGCTGTATACTATCCCCATCTGGTCGGTAATATGTTGCGTTGGCGCGGCGGTAGTCGATGGCATAGCTTTCAAACCCCTCGTTCATCAGCGTTCCCACCATTTGCGGGAAAGTCATCGAATTATCTTCCGCGCCGTGCAGACACTTTTCGGCGACTTGCTTTTGACGGTCACCCATTGTTTTGGCCCTCTCTTTGGTTATTCAATTGGCATTGCAGTAATGCCAGCCGAGCAACTGCGTCTTTCAGTATGCGCGCTAGGGTTTGGCGGTCTTCGCCGGGCATTTGCGCGAAACACTCCGCCTCGTTCTGATCGGCCAACGCCGCCAACTCGGGAACGAAGAGGGTTCCCTTCCCTGTAAGCGCGAGAGTGTGCGCCCGGCCATCGACCGAGCTTGGCTCTCTGGCAATCAGTGCCTTGACCACAAGCCGGTCGGCCAATTTCGAGACGGCCCCGCGCGTCAGCCCCATGTCGTCAGCCAACCGACTAGGAGGCGTCGGCTCCCTTCCATAGAGCACGCGCATCAGTGCCCATTCGGCGACGGTGACATCCTTGGTGGCAAGCTTGCGTGCAAAAGCGTGGGACACATGGTTGGAGACAAGGCGTAGCCAGTAGCCAAGGTGCGCGGCTAATTCGGGGACGTCGGAGGACATGGCACTCTCAACAAGTTTACTAGGCAACTATCAGGGGGTTGGTTTCCTAGTCAACTACCCTGGCGGGGTCGTTTCAAAAAATCTCCTGTTTCACGGCGCTCGCTACCTCACGCGTGCACCGCTTGGGCAAAGCGATCGAAAGCCCATCCTGCAACTACAAGCTCTGGCTTTCGTAATCTCCCAACGCTAGACTCCTCCCATGAAACACTGGCACATGGATGACGTCGCTTGGGACCGCTTCGATCCCAGCAAAGTCGATCCGGACATCGCAAAGCTGGTCCGTGCCGCGGCCATGGTCGAGCGCAACGCCCCCGATTACATCACCTACCTGCGCAACGTCTTCTCCGACGACCCCGCCTTCTGCCAAGCGGCCGACCGTTGGGCCACCGAAGAAATCCAGCATGGCGACGCCCTAGGCCGTTGGGGCGAGCTCGCCGCCCCAGGCTGGGACTACACTTCTTGCTTCGCGCGCTACCGCGAGGGCTACAAAATCAATCTCGACGCCGAAACTTCCATCCGCGGTTCCCGTTCAGGCGAACTAATCGCCCGCTGCATGGTAGAAACCGGCACCTCGAGCTACTACACGGCCCTAGCCGACGCCACCCACGAGCCCGTCCTGCAGCAAATCTGTCGTTTGATCGCCGCCGACGAGTACCGCCATTTCAAACTCTTCTACGACCACCTCCGCCGTTATTTGGTGCGCGAAAAGCTCAACCTATGGCAACGTTTCAAAATTGCCATAAGTCGCGTCGGCGAAAGCGAAGACGACGAACTAGCCTACGCCTTCCACTGCGGCAACGAGCCCTCAACCCAACTCTACGACCACAATCGTTGCAGCAGCGCCTACCTAGGTCGCGCCCTCCACTTCTACCAACCGAGGCACATCGAACGCGCCACCGGCATGCTCCTCAAGACCATCGGCCTCCCCCCTCGCGGCCGGCTATCCACCGCCTTCACCTGGCTCTCCTGGCGAGTTCTGCAACGGCGGGCGGCGAAGTTCGCAGCCGAGCGGACGAAGGGAGTGAGCAAGGAACGGAAAGGGAAGGCGGGCCAGCCCGGACCCGCTGGGGCCGAGAGGCCCCAGACCCCATGACTTTAGTGGGAGGGGCGCTTCGGACGTGCCTCCCACTAAAGTCATGGGGTCTGGGGCCTCTCGGCCCCAATGGGGTCCGGGGCTAGCCCCGCCTTCTCTACCCCTTTCTTACTAACCTCCTCCGTCCGCTCACCTACGAACTTCCCCTCCGCCTGTTCCAGCAGCGCGCGGAGGTAGCCGAGGTGTTGGCGGTAGGCGCGTTGGCCGACCGGGGTTATGCTGGCGCGGGTGCGGGGTTTTTTGCCTTGGTAGTCCTTCAGGATCGTAATGTAGCCGGCTTTCTCGAGCGTGGTCAGGTGGCTACCCAGATTGCCATCGGTGGCTTCGGTGATACGTTTGATGCTGGTGAATTCCAGCGGTTCGGCGTCACGTTCAGCATACAGCGCAGTCATCAGGCGCAGGCGCAGCGGTTGGTGGATCAGTTCATCAAGTTCGGGCATGGCTACTTTCTCCCGAGCCAGAAGCCGCTGACGAGCAGCGTCCCCCCCCCGCAGAGCGCCATCCAGAACGAGACCAGAGGCTGGCGCAACAGGAAGTAGCCGCCGAGCGAGAGCACGAACAGCGCGCTGCCGAGCCACCCGAAGGCGGGGGCGCGGAAGACACCGAAATAGGCGTAGAGCAGCGCGCAGCATAGGGCTGGGAAGATTTCGAACTGGACCAGCCTGGTGGGTTGCATCACAATAATGACGGCGAAGTAGAACGCCAGCGCCGGTACCCAAGCGTAGGCGTAGGTTCGCGATGGGCGCGACAACCCGCTGGCGGGCCTGTCAATCGCCACGCCGGCCAGAACGCCCAGGGCAACCAGCGGTATCCAGGTGAGGCCCGCCCACCGCACCGGCTCGATGCCGTTCAGGGTGTATCCCACCATCCAGATCGCGCCCCACAGTATCGTATGGGGCGAGGTGAGGCGGTAGCTGCGGAACCGCATTGCGCGCTGTTCGGTGGTGGCGACGACTTCCAGCGCGTCGCGGGCTTCGTTTGGTGAGAGTTGCATGGCAGTCTCCTTTGCTCTGTGGCGCAGAGTATGGTCTTCAGAGCACTCTGTCAAGCAGAGTTATTGGAGCCCACGACGGTTGCCCCTATACGACCGGCATGTCTGATTACCTCTCTCGTTTAAATCCCGAGCAGCGTGCCGCGGTGGAGACGCTCGACGGCCCTCTACTGGTATTAGCGGGTGCCGGCACCGGCAAGACGCGGGTATTGACCACGCGGTTCGCCCACATTCTGCTCACCGGCCGCGCGCGTCCGCACCAGGTGCTAGCGGTAACCTTCACCAACAAGGCCGCCCGCGAGATGCGCGAGCGGGTCGCGGACTTGTTAGGATCCTCTGCCGACGGCCTATGGCTGGGCACCTTCCATGCCCTCGCGGCCAGGATGCTACGGCGTCATGCCGAACTGGCCGGGCTCAAGTCCGACTTCACCATTCTCGACACCGACGACCAGGTCCGTCTCCTAAAGCAACTGATGGACGCGCGGCACATCGACACCAAGCGCTGGGCGCCGGCGGGTCTGATGGGCGTGATCCAGCGTTGGAAGGACAAGGGCCTGCCCCCCGAGCGCGTCGCTGCTGCCGATGACAGCGACTATGCCGACGGCAAGGCTCTGGCCTTATATCGTTCCTACCAATCCCGGCTGCTAGAATTGAATGCCGTGGATTTCGGCGATTTGCTGCTATATTCAACGGAAATCCTCCGCACGCGCGCCGACGTGCTGGCATCCTACCACTGCTTATTCCGCTACATTTTGGTGGACGAATACCAGGACACCAACCTGGTGCAATATTATTGGCTAAGGCTACTCGCCCAAGCCGAGCGCAACATCTGTTGTGTCGGCGACGACGATCAATCGATCTATTCCTGGCGCGGCGCCGAGGTTGAAAACATCCTGCGTTTCGAAAAGGATTTTCCCGGCGCGAAGCTGGTCCGTCTAGAGCGGAACTATCGCTCCACCGCGCCGATCCTGGCCGCCGCCGCCGGCCTGATCGCGCACAACTCGGGACGTCTGGGCAAAACCCTGCATTCGGGAAAGGCCGATGCCACCGGCGAAAAGTTGAAAGTTCTCTCCGTCAACGATCAGGACCAAGAGGCCCGCGAAATCGTCGGTCGCGCAACGCATTATTCCCGCGATGGCCATTCCCTAGCCGAAATGGCGATCCTGGTACGCGCCGGCTTTCAAACCCGTTCCTTCGAGGAACGCCTGATCTACACGGGCACTCCCTACCGGGTAGTCGGTGGCGCGCGCTTCTACGAGCGCGCCGAAATCCGCGATGCGCTAGCTTACCTAAGAATTCTGAACCAGCCCGCGGACGATTTGGCGTTCGAGCGGATCATCAACGTACCCAAGCGCGGTGTCGGCGACGGCGCCCTGCAAACCCTGCGCGAGGGCAGCCGAGCCCAAACAATCCCCCTCTTCCTATCCGCGCGCCGAGCAATCGACGCCGGCATCCTGAAAGGCAAAGCCCGCGAAAGCGTCCGCCAACTGCTGCAAGGTTTCGATCGCTGGCGCCAAACCCTAGCCCGCGACGGCCACATAATCGCAGCCTCGGAGATGCTCGACGCGAGCGGCTACATTCCAATGTGGCTCGAAGACAAATCGCCCGAGGCGCCAGGCCGCGTAGAAAACCTGAAAGAACTCATCCGCGCCATGGCGGAATACTCCTCACTGGGCGAGTTCCTAGAACATGTAGCGCTAGTCATGGAAAACGACGCCACCGCCGGCGAGGCGCGCATCACATTAATGACCTTACATGCCGCCAAGGGCCTGGAATTCGACATCGTCTTCCTCCCCGGCTGGGAAGAGGGCCTATTCCCCCACCAGCGTGCGCTCGATGAAAGCGGCAACAAGGGTCTGGAGGAGGAACGCCGCCTCGCCTACGTCGGCATCACCCGGGCCCGCAAGCACGCCTTGATTTCCTATGCCGCCACCAGGCGCATGTACGGCACCTTCCAAGACAGCGCCCCCAGTCGCTTCCTCGATGAACTGCCCGAAGAAGCGATCGAGCGCGTCGGGCAGCGCCGCATAACCCGCCCCTGGCGCGACGACTTCTCCTGGAATGCTCCGACCCCAACCGCGGCGCCCCGCGGCGCCCCCGCCAGGAAGTTTGCTGTCGGCGCCAGGGTATTTCACCAAAAGTTCGGCATGGGCACGGTGATTGCGGTCGATCTCGATAAGCTCGAAATCGCTTTCGACCAGAGCGACGTAAAGCGTCTGGTCGATCGTTTCGTCGAGTATCCGCCGTGATCCGCCACGCCACCAGATTGGAGACCCTATTCGTCATCGTCCCCGAAGACGCATTGGAGCCCTACGAAGCAGCACTCTCCACTGTTTGCGGCACCATCGGCCTATTTCTGATCGACGAGAACGCGCGCATCTGGCGGATCGAGGGTGTAAAAGACGCCGGTGCAAGCGAGGAAGCTCTAGCCCCAGCCTTAGCCTTAGCGGAGCTGGTAACCGGCATATCGTCCGAGCTCAACCGCGAACCCACCGAGGCCGAGGGCTGGCTGGCGCGCACCTATTCGAGTTTCCCCGAGCAATTAGTAGGCAAGCGCTTCGCCATCCGCGGCACCCACCTAGGCGCGGGCAAAATCACCGGCCGGGTCACTTTACGTCTCGATGCCGGCGTCGCCTTCGGTTCCGGCGAGCACGGCTCCACCCGCGGTTGTCTCCGCGCCCTCGAAAAAATCCTGCACAAAAAGCCCCGCCGTCTACTCGATCTCGGCACCGGCTCCGGAATTTTAGCCATGGCCGCCGCATCGCTATTGCACCGAAAGATCCTCGCGACCGACATCGACCCCTGGTCCGTGCGTGTGACCCGCCAGAACGCCGCCTTGAACGGTCTCACCCCCCTGATCCGCCCAGTGCTCGCCACCGGCTGGCGCCATCGCGCGATCAAGCGCGCCGCGCCCTACGATCTGGTCTTCGCCAATATTCTGGCGCGCCCGCTATGTAAAATGGCCCGCGATCTGGCGCTCCATCTCGCTCCTGGGGGTGTGGCGATCTTGGCGGGCTTACTCGCGTCGCAGGAACGCATGGTGCTGGCGGCGCATCGGCGGCACGGGTTGAAATTGCTGGCGCGGGTGTGCGAGGGCAATTGGACCTGCTTAATTCTCAAGAAATGACAAAGTCACACGGGCTCATTCCACCCTGAATGTCCAACTGTTAAACACAAGGCACGATCGGGTCGATTGTGAGATGTCGCCCGTCGACAACCAAATCGGGCTCCGGATGCGCTGCCAAACCAACCGCGCCGTCCGCCAGGTCATTACGAATAGCGCCACAAAGATTGGAAATATAGCCCGTACTATGCCAGCTACCGGTCGCATCCTGCTCGAACACTGAGCCCCCGCCATCGTTAGACATAAAGATGATCGCCTCCGGCGCATTGGGCTGTAGAACGATAAAGCGCGCCTTGCACTTGGGAACGGAGTAAAGGATCAGACAAGTCGGCGTCGTGCTGCCCGCCCATAGGCTGGAGCTCAACTGATAGAAACTCGCCGGTAAGTTTCGACCGGCTGGATATATATCGACGCGGCCTGCCATTTGCTCAGGCGTCAACTGATACGGGCTGTTTGCTCCGACACCGTAGGGACTGATCAACGCCATAGCCAGCCTCGCGCGCGAGCTTATCATGTCCGCGTTCGGACCAAGGCGAGTTTGGCTTAACTCCGCTAGCGCCGCCGCACCCCAGCGCGCGCCATCGAACTTCAGCGACGCGAAATCAAACTTATCCGGTGCAATCCGCCCAGACTTCAATCGCGCCACCTGATCCGCCACCATCAGGCGCGCGGGATCGGCAATCGGCGTAAATAGCACGAGTACCAGCCCGAGAAACACGTAGGCTCCGATAAAATTGGTGATCTCCAAGCGCTTCATCCACGCCGGCGCGGGCACCAGCGTAAGGCCGTATCCGACGGCATAGCAAGCGCCAAGAGCAATGATGGCGGCGGCGAATATTCGTTGTTCGGTCCAACCATATTCGCCGACGCGCAGCCCCAGCGCCCAAATCGCCAAGCCCACCAGCGGGATCAACTCGACCGCCGCGATGGTACCCGCAGCACGCTTGACCCAGTTGATCGCTTGCGGCGCGGTTCCATCCTGATAGGCACAATTCAGGAAAAACACCAATGAGCCCGCCGCGATCAGCAGAAGAGTCGCGGCGAAATTGGTTTTCCACAACGGCGCCAGCGAAATGAACGGCAGGCTCACCAGAAACCCCAGCAAAATCACCGCAAGCGCCGGCAACAGCCACGAGAACAGGGTAAGGGCGAGCGAACGTGCCCCTCGGATCAGTGCCGGTTGCACATCGGTAAGATGCAACGCCACCGCGACCGAAAGCGTGATCGAAGGAAATAGAAACCATAGCCGATCGATCAGGTTCGAGAAAAACCCGACATTCAGCAATTGGAACAATCCCGCGCCAAGGGCGAGCACGAGGTGAAACACGATCGCGAATACAGCCGCCAGCACGAGCTGTACGGCAATTTTCCAGGCGGTATCGAAGTGGCGCGGATAGGAGGGAACCAACCGCCGCTCGGCGACCTGGTCGGTTACCAGCACATGGGCGACGAACAGACTCGGCATCAGAGCCCACAACAGTTGCCAAGACGGAAAAATTTGATCGCCATTACCGAAAGGCTCGACGCGAAGCCGGGCGGCGTCGAAATAGCCTAGTACTACCAGCATCAGCGTTACTACGGCAATCCATATCAACAGCGAGCGTGCGGGGATCTGGCCCAGCGCCTGCAGAGGGGCAAGTGGAACGAACAGGGCAACCAGAAATAGCGGATCGAAGACCTCCGGCTCCGTAGCCGGCCAGAAGTGCGGCGAGCCGGCGGCCTTCGCTAGAAGATAAAGCGCGGCGGCTTGAACGCACGCAATCGCCAACCTCACCAAAAAGACCGACACTTCGGGCGGCCGCTCGCTGCCCTGACTTACCGCGCTCATCACGTTTCCCTTGTTATAATTTTGCCGCCCGAAAGGAAGTCTTCTTTTTGTGAACAAAAAGAAGCAAAAAAACTTTGTCAATTAGCTCAAATCAAAACCGCCGAAAATCCCGCCTTAACCAGCTCCACGCCCCCAGCAGCATCCCCAGCACTCCCCAGGTCGCATTCTGGTTCACGATCGCGAGCGTACCCAAACTCACCGCCGCCACCGACACACCCGAAGGCGAGCGGATCAGCGTGAGCAACCCCGCATAGAGTGCCGCCGCACCCCAGCCATACCATCCCTGCAACCACAGCGTGATGTTCCTTGGTATGCAAGACAGCGGCGGATCGACCCCGACGCAGATCGCCCCCCACTCCCGCGGTTCCACATAAACCGCGCGGAACTCCATCATCAGCGCCAAAGTCACCCCTACCAGCGCCAATCCCATCACATCGCCGATAATTGGGTGCTTCTGGTGGAATTGCAGCATCATCGTCCGGTCCCTATGGTGCCCGCGTTTGATCACTTGTTCAGGAGCCGCGGTCAAGTCAATGGCCACTACGCCGAGTTTTCAGGAGATGATCCTGCGCCTGCACGAATTCTGGGCCAAGCAGGGCTGTGTGATCCTGCAACCCTACGACATCGAGATGGGCGCCGGCACCTTCCACCCCGCCACGACCCTCCGCGCGCTCGGCGAAAAGCCCTGGAACGCTGCCTACGTTCAACCCAGCCGCCGCCCCGCCGACGGCCGCTACGGCGAAAATCCCAACCGCCTCCAGCATTATTACCAATACCAGGTGATCATGAAGCCGAGCCCCGCCGCCGCCCAAGACCTGCTGCTGGCCAGCTACCGCGAGATCGGCCTAGACCCCGCGCTCCACGATTTCCGCTTCGTCGAAGACGACTGGGAAAGCCCCACTTTGGGCGCCTGGGGCCTGGGCTGGGAGGTCTGGTGCGACGGGATGGAGGTCGGCCAATTCACCTATTTCCAGCAAGTCGGCGGCATTCCGGTAGTACTGCCCAGTTTCGAGATGACCTACGGCCTCGAGCGCCTGGCGATGTATGTGCAGGGGGTCGAGAATGTCTACGACCTTGATTTCAATGGTGCCGGCGTGACCTACGGCGACGTTTTCCTACGAGCCGAGCGCGAGTACAGCGCGCATAATTTCGAATTTTCCAACCCCGACATGCTGAGTCGACACTTCGCCGACGCCGAAGCGGAGTGCCGTTCCTTACTGAATGCCAAGCTTGCTCTGCCGGCCTACGACCAATGCATCAAGGCCAGTCATTTGTTTAATTTGCTTGATGCTCGCGGCGTTATTTCGGTCACCGAGCGTGCTGCCTATATCGGCCGTGTCCGAGCTCTGGCCAAAGCCTGTTGTGAAGCCTGGCTAGCCGGCGAGCTCGCATGTGCGGTTTGATCGGCTCCCCTAAATTGATGGGGGTCTGGGGCCTCCAGGCCCCAGCGGGTCCAGGGCTGGCCCTGGCCTTCCCTTCGTTTTCGTAAGAGTTCCCGATGCCCGAATTCCTGCTAGAACTTTTCTCCGAAGAGATCCCCGCCCGCATGCAGGCGCGCGGTGCCGAGGATCTGATGCGTCTCGTCGGCGAAGCGTTGTCCCCGCTCGGCATCAGCCGGATCGAACCTATATACGGCCCTCGCCGTATTGCCTTGGTCGCCCAGGTCAACGACAGCGTGCCTGAGTCCAAGGTCTCCGAACGGGGTCCGCGGCTATCTGCCCCCGAGGTGGCGCTCGCCGGTTTCCTCCGCAAACACAATGCTGTCCAGGCGGATGTGCGACAGGAGGGCGATTTCTGGGTGCTGGATAAGAGCTCTCCCGCGCTGCCCGCCGCAACGCTGATTGCCGAACGTCTGCCCGCGCTGCTCCGCCGTTTTCCCTGGCCCAAATCGATGCGTTGGGGGGGCACCTCCGCTTTCACCTGGATTCGCCCGCTCAAGCGTATTTTGTGCCTGCTCGATGGTGTTGTGGTCCCCTTCACGCTGGCGGAGGCCGGCGACGACGGCCACCGTCTGGCGTCCTCCAACCTTACCGAGGGGCATCGCATGATGGCGCCCGGCAGTTTCGCGGTGACAGGTGCCGCCGATTGGCGCGAGAAATTAGCCAAAGGTTTCGTGGTGTTAGAGGCCGGCGAACGCCGCGCGCTGGTCGAGCATGGCCTCAACCAGATCGTGACCCGCGAGCGAAATCTTGCCATCGTCTTCGATCCCGGCCTGCTCGACGAGGTTGCGGGGCTGGTCGAATGGCCGGTTCCCCTGCTTGGCCGCATTGATGACGACTTCATGGATCTGCCCGCCGAGGTGATGCAGGTCTCGATGCGAGTCAATCAGCGGTACTTCGCGACACGCGACGCCTTCGGCCAGGCCGCGCCATTCTTCGCCTTCGTCGCCAACATCGAGGCCGCGGATGGCGGCGCCACCATCGTCGCCGGCAACGAACGCGTGCTGCGCGCACGTTTCGCCGATGCCCGCCATTTTTGGGACCTCGATCGCAAGCAGCGTCTGGAGAGCCGGGTTGCCGCGCTCAAACGCGTCATCTTCCACGCCGAACTCGGCACCCAGGATGAGCGCGTTACCCGACTGTGGAAACTCGCAGGGCACCTGGCGGAAACAATCGGCGCGAATCAGGCGCTTGCCATCCGCGCGGCAACCCTCGCCAAGGCCGATCTCACCACCGGCATGGTCGGCGAGTTTCCTGAACTGCAAGGCATCATGGGCAGCTATTACGCGCTCCACGACGGCGAACCACCGGAAGTCGCGGCCGCAATCCGAGACCATTACGCGCCCAAAGGCCCGGGCGACGACGTCCCGACCGCCCCGGTCTCGATCGTGGTGGCACTCGCCGACAAGCTCGACTCGCTGGCGCAATTCTTCGCCATCGGTGAGAAGCCTACTGGCGCCGGCGACCCGTACGCGCTCCGCCGCGCCGCGCTTGGCGTTATCCGCATAATCCGCGAAAATAATCTTCGCCTTTCGCTGCGCGACGCGATCGGGTTTTCGCTCGAAGGCCGCCGCGAGTTTGTCGCCGAAATCCTCGACTTTCTGATCGATCGCCTGCGCATCCAGCTCCGGGCCGAGGGCGCCCGCCATGACGTTCTGGCCGCGATAGGGACCGACGACGACCTGACCCGGCTGCTCGCTCGCACCGAGGCGGTGGCCGCCTTGCTCGGCACCGAAGACGGCGCCAATCTCCTCGCCGCCTACAAACGCGCCGCCAATATCCTGCGCATCGAAGAACGGAAAGATGGCGCGATAACCGGCAAAACCGACCGCGCTCAGCTCATCCTGCCCGAGGAAGAGACCTTGGCGGCCGTCCTGGATGGTCTGGCGAACGTGCCGGATCTCCTCGCTCGGGAACAATTCTCGGTCGCAATGACCGAAATGGCCGCACTCAGGGTTCCGCTTGACCGGTTCTTTGATAAGGTAACGGTGAACGTGCCTGAGCCGGCTCTGCGCGCCAATCGACTGCGGCTGCTGGCTCAGGTCCGTTCTACCATTGATCAGGTCGCGGATTTTTCACGTATCGAAGGCTGAGGATTAGACAATGTCGAAATGGGTTTACAGCTTTGGCGCCGGTCACGACGAGGGAAGCGCCGAATTGCGCAACCTGCTCGGCGGCAAGGGCGCCAACCTCGCCGAGATGGCATCCATCGGCCTGCCCGTACCACCCGGCTTTACCATCACGACCGAAGTCTGCACCGCCTACACCGAGTCTGGCGGTACCTATCCCGACGAACTCGCCGCCCAGGTCAGCGCCGCTCTGCACGTGATCGAGACCTCAGTCGACCGCAAATTCGGCGACAAGCATCGCCCGCTGCTGGTGTCGGTTCGTTCCGGCGCCCGGGTCTCAATGCCCGGCATGATGGATACCGTCCTAAATCTGGGCCTCAATGATTCCACCGTCATCGGCCTCGCCGAGGGCGCCGGCGATGCTCGCTTTGCCTGGGACAGCTACCGCCGGTTCATCCAGATGTACGGATCCGTGGTACTGGGCGTCGACCACCACCGCTTCGAGGAGATCATCGAGCACGTGAAGCTCGACCAGGGCGCGATCGAGGACACTGCCCTCTCCGCCCAGGATTGGCATCGCGTGGTCGACGCCTACAAGGACATGGTCCAGGAAGAAACCGGCGCCCCCTTCCCGCAAGACCCCGAGGAGCAGCTTTGGGGTGCGATCGGCGCGGTGTTCGGATCATGGATGAACCCGCGCGCCATCACCTATCGCCGCTTGAATGAAATCCCCGCCAGTTGGGGCACCGCGGTCAACGTGCAGGCGATGGTATTCGGCAACATGGGCCATGATTGCGCCACCGGCGTCTGTTTCACCCGCGATCCCAGCACCGGCGAAAACATCTTCTACGGCGAGTTCCTGGTCAACGCCCAAGGCGAAGACGTCGTCGCCGGCATCCGCACTCCCCAGCCGCTATCCAAGGAACGCTCGAAGCCGGGCGAAGTCTCGATGGAAGAAGCGCTGCCCGAGGCCTACGCCGAGCTGTGCAAAGTGCGGCAGACGCTGGAACACCACTACCACGACATGCAGGACATCGAGTTCACCATCCAGCGCAACAAGCTCTACATGCTGCAAACCCGCAACGGCAAACGCACCGCGGCGGCGAGCCTGCGCATCGCCGTCGAGATGGCGAACGATGGCCTGATCGACCGCAACGAGGCGATCAAGCGCGTAAACCCCGCCTCGCTCGATCAATTGCTACACCCCACGCTCGATCCCAAAGCCAAGCGGATCATCCTGTCCAAGGGGCTTCCCGCCTCGCCCGGTGCCGCCTGCGGCGTGGTCGTGTTCTCGTCCGACGAGGCCGAAAGCCGCAGCCAAAAGGGCGAGCCGGTCATTCTGGTGCGCATCGAAACCAGCCCCGAGGACATCCACGGCATGCACGCCGCCCGCGGCATTCTCACCACGCGCGGCGGCATGACCAGCCACGCCGCTGTGGTGGCGCGCGGCATGGGACGGCCATGTGTGGCCGGCGCCGGCGGAATTTCCGTCGACTACAACCAGCAGACATTGTCCGCCGGCGGACGCACCGTCCGTGCCGGCGAGACCATCACTCTCGATGGCGCCACCGGTGAGATCTTTGTTGGTGCGGTGGCGATGGTCGAACCCGCGCTTTCAGGTGATTTCGCCACCCTGATGGAGTGGGCCGACGGTGTGCGCCGCCTGCGGGTGCGCACCAACGCCGAAACCCCGCTCGACGCCCGGACCGCGCGCAAATTCGGCGCCGAAGGTATCGGCCTCTGTCGCACCGAGCACATGTTCTTCGACCCCGCCCGCATCGGCGCCGTGCGTCAGATGATCATGGCGAACGATGTCGCCGGCCGGCGCGTGGCACTAGACCGCCTGCTGCCATTCCAGCGCCAGGATTTCACCGACCTGTTCCGCATCATGGCCGGACTGCCGGTGACCATCCGCCTGCTCGATCCGCCGCTGCACGAATTCCTGCCCCACGCCGAAGCCGAAATGCGCGAAGTCGCCCAGGCGCTCGGCCTCGACCTCGAGCAGATCCGCCAACGCGTTTCGGAATTATCGGAAGCCAACCCGATGCTCGGCCATCGTGGCTGCCGCCTCGGCATCACCTTCCCGGAGATCTACGAAATGCAGGCCCGCGCGATCTTCGAGGGCGCGATCGCCGTCGCCATTGAGACCGGCCTGGCGCCGGTGCCGGAGATCATGATCCCGTTGGTCGGTGCACGGCGCGAGCTGGAAGTCACACGCGCCCAGGTCGACAAGATCGCCAAAGCCGTGTTCGAGGAATCCGGCACCGAACTTACCTATACCGTCGGCACCATGATCGAACTCCCGCGCGCCGCCCTCACCGCCGATAAGATCGCCGAGGTCGCGGACTTCTTCAGCTTCGGCACCAACGACCTCACCCAAACCGTGTTCGGTCTGTCGCGCGACGACGCCGGCAAGTTCCTGCCGTTCTATGTCGAACACGGCATCCTGCCCCGCGACCCGTTCGTGTCACTCGACCTCGAAGGCGTCGGCGAGTGCATCCGAATCGCCGCGCACAGAGGGCGTTCCACCAAACCTGGATTGAAAATGGGCATCTGCGGCGAACACGGCGGCGACCCAACCTCGATCCACTTCTGCGAGGCAACCGGACTCGATTACGTCTCGTGCTCGCCATACCGAGTGCCAGTCGCGCGATTGGCGGCGGCACAGGCTACTCTTGGGGCGGGGGGAGATAGGACGGTTTAAGGCAAGGGAAGTGTTCTTTTTTGGAAAAAAGAACCAAAAAACTTTTGTCAATTAGGGGTGTAACGATCCATTGGCGGCGCACTCCATAAGGACAAATGTTTTTTGCTTCTTTTTTTCAAAAAAGATGCTTCTTCCTTTCCCGCCCCTTACCGGACCGGTACCGTCCTTACAGTGAAACGAGTTAACTCCTGGGCGGCGAGAATCCAGCCGGGACGCAGTTGCAGGGCGGTGCGGAAATCGTAGTAGGCGGCGGTCTCGTCGCCTTTGTCGTCTTCGGCCAAGGCGCGGTTGAAATAGGCCTTGGCGGGCTCCTTCATCGCCAAGCCCATCCCATGATCGATGTCCGCGATGGCATTATCGAAACGGCCCTGAGCGATCTCGGCGGCGCCTAGATCGACGTAGGCGTCGCCCGAAACCGGAACCAGGGTTATCGCGCTGCGAAAATCGCGCTCCGCTACCGCGGGCGAGTTCTCCAGATAGAGCACCCCACGGTTGACGTGAGTCGCCGCGAGGTCGTTAGTCTTCAGAAGTTCGTCGGTTAACGCCTTGTTGCAGTTGGCCACGGCGTCGCTGGATATGGCGCCGCCCTGGGCGGCCACCTGAGCCTGATCGGCGCAAGCCCTCGCATAGGAACCGGAGACCAGAGTGTCATCCGCCCGCGCCGGCAATTCAACCGACAGACCAGCCAAACAAATACCGACCAGGACGAGATTGCGCATCGGGCACCTCTCAAACGGTCCCGGATCATAGCATGGAAAACCTATCGCTTATATCGAACGGCGAAAGTTTTTTCGCGGATGTTTGGTAACGAGACGCTGCTGAGAGGCGGCACAAGTGGAAGAAGCATCTTTTTTGAAAAAAGAAGCAAAAAACTTTTGTCACGTGGAGCACACCGGCGCCGGTCGGCGCACTCCAAGTGTCAAAGTTTTTTGCTTCTTTTTGTTCACAAAAAGAACACTTCTCCTACCCCTAACCGATTGTTTTCCCTTCATTCCGCGCCCAAGCCTCTAACATCTGCCGCGCGATCGCGACCGGGTGCGGCAGATCGATGCCGAATGCCTCGGGATCGCGGATCGCTGCCACAGGAAACCAGCGCGCGTCGGTAAGTTCGGTCGCGTCGACTACGATCTCGGTGCTGGCGGCGTGGGCGGTGAAACCCAGCATGATCGAGCCGGGGAATGGCCACGCCTGGCTGCCGAAATAGCGCACATCGCGCACCAGGATGCCGGTTTCCTCGGCCACCTCGCGGGCTACCGCCTGCTCGACATTTTCCCCCGGCTCCACGAAACCCGCCAGCACGGTGTAAAGCTTGGCCGAGGGAAACCGTGGCGAATGGGCCAACAGAACCTGGGCTTCGCCCGCTTCGTCGTGGCGGTGGATCAACATGATCACCGCGGGATCAGTACGCGGAAAATGCTGAGTGGCGCAGTTGGTGCAGCGCAGGACGTTGCCGGCTTGTTCGGGTTCGCACGAGCCGCCGCAGACGCCGCAAAAACGGTGACGGCTGCGCCAATGCATCAGGGCTCGGGCGTGGCCCAGCACCGACGCCTCGCCGGCCGGGAGCAGACCCGCGACGGGGCGCAATTCGGCGAATTCGCCCAGCGCGGGGGGCAGCAGCGGGATCGGATCGTCAACCTGGGAAACATCAACCACGAACAAGGCGATGCCTTCGAGGAGGCCCAAAAACGCCCACGGACCGCCGTGCAGGCGAAATCGGCGCGCCGCATCGCCGGATAGAAACACGGCATGGGGTTGGGCAGCGCCGGCTTCAGGCAACGGGCTGTGCCGTAATAGCACTTTGCCGCGCCAGAGCGGCACGAACAAGCTTCGGTCGTCCGCCAGATGCTGCGCAATCCAGTGCGTGTCCGAACGACGTGCGCTGGCCCGATCGAGGGCATCGTGCGTCATTCTGTCGACGAAGTTTGGGGATGGGTCGGAAGACAAGTCGCTCATCGCGCCTCGCTCGCTGTTGTAGGGAAATCTTCTTTTTGTGAACAAAAAGAAGCAAAAAAACTTTGTCAATTAGCGGTGGGATGGACGTAGCTCTGCGGCCGATTCCAATCGGATAA